>Ga0335072_10013011_pt1 | contig 11866 bp, 2 predicted proteins | sample Lox_Sample_21_FD_206725 | JGI IMG/M metagenome (GOLD analysis project Ga0335072, IMG submission 206725) | Soil microbial communities from Loxahatchee National Wildlife Refuge, Florida, United States - Lox_Sample_2.1 | ecosystem: Environmental > Terrestrial > Soil > Wetlands | place: USA: Florida...
ACACCCCCATCATCGCGGCGGTTCGGGTGCCGCTCAGCGAATCCGGTGGCAAACCCGCGTGTTCGAGCGCTTCCCAGGCGACCTCGAGCAGCATCCGCTGCTGGGGGTCCATCGCCACCGCTTCCCGCGGCGTGATGCCGAAGAAGTCGGCGTCGAACCCGGCGACGTCGTCGACGAAGCCTCCCCATTTCGTCGTCATCCGCCCCGGTGCCTGCGGGTCGGGGTCATAGAAGGCGTCCGCGTCCCACCGATCGGCCGGCACCTCGCCGACGGCGTCGCGGCCGTCGACCAACAGCTGCCAAAAGCTGTGCGGCCCAGACACATTCCCCGGCAATCGGCAACCAATCCCGAGCACGGCCACCGGTTCGGCAACATCGGTCGGGAACGCCGTTCCGGCACGAACGAGTTCACGTGCGAGCACCTCGCGCGCCTTCGGCGACATCTGCGCAGCGCGTTCGGCAAGACTCGTCATTACTCACCGCCCCCGGTTGCGGTTTCCAGCTCGCTCGCCGTCACCAGGTCGGACAGCAATTCCATTTCCTCATCCGACAGCTCGGCTTCCGCGTCGGGCGGTTGCGCGTCATCGTCCACCGGCGCATAACCCAGGCGTTCGCACAGCGCGCCGGCGAGATCGGTGATTGTCGGGTACGCCCAGACCAGGGCGGCCGGCAACGTTGTGCCCAGGCTTGATTCGAGCCTGTTGCGCAATTCGAGGCCCATCAGCGAGTCGAGACCAAGCGACTCCAGCGGCCGGTCGGGGTCGATCGGTTCGGTTGAGCGCAGCACCGCCCGGATTTCGCCGGCGATCGCGGCCGCCAGGCGCCGCGGTCGCTCGCCGGCGTCGGTGGCATCCAGTTCGGCACGGATCGCACCGCCGCCGCGGCGCTCGACCGTCGACTCGTGCAACTTCGCAAACAACGACGAACCCGCTGCGGCGGGGAAGGATTGGAACCACTGCCGGGCGTCCAGGCTGAACACACCGGTACGCGCGCGGTCGGCCGTCAGCGCCAGCTGCATTGCCGCCAGCCCCTGCTCGACGGTGATCATCGAGACGCCCAGATCGGCGAAGAACTGGGCACGACCCACCTCGGCCCACGGGCCCCAGTTGATCCCGGCGGCCGGAAGTCCAAGGGAGCGCCGATGGGCGACAAGACCGTCGACCCACGAGTTCGCGGCGGCGTAGGCTCCCTGGCCCGGTGCGCCCAGCAGGGCGGCCACCGACGAGAATGCCAACCACCAATCGACGTCGAGGTGGGCGGTTGCCTGATGCAGCCGCCACCCGCCGGTGACTTTCGGAGTGAACACACGCCGCGCGGCCGCTTCCGACATATTCGACACAATCTCGTCGTCTAAAACCATTGCGCTGTGCAGGACGCCGGCCAGCCGGAGGCCGGCGTTTTCGACCGCCTGCACAAGCCGCTCGGCCGTGTCGGGCTCGGCGATGTCGCCGGTAACCACCTCGATCCGACAACCCGCGGCGGTCACCTCCGCGATCGCGGCGGCAACGTCGTCGCTGGGGGCCGAACGTCCGTTCAGGACAACCAATCCCGCGCCTTGTTCCGCCAGCCACCGCGCGACGACAAAGCCGAGACCACCCATGCCGCCCACGATGAGATATCCGCCGTCCGGGCTGACCAGTGATTGCGGTGGCGGCGACGCGATCGCTTCGATGCTGCCGTCGGCCGGTATCGCCACGGCGATCTTGCCGGTATGCCGGCCGGACGCCATCAGCGCAAAAGCATCGGCCGCATCCTGCAGGCTGAACTCGGTGACGGGAAGCGCCTGCAGTGTGCCGTCCGACACGTGCCGCAGGATGTGTTGCAGAAGCTGGCGGTACCGTGCCGGTTGCAGCTTGAGGTTCAGGTCGAGGTCGACGACGGCGAAGGACGCGCTTTTCGCCAGTGCGGCCAATCCGAGGTTGGTGTCGGCGTAGACGTCCTTCTTGCCCAGCTCGATGAACCGGCCCCCGGGAGCAAGGATCCGCACTCCGCGCTGAATCGCGTCGCCCGGAAGCGAATTGAGAATGACATCCACACCGTGCCCGTCGGTGATGTCGAGTATTTCGTCGGCGAATTCCATGTCTCGCGAGTTGCCGACGTACTCGACACCGAGTCCGGACAGCATGTCGCGCTTGGCATCCGACCCGGCCGTCGTGTAGATGCGCGCGCCGATCATCTTGGCGATCGAAACCGCCGCCAGTCCGACACCGCCGGTGGCGGAATGGATGAGCACCCGCTCGCCCGGGGAAAGCCGCCCGACCTCGCACAGCGAGTGCCAAGCGGTCAGATAGGCGATGCCGAATGCGGCCGCCTCACCGTCCGGCAGCGCATCGGGAACGACGGTGACGAGGTCGGCAAGTGTGGTCAGGTGTGAGCCGAATGTGCCCGGACCGAAGGCGATGACGCGCTGCCCGACCTCGACCGAGTCAACATCCGGGCCGACGGCCGTCACGACACCCACACACTCGCCACCGATCACCGGCGCCGCACCGTCCAGGCCGGGATACACCCCCATCGCCTTGAGCACGTCGCTGAAGTTGAGGCCCGCGGCGAGGACACGAACCTCCACCTGTGCGGCTCCGGGTGGAATCCGCTGCACCGCATGCACTCTCAGCGCATCCAGGCGTCCGGGTTGATCGATCTGCAGCCGCACAGCGCCCCCGCCGTCCAGGTTTACCACGGTGCGGCGGGATTCGGGTACGAGATCACCGGTGGCCATGGTGGGCGCGGGCACCACCCGGTTGACGTAGCGTTGCCCGTCCCGGAGGGCGATTTCGTCGTGGTCCGATCCGGCGAGCAGCTCCGCCGTCAGCGCGGCGAGTGCCCCGGTGCCGTCGGGCTCGACGTCGACGATTGTGGTCTTCAGCTCCGGATGCTCGAATGTCAACACCCGCGCGATGCCACGAAGCTCGGACTGTGCCAACGTGACTCGATCACCGGAATCGACCTGTTGTGCGCCCCGGGTGACGATCCACAGCCGCGGGCTGTTCCGGGCCCCCATCCGCGTCACCGTCTTTGCGATGTCGGCGATCAGCAGGGTGCGCGCCCGCGCCAGTTCCAGTTGAGCCTGTGCTGGCAGCGACTCATCGACGGCTCGTGGCGGACAGACCACGACAATGCTGTCCCACGGTCCGGTTCTGGTGATCGCCGCGCGCAGCTTCGCTGCGTCGGTCGGGGACACCAGCTCGATCCCGGCGCCGAGCGACGACTGCAGTGCGGGCAGCAGCGGGTCGTCTGCGGTCGGGTCAGCAACCAACAACGCGCCACCCGGAGTCCCGACGGGTTTGTCGAGTGGTACGGGCTCCCACTCGGTCGTGAACATGCGGCCGCTGAGTTCCGTTGCGCCGCCAGTTGACCCGAGCGCCGCCATCTCCACTTCGTCGATGACGAGCAGCGGTTGGCCGTTCGAATCGGTCAGCATGACGTGGCCCACCAGCCGGTCGGGGCTTGCGGTGGCAGCCAGTGAGCCAATCGAGCAGACACCGTCGGCTAAGTCGCCGTACACGTGGATGCCCGCGAAACGTACTGGCAGCACCAGGGTCTGGCGGACAGCCTGCCCTCCGGCAAGGTCGGTCGCCACCCGAGTGCCGCCGAGCGCCTGCACCGCGATATCCATCATCACGGGATGCAATACAAAGTTGCGGGATCGCGTCCTGGCCGAAGCCGGTAGCCGCACTTCTGCGCGAGCGGCACCGGACCGCGCGAGGCCGAGCCCGACGATTCCCCGAAACGCCGGTCCGTGTTGTTGCCCGGCGCCGCGCAGCCTCTGATACAGATCGTCGGGGTCAAGTTCGTGCGCATCACCGAAATCGTCGACCGCCGGTCGCGATACAGGGTCGGACGCCGCCTCGCGTGCAGCCGTGGCGGTGGCGTGCGTGATCCATCCCGAAGCGGTGCTGCGGGTGCGCATTTCGACCCGACACGTCGACTCGTCCCCGGTGAGCCTGGTGACGAGAATGGTGCCGTCGGTAACGTGCAGCAACTGATGAAGGCTGAGCTCGCGGACCATCCACGGCCGATCCGCCGAGCCTTCTGAGTCTGCCGAGGTCTCAAACGCGTCGGCCGCCGCGGCCAGCGCCACCTCGGCATACGCCGCCCCCGGCAGCACGCAGAGATCGTCGATCACATGATCGCCGAGCCACAACAGATCGGGGCCGAGCTCGCACTGCCATATCCGGGCACCGGTGGTGGGATCGGTGACACCCATGCCGAGCAACGGGTGGGCGTTCGGCGCGTGGTGCGCGGCGGTGCCGGTGGAGATCCAGTGATGGGTGTGCTGCCAAGGGGTGGTGGGCAAAACCGGGTGCGGTTCGGCCGGATGCGGGGTCTGCGGTGGGTGGGCGATGTGGGCCGTGTCGAGGTTGGTGTGGAAGGTCAGGGTGTCGTGGGCGTCGCGTTGCAGGGTGCCGATGCTCAGGCAATCGGCACTGCATGCCTCGGGTTCACGCGCGGCCAGGATGTCGCCGATGGCGTGTGTCAACAGTGGATGCGCGCTGATTTCGATGAAGATGTGGTGGTCGGTTCCCGCTGCGGTGATGGCCTGCTGGAAGCGCACCGGGTTGCGCATGTTGGTGGCCCAGTGCTCGGCGTCGAACACTGCGGCGGTGTCGAGTTCTGGGTAGGTGGTGGAGATGATCGGGATGGTCGGGGTTTGCGGGGCCAGATCGGCCAGCTCGGCCCGCATCCGGGGCTGCAGCGCGTCCATGGCCGGATTGTGCGGGGCCACTTCGATATTGACCCGGCTGGCGAAGTGATTCTGTGCGCGCACCTTCTCGATCAGGTCGTCGATCCGCTGGGTGGGCCCGGCGATGACGGTCTGGCGCGGCGAGGCGTAAATCGCCAGGGTGACTTGCGGGTGGTCGGCGATCAGCGCCTCGGTGGCGGCGGCGTCGAGCTCGAGCAAAGCCATGGCGCCTTGTCCGCACAGCGGGGCCATCAGCCGCGAGCGGGTCGCGGTCACCCGCAGTCCCTCGGCCGGCGTGAGCGCCCCTGCGACCACCGCGGCGGCCACCTCCCCCATGGAGTGACCGATCACCAGATCGGGGCTCACCCCGTAGGAGCGCCACAGCGCGGTCAGCGTGAGCTGCATGCCGATCAGCCCCAGCTGGATCTGTTCGATGCCGATCAATTCCTTGCCGCCGGCGATGACGTCGTGTAACGAAAAGCCGGCCTCGGCCACAAATACGGGCTCCAGTTCGGCGACCGCGGCGGCGAAAGCGGGCTCGTCGGCCAGCAATTGGCGGCCCATACCGGGCCACTGCGATCCGCGGCCCGAGTAGACGAACACCGTCCCCGGCCCGACCGAGCCCTCCCGACAGCCCACCACCCCGGGGGCGGGCTCGCCGGCGGCCAGCGCACGCAATCCCGTGACGGCCTGGCCGCGTTCCACGGCGGCCACCGTGGCGAACGTGGTCTGCCGGGCCCGGTGGTGGTTGAGCGTATGCGCCACATCGGCCAGCGCCACCTCGGCGCCGGGTCCTTCCATCCAATCGGCCAGCACCGACGCCGTCCCGGCCACCCGCTGCGGCGTCTTACCCGACACCACCAACGTCGACACCGCCGGCCCCGCGTCATGAGGAGCCGAAACCGCTTCGGGTGCCTGCTCGATCACCACGTGTGCATTCGTTCCGCTCACACCGAACGACGACACACCGGCCCGGCGCGGTCGCTCGGTCGCCGGCCAGTCCAGGTCCTCGGTGGCGATCCTCAGCCGCGACACGCCTTCACTCGCGTGCGGGGTGAGCTCGCGGAAGTTGAGGTTCCGTGGAATGCGGCCGCGTCCGACGGCCAGCACGGTCTTCATGAATCCGGCGATGCCGGCCGCCGCCTCCAGGTGACCGAGATTGGTCTTCACCGCGCCGAGCACCAGCGGCGCGCGCCCGTCGCGATCGGCGAAAACCTTGCTCAGTGAGTCGAGTTCGATCGGGTCGCCGAGCGGCGTGCCGGTTCCGTGCGCCTCGATGTAGTCGATGTCGGCCGGCGTCAACCTGGCCGACGTCAGCGCCTGGCGCAGCAGCGCCTGCTGCGCCGGGCCGTTGGGAACGGTCACCCCACTGCTGGCGCCGTCCTGGTTGACCGCCGAACCGCGCACCACGGCCAGGATGCGATTGCCGTCGGCTTGCGCATCGGACAACCGCTTGAGCACCACCACCCCGCAGCCTTCGCTGCGCACATACCCGTCGGCGCTCGCGTCGAAGGTTTTGCATTGACCCTCCGGCGACAGCATTCCCCACCGTGAGCAGGCGATGCTGGTCCCGGGGCTGAGCAACAGGTTGGTCCCACCGACCAACGCGGTGTCGCTTTCGCGCCAGCGCAGGCTCTGACAGGCAAGGTGGATGGCCACCAGCGATGACGAGCACGCCGTGTCCAGGACCACTGCGGGACCTCGAGCCCCGAGCAGATAGGCCATCCGCCCGGCAGCGAAGTTCGCCGAGTTTCCGGTGAGCACATAGGCGTCGAGGTCTTCGGGTCGCACCGTGCCCGATATCGTGAGCATGTAGTCGTAGGCAGTGACGCCGACGAAAACCGAGGTTTGGGTGCCGCGGATGGTGTGCGGCGCGATGCCCGCGTCTTCCAGTGCCTCCCAAGCGACTTCGAGGAACAACCGCTGTTGCGGGTCCATCGCCGCTGCCTCGCGCGGCGTGATGGAAAAGAACTCCGCATCGAACTCGTCCGGCTGCCAGGTAGAAAGGAAGCCGCCTTCGCGATTGCAGATCGTTCCACCGACGGCGTGGTCCTCGGTGAACAAGGCGTCGGCATCCCACCGTTCGGCGGGAACCCGGACGATGCCACTTCGCCCGTCGCGCAACAGGTCCCAGAACTGTCCGGGGCTGTCTACTCCACCAGGCAACCGGCAGCCCATCCCGACTACCGCGATCGGTTCGGTGCCCGCCTTCTCGGCGATCTCCAACCGCGCGCTGAGATCGTCGATCTTGTGCAGCGCCTCGGTGATGATCGCCCTGCGATCCGGTGTCGCAGTGGTCATCGGGTTCCTCTGAGTCTCTCCGAGAGTTGCTCCAACAACTCGGCTTCGCTGAGTTCGTCGTAGGTGTCGGCCGCCGGCTGGTCGTTCGCCTCCAGCAGCTCGGGCAGGATGGTCGCCAGATAGTCGGTGAGGCTGTACACCGTCGGGTAGTCGAAAATCACTGACGTCGGCAGAAACTCACCCAGGCAGTCCGACAACTGCCGCTGCAGCGTCACACTCATCAGCGAGTCCATCCCGAGCTGGAAGAAGCCTGTCGAGGGATCCAGCGATTGTGCGGGCGGCAGTCCCATCACCCCTGCGGCCAGCACGGCGACCCGATCGAGCAACATGTCGTGCCGGCGTTCCGGCTGGCACTTGCCCAAGGCGATGCGGAACTCGCTTTCCGGCATTGTCGTCTCGCCCGGGACCGGCAACAGGTCGTCGACGATGCACAGTGATCCGCGGGTCCGGTAGGCGGCGGCCAGCAGTGGCCAATCTGCGTCCACCACAACGGAATGCACTCCGGCGGCGGGGTTCATCACCAGCGGCAGTGCGCCGATCGCGACCTCGTCGTCCATGGGCAGCAGCCCGGACCCCATGCTGACCTGGCTGAATTCGTGTTCGGCGTCGGCCAGGGATTTCCACAATCCCCAGTTGACCGTGGTGGCCGGCAACCCCATCACGCGGCGCGCGTAGGCCAGGGCGTCCAGATAGCCGCTGGTGGCGGTGTAGTGGGCCAGCCAGCGTGAACCGGTCAGACCGGAGATGGAGGAGAACAATACGAAGTGGCGCACCGGCGATGTCAGCGACAACCGGTGCAACACCGCCGCCGCGTCGAGCTTGGGCGCGAACATCGCCGTCACATCGTCATTGGTCATCTCGCTGAGCAAGCCGGGCTGGCCGGCGAAAGCCGCCAGGTAGATACCTTCCAGCGCCGGCAGGTCGGTACCGAAGCGGTCGAACAGCGCGCTCATCGCCGTCTCGTCGGTGGCGTCCGCCGCGACGGTTACCAGCGTAATGCCCTGCAAAGCAAGGCTTTCCGCGAGTTCACGTAGCCGCTGGCCGGGGTTGCGCGACACCGCGACGATGGTCCCCGCACTCATCCGCCCGAGTTGGCGGATCAGGTGCGGGCCGATATTGCCGGTGGCGCCGATGACGAGTTGAGCGGCGTCGGGGTCAAGCGTTATCGCCTCGGCCGGTAGTGCACGCCTACGCAGCCGGGGCACGTGGCGGCGTCCAGACCGATATACGACCTGGTCCTCACGATCGGTGGCGCCGGCCTCGTCGAGCACCCGTCGTGCCAACAGCTGAACGGGGACCGAGCTGTCGAAATCGATGACGCCGCCCCAGAGTTCGGGGTGCTCCAGCGCGAGCGTGCGTCCCAGGCCCCACAGCACCCCGTGGGCGGGGTTGGCGCGATCGCCTTCGGCGATGGGCTGGGCGTTGCGGGTCACGATGAACAACTTGGCCGGCGAACTTCCGGCGGCCATCGCAGCGGCAAGCCGGCGCACCTGATGGAACAGCTGGTAGGCCGTTCCGACATCGAGCGGATCGGCGGGGTCGGGTGCTGCGTACAGCATGTGGTCGACATCGCCGAGCGCCGCGCCCAACGCGGTCGGCTCGCCATCACCGGCCCGTACATCCGCCAGGCAACCGAGTTCGGCGGCCAGCGCCGCGTCGCCGACAACCAGCCACCTGCCGGCGATCGTGGTCTCGCCGTCGGGGAGTGGCGTTGCTTCCCACACGACCTGATGTGACCAGTCGTCCAGCGGGCCGCCGATTCCCGGTGACGAATGTGTGTGCTGCGCAGCGCCGTTACGTTCCGGCGCCTGAGTCCGCGTGTCGGCGGCGGTGAACCAGTGGTGCGTGTGGTGCCACGGGGTGGTGGGGATCTGCGGGTGTGGTTCCGGGGGGTGCGGCGTTTGGGGCGGGCGGCGCGTGTGGGCGGTGTTGAGGTTGGTGTGGAAGGTCATGGTGTCGTCGGTGTCGCGTTGCAGGCTGCCGACAGTGGTGTACCTGGTTCCGGGCTGGGCGCTGGCCAGGGTGTCAATGATGGCCTGGGTCAGCAGCGGGTGCGCGCTGATTTCGATGAAGGTGTGGTAGTTGGACCCGGCGGCGGTGATGGCCTGCTGGAAGCGCACCGGGTTACGCATGTTGGTGGCCCAGTGTTCGCCGTCGAATGTGGCGAGGGTATCGATGTCATCGTAGGTGGTGGAGAAGATTGGAATGGTCGGCGTCCTGGGGGCGAGATCGGCCAGTGCCGAACGCATCGCGGGCTGCAGCGCATCCATCGCCGGATTGTGCGGCGCCACTTCGATATTGACCCGGCTGGCGAAACGATTTTGGCCACGCACCCGGTTGATCAACTCATCGATCTGTTCGGTCGGCCCTGCGATCACGGTCTGGCGCGGGGAGTTGTAAATCCCCAACGTCACCTGCGGGTAGTCGGCGATCAACGACTCCGTGGTCGCCGCATCGAGTCCGAGCATGGCCATGCCACCCTGCCCCGACAGCGGCGCCATCAGCCGCGAACGGGTTGCGGTCACCCGCAGTCCCTCGGCGGGGGTGAGCGCTCCGGCGACCACGGCAGCCGCCACCTCGCCCAACGAGTGGCCGATCACGACATCGGGCTCCACCCCGTAGGAACGCCAGAGCGCGGTCAGCGCGAGCTGTATGCCGATGAGGCCCAGCTGGATCTGCTCGATGCCGACCAGTTCTTCGCCGTTGGCGAGCAGGTCGTGCAGGGAGAACCCGGCCTGTTCGACGAACGCCGGCTCAAATTCCGCGACTGCGGGGGCGAAAGCCGGTTCTTCGGCCAGCAATTGGCGGCCCATACCGGCCCATTGCGATCCGCGACCCGAATAGACGAAGACCGTGCCGGGTCCGGACAGGCCTTCCTGAGGGCTGACCACGCCGGGGGCCTGCTGACCGGCGGCCAAGGCGCGCAATCCGGCGACCGCCTGGGTGCGTCCTCGGGCGACCACGGTGCCGAACTTGCTTTGGCGTGCCCGGTGATGGTTGACGGTGTGGGCCACATCGGCCAATGCCACCTGCGACCCGGCGCCCTCCATCCACTCGGCCAACACCGACGCCGTCGCCGCCACTCGCCCCGCCGACTTCCCCGCCACCACCAACGTCGACACCCCAGTGTCGGAGCCGCGCTGGGCGACTGGTGCCAGTTCTGGACCCTGCTCGACGATTGCGTGGGCATTCGTCCCGCCCAGGCCGAAGGAGGACACCGCCGCCCGGCGCGGACCCGAATCTGAGGGCCAGGCAGTGTTGTCGACGGGAACGGAAAGACGCGTTGACGACGCGTCGATCGCCGGATTCCACTGCGAGAAATGCAGATTCGGCGGAATCTGGGCACGCTGCACGGCCAGCACCGCCTTGATGAAACCCGCCACTCCTGACGCCGCTTCGAGGTGACCGATGTTCGTCTTCACCGCACCCAGCGCACACGAGCCCTCGCCGCGGCCGTAAGTGGCCGCCAGCGCCTCGAATTCGATCGGGTCGCCGAGCGCCGTTCCGGTCCCATGCGCCTCCACGTAGTGCACGCTTTCCGGGGCCACATCAGCCGACCGCAACGCATCGGCGATGACATCGCACTGGGCCGCGGTGTTCGGAGCAGTGATGCCGTTGGAGCGGCCGTCCTGGTTGACCGCCGAACCGCGCACCACCGCGAGTACCCGATCCCCGTCGCACACCGCGTCGGTGAGCCGCTTGAGCACCACCACCCCGGCGCCCTCACCGCGCACAAACCCATCGGCGGCCGCATCGAAGGTGGCGCACCGGCCCTGCGGCGACAGCAAACCCCATGCCGAGATGGCGATTTGGGTTTCGGGACGCAGGGTCACGCTGACCCCACCCGCCAGCGCCAAGTCGCTTTCCCGCAGCCGCAGGCTCTGGCAGGCCAGGTGTATCGCGGCCAACGACGAAGAACACGCGGTGTCAACCGCCACTGCCGGACCGCGCAACCCCAACAGATAGGAGATCCGTCCCACGGCGATGCTGTGCGAGCTGCCGGTCCCGGTGTAGGCGTCCACGCTGTCCGGGCCGGAGGCCAACATGGACTGGTATTCGTTGAAGTAGACGCCCATCATGACGCCGGTTCGCGTCCCGGCCAGCGAATCTGTCTGGATGCCAGCATGTTCGAGTGCTTCCCAGGCAACCTCGAGCAGCATTCGTTGCTGCGGGTCCATCGACGCGGCTTCCCGCGGGGTGATGCCGAAGAACTCGGCGTCGAATCCCGCGATGTCGGACAAGAAACCGCCCCACTTGGTTGTCATGTGCCCGGGTGTCAGCGGATCGGGGCTATAGAAAGCCTCCGCGTCCCACCGATCCGCCGGGATCCCGGAGATCGCATTCCGGCCCTCGACCAATAACTCCCAGAAGCTCTCGGGCCCGGTCACGTCGCCCGGAAAGCGGCAGCCAATCCCTACCACCGCCACGGGTTCTGCCATGGTGGTGCGCGAGGCCCGGGAGAACTCCTCGGACAAGGCTGCGCGCTGCTGTGCCGACATGCCCGAAATCCGGCTGAAAACAGTTTGCATTACCCGGGCCCGTCGGCGGTGATGGACGACGATTCGATGCGGTCGAACAAGCTGTCCAATGTGCTTCCCGCTGAAGCGGACAGCTCCGCGATCTCATCTATCTCTGAATCCGCCTGCGGCGCTATGAGTTTAGCAAGGTAGTCCGCGAGCGATGCCACAGTCGGATGGTTGAACAGCATCGTCGCCGACAGCTCGATACCCACGAACATCTCAGTTTCGCGCCGAATCGCCATTGCCATGAGGGAATTGAGTCCCAGTTCTGCGAGCGGCCGGCCGACCTCCAAATCCGGCTCCGGAATCCGCAGCTCGCGGGCAACAATGCTGTGCAGCCCGGTTTCAAGCTCGTCGCGAAG
>Ga0335072_10013012_pt1 | contig 11866 bp, 11 predicted proteins | sample Lox_Sample_21_FD_206725 | JGI IMG/M metagenome (GOLD analysis project Ga0335072, IMG submission 206725) | Soil microbial communities from Loxahatchee National Wildlife Refuge, Florida, United States - Lox_Sample_2.1 | ecosystem: Environmental > Terrestrial > Soil > Wetlands | place: USA...
CATTGTCGAGCTCGCGGGGATCGGGCCACTGCCGCTGGCCGCCATGCTGCTCGCGGACCTCGGAGCGGAGGTCGTCCGGGTCGACCGGCCCGGCGTCCCGGCCATCATCCCGCCAGAGTCGGACATCACCAGCCGGGGCAAGCGCTCGATCATCGTGGACCTGAAGCACGAGCGCGGGCCCGGCGTGGTGCTTGACCTGGTATCCCGGGCCGATGTCCTGCTTGAGGGGCTGCGCCCGGGCGTCACGGAAAGGCTCGGCCTTGGCCCCGTCGACTGCTGGGCGCGCAACCCGGCGCTGGTCTACGGCCGGATGACAGGATGGGGGCAGGACGGCCCGCTGGCGCAGGCGGCGGGCCACGACATCGGGTACATCGCGATCACCGGGGCACTGCACGCCATCGGCCGGTCCGGCGGGCCACCGCAGGTCCCGGTGAACTACCTCGGGGACTTCGCCGGCGGGTCCATGTTCCTCGTCCTCGGCGTGCTCGCCGCCCTGTGGGAGGCCCGCGCGTCCGGTCAGGGCCAGGTCGTAGACGCCGCGATCGTCGACGGGACGGCCTGCCTGCAGGCGATGACGTACTCGCTGCTGAACGCCGGCCTGTGGCGGGACGAGCGCGGGGTGAACTTCCTGGACTCCGGTGCCCCCTACTACGACGTGTATGAGACGTCGGACGGGCAGTACATGGCGGTCGGCGCGATCGAGCCGAAGTTCTACGCGACCTTCCTCGGCCTGCTGTTCGACGGGACGGTCCCCGCGGACTTGCCGCAGCATGCCCAGGGCGAGGACGCCGAGCGGGTCCGTCATGCCATAAGGGACCGGTTCGCGTCCCGCCCGCAGGCGGAATGGACCCGGCTGTTTGAGGGGACGGACGCGTGCGTGGCCCCGGTGGTGTCCCTGGCGCAGGCGCCCGCGCACCCGCACCTGGCCGCGCGGTCCACCTACCTGTCGGCCGACGGGATCATCCAGCCCGGCGTCGCGCCGCGCCTGTCGAGGACACCGGGGTCGGCGGGACCGATCGAGGTGCCCGGCGCGCATTCGAGATCCGTGCTCGAGCAGTGGGGCGTCCCCGACCCGGAGTCGCTGCTGGCCGAGGGCGTGGTCCACGGGCGCTGACCGAGCGCGAGGTGGCCGGCCCCATTTCGCCGAACGGGACCGGCCCGCTGCCTCGCCGCCGCTAGCGGTGCATCATGCCCTTGATGGCGTTCTTGCCCTTGGTCATGGCGCTCTCGCCGGTCGGCATCGTCCCCTGCGGCGTGGCCTGGTCCATGAGCTCGGGTAGCACCTGCGCGGCGTGGTCACAGATCTGGCTGGGCTGCATGCCGGTCTTCTCTGACATCGCCTTCAAGGCGTCAGGGTCCACGGCCTGCTTGATCTGCTCGCCCGAGACGGACTGGTTGTCGCCCGTCCCGATCCACGACTGGACCTGCTGGCCCAGGCCGGCGTCGGTCATCCGCGACACGATGCCCTGCATGCCCTTGCCGCCGAACAGGTCCTGCATCTGGTGCATGGCGGCCTGCTGGCCACCCATCTTGCTCACGATGTCCTGGATTCCCACGTGTAATCCCCCCGTTGGGCACCGCGATACGTAATCACTGCATGACGCGGCGCGGTCGATAGAGTCTCTACTTCCCAGCTGGCACAGCCGTAACCCATCGCCGGGGGGGAGAAGACGAGCGGCCGGGGGGATCACCCCGCCCGGCCGCTGCGCTGGCTGCCTGGCGGTCAGGAGCCCGCCGCCTGCGGGATCGGCACGATAACCATCCCGTCCGGCTCGAAGCCGTCGTCGTAGTTGAGGTTGTCGGAGCCGGGCCCGGCGAGGTTCAGGTCGCTGACCACGCTGTCGTCGGACGTCTCGATCACGTCCACGTAAGCCGAGGTCTGCTGGGCCACGTATAGCTGGCTGCCGTCCGCGGTGAGCGACAGGGTGTCCGGGTCCCCGGTGACCGCGATCGTGCCCGCGACCTTGTCGGTCGCGGTGCTGATCACCGACACCTGGTCGGAGTCGGTGTCCGCCACGTAGAGGGTCGAGCCATCAGGCGTGATGACAGCGTCCCAGGGCAGCTCGCCCACGCCGATCGTCGCCTTGACCCGGTCGGTGGCGGCGTCAATCACCTTCACCGAGTTGCCGGTGGTGTCCGTGACGTACACGGTCTTCCCGTCGGGCGAGACCGCGATGCCGCGCGGGATGCCAAGGCCCCCGATCTGGCCGATCACCCTGCGGTTTTGCGTGGAGTAGACCCACAGGCCATTGCTTGAGGCCACGTAGGCCCGCGTGCCGTCGGGCGAGAACGTCACCTGGCTGGGCACCCCCGTCAGCCGAAGCTTGGCGGTGACCTTGTTGGTCGCGGTGTCGATCACGTCGACCCCCGAGGGGGACGACGGCGACGTCTGCGGCCCGGTGTCGGCGACCCACACCTGGCTGCCGTCCGGGGAGACCGCCAGGGCCTGCGGGAACAGCCCCACGTTGATGTCGGTCTCGGCTGGGTTGTAGTTCTTCGAGCTGAGGGTGGCGGCGTTGATCACCCCGACCTGCGAGTCGCCGGCGTCGGCGAAGTAGAGGGTGTCGCCGTGGGCGGCGATGGCCTCGTCAGTTGAGGAGTAGCCCTGGTCGCTCGGGAAGCCGGGAGTGCTCGGGTCGCCCACGTTGTAGGTCGTGTAGTCGACCGAGCAGTTGGACGTGTTGATGATGCTGAACCCGTCCCAGCCCGCGTCGGCCACGTAGGCCGCGCCCGCCGGGCCGGTGCAGGCCGCGTCGAGCAGCTTGGCCCGGGTGGCCTTGCTAATCGCATTGCTTGGGGCACTGTGTGAGGTACCGTTCCAGGCCCGGCTGGCGGTGCTGGCCGCGTGCGCACCGGGGTGGGCCAGCGCCACGGCGGCGACGGCCGCCGCGCCAAGGACGACCGCCGAGCCGCCGGCGATGCTGGCGTTCCTGAGAGAGCGCTTCATTGTCGTCACACCTCCACCGCGGTGGTCTTGGCCGCGGAGCCCACGACCGGCTTGGTTCCGTGGGCCACGGCCGGGAACGACTGGTTCGCGGTGGGGATCGCCGGCAGCGGGAACTCAAGCGCCGCCTTCTCCGCCCGCTCCAGCTGTCCGGTCGTGGCCGGGAGCCGCGGGAACCTGCGGCTTGGCACGGCCCCGAGCGCGCTGGTGAGATCCCCGGTCGTCTGCCGCCGCCAGGCCGAGATGTTCGGGTTGGTGACGCCGGTGACCTGCTCGAGGAACTGAATGACCGATGTGTGGTCGAACGTGTCGTGGCAGACGTAGCCGCCCACCGTCCACGGTGAGACGATGACGCAGGGCACGCGGAAGCCGAGGCCGATTGGCTCGCTGATCTTCGTGGACGGCGAGTAGGCGTTGCTCACCGAGATGTACTCGTTGGCGGTGCCGGGCGGAGCGGTCGGCGGCGTGACGTGGTCGAAGAACCCGTCGTTCTCGTCGTAGATCAAGATGAACACGGTCTTGGCGAACACGTCGGGGTTGGCCGCGATCGCGGCCACCTTGCTGGCGACGAAGTCGGCGCCGGCGGCCGGCATGTAGTCCGGGTGCTCGGACTGGTAGGACGGCGGGATGATCCAGGAGACCGTCGGCAGCCTGTCGTGCATGGCGTCGTACTCGAACTGGCCCGGCTGGAAGATCCGCATCGCGCCCTGGTAGAGCTGGGACGACGTCGCCGCGTTCTGGTACTGGTCGAAGTACTCCATGACGTTCATGCCGTAGTTGTCGATCTCCTGGTAGATCTGCCAGGAGACCCCGGCCCGCGTCAGCAGCTCCGGGTACGTCGTCCAGGAGTAGCCCTCCGGCGGCACGTAGTTGCTGTAGATCGGGCCACCCTGGCCGCCCTGCGGGTCGACCTGCCCGGTCATCAGGTAGAGCCGGTTCGGCCAGGTCGGGCCGAGCATGGCGGCGTGGTAGCCGTCACAGATCGTGAAGGCGTCGGCCAGTGCCCAGTGGAACGGGATGTCGTCCCGCTTGAAGTAGGCCATCGTGTACTGCCCGGCCGCCCCCTGGTAGCTGAGGCTGGAGTCGCTGAACGGCAGCGTCGGGTCGGTGGCGTCCGTCTGGGTGAGCACGAAGGAGTCCATCGCGCCGTTGTTCCAGCAGTCGTGCAGCGGCCCCCAGCTGTGGCTGTTGGACGGGAGCTGCTGGGCGTTGGAGGAGTGCGTGTCGGCGTGGAAGGGCAGCAGGTAGCCCTGGGTGTTGGCCGGGCTCGGGTCTTTCTGGTAGAAGACGCTCGACGACACCGACGTGTCGGCGAAGCCGCGGACGCCAGGCATGGCACCGAAGTAATGGTCGAAGCTGCGGTTCTCCTGCATCAGCACGACGACGTGCTCAATGGCGGAGAGCGGGGAGCGCTTGGCGGCGAGCTGGGCTGGCGTCTTGCCGTCCAGAAGAGTTCGCAGGCTGGGCGGGAGGGCGAAAGAGCCCAGGACTATCCCGCCCGCCGCTGCCATGAGCTGGCGTCGGCTCACCTCAATAGTCAAGTCAGACCTCCTGTCACCGAAAGGTGGACGCGTGCGGAAGCAGCACTTGCTTTCCGAGACAGGCCAGCGAACAGCGGCCAGGCCACCCGCCCCTCTTGGAAAGTTCTCTGACCCCTCAGGACGGCAATATACGCCGTGCCGCCGGTCACGAATGAACGGGAAGAAACTCCAGGATGAGCGTTACGCAAATAATGGCCGCGGGCGGTAATCCCTGCCGTGCCTGGCTTTCGCAGCGGCCCTTTTGGTCCGGCGCCACCTCACAGCCCCACCAGCAGCCCCATCTGCCTTGCCGCGTATTCGAATAGCTCGTCGGCTGGCTCAAATGACCCGACGAACTGGCCAAACAGCTCGAAGCTGATCATCCCGTACAGCTGGGTCCAGGCGAGCATGCCGCGCAGCAGGACGTCGGGCCTTATCGAGCTGCCGAGCAGTGCCACCAGGCCGTCGGCCTGCGCGGCGAGCCCGGCCGGGACCGGCACGTCGCCGGCCTCCCTATCCGTATCCGCCATCCGAGGCCCAACCCGGTCGAGCAGGGTAATCAGCGCCAGGGGCACGCGGGCGGCCGGGCCGATCGTCGCCTCAGGGGCACGATACCCCGGCACCGGCGAGCCGTGGATGAGCGCGTACTCGTGCGGGTTCGCTAGCGCCCAGGCGCGGATCTGGCGGCAGAGCGCCAGCCACCGGTCCCGTGGCCGGGCCTCGCCGCCCACGGCCCGTTCCGCTACGTCGCCGACGGCGTTGTAGGCGTCGATGATCAGGGCGGTGAGTAGGTCCTCCTTGCTGGGGAAGTACCGGTAGAGCGCCGACGACACCATGCCGAGCTCGCGGGCGACGGCCCGCAGCGACAGCCCGTCGGCCCCGACCGTGGCCAGCTGCCGGCGGGCCTCCTCCTTGAGGTCGGCGGTGAGCGAGGCCCTCGCCCGCTCCCGCGCCGTCGCTGACGCCTTTCCTGGGGGCATGACCCGCACCTCCGAGATCATCGAGATGAAACGAGAGCACTGCTCTTGACAACCGCCATCCAGGCGGCGTTCACTGATCTTAACAGAGAGCACCGCTCTCGAAAAAGATCAGGAGCATAAGAGATGAGCACCGAGACCCGCTACGTCAAGCCGGCCAAGTCCACCAACATCTTCAACGAGTCCGTTGCCTGGCTGACCCGGCACGGCGTCAGCGTCTACGGCTCGCGGGTGCTGTCCGTGCGGGGCCGCAAGAGCGGCGAGCTACGCAGCCAGCCCGTCAACCCGCTGCCGCACGCGGGCCAGCGCTACCTGGTCGCGCCGCGTGGCACCACCCAGTGGGTCCGCAACATCCGCGCCGCGGGCGGCCAGGCCGAACTGCACCTGGGCCGCAAGGTCGAGCCGATCGCGGCCATCGAGGTCGCCGACGACGACAAGCCCGAACTGCTCCGCGCTTACCTGAAGAAGTGGGCGTTCGAGTCCGGCGTGTTCTTCAACGGCCTGACCGCCAAGTCCACCCACGAGGAGCTGCGTGCCGCCGGTCCCGGCTACCCCATCTTCCGCATCGAGGCCCGCTAATGCCCGGCACGTCGATGAGGCCGGGCCGTGACGGCCCGGCCGCCAGGGCGTAAGGCGCTGACGCCGAAGTCGGCGGCGAGCTTGTCCATGAGGGCGTCAAGCCTGGGGTCGACGACCTGCCGGGCCGGGTCGGCCAGGTGCCAGTCCGCGATCTCGCGCGCCCCCTGCTCGAACGGCACGGTCGCGTGCCAGCCGGGCACGATGGACCGGATCTTTGCGTTGTCGAAGATCATCGAGTGCGCCTTATCGCCCACCAGGCCACCGCCCCACTCCGGGTCGGCGACGGCGATCACCTCCGAGGGCACGTGCACGATCCGCGGCGTCACGCCGAGCGCGGATGCCAGCGCATGGGCGATCTGGTCCCAGGTCAGGAAGTCGTCCGAGGTGATGTGGAACGCCTCGCCGTAGGTTCGCGGGTGGCCGAGCAGCGGCACGAACGCTCGGGCGAAGTCCGTGTTGTGCGTGACCGTCCACAGCGAGGTTCCGTCACCGTGGACGATCACCGGCTTGCCCGCGAGCATCCGCGCCAGCAGCGTCCAGCCGCGCTCAAGGATCGTCTTGGTCGCGTCGTAGGTGTGCGAGGGCCGCACGATCGTCGCCGGGAAGCCGGTGTCCCTGTACTCGGCGACCAGCAGGTCCTCGCAGGCGATCTTGTCCCGGGAGTACTGCCAGAACGGGTTGCGCAACGGCGTCGACTCGGTGATCGGGAGCCGGGCCGGCGGGGTCTGATAGGCCGACGCGGAAGAGATGAAGACGTACTGCGTGGTCCGCTCGCGGAACAGGTCCACGTCCGCCCGCACGTGCTCGGTTGTGAACGCGACCCAGTCCACCACCGAGTCGAACTCCCGATCGCCAAGCGCCTGCAGAACCGAGGCGGCATCCCGCACATCCGCCCGCAGTTCAGTGACCCCGCCTGACAGCGGCCGGCTAGCCGTCTGCCCCCGATTAAGCACGGTCAGTTCGATCCCGCTGTCGACCGCGACCTGCGCGCACGCCGAGGAGATAAGCCCACTACCGCCGACAAAAAGTACCCGTATCTTACCCATCCTTCCACCTTAAACCGTCACTCTGGACGCCAATCGTCCCCACGCTAGGGAATACTGCTCAGGAAGTTCCTGGCCAGACAGAAGGGTTAGCCGGTGGCAGAGCGGCTGGTGTTCCGGGACGCCGCCGGGCGCGAGCTCACCGCCTCGGACCTCACGGGGTACACGGGGCCGGTGCGCTGGGAGGTCATCGGCGCGGCCCGGGTACCGGCGCGGGCGACGCGGTTGCACGCCGAAGCGCGCCAGGCCGGCGGGCGCGCCGATTACGCCCGTGCCCTGGACCTGCTGGACGAGGCCCGCGACCTCGCGCCGGACTGGCCCTACCCGGTTTACGACGCCGCCTTCACCTACCTGCTGCTGGGCGAGCGGGCGATGGCGCAGGAATTGTACGAGCGCGTGGACCAGATGGCACCGCGCGGGTTCTTCACCTGCAAGACCTCACTCGACACCCTCCGCCGCGAGCGGGCGGGAGAACTGTTCACCGGCTTCGCCAGGGCCTATGCCACCACCGAGTGGATGGCGGCCGCCGAGCGGAAGACGGTCCTGACGGGCATCGTAGCCAGGTTTCCCGGGTTCGCCCCGGCCTGGAAGGACCTAGCCACGCTGCTTGAGGACGACCCAAGTAAGCTGCGTGCCATCGAGCAGGGCCTGCGCGGGCGTCCCGACCCCGAGACGCTCGGCATGCTGCTGCTCAACCAGGCCATCATCATCGCCCGGCGGGGCGACAGGGACACGGCCATAGCCATCCTCGGCGAGCTGGCCCTCTCCCCCGACAGCACGCTCGCCAGTGAGCACCTGGCCAAGGCAGCGCTCGCGCGCCTGATAGCCGAGGCCTGAGACGAGGCCGGATCTAACGGCCGGTCCAGTGGGGCGGGCGACGCTCGACGAAGGCAGTGGCGCCCTCCTTGGCGTCGTCGCTGGAGAACACCGTGCCCACCAGCTCGTTGTGGACCGAGCGGACGTCGGGAAGCGGCTCGAAGGCGGCCATGCGAACCAGGCGCTTGGTCGCCGCGACGGCCAGCGGCCCGTTCTCGGCGATCTTGGCCGCCAGTTCCAGGGCCTTGTTCACGACCTCGGCGGCGGGCACGACCGCGTTGACCAGGCCGAGGGCCAGGGCCTCGGCCGGGGTGATCGGCTCGCCGGTCATCGTCAGCTCAAGCGCCTTGGCCAGCGGGATGCGGCGGGCCAGGTACATGCCGCCGCCCGCCGCGAACAGGCCCCGCTTGACCTCGGGCAGACCGAGCTTGGCTGACTCGGCCACCACGATCAGGTCGCAGGCGAGCGCCAGCTCGAAGCCGCCGGCCAGGGCGGTCGCCTGGGCGGCGCAGATCACCGGCTTGGCGCAGCCGCCGCTGCCTGAGGTGAAGGCGCTGAAGGTCGCCATCGCCGCCTGGTCCGCGTCGCTGGCGGGCCGCCCTCCGGCGGCGAAGGCCTTCAGGTCCATGCCCGCGCAGAACGCCCGGTCCCCGGTCCCGGTCACGATGACGGCCCGGATCTCCGGTTCGGCGTCCGCTCGCAGCAGCGCGTTGCCGATGCCGGCCATCACGGCGGCATTGAACGCGTTGCGGGCCTGGGGACGGTTGATGCGGACCACGAGGGTGGTCCCCCGGCCCTCGGTGACGACCTCCGGCTCGTCGGGGGAGCCAGGTTCTTGTGCCGGCACGTTCATCCTTCCGTTGCTACCTGCGGAATGGCGAGATCGCCCGGTCCCGTGGCGGTCCAGCTGGCCAGCAGCGCGCGCAGCGCGGCCACCAGGCTGAGCGGCTCGTCCAGCATGACATGATGTCCGGCCCCAGGCAGTTCGACAATAGGCACGGGCTGGCCAAGCCGCGTCGCCAGCCGACTGGCCATGCCCGCGCTCATCAGCCCGTGCTCGGCGCGCACGATGGCGACCTGGCATCCGGCGCGCTCGGCGGCGCCCTCCGCTGGCCGGCGACGGAAGGACTCGGGCTGTCCCGCCATCTTCGCGAACAGCGACTGATCGAACTTCCACCCCCACCGCCCCCCATCCCTGGCGGTCACCGACCAGGCGGCGACATGCTCGCGGACGTAGGGCAGCACCGGCTGCTCGGGAACGAGCCTGAACCGGGCCAGGATCGCCTCCCTGCTCGGGTAGGTTCGCCCGGTGCCGAAGCCCATCTCCGGCGTCGACATCTCCGGGGGCGGCGGGCCCTCGTACACCGGGCTGTCGACCACGACGATCCCGGCCAGCCGCGGGCCATACAGCACCGCGGTCCTGATCGCGACGCTGCCGCCGAGGCTGTGGCCGATGATGAACGGCGGCCCCGCGATGCCGGCATCCGCGGCGACCGCGATGACCTCAGCCGCCCACTGGCCGAGGCTGTAGCGCTCGCGCCAGTCGCTGTCGCCGTGGCCGGACATCGACAGCGCCGCGACCCGCAGGCCACCTGCTCGCAGGAGCGGGCCGATATGGTCCCACCAGCGGGCGTGGGCAGCGGTGCCGTGGACAAGCACCACGCCGGGCCGCCCGGCCTCACCCCAGGCCCGGTAGCGGATGCGCGCCCCGGCCACGGTCACGGTGCGGTCATCGGCCGGGCTGGCCAGGGCGCCGGTGAACCACCGCGGCGGCTGCTCGCTCACTTCGGCTGCAGCCGGGCGCCGCCGTCGAGGCGGATGACCTCGGCGTTCATGTAGCTATTGGCGAGCACCTCGGTGGCAAGCGACGCGAATTCGCCCGCGGTGCCCAGCCGCCGGGGGAAGACCACGTCGCGCTTGAGGTTCTCCTTGAACGCCGCAGCGCCGGGTCCTTCACCGTAGATCGGCGTGTCGATCAGGCCAGGGGCGATCGTGTTAACCCGGATCCCGACGACCGCCAGGTCGCGGGCGATGGGCAGGGTCATGCCGACGATGGCGCCCTTGGAGGCCGAGTAGGAGGCCTGCCCGATCTGGCCATCGAAGGCGGCGACCGAGGCGGTGTTCAGGATCGCGCCCCGCTCACCGTCGGCCAGCGGCTCGGTCTGCGCCATCGCGGTGGCGACGATCCTGATGACGTCGAAGGTGCCGATCGCGTTGACCTCCACCACCCGGCGGAAGGCGCCCAGGTCGTGGGCGGTCTCGTAGCCGCCCTTGCCGATCGTCCTTGCGGCCCAGCCGATGCCCGCGCAGTTGACCAGCGCCCGGACCGGTCCGAGCGTCTTGGCCAGCTCGGTGGCCGCGATGATGTCGGCCGTCTGCGTCACGTCCACGTGCGCGAACGCCCCGCCGACCTCGTCGGCGACGGCCTTGCCCTTGTCGTCGGCGATGTCCGCGACAACGACGCGGGCACCGCGCCGGGCCAGTTCTCGGGCGGTGGCGGCGCCGAGGCCTGACGCCCCGCCGGTAACGATCGCGGCGATCCCCTCAAGTTGCATGGTTCCTCCTCATGGGCTGGGACCGCTTCCCGATCTCCAGCAGGCGGCGGGCATTACCTGACAGGAACTTCAGCCACTTGAGCTAGAACCTAACTCTAGTCCAGAACACGGGGCCTGAACAGGCCCAGCAAGAACGGGGCCGGACCTCGTGCTAGCGGCTCGCGGGGAACGCGTAGATCAGCCTGATCGCGTTGTCGACGTCGGCGTAGACGTCCGCGATCGTCGCCCGGTTCATCACCCAGGACCGCAGGGCCTCGTCAAGCACGGCGTTGAGCGTGGCGATGATCGCGGTGCGGTCGGGGTCAAGGGGCCCGTCGAATGCCGTCGCCGTGGTGTCGCGAGCCTGCGCGGCGAGGGACTGGTACAGGTCGGCGGCGTAGGCGTCCGTCGTCGCGGTCAGCATCATCATCACCCGGTAGAACTGGGGCTGCAGCTGGAACGCCCGGATCATCCGGTGGAAGATGTCCCGCAGCCGGTCCGCCTCCGCCTCCCCTCGCAGGGGCTCTTTCTCCAGCTTTTTCTTGAACGCGCCGTGCCATTCCACGAAGACCGCCGCCAGCAGGTGCTCCTTGGAGGCGAAGTACCGGTAGAGCGTGCCAAGCGCGACCCCGGAGTCACGCGCGACCTCAGAGATCTTGACCTGTTCGTAGTCGCTGCCGGCCAGGGCCTTGAGCGCGGCGCGGACGATGCGCTGCCGGCGCGCGAGCTGGTCAGCCCGCAGCGTCTCGGGCGCCGGCGGCCCGGCGATCTGCTGCACGCCGTCTTGCTCCTTCCTCAGCACGGGCAGGAACCTGGAATCAGAACTCGGTTCCAGTCTAGCAGCCTGCCCGTTCCCCGGACGTGCCCGTGGGTGCGACACGAGCCCCGTCACCGCTCCCTTGAAGCAACGAGAATTCGGTTCTAGCCTTTTGTCCGGGAACTCCCTCCCACCCGCAGACCGGCAAGCTCCGCAAGCAGGAGCTGGAGCGCCAGGAGAAGGCACATGTCGCTGGCCATCACGCAGGAGCACCGCGAGCTTGGACGGGTCGTTCGTGACTTCGCCACCAAGAACGAGCTGACCCGGCGGGCGCGCGCTGGGTTCACCACCTCGCCCTTCGACCTGGACTGCGCGTTCAGCGTCATGGCGGACCTCGGCTGGACCGGGCTGCACCTGCCGGCCAGCGTCGGTGGCTCCGGCTTCGGCCTGGCCGAGCTGGCCGTCGTCCTCGACGAGCTGGGCGCCGCCGTCGCCCCCGGCCCGTTCCTCCCCAGCGTCATCGGCTCGGCCATCATCAGCGCACTGGGCCCCGACGAGTTGCGGCGGTCCCTGCTGCCGGGGGCCGCCGGGGGCACGTCGGTCGTCTGCTACGGGATGGCCGGTGACCTCACGGTGCATGGCTGGGGTGCGGCGGGCAGCACGCAGGCAGGCAGGCCGGCCCGCGAGCCGGCCCGC
>Ga0335072_10013013_pt1 | contig 11866 bp, 11 predicted proteins | sample Lox_Sample_21_FD_206725 | JGI IMG/M metagenome (GOLD analysis project Ga0335072, IMG submission 206725) | Soil microbial communities from Loxahatchee National Wildlife Refuge, Florida, United States - Lox_Sample_2.1 | ecosystem: Environmental > Terrestrial > Soil > Wetlands | place: USA...
CCATCCGGAATCTTCCGCACATTGCTTAACAGACCAGGCATCGGTGCGTCAGCGTGTCGCGACAGCAGGTCACAACGATTTGAATAAGGATCGGGCACAAGATTGACGGGTCAGGCGCATTTTTAGCCATTGCGTACGACTTTGCCGCGATTGTCGGCGACCTCGGGCCGATGCCCGTCCTGGCCCAGGCCGAGCCCTTCAGCCGACTAGGCTGCCGCGTATGGCGCCCAAGATTCATCGGGGAGCGACCCTGACCCCGCACTTCCGCGACTTCCTGCCCGAGTGGGTCAGCCGTCAGCCCTGGTACCAGGGCACGGGCACGCCGCAACTCCGTCCGGTCGGCTATTACAGGTTCGAAGACCAGAACGGCGAGGTCGGGATCGAAACTCACCTGCTGAGCGACGGCGCGAGCCTTTATCAGCTGCCGCTGACCTACCGCGGCGCGCCCGCGCCCGGCCAGGAAGCGGCGCTGATCAGCACGACCGAGCACAGCGTGCTCGGTACCAGGTGGATCTACGATGCCACGGCCGATCCGGCGTGGGTCGCCGAATTGCTCTGGCTCGTCAACCGTGACGGCGTCGCCGGACTCAGCATGAAGTCAGAAGTCGGCCCCATGCACGTCCACGGCCGGCGGCTCGCGGAAGCTGAGCTCACCGAGGACGACGTGGAGTTCATCGAGGTGCGCCGGATCGTGCTGGCGGGCAGCGAGGCTGCCGATCTCGGTGAGTCCCCCGTGGTCGGCCAGCTTCTGGGCACCTGGCACCCGGAAGGTCCTGGCGGCACAGCGGCGTCCGGAGTACTTGTGGTGTTGCACGGGTCCGGCGCGGCGCGATGACCAGGCTCGTCGTCAAACTTGGCTCGAGCTCGATCGCCAGCGGCGAGGGCCTGGCGCTTGACGTCATCTCCGATCTGGTCACGCAGATCGCCGTCGCGCAGCGGCAAGGTCACCAGATCGTGCTCGTCACCTCGGGTGCCGCGCGCCTCGGACGCAGGCTGCTCGCGTTCGAGGGGCCGACCGCACGGGCAGGGGCGGAGTTGCAGCGCCTCGTCGACGCCGCCAGGCTGCAGGACACGGTTGCGCTCGAAACAGCGCTCGAGCGGTATACGTCCGCTGGCAGGGCCGCGGGCCAGGGACCGCTCGGCGTAGCGCTCGCCGCCTCGGTCGGCCAGCCTGCGCTCATGGCCCTTTACCGGCAACTCGCTGCCGCGGTCGGCATGGAGGTCTGCCAGATCTTGCTCTCCAAGAGCGACCTTGACTCGGGTACCGCAATGCGTGACGTGGGCACTGTCATCGTCACCGCACTTGACCAGGGTCTCCTTCCTGTCGTCAACGGCAACGACACCACCGATCCGAGGGCCGAGCTAGACAACGACCAGATCGCCGTCGCCGTAGCGGTCGCGGCGAACGCCAGCCGCCTCACGTTCCTCACCAACGTCAACGGGGTCTACGCCGACGACGCGATGCGCGACAAGATCGCCAGGCTGACCCCCGAGGAGGCCAGGGCCATCCGCAGCGTCACCGCCGGTGAGGGGAGGGGAGGGATACGCTCTAAGCTCAACGCCGCGGCCCGCGCCGCCTACTGCGGCGTCGAATGCGCGATCGGCTCCGCACGTGACACCGACGTAGTCGCGAGAAGCCTCAGCTCACGTGCCAGGGTCGGCACGGTCATCAGGTCAGCCGCGCCAGCGCTCGAGCCAGGCGAGCGCTGGGTCGGCGGCATCGCCTATCCGATGGGCTCGATCGGCATCAACCGCGAGGCAGAGCGCAGCCTCAGGGCGGGCAGCACGCTGTTCCTTTCCGGCGTCAAGCGCATCGAAGGCGACTTCGAGCCTGGCGCGGTCGTAGAACTCGTCGACGTCAGGCACCCGGAACGGCTGATCGGCCGCGGCTCGGTGTCGATGCCGTCCGCCGTGCTGAGGCTGCTGCGCGCGCTGTCGCCAGACGAGGTCGCCGATGTCATGTCGATCCTGCTCAGGCAGCGCCACTGCCCGGGCGCCGACAACCTGGAGCCTGGCGCTTACGACGACGTGAAAGACCTGCTCAGGCGTAACTCACAGGCCGCGAGGCAAGCGCTGGCCGAACTGGCCGACGCCACGCAGGAGCGGGTGAGGACCCTGGCTGACGCCCTGCTCGCCGCCCAGCCGAAAGCCTGCGCGGCCCTGCTCGCCGCCGGGTCCTTCCGCACCGGCGAGGTCACGGTCGCCGACCGCCGTGCCGTACGTGACCTGCATGCCATCCACCGCGACTCCCTGGTCGTGTTCGTGTCTGCTACAGCCTGATCTGGCCGTCGCCCCAGGCGACGTTTTTCACGCAGGTCAGGGCCTCGAGCCCCATCGGGCCCCTGGCGTGCAGCTTCTGCGTCGAGATGCCGATCTCGAGCCCGTAGCCAAACTCGCCGCCGTCGGAGAACCTGGTCGAGCAGTTCACGAACACGCTCCCCGAGTCGACGGCACGTGCGAACCGCCTGGCCACACTGATGTCCTGCGCGACGATGGCCTCTGAGTTCCGCGTGCCGTACCTGCTGATGTGGGTGAGCGCGGCGTCGACGCTGTCCACGACCCGCACCGCGAGTACCAGGCCGAGGTACTCGGTTGCCCAGTCGCTTTCCCGCGCGGGCTCGGCGTCAGGCCAGATTTCCCTTACCCTCTCATCGCCACGCAACTCGACCCCGGCCTTATGCAGTTCCTCAAGGACGATCGGCAAGAAAGCACCAGCGACGGCGGCATGCACGAGCAAGGTCTCCGCGGCGTTGCACACGCTTGGCCTTGAGGTCTTCGCGTTGACCACGATGCTGGCGGCGCGCTCGAGGTCGGCCGAGGCATCGACGTAGACGTGGCAGTTGCCGTCGCCGTCGATCACGACCGGCACGGTCGCGTGTTCCCTGACGGCGGCAAGCAGCCCCTGACCGCCTCGCGGCACGAGGAGGTCGATGTACTCGTCGGCGGTCAGCAGTTCGACGACCGCCTCGCGGGACAGGTCCCTGACGAGCTGGACCGCGTGCTCGGGCACCTCGTCCTGCTGCCGCAGTGCCTCGGTCATCACGTCGGCGATCGCCGCGTTCGTGTGCGCCGCGATCGATGAGCCGCGCAGCACGGCCGCGTTTCCCGACTTCAGGCACAGTGCGGCCACGTCCGCGGTCACGTTCGGCCTGGCCTCGTAAATGACGGCCACCACCCCGAGTGGCTCGCGCACCCGCTCGATGAGCAACCCGTTCGGCCGGACCGAGCCGCTCACCACCTGGCCGACCGGGTCGGGCAGGTCAGCGACGGTACGTGTGGCCTGGCAGATAGAACTGAGTCTTTTGTCGGTCAGCGTGAGCCGGTCGATGAGCGTGCCGGAAACCCCGTCAGAACGGGCGGCGTCGAGATCGGCCGAGTTGGCGGACTTGAGCCGCTCGCCGTTGTCGGCCAGCGCCTCAGCGAGCAGCAGCAGCGCCCGGTTCTTCGAGTCCGCGTGCAGTTCGCGCAGCACCGATGAGGCCTGTCTGGCCTGCTGGCACACCTGGGTTACCGACATAGGTAGTCTTGTCTCTCGCTCAGAATGTAGCTATGGCCAAGCCAGTACCCTACGCCAGGACGATCGTCACCGAGGATGGCGTGCCGATCGATGCCGCCCACTTGCCTGGCGATCAGGATCTCGGGATCGTGCTCGCGCACGGCTTCACGCTCAACTGGCAGCGCCCCGCGGTCTGGCGGGTGGCGACGAGGCTGAATGAGTTCGGCGGCGTCGTGACCTTCGATTTCCGCGGACATGGCCGTTCAGGCGGCGCCTCGACCGTCGGGGACAAGGAGATCAAGGACGTCGAGGTCGCGGTCGGCTACGCACGTGAGCTTGGCTACCGGCGGATCGCCACGGTCGGGTTCTCGATGGGCGGCTCGATAGTGCTCCGGCACGGCGGGCTCGTGGGCGGCGTGGACGCGGTGGTGTCGGTCAGCAGCCCTGGCAAGTGGTACTACCGGGGCACCAGGCCGATGCGGCTCGTGCACCTGGCGATCGAGAACCGGGCCGGGCGGCTGATCACTAAGAAGTTGCTGCACACAAGGGTCAGCGGCGGTAAGTGGGACCCGGTGCCGCTTCCGCCGGACGACGCGGCGTCCTTGATCTCGCCCATCCCTTTGCTGGTCGTGCACGGCGACAGCGACGACTATTTTCCCGTCGATCACGGCCAGCGGATCTTCGACGCCGCGCGCGAGCCGAGGGAACTGTGGATCGTGCCCGGCTTCGGGCACGCGGAGTCGGGAGCGGGCCCGCAGCTTGTCAAGCGGATCGGCACGTGGATCAGGCAGGCCGTCGGCCTTGATGACGCTGCCGGTGGTCCGGCCCAAAGTCCTGGCGAGCCCGTGCCGAGTGCTAGTTAGTTGTCATTCCTTCGTATAGGAATAGCTGGCACTAATGGGATCTTGTCATTATTAGATCTTAGTTTACGCTTCTTATGATGCTATTACGGCTTCGCCAGCCTGCTGCGCCGCCCGGTATGGGAAGGAATGTGCCGGAGAATGATTACAAGCACCACATCGGGGGCCGGATACCAAGCTCGGGTTTTTATCCAGAGCAGGGAATGCAGCCCTGGCGTACTTGAGCGGCTGACTGGCTCGGTCTACTTCCCTGAGCGCCGGCTAGGCGCCACGATCGTCTCGAGCGTCTGCCGCGACGGCATGTCGCTGCTCTACGTCGCCGCACCCGAAGTCGCCGACGCGGCAGAACAGATCGAGTACTTCCTGGGGCTCCTGCCTGCCGCCTCGCGCGGGCAGGAGGCGAGCCGCAGGAACCGGGTGCGGCTGATCAGCCTGGACGACAGTTCGGCCCGCTGGCTGAGTACCAAGGTGCTCGACACAGAACGTCAGGAAAGCGCGCAGGCCAGGAAGCGGATCAGGGACTTCGTACACAAGGAGCGCCAGGCGGGGGCCGAGATCAAGCTGAGCTACTACGAGCCTTCAGAGAAGCTGGAAAGGTTCGCCGCCGAACTCGGCATCGTCGGTGATCAGGTCAGCTCGCAGTTCATCGGGCTGGGCACGAAAGGGTCGAGCAGGCATTTATTCGCCGCCGCTGGCATCCCCATGCCTGCGGGTACCGCTGAGTTCCGCGGCCTGCGCGAGCTGGCCGGGGGAGTAGCCGGCCTGGTGAGGCAGGGTCATTACCGGCAGGTGGTCAAGCTATGCAGCACCGAGTACGGCGGCGGCTTCGGCAACGCCCTGCTTGACGTCAGCGAACTTCGGCTGCGTGACGTGCGCGACAGTGAGCTGACCGAGACCGTTCTCGCGCTCTTGCCCGCACGGACGACACTGGCAGACGCCAAGATCGGCTGGGGGCAGTTCGCTGACTGGATCGGCCAGTCTGGCGTGCTTTCCGAGGAACTGATCGAAGGCGATGAGGTACGCAGCCCCAGCTACCAGGGCGAGATCGACGCCGACGGACGGGTGACCACGACATCGACGCACGAGCAGGTGCTCGGTGACCTTGGCCAGATCTTCACGGGCTGCAAGTTCCCCGCAGGCGCCGAATACCGGCGCTCTGTCATACGGTACGGGCTCGCCGCCGGGCACCGGCTGGCCGAACTCGGCGTGCGCGGTGGCGATTACGGCGTTGACTTCATCGCGGTGAGGCGCGGCGAGCGGTGGGACGTGTTTGGCTGCGAGGTTAACCTGCGGACAACCGCCACCAAGCACGGCTTCGCGATGACCACGGGCCTGCTCGGCGTGCTGCCAGACGAGTCTGGCCGGCTGTTTACTGGCGGATCAGAACGGGTTTATCAATCGTCTGACGCGATCGCAGATTCGCGTTACCAGGGGCTGCGGCCCCGTGACCTCATCGCGACGGTCAGCGCGTCACCGCTTGGGTATGACCACAACAGGAAGACCGGTGTCGTACTGCACATGATGAGCGCCGCGGTCGAGTACGGAAAGTTCGGAGCTGTTGCCATCGGCACGGATTCTGAGCATGCGGAGGCGCTGATCGAGGGTTTGCGTGTCCTGATCGACGACCTGGCAGGCGCACGCGAAGACGATGTGGCGTAACACGCGCGAAACAAACGCGTAACCACGGGCACACGAATCGCCCGCCGCTCGGGGGTATTGCCAGTTCACGCTGGTCAAAACCGTTCCATGGACGTAACTGACGGGAAACGAACGCGAAACTCGTCCATGACAGACATGAACGGTACTGACTATCAACGAAGCGGTGGCGAGACGATGCTGGTCAGCGTCGCCTAGCCGTCCGGCACCCTTCGCTCCCCCAGAAATGGAGGCGGAGAGTGGATCCTTATTCGAGCTGGCTCACCTCGGGCGATAACGCGTGGCAAATGACCGCCGCTACGCTTGTCGGCCTGATGAGCATCCCCGCGCTGGCGGTTCTGTACGGCGGAATCGTCCAGCGGAAGTGGGCCGTCAACACGATGATGATGGTGTTCAGCGCGTTCTGCCTGACGCTGATTGTGTGGGTGCTCTGGGCGTTCAAGATGGGTTTCGGCACGCCCTGGATCGGCCATTTCCTTGGCAAGCCTGGCGATGTGGTGGGGGCAAGCGGAGAGCAAGCTCAGGCTAACATCCCGCTACTCGACGGCTTGATGCCTAAGTTCAGGTTCCCTCAGGGCTCGCTTGTTTACTTCCAGTTCGTGTTCGCCGCGATCACCCCGATCCTGTTCATCGGCAGCGTGATCGGCCGGATCAAGTTCAAGGTCTGGCTGATCTTCGTGCCGCTGTGGATCACGTTCGCCTACGCCGTCAACGCCTTCCTGCTTTGGGGCGGCGGCTTCTGGGCGAGCAAGGGCGCGCTTGACTTCTCCGGTGGCTACGTCATCCACCTGGCCGCTGGCGTGTCCGGTTTCGTGGCAGCGGCGGTGATCGGCCCGCGGCTCAAGCGGGATCGCGAGAAGGCGACTCCCAACAACTTGCTGTTCGTCGCGGTCGGGGCGGGCATCTTGTGGCTGGGCTGGAACGGCTTCAACGGCGGTGACCCGTACTTCGCCGGTGCTGACGCGACGGCCGCCGTGGTCAACACGAACCTGGCGACCGCCGTGGCGATGATGACCTGGATCATCATGGACATGGGCTTCGGAAAGGACCGCAAGCCCACGTTCCTCGGCGGCGTCAACGGCATGATCTGCGGCCTGGTCGGCATCACGCCGGCGGCCGGTTACGTCAACGGCGTCGGTGCCATCGTCATCGGCTTCGTCACCTCGGCCCTGGTGTGGGTGCTGTTCGGGTACCTGCCGCGCAAGGTCTGGCCGTTCAACAAGGTCGATGACGCGCTCGGCGTGGTCTACACGCACGGATTCGCCGGATTGTTCGGTGGCTTGCTTGTCGGCTTGCTGGCCGATCCGAAGATGATCGTGTACCTGGGCCTGGGAAAGAACCCTGACACGGCCGGGCTCTTCTACGGCCACCCAAGGCAGTTGCTGATCCAGGCGGGCGCGGCGCTGACCGTGATCGTCTGGGACGGGCTGGTCACCTTCCTCATCCTGCGCGGCATCGGCCTGTTCATGAAGCTGCGGATACCGGACGCTGACCTGATCGCCGGCGATCTGGCCGTGCACGGCGAGGTCGCTTACCCGAACGAGGAACCAGACGAGGCCGACTTCGGCGAGGTGCCAGGCGAACCACGACCAGAAAAGGACGAACACGAGCTAGTGCCATCCGACTAGCTCCCGAGGTACGCCGCGCTTGGGTGCCCTGTCCCTTGCTCAGGGCACCCAAGCCGCGCCGCCAGCAGCATCAGATGACCAGCGTTGCTGTACGCCCGCCCGGTCCTACAGCAGCAAAGTCCCAGCGATGTCACAGGGACAACATCAGATGTCCACCGTTGTCCGTGACTTCGTCGCGCCAGCAGCATCAGATGGCCAACGATGTTGTTGCTCCCCGGCACCATGCCCCGATGCGATGGTGACTGGGCACGCGGGTCAGCGGCGGAGGGATGTTCCTGTTTCCGGGTCGAAGAAGTGCAACTGAGAGCAGTCCACGGCGATCGGCGCGAGATCGCCGACGGCGATCGCCGTCTGGGGAGCCATCTTCGCGATCAGCGTGGACGGCGAGCGTACCTCGTCGGCCGCGTCGGCGCCGGCGTGGGCTGCCGTCCTGATCGCCGCGTGCACCTGCACCTCGGAACCCAGTTCCTCGCGCAGCCGAATCGGCAGCGAGATAACGGCCGCGGAGCCCCCCGTCCCGAGTGCGGCATCGGACACGTGCTCTGGCCTGATACCCAGTACGACCCGCCGGCCAAGGAAGTCAGCAAGTCCCGGATGCTCGGCGACCACGGTTGCCGAGCAGCACGATGCCATCGAGCGGGTTGGCCCTGATCATCTCCTCGATCTCGATGGCGAGCAGGTTCCTGTACAGCATCGCGCTCGGCTTCATCAGGTCCTCGCCGAGCGAGATCACGGGGAACTCCACGCCGAGCCCGCCCGCGGCCTCGATCCCTTCCCTTACCGGCTCGACCAGGTACCTGAGCGGCAGGTTGCACGGGTTGAGCTGGCTGGCGGAATTCGCGATGCCGATCACCGGCCGGTCGGCTGCCCTGGTGACCGGCACACGGGCGTTCGGTTATACCGAACATCGTTGTGTGATGTGGAATCACGCGAGCAACACAACTAGCCTTGTGCAAATATGTCACGAGCTGTTATCGCTTTCATACATACTGTTCGGGATGACCGAACCCGAGGAGGTGTGGCCCGTGAGCGACGACGATGTCGCAGGCCGTTACACGGTGCGTAGCGTGGCCAGGGCGCTGAGGCTGATCGAGATCGTGGCGGACGGCCCGTCTGAAGGCCGCTCGCTCAGCGATCTGGCGCGCGAACTCGGCGCGTCCAAGAGCACGACCCTCGCCCTCGCCAGGACGCTGACCAGTGCCGGCATGCTCAGGGACAGTCGCCCTGGCCCCCGCTACAACCTGGGTACCGCGCTGATCAGGCTCGGCGATATCACCAGGAGCCAGCTTCCGCTCGGCGATATCTGCCGTCCGGTACTTTCCCAGCTCACGGAGCTGACCAAGATGACCTCACGGGTCGCGATCTACGACAACGGCTACCCGGTGTTCATCGAGCGCGTCGATGGCCCGGGCACCGTGCGCTTTCATACCCCGCTCGGGCAGCGTGAGGAGCCGCATGCCTCGGCCGCGGGCAAGGCGATGCTGGCCACCATGACGGAAGAACAGGTCAGGACCATCTGCGCGGAGCACGGCCTGCAGGCAAGGACGTCCCGCACGATCACCGACATTGACCGGTTGCTCGCCAGCCTCACGACCGTGCGCGGCACGGGCTTCGCCGTCGACGATGAGGAAGACGCTGAGGGCATCTTCTGTGTAGGCGCAGCCTTCTTCGGGCACGACGGCCGCTGCGCGGGCGCGATGAGCGTGACCGGCATCAAGAGCGACCTGCCGGTCTGGAAGGTGCAAGAACTCGGTCGCACGGTGCGCCGCTCCGCTGATCAGGTCTCAGAACTGCTCGGCGGCGAGCGCTACAAGGCCGACCTGATCTCGGGAGCGATCGCATGACCGAGCCTGCCCTGATCGTGCACGGCCCGGGCAACGTGCGGTTCGAGCGGCGCGAGCCCCTGGTGCCAGGCCCTGGCGAGGTCGTGGTGCGGCCGGAACTCGCGCTCGGTCATGAGTGGACAGGAATCGTGGCCGGCGACTCGGCGCTGGCAGGTCGCCGGGTAGTCCTCGCCGAGCCCGCGGCCGTTGTCTTCCAGGCGCTGGGTCAGGCGGGGCGGCACGGTTAGGCACCCTGCGCGGCGGATTGGGCGCGCGCGGCAAGGTCCTGCTGGAGATTAGGTAGCGCTTGATGAGGTCGTCGACGTTTTCGCCAGTTCTATGTCGGCGTCAACCATCATATTAACGAGTTCCTCGAACCGTATTGCTGGCTTCCAGCCTAGTGAGGTCCGCGCCTTCGAGTTGTCTCCGCAGAGATCCATCACGTCAAGCGGACGGAAGAAACGCTCGTCCTGAACGACGTAATTCCGCCAGTCAGCTATCCCGACTCGGGCGAAGGCCAGTTCAACGAATTCCTCGACGGAGTGGGATTCTCCGGTAGCGACTATGAAGTCATCAGGTTCTGAGTGCTGAAGAGTTAGCCACATCGCTTCGACATAGTCGCCCGCAAAGCCCCAGTCGCGACGTGAGTCGAGTCTCCCGAGCACCAGCTTGGCCTGTAGGCCCAGAGATATGCGCGCCACGGCAGTGCTTATCTTCCGCGTCACGAAATTGTGTCCGCGCCGGGGTGATTCGTGATTGAAGCAGATGCCAGTGGAAGCGTATATCCCGTAAGCTTCGCGGTACATGCGTGTTGCGTGATGGGCGAGTACCTTGGCGATGGCATAAGGACTTCGGGGCCTGAACTGCGTCTGCTCGGAGTAAGGCAGCGTCCCCGCGTCGCCGAACATTTCGCTGCTTGAGGCCTGATAAAATTTGGCATCGCCACCAGGATTCCAGATTCTCAAGGCTTCCAGGAAATTCATTGGCCCTAGCCCGGTAACGTCCATAGTTGCTTTGGGTTCGGTGAAGGACAGGTCAACCGCAGATTGCGAGCCTAGATTGTAAATCTCATCTGGCTGTGCCTCCTCGCACGCTCGTACCAGGGACGTTATGTCAGTGAGGTTTCCGCGAACTAGATTAACGAACGGCATTTCCCTGGCTACCCGCGAGTCGTCAGTTCGCGCGTCGTGAACTAGCCCGAATATTTCGTAGCCCTTACCGTGCAGGAATTCTGCAAGATACCTACCATCTTGACCACGGATTCCGGTGATAAGTGCTCTCGGCACGTTAATTCTCCCTGAGTTCGAGCTGAACGGTGGCGCTTCGCTGTCGCTCGCCAGGCTAGACGGGCGATGGCTGGCCACTGACTCTACTTCATAGGTACCCAGCACGGCCCATAAGGGGCAGCCGGGATGGCGGGCCGGTTTAGGCGTCGCGCAGGCGCAGGACCAGGGCGCCGGCCAGAAGGGCGGCGGCGGCCCAGGCGGCGAGTACTCCGAGGCCCGCCCATGGCGTGATCGGCAGGTCGCGGAGACCGACGGTGTCCTGGATTGCCAGGCCGGCTGTCATCGGGGCGAGTTGTTCGAGATGCCTGTGCCAGGTCGCGGAGCTCACGACCGTGGCGACGATCGGGAGAACGTAGAGCAGGCCGAGCACGATCCCGATGGCGGCGGCCGTGTCCCGCAGCGCGGCAGCCGCGCCGAGGCTCAGCAGCCCGATCAGGGCAAGGTAAAGCACCGTGCCCGCGTATGCCCGCAGCACCGGCCCGTCCACCATGGTGAAGCCGTGTGCCGTGGTGAAGCCCCGGCCTGGCAGGATGAGCAGCCCGGCCGACAGCGACCCGAGGACCGCAAGGGTGGCAGAGGCGAGGACCAGGCCAGTGATGATGACTGCCTTGGCGGCCAGCACGTTGAGCCTGCGGGGCATGGCGCTGAGCGTCACCTTGATCATGCCGCTGTTGTACTCGGCACCGATGGCAAGCGCTCCGAGGATGACGACGACGGCCTGGCTGAGATAGACGCCGGTCAGGCCGACCCTGGCCGGGTCGAGGCCGCATCCAGCTGACGGGCACCTGGTCGCGGCGTCCGCCAGGGCGCCGAGCGTCGCGGTCAGGGCGACGATGGCCAGAAGCAGCCAGGCCGTGCCTGGCGAGGTACGCAGCTTGGTCCATTCCGCATGCAGGGTCATGCGTCCCTCCGCCGCAGCATCAAGCCTGCCAGGGCCAAGGCCACCGCCACATACCCGCAAAGGACAGCGAATCCGGCCCACGGCGCCAGCGGGTAGTAGCCGCTACCTGGCGTGTAGCTGGCCGCCACTTGCGGGTACCTCGTCACGGTCTGCTGAATGGCGAACCCGGCCGCTGGCGTGACCCGCAGCAGCCAGTCCCCGATGGCCGCGGGCAGC
>Ga0335072_10013014_pt1 | contig 11865 bp, 9 predicted proteins | sample Lox_Sample_21_FD_206725 | JGI IMG/M metagenome (GOLD analysis project Ga0335072, IMG submission 206725) | Soil microbial communities from Loxahatchee National Wildlife Refuge, Florida, United States - Lox_Sample_2.1 | ecosystem: Environmental > Terrestrial > Soil > Wetlands | place: USA: Florida...
CGGGCAGCGAATCAGGAGGAACCTGCAACGCCCAGGCGAGCGAGCGTCGCGCTTCCTCGGCGCGTCCCTGGCCCAGCAGCCAGTGCGGCGACTCCGGCACCCAGGCGCGAATTACCAGCGTGAACAATGCCGGCGCGAGGCCCACTGCGAACAAGCCGCGCCAGCCGATCTCCGGCGCGAGGAACGCACCCAAAGCCGAGGCTATCATGACGCCGAGCGGGATGAAGACGGTGACGATGCCGCCGATGAAGCCGCGCATGCGCGACGGCACGAACTCCTGCACCAGCGGCAGGTCGACGCAATAAAGCCCGCCCACGCCGAAGCCGACGAAGAAGCGGAAGACCGAAAGGAAGATCCAGCCATGGTCCGGCGTGAAAGCCAGCACGCCGGTGGCGATCGAGAAATTGATGATGGTACCGATGAAGACCCGTCGCCGTCCCGCGACGTCTGCGATCCGGCCCCAGATGAAGGCGCCCAGGATGGCGCCGATGCCTGACGACAGCAGGATGATCGCCGACTGGCCGAACGTCAGGCCCCATGGCTTGATGATGAAGGCCAGTACGAAGCCGATCAGGAAATAGTCGAAGAACTCCAGCATGTCGCCGATGATGGCGGCGGCGACAATCTTGATCTGGTTGCCGGTCAGCGACCGGGCCTGGTCGAGACGTTCAAACATCCGGTTTCCTCCGCCGGGGGAGGGTTCTGTCGCCGTCCGTCCCGGGTCGTTGCGTTGGTAACTGCAGCAGGTTTGATGATAGGGTATTCTTCGGCGCTGAAAAGAGCCGCTGCCGGGCCGCTGCTGCTGCCCCGGCAGTGGGGAGTGGAGCAAATGCTGGAACTGCGTCCGAACTGCGAATGCTGCGATCGCGACCTGCCGCCGGATACTCTGGCCGCTCGCATTTGCTCCTTTGAATGCACGTTCTGCGTTGATTGCGCCGAAGGCGTGGTGGGCGGCCGCTGCCCCAATTGCGGCGGCGAGCTCGTGCGGCGCCCGATACGGCCGGCGGAAAAGCTGGCCCGATTTCCTGCATCCACGCAGCGCAAGGTAAAGCCAGGGGGATGCGTCTGAGCGTTGGATGCAGTCAGCGCATCCGCACCCGGACTGGCCCCGCGCCGGGTGAACTCCGCCGGCAATCGATCCTGTCGCGGCAGAAGGCAACCATGCCGCCAGCACCGGGGATGGACGCTTTGCGCCACGGCAAGCGCCCATGCCTGATCAGCGTTTCCGTCGCGGAAGAAAGACGGCGCGGAAGAAAGACGGCGCGAGGATCAGACCGGCCGGTCGCCCGCCACCGTCACCCGAAAGCCCGAACGCGTATGCGGCCAGTAGTCCCACATCGCACGGTGCTGCACGCAGCGATTATCCCAAAACGCCACCGAGTTCGGCCGCCAGCGGAAGCGGCACTGAAACAACGAATTCTCCGCATGCGTGTACAGATAATTCAGAATGGCATAGCTCTCGTCACGCGGCACACCGATCAGCCGCCGGGTGAACCCCCTGTTCACGTACAGCGCCTTGTGCCCGGTCACCGGATGGGTGCGCACCACCGGGTGCTCTGCGCGCGGATAGGCCGCTTTGTCATCGACACCGGCATACTTATAGGTCCCGCGGTAGTTCTCTTCCCCGTCGTGCAACGCCATCATGCCGTCGAGATACGTCTTCATGCGGTCCGACAGCGCCTCATACGCGGCGTACATCGAGGCGAACAACGTGTCGCCGCCTTTCGGCGGGCAGGTCTTGATGTAAAGGATGCTGCCCATCGGCGGCGTCGGGTCGCAGGAAACGTCGCTGTGCCAGCCTTCGCCATTGGCGCGCGGCGAGTTCTTGTCGGCGTGAATGACCATCAGCTCCGGATGGTCCGGATGCGCCGGCGCGGCCGGGTGGATATGCAGGTCGCCGAAATTGCGGCCGAACGCGATATGCGATTCCGGCGTCAGGCGCTGGTCACGAAAGAAGATCACCAGATTCTCGGCCAGCGCACGGTGCACCTCGGCCATCTGGTGGTTGCCGAGCGGCTGCGACAGGTCCACGCCACTGATTTCCGCCCCGATGATCGGCGTCAGCTTATCGACGCTGATGGTCTCGTACGGCGCCTCGTTGCCCGGGTGGTGCTTGTAGCGCGGACCGTTGTTGCCGCGCATCGGATCCATCATGATGCTCTCCTCCACAAACGCTATTCTCTCCGCCACACATCGGGAGAGTGCCAGGGCGTCGATGCCGCGGCGCGCCGCGTCGCTATCCCACCCGCCGCACATTGCCGCTGTGCAGCGGAATTCCGGTTTGCTCATAGCAGACTTTTGCCAGCGCCGCGACACCCTCGCGGATCGTCTCCTTGCTCGGCATCGCGAAGCAGAGCCGCAGGTGCGACTTCGAATTGTCGGGACTGACCGCCCAGGCCGGGCCCTCATTGAAGATGATGCCGGCCTCGGCCGCCGGCTTCAGCAATGCCCGCGTGTCCACCTGATCCGGCAGCTTGATCCAAAGAAAGATGCCGCCCTTTGGCATCCAGCATTCGGCCGAACTGCCGAACTCACGCGCCACCGCCTCGACCATGGTGTCCAGCTTCTCCTTCAGGATACCATTCAGATGCGGCAGGTGATCGTCGAAATGCTTCGAGAAGTATTCGGCGACGATCATCTGGTCCAGCGCGCCGGTGCCACTGTCGCCTTTCAGCGGCAGCAGGCGCGACGTGATCTCCCATGGCGCGATGATGTAGCCAAGCCGCAACGCCGGCGCGAGCGACTTGGAAAACGAACCAAGATGGATCACCGCGCCCGGGTCGAGCGCATAAAGCGCGGGCGGCGCCGCCACGCCCTGCCAAAGCAGATCCGCGTAGCATTCATCCTCAAAGATCGCGACGTTGTACTCACGCGCCAGCTTCAGCAGACCATGGCGCCGATCGAGCGGCAGAATGCTGGCGGTGGGATTCTGAATGGTGGGAATCGTGTAGATGAATTTCGGCGCGACACCCCGTGCCTTCAGGCCGGCAAGCTGATCGCCGAGAGCGTCGATCACGATGCCGTCGGCATCCAGTTTCATCGCCTCGATCTTCGCGCCGACCTTGCGGAAACGATTGAGCGCCCCCTGGTAGCAGAACTCCTCGCATAGAACGGTATCGCCCGGATTTATCAGCAGCTTGCTGATCATGTCGATGCCCTGCCCCGAGCCGGTGACGACACTGACGTCTGCCAGCGGCGCATCAATGCCACGATGCCGCTTCGACTTGTCGGCAACGAACTGGCGCAGTGCCGGATACCCCTGCGGCCCGAGCCCAAGATTGTAGATCGCGAGCTTTCCCCCTTCGCGCCGCAATACCGAAGCCGCGGCTTCGACCAGCCCCTCGATCGGGATTTGCTCCGGGTCGTTGTTGCCACCCACGAAATAGTATTTCGGGAACGGTGCCCAGCGAGGTGCCGGCGGCAGAACGTCGGCACTGTAGAGCTTGCTGTAATCGAGGGCGGCACTCATCGGTCGGGTTTCCTCCGGTCTGGTTGCAACGAACGTAAGCGGGACGCGCCGCCAGGGCCAGCCCCGCCGCACCGTCCCCACCGCATCGGATGTGCCGTCTTGCGATGCGGCGGCGCCGGCTCGATATCCGATCCTGCCTGCGCCGATCTGATTGGGATTGCCCGGCAATCAGGTGCCGCACCGGCAGAACGCCGCGTTCACGCCGAGGGATCGATCAGCACCTTCGCACGCGGGTTCGGCCGCCGCAGGCTCTCGAACATCGCGGGCAGCGCGTCCAGCCCGATCACATCGGATACCAGCGCCGATGTGTCGATCCGCCGCGCCGCCAGCATGTCCAGCACCAGCGCGAATTCCTCGCGGGTATAGCCCAGCGCGAATTGCACCGTCAGTTCCTTGCGGATCGCGATGCGTGGCAGGATCGCGTCCTCGTGCCGGCACACCCCGACCACGACGATACGCCCATGCACGGGCGCGATGTCGATGCATTGCCGCAACAGGCCAGGAGCGCCGACGCATTCGAAGATCACGTCCGGCAGGCCGCTGGCACTGCGGGCGAACGCCGTGCCCACTTGCTCGGCCGCCGGATCGAGCGTCGTGCCGGCGCCCAGCGTCGCGGCCCGCTCGCGGCGGACAGGGTCGAGTTCGCTGACCACCACATGCCGGGCGCCGGACAGGCGGGCGAAGATGGTCACTGCCAGCCCGATAGGACCGGCGCCGATCACCAGCACCCGCGCCCCGAACAATGTCCCGGCCAGCCGCACGGCATGCGCACCGACCGACAACGGTTCGGTCAGCGCGGCCTCGCGCAACGCCACCGAATCCGGCACGCGCAACGCGTTGTGCGCGGGCAGCGTCAGGTATTCCGCGTAACCGCCCGGCGTGTCGGCGGCGAGGCCGATCACCTTGGTGCGGCCGCACAGAATGCCGAGCCGGTCGCGGCAGCCGCCAAGCGCGCGGCAGTCATCACATTCATACAGCGGCAGCCCGATGATGCGGTCGCCGGGCTGCCAGCCCGGAGCGGCGGACGCCGCAACGGTGCCGGAAAATTCGTGGCCCAGCACGGTGCCGGGTTCGAGCGGGATCGCGCTCTTCTCTGTCGCGTGCAGGTCGGTACCGCAGATGCCGCAGTAGGCCACCTTCAGCACCAGCTCGCCGGGTCGCGGGGTGGGCGTCTGGCGGTCCTCGATCGCCAGAGGCGAGCCTTCGCGATGGAACACGGCTACCCGCATCATGCGCTCCTTCGCAGCGTCTTGCGCAAATAGAACTTCGTATGGCCCGGCGGATAGTCGTCGAGCTGGCCGAAGATTTCATAGCCCCGCTTCAAATAGAACCCGGGCGCCTGATAGCTGTGGGTCTCGACGGTGGCGCGCTGGCAGCCATGGTCCAGCGCGAATTGCTCCGCCGCGTCCATCAGCCGCGTGCCGTTACCGTGCGCGCGATGCGCCGCGGCAATCCAGAGCAAGCGGATGTAGAGCCAGTCGCCCCAGGCAAACCCGACGACACCGCCCATCCATTCACCGCGGGCGTTCTTCAGGACGTAGCCGAGCGGGAACCCCTCGGTCATGCCGGTCGCGGCCACGGCATGGCTGATCAGCCGGCGCTCGATCAGGTTGGCCAGCCCTTGCTCCGGGAATGGTTCAAAAACTAATTGGAGTTCTTCCATTTACTACATCGTCGTCTGCATGTCGCCATCGACACTGATCGCCTGCCCGCTGATCGTCGCACCGAACGAGCTCGCCAGGTACAGCGCCATGTTGGCGATGTCCTGCTGGCTCACGAAGCAGCGCAGGCTGGTGGTGCCAACGGTACGTTCGGTCATCTCGTTTTCCGAAATTCCCGCGGCCTCCGCCTTCGCCTTGATCACCGCGCGGATGCGAGGCCCATCGACCGGGCCAGGCAGGATCGCGTTGACGCGGATGCCGTCGGGGCCGAGTTCGATCGACAGCGTCTTGGTAAATCCCACCACGCCCCATTTCGCCGCGGAATAGGGCGCGCGCAGCGGAAAGCCGAAGCGTCCGGCGGCGGAACTCAGGTTGATGATCGCGCCGCCCCCTGCCGCGCGCAGCGCGGGGATCGCGCGGCGCGAGCAATGGAACATCGAGGCCAGATCGATGCGCAGGGTTGCGTCAAGCGCCTCGGCCGTGACTTGCTCTACAGGTGCCGTCGGTCCGGCAATGCCCGCGTTATTCACCAGCACGTCGAGCCCGCCCAGATGCGCCAGCGCGGCGTCTACGAACGCCTCGCAATCCGCGGGTTGGCCCGCATCGGCACGCAGGCCGGGATGGCCACAGGCGATCAGCGCCTCCGGATCGACATCGGAGACGAACACGCGCGCGCCGCAATCGACAAAACTGTCCGCCATCACTCGGCCAATGCCGTTGCCGCCGCCGGTAATGGCGACTCGCAGGTCGCTGAGATCTACGGTCAGTGGGATGCGCGCGCCTGTGACCATGTGCGTCTCCTGGTTGGGAATGTGCCGCAGTCTCGCGGTCACACCGCCACGCCGCAAGTCCGATCCGATCACAGCCACAGGCGACATCGACACGTTCCGGCATTGCTCACATCGCGTTTTCGACGGCGCGGCGCCGTTGCGCGTCGCTCTTATTTGCGTAGTGCTCTCTGCTGCCGGATTGCCGGCGCCGCTTGCCCGGCGGCAGGGCGAGGCAGGCGCGAACGCCGCATCTGCCGGACGACCCGGCCGCGCCGCGGGAGGGTATCGAAGCCGACCTGTTGCACCGCACCTGCCACGGCAAAACGATGTTTTCATGACGGGAGAGAACCCGCGCGCCTCACCCCCTCGAGACGACGCCGGCGAGGTCGCCTTTCACCGCCGCTGCAAACGCGGCAGTCATGGTTGGCGCTTCCGCCATCAGGTGTGCCGGTTCCAACGCGCAATAACGCAACAGGCGTTCCTGGTTTCACGAAAAAGTGTTCGAGCGGGCCGCAACAACCTGGCAGGCGCGTGATATCGCGGAGGTGATCCGAACGTGCCGATTGTGGCGGTCAGGCGCGAAATGCCTGGGAAAACCGCAGATCTCATCGAGTGGCTTTACCACGACGCCGCTTCAGCGTACACATTCGTTATGATCCGGTAGGACAGTACTGGTTTCGCACTACGCTTGGTCGGTCGGACCGGCTGCGCTGCGGCCGATTGCTTGCCAGAGGAAGCGTCCACGCCTAGGACGAGTACAAACCCTCCAAACTGGAAAATATGACATGATGAAAGAAATGATGACCGGTGTTGCCGTGTTTGCCTTGGGATTGGGCATGGCGACCGGCGTTGCAATGGCTCAGAGCGGCCCGACGCTTGGCGGCCCGAACAGCCCGGCGACACAACAGCAGCTTCAGAACGGGCCGGGCTATACCGTCGGTACCGGGTCCGCCCAGATTGGCGGCCCGAACAGTACGGCAACCCAGCAGCAGCTCCAGACTGGGCCAGGCTACACCGTCGGCACTGGATCCGCCCAGATCGGCGGCCCGAACAGCCCGGCGACCAGCCAACAGCTCCAGAGCGGGCCGGGCTACACCGTGGGCACCGGATCCGCCCAGATTGGCGGCCCGAACAGTCCGGCGACGAACCAACAGCTCCAGGGCGGGCCGGGCTACACCGTGGGCACCGGATCTGCCCAGCTTGGCGGCCCGAACAGCCCGGCGACGAACCAGCAGCTCCAGGGCGGGCCGGGCTATACCGTCGGCACCGGATCAGCCCAGATCGGCGGCCCGAACAGCCCGGCGACGAACCAGCAGCTCCAGGGCGGCCCAGGCTACACCGTGGGCACCGGATCCGCCCACCTTGGCGGCCCCAACAGCCCGGAGACGAACCAAGAGCTCCGGAATGGGCCGGGCTATACCATCGGCAGTGGATCCGCCCAGCTTGGCGGCCCCAACAGCCCGGCGACTAATCAACAGCTCCAGAACGGCCCCGGCTACAGCGTCGGAACCGCATCGGCCGGGAAGTGGCCCGACTACTGCTACACTGCCCTGCCGATGGAGATGCAGAAGCACACGGAATGCCGCGGTGCGCCACACGAGTAAGCGGTAAGTCCAAGGCAACGCCCGTCGGACAAGCGCTGCCAAGGCGGGAACGCCTCGGCAGCGCTTGAGCCTGCCGTCCATGGGCCGGGAGCGGCATCAGCGGACATCGGGCGGCCCTGCTCCGTCGGCCCTACTCCACCGCCCCGGGGTCCATCGGCCCTCACGCCACTGGGCAGTTCGGGCCTCGGCACACGAGCCCGCCAGACACGGGCGTATGCTCGTCGCTCCCACCTCAGGTCCGCGCCCCAGCGGGGAAACGGGTGATGCGGCCCGCGGTCATGCCGCCGTCGATAACCAGTTCCGATCCGGTAACATGGCGCGACGCGTCGGAAGCCAGATAGAGCACACCATTGGCGATATCTTCCGCTGAGCCCGCCTCCCCCAGCGGCACGATTGTCGCGGCAATCGCCTGGGGATCGAGCGGTGCATTGGCGCCTGGCGGCAGCTTGCCCCAGATCGGCGTGTCGATCACTCCAGGATGCACCGAGTTCACGCGGATCCCGTCGCCCGCCTGCGCGCATTCCAGCGCCATCGACTTGGCAAACAACCGCACTGCCCCCTTGGTCGCGCTGTAGCAGGCCAGATTGGCCGACCCGCGCAGCCCGGCCACCGAAGACATCATAACAACCGAGCCGCCGCCGGACTGGCGCATCAGCGGGATGCCGTATTTCACCGTCAGGAACACGCCATCGACATTCACCGCCATCTGCCGCCGCCAGTCGGCCAGCGACATCTCAATCGCCGGCCCCATGATGCCGATGCCGGCATTCGCGACCAGGATATGCAGCGCGCCAAAGCTTTCTCGGGCAGCCGAGACCACCGCTGGCCAGGTGGCCTCATCGGTCACGTCATGGCGCAAGAACACTGCGCCGGTTTCGGCTGCTATGCGTTCGCCGGCCGGTTGGTCCAGGTCGGTCAGCAGCAGCTTCGCACCCTCTCGTGCCAGCAACCGCGCACAGGCCGCGCCAATGCCGGAGGCCGCGCCCGTGATCAGGCCGACCTTGCCGTCCAGTTGTCCCATGTACCCCTCCCCTCGCCTTGCGCGGCAATCTTCCCATTCCCGCAGCCGTCGTCCAACCACGAGTGGGCAACGGCGCAGGCGACGAATGCCAGGGGGCAGGGCAATCCGCGGTTATTGCCGGCTCGACCGGCGGCACAGTCTTCGCGGCCGTGAAGCCGCTCATCGCATGGACGCGGCAACGTTTTGAATTAGAAACTCCTCCAACGCCCGCACTGGCGCGGTATCACCCGACACGCGCGATCGTCCGGCGACTTGCTCTGCCACGCGCCTCCGGCGTTCCGCCGGATCCGCCAACAGCGTCGCTTGCGCGACGTAGGCATCGACATCAACCGCGATGCGATGCGCCAGGCCCATGCATTCAAGGATCGCCGCGCTGTGTCGCCCGCGCATCAGGCCGGACGGCGTGGTGACCACCGGCAAATCGCAGGCAACCGCCTCCAGCGTCGAATTGCAGCCGGACCAGCCGATGCTGTCGAGGAACACATCCGACGCCCGCAGCAACCCCGGAAACGCGGCATAGGGGACCGGCGGGATCAATACGCAATATCGTTGCCAATCCAGACCCGCCGCGGCGAATGCGTGTTGCAACCGAGCCCGGAACGTCGCCATCCCCTGACCGTCGGGTGCACCCAGGAAAAGAAACTGCGCATCGCGAACCGATGCGGCGATGCGCGGCCAGACCGCATCGTGCCGAGGCAGGTATTTGCTGAGCGACTGACAGCACAGATACACGGTCGCCTCAGGCCGCAATCCCAGCGCGGCGCGGTCCGTCGCTGCGCCATCGTCGTGCGGCGCGGTGTAGCAGATACCCAGGCCAGGCAGCCGCACCAATTGCTCTGTATAGTGGCCATCGGCATCCGGCGGCTCCATCGCCGCACTCGACAGATAGTGGTCGATCGTTGGCAGCCCGGACGTATCGGGATGGCCCCAGCTCGTGCATTGCACCGGCGCCAGCCGCAGCGCCGCCAGCCGCACCGCCGTTTGCTCCATGCCGATATCCAGATAAATCAGTGCATGTGGCGCATCGGCCAGAATGCGAGCCCGCCACGACCCGGTATCGCCCAGACCGCGCGCAAAACCGTCGCACGACGCAGAGATCAGGTCGCTGACGGCGTCGCGTGCCGGGCTGAACTGGTAGCCGAACACGGCAAACCGCGTGCGGTCGAGTTGCGTGATCCAGCCACCGTGCGTTTTCGACACCGAGTGCATGTGCAGATGCGCCGAGGCGAAACCGACGCGGATTTTCTCCCCGGACCGGGGTGGTGCCGGCATCCGCGCCTGCGGGAAACCCTGCGCTGCCGCCAGTCTGGCGACAATGCCGCCATAGCAGCGTTGCAGGTCGCGATCGTTCTCACCTTGGTAGGCAAGCAGGAAGGGCTGCGCCAGGCCGATGGCAGCGGCACCGTTTGCCAGCGCCTCGGGCGGCGCCTGGGCAACCAGTGCGGCAACCCGGTGCAATGCCTCGGTATAGGCGGCGCGGCGGCGGACGATATCGGCCTCGTCGGCATGCACGCGCGAAAGCATGGCGACCGCCCGCGTGAGATGCGCGCCGATGTCGTCAGGCGCGCGGCGCAGACGCACCGCGAGCACGCGCTGCGCGCCGGCTTCGTCGCCTGACATGTGCAGCAGATTGGCCAGCCACAGCAATGACGGATGATCGGCATCGAGCGCCACCACGCGATCCACCGCCTCACGCACCATGGCCGTGTCGCCGCAGCGGACGGCGCGATCGGCAAACGTCACCAGCGTCGATGTGGCTTCGGGCCGCGCCCCGGTCTCCGCCAGCAAAGCGGCAAGGCCGAACCAGGCCGGGACGTAGTCCGAATGCTCCCTCGTGGCCGTGCGCAGGCAGGCGATGGCGTCCTCGGTGCGGCCAAGTCGTTGCAATACGATCGAGAGGTTATGGGCGCTGCGGCCCTCGGGCGCGAGCCGGTGCGCCGCCTCGATCAACGGCAGTGCCGCCGGATAATCGCCGCGAGCAAGATACAAGAGGCCGAGCCCGTGCAGCGCCTCCACCGTTTCATCCGACACCAGAGCGCGATAGACCGCTTCGGCGCCGGCGAAATCCCCGGCAAGGTGGGCGGCACGGGCTTGCTCCAATGTCGCAGACATTGCGGCAACCTGCCACGCGGGCGTTAATGCCGGGTTGAGGCCGCTGCTTGTTTCCGCCACCCCGGCGCAGCAATCTGGCGCAACAGCCCGCGCCCGGCAGCGCGCCGCACACCGCGATCGAGGGAATGTCAGCCATGGGACCGCTATCTGACGTCAAGATCGTCGAGTTCGCCGGCATCGGTCCTGCTCCGCTGGCGGCAATGTTGCTCGCCGATATGGGCGCAACCGTATTGCTCATCGACCGCGTCTCCGACGCCGGCCTGGGGGTGAAGCTGCCGCAAGGTTCCGATTTCACCAAGCGCAACCGCGCCATGGTGCGGCTGGACCTGAAGCGGCCGGAAGCCATCGCATCGGTACTGCGGCTGATTGAAAGCGCCGACGGGTTGATCGAGGGGTTTCGTCCCGGTGTGATGGAACGTCTCGGCCTGGGGCCGGAAGTCTGCCTCGCGCGCAATCCGCGCCTCGCGTACGGTCGCGTCACCGGCTGGGGGCAGGAAGGCCCGCTGTCGCAGGCCGCCGGCCACGACATGAACTACATCGCGCTCACCGGTGCGCTGCATGCGATCGGGCGCGCGGGCCAGCCGCCGACGCCACCGCTGAACCTGGTGGGCGACTATGGCGGCGGCGCCCTGTACCTGGTGACGGGCTTGCTCGCTGCGATCATCCATGCGCGGGCGACGGGCCAGGGGCAGGTTGTCGACGCCGCGATGGTGGATGGCGCCCTGTCGCTGATGACGCCGATCTACGCGATGAAGGCAGGCGGCCGGATGAACGGGCCGCGCGGCCACAACCAGCTCGACAGCGGCGCGTATTTCTACGAAGTCTATGAATGCGCCGACGGCCAATACGTGTCGGTGGCCTCGATCGAAGGCAAGTTCCATGCGGAGCTGCTGCGATTGCTGGATATCGATCCGGCGACGCTGCCAGCGCAGCACGACCGCGCGAACTGGCCGCGGGTGAAGGCGGTTCTGGCGGAAAAATTCAAGACCCGCACCCGCGCCGACTGGTGCGCCTTGCTTGAAGGTACCGACGCCTGCTTCGCCCCCGTGCTGTCGATGGACGAGGCTCCGGGCCACCCGCATAACCTCGCCCGCGGCGCGTTCATCGAGGTGGGCGGCGTCGTTCAGCCTGCCCCGGCGCCGCGGTTCGCAGCCAGCAAGGCCCCGCCGCCGCTGCCGCCAGGCTCGGTGGATGCGCGTGAGACGCTGGCGGCGTTCGGGCTCTCCGC
>Ga0335072_10013015_pt1 | contig 11865 bp, 8 predicted proteins | sample Lox_Sample_21_FD_206725 | JGI IMG/M metagenome (GOLD analysis project Ga0335072, IMG submission 206725) | Soil microbial communities from Loxahatchee National Wildlife Refuge, Florida, United States - Lox_Sample_2.1 | ecosystem: Environmental > Terrestrial > Soil > Wetlands | place: USA: Florida...
CTTTGTTCTACACCGTGGAGGACGAAGAACAGAAGCGGCAGTTCCGGTTTTTTCGGCACGTAGTGGGAATGGATTTTACCGAAGACGAGCTCGTGTACGAGGAGAAGGATGAGCGCTTCAACATTGGCGCGGGGCGGACTCGCGATGACAGATACATCCTTCTGGAAAGCTCCAGCCACACGACGACGGAAGAACAATTCCTGCGTGCAGACGATCCGCGGGGGAAATGGCGTCTGCTGTCGCCCCGGCGTGATGAAATCGAGTATTACGCCGATCATCGAAATGGGCTTTTCTACATTCGAACGAATGACGGGGGAAGGAACTTCCGCCTGGTGACAGTTCCGGTAGAGACGTCAGATCACGAACACTGGAGCGAAGCGATTCCGGCCCGCGAAGAGGTCATGCTCGAAGAAGTGGAACTGTTTGCCGGGCATGCGGTGTTGTGGGAGCGCAGGGAAGGATTGCAGCACATCCGCGTGGCCGGTTTTCGCGGGCCTGGATCGGAGATGCACGAAGGACAGGAGATTGCGTTTCCCGAGCCGGTGTACAGCACCCATCCGCACGCAAATCGGGTCTTCGACGCGGGGAAGTACCGGTATGCCTATCAGTCACTGGTGACGCCGGCGTCCGTGTTCGAGTATGACGTGACGACAGGCGAGTCGGCGTTATTGAAGCAGGTGGAAGTGCCGGGCGGTTTCGATCGCGAGCAGTACGCGTCGGAGAGAGTCTTCGCGACAGCGGCCGATGGAGTCAGGATTCCGGTTTCGCTGGTGTGGCGGAAGGACAAACGTGAGGCGGCGAGAAATCCGTTGTGGGTTTATGGGTACGGCGCCTATGGATATTCGCTGCCGATGGGATTCAGCAGCAGCCGGCTGAGTCTGCTGGATCGCGGCCTGGTGCTGGCGTACGCACACGTGCGAGGGGGCGGCGACCTGGGCAAGGCCTGGCACGATGCCGGACGGTTGATGCAGAAACGGAACACGTTCATCGACTTCATCGCTGCGACCGAGCATCTGGTTGCGCACAGCTGGGGCGCCGCAGATCGGGTCGCTGCAGAAGGGGGCAGCGCGGGGGGACTCCTGATGGGCGCGATCGCGAATCTGCGCCCTGATCTGTACCGCGCGATCGTTGCCCACGTGCCCTTCGTCGACGTGATGAATACCATGCTCGATCCCTCGTTGCCGCTCACGGTGCCGGAGTACGAAGAGTGGGGCAATCCGAACGAAAGCGAGGCATTCGAGTACATGCTCAGCTATTCGCCCTATGACAACGTCGAGGCGAAGGCATATCCTGCCATGCTGGTAAAAACATCGCTTCACGATTCGCAGGTGATGTACTGGGAGCCGGCGAAATATGTGGCGAAGATGCGTACCCTGCGCAGGGATGAGCGGAATCTGTTACTGCATACGAATCTGACGGCCGGTCACGGCGGAGCCTCGGGGCGGTACGACTATCTGAAAGAGATTGCGCTGGATTACGCATTCCTCCTGCGGGAACTCCGCGTGATCGAGGTTCAGGAGCCGGTGACGGAGAGCAAGGTCTTCTGAAGGGCTCGTGCCTCGCGGCGGACGAGACGCGACAATACGAAGAGGCTAGCGGCGGCAAGCGCACCATCGGTGAGGAGGCTCCCAACCGCTGCTCCCCGCCAGGACCAGCGCGGAATCAGCAGCGCATTCAGGCACAAATTCAGGGCAGCCGCGCCGAATTGTGTTGCTGTCCGGTTCCATTGCGAGGCGGAGGCGGTGATGGCTGATCCCCAGGCGTAGTGCAGTGCACGCAGGATGGGCAACAGGCAAAGCCAGCGCAGGGCCGGGACTGCCCCTCGAAAAGACGGACCGAACAGCAAAGGCAGCAACGGCGCGCCAAGAGCAAGAAGTATCGGGGTCCCCAGGGCGTAAGGCACCGTGCGTGCGAGCGTGGCCCGCGAGAAGTCCCGGGCGCGATGGACGCCGCAGGCTCCCTCACGGAAAAAGCGTGGAGCCGCGGCAGCATAGATGGCGTAAATGGGCGCACTGGCCGCGTCAACGACTCGATAAGCGGCGGTGTAGATGCCTGCGGCCCAGGTCTGGCCGAGACTGATGAGGAAGGTTTTGTCGATGTCGTTGTAGACAGTGATGGACGAGCTGGAAAGAGAAAAGCTGAGCCCCTCCTCCAGGTCGGTTCGACGGATCCGAACGAATCGCGGGACGCCGAGGCGAATGGTGATGAGCGCGAACGCGAAAATGGCTACGCAGAGTGTTGAGAGCCAGTAAACCCTGGCCCAGAGCAATGCCGTGGCGTGGATGTCGTGAGCACGACTCCATACAAATACAAGGCTGGCGGTGAGGGCGCGCGCGATGTTGGTGAGCGCGGTGAGCCGCGCGGTCCAGGCAAGACAGCCCGCACCCTGGAAAGCGCGTGCGCCGAGCTGGACGAGTCTCCCGAGGAGACCGTCGGCCAGTGCGATCCAGGGGACGAGCGGACGGAGCGCCGGACGCAGGGCGAAGTGCGCGTAGAGGGTGGCGGCACCGAGCAGGAGGACGAATCCGGCGAAACTGATGGCAAGGGCGTGGCCCCAGGTGCGAGCAAATGAAACGCGATCCCGGCTGAGGTTGCGAACCAGGATCATCTCCATGCCGAGGCTGCTGAACTGGCTGAGGGCGGCAATGAGCGCGGCGACCCCGACAAAGGCACCGTATTCACGACTGCCCAGGGTGCGGCCAATCAGCATGAAATAAATCACTTGGGCGGCCATGGCGACCCCCTGTCCGGAAATCATCCACAGGGAGCTTTGACGAAGCGATTCTTCAGGCATGTTCTATCGCTGGTGCAGCGCTTCGGTGTAGAGATCTTCAAGGCGGGCGGTTTGCTTTTCCAGATCGAAGTGCTCTTCGGCACGGCGGCGGCCGGCGACAGCGAGACTCTGGGCGAGTACTGTGTCGGTGAGAATACAGAAAATGGCCTCGGCGAATGCGCGCTCGTCTCCCTGCTCCACCAGCAGTGCGGTTTCGTTGGCGACGACCGCTTCGGATACGCCGGGCCCCTCGAAGGTTGCAATGGGCAGGCCGATGGCCTGGGCTTCGCAGAGAGTGATTGGGAGCCCTTCGCTGTCGCCGCTGGCGGCGACGATGCTGGGAGCAGCGAGCAGCGCGGCGCGGTACATCAGATCGCGGACAACGCCGGGGGGCTGCGATCCGAGAAAGGTGCAGCGACGGAGCCGCGCACGGGCCAGGGCCCGGAGGGAGTCAAGCAGCGGGCCGTCACCGACGATGAGGAGTCTGGCACGGGGATGGCGAGCCTCAACCTGCGACATGGCGTGGATGAGATGCGCACAACCCTTCTTTTCGACCAGGCGGCCGACGAAGAGAACAATCGGATCGAGGTCTCGGGAGCGCAGCGGATCGGGCACGAAAAAGTCGAGATCAACCCCGATCGGGATGGTACGGAGCTTTTCTTCAGGAACACCGCGCGCGAGAGCGCGCTGTCGGATGTGTTCCGAAACGCAGATGAAGAATCGGGCGCGTTCGCGCAGTTCGGTCTTACGGCGAAGGTATGTGCGGCCGGCGGAGTAGCGGCGAAGCGTCTGCTCCGACATCGTGGCGTCGTAACCGTGCAGGGTGACCAGCAGCGGGACGTTGAGTTGTTTCTGCAGGGACAGGGCGGCGGCGGCGTCAATGGCAAAGTGGGCGTGCAACAGAACGGGGTGACGGCGCCGGAGTGCACGGATGAATTGCGGCGCCACGCCAGCTTGCAGGAAGAGGCGGCGGCGGAGTTTGTCGGAGAAGCGGTCGCGACTGGTGAGAAGCGTAGTGTTGCAGGGATCGATCAGGAGGCTGGTACGGGCGGGACGAAGTCCTGCAAAAAAAGGGCTATAGCGGCGAAGCGCATGAGCTTGGGCAGCGACAAAGGTTTCCGAGGCAGGCAGAAGATCGGAGCGGTAGATGAGGACCGTCGGTTTCACGAGACTTTTGGCGCCGCCGAGGGAGCGAGGTATGAACTATGCCGTTCTCTCGACGTCAGGATTTCATGCGGTGCGAGAAGCCTGGTGTGATGGTGGTCACACGCCGCCCGCTCGATGGTAACGAGGGCGGACACGTAGAGGACCCAGAAGAGGCCGTTGTAGAGGAGGAGGGTGTTCTCGTCGAGATCGTAGAGAGCAACAAGGACGAGCACAGACAGGGGCCATGCGATTCTGTCAATTTCGCCGCACCGCCAGCTGGACCAGAGCGCAAACCAGCCACGAAGCCAACTAACTGCGAAAAGCAGGAGACCGGCGACGCCAAGTTCGAGCGCGATCTCGAGAAATCCATTGTGAGCGTGGGCGACGATAAAGTGGACAGCGGCGGCGACCTGCAGGGAGGGCCCCTGCATTCCGCGCCAGAAGGCGTCGTAACCATAGCCGAACAGAGGTCTTTGCCGGATGAAATGTGCAACCTCAATCCAGATTGCCGTGCGTCCCGTAAGGGTGATGTCCCGCCCGAAAAGTGGTGCGACCTGGTGAAACCCGACGATCAGACCGGCTCCGATTGCCATTGTCGCAAGCGGAACAGCTACCGCCAGAACCAGACGATTGCGTTGATCCGCCTGACTAGCAATCGCAAGCAAAGAGAACAGAAACAAAAGGGCCGCCTGAATGGCCCAGGCGCCGCGCGATCCACTCATGAAGAGGAGGAAAAGGAAGAGTGCGAGCGCAGTGAGACGGCCGGGTCGAATGAGGCTGCGGCGTGCGTCAAACAGGACTACGGCGGAGGCGAGCACCATGATCCGGCCACAGGCGTTCTTCTGGGTGAAAACGCCCTGCCAGTCCGCGGCGTGACCAGGTGAGTGGTCGAGGCCGGTGGCAGGATCGAGGAGGACGATCGTGATCGCAGCAACGGCAAGTGCGATCATTGCAAGGCGAAGGATGGCAAGCTGGCGCTCCAACGGGTACCTTGCCGCAAACCAAATGCCGAAAAGGCCGGCCAAAGCGAAAGGCAAAGCGCGCCGCAGGGTCAGAAGAGGGTCCAGCGACCAGACGGTGGAAGCAAGTGCAAGGACGGCAAACACGCCAGGCAGGATCAACCATGGAAGTTGCGCGATTTGATCAAGGAGAAGGCGTGGGCGGCGCAGCAAAAGTGCGATGATGACCGTATTGACGAGGGCCTGGACGACGATACCCCCGATCGTGTTCAGGGGAGTCGGAGCGGAACCGGTCATCTCAAGTGACTGAGCCGGCGCAATGAAGGGAATGGCTCCCTGTGTGGCGAAAAAGACGAAGAGAGCTGTGCACGCGAGATCTTCGAGTGACAGCAGAGGACGCGAGATGGGTCTGTGCCTCGGCATCATCTGGCGGCGTAAATAAGAGCAGAACTTGCCGCAGCAGTGATGTCTGCAATGCCGAGAGAGATGTTCTTCGCAAGGCTGAACGGGATGTAGAGGATGTCATTGGCTCGGAGGGCGACGTCGGGGGCCCGGCCACGTTCCATGTCGCGCAGAGGCAGATCGGCGGACCGGCTGAGGCCGTCGATACTGCGGACGAGGCGGACGTGTTTCTCGCTGGCCGTTTTTGAAGTGCCGGAGGCGAGTGCAATCGCCTGCAGGACAGTGAGCTGGGAGTCGTTCTCCATCACATAACCACCCGGGTGCGCCACATCGCCAAGGACGTAGACGATACCCGCTTTCGGAACGATGATCGTGTCCCCGGGACGAACAAGGGTGTCGGCGTTTAACGCATCGTCGGTGTGATTTGAAAGGAAAGCTCGAATGCGCTCGCCGCCTCGTTCGAGAATGACGTGCCGATCAGCCTCCGGGGTGAAGCCGCCAGCGAGAGCGATGACGTCGATCAGCGTGTGCGGGGTCTCGAGACGCAGGCCCCCGGGGTGAACAACCTGGCCGACAACTGTAACCTCCTGGGTGGCATATTCCTCGACGAAAACGGACACCTCAGGGTGTAGCAGGAAACTGCCTTCGCGATATTTCTCTGCGATGCGGGCAGCGGCCTGCGCGGGGGTGAGGCCCTGAACCGCGACGTTGCCGGCGAGCATGAGAGTGATTTCACCCGAATCGCGGACGCGGAGCCGCTGATCGAGTTCCGACTCGCGAAGCACGGAGATGCGGAGCAGGTCACCAGGTCCAATGAGGAGGGATTCAGCAGCTGGCGAAGGGTCCTTCTCGGGCGTCCCGCCCCGCTCGGCGGTGTCAGCCAACGCAGGCGGCTGTTTCTCCAGGACCTGGAACGCGGATGGTGGCGCAGAAGATGCCGGTTCCTGTGCCCGCACTGTGGACACGCAGCCAACGGACACCAGCAAGACGGACAGGTACAAAGTGAGTTCAGGCGCGCGCATGGATGAACCTGGTATTAACGTTTTCAAGCACCACGCCGAGTACAGCGTGATTCGATATCTGGTCGCTCAGGGTGCGATGCGTGGCAAGGATTTCATCAACGGAATCTCCAGCTTGAGCCGTGACCAGAACAGCATCGGAAAGCTGCGCCAGGACAAGGGCATCGGCGAAAATGGCCGCGGGGCTCTGCAGAACGATGAACCTGAATTCATCGCGCCATGCCCTCAGCAAGCCGCACATGCGCGGAGAAGCGATGAGTTCCGATGGGCAGGGTGAACGCGCGCCGGCATGCACCACGGAGAGGGTAGGAAGGCCCGCCATGGACTGAGTCGAGACAGCAACCCGATCGCTTGAGAGCATCGCACTAAGGCCGGGCTCCTCCGACGGACAGATGTCAGGCGCAGACCGAAGATCGGCGTCCACGTAGAGGACAGAGTCGCCGCGTTGCGCCAGGATCGTCGCGAGCCCGAGAGCCAGGGGAGGTCCCGAGCCCCGGGAAGTGCGCGCCGCCTTGCCGGGGCCGCAGGAACCGGTGATGGTGATCACCTGAGGCGGCCGCTCGCTGTGTGAAAGCAGTAGAGATGCGCGCAATCGGTGGAGGGCTTCGACGAACGGAGTTTCCGACCGGGGCATTTCCAGTCCTGTGTCATCCCCGCCGGCCTGCAGCACCAAAGGTGATCGCGAGGGCAGACTGAACAATCGATGGTACCAGGTCTCGGGAAGGCGGTAGGGTGGAACCGCAACGAAGAGTCGGGCTTCGAGAACAGCCTCGAGCTCCGCGGCCGTGTGAATGGCTCGGTCGGTTAGTTCGCGAACGATCGCGGCGCCGCATCCGACGAGCGTTCCCACACCAACAGCGAGCGTGGCCAGAATCGGCCAATTCGGACTGGCTGGACGATCGGGCGGGGGAACGAACGCCGGGCTAACCACGGCGAAGTTGTCCGAGTGGAGACCTTTGAGGATGCCGGTTTCCTGCAGGCGACCCAGAAGGGTCGTATAAAGACCGCGGCTCTGGTCAGCTTCCTGTCGCGCCAGTCGCAGAGTAAGCGCATTCCCCGTCAGCCGTGAAGCTAGGTTCTTCTGCTGGGTGTAGGCGTCGCGCGCTGACTCCTCGGCCTGTACCGCAACCCCGTAGTCTGTGCGGGCGCGCTCGCCGAGTCGATGGATTTCCCCTTGGATGGAATTCTGAATACTTTCGAGGTTGGCGCGTTGTTCAGCGAACGCCGGCCAGTTTTCCCCATAGCGGTTGGCAGATTCGGCGATCTGGCTTTGGAGCGCCGACTCCTGGGCGCGAAGGGACTGCAGCAGCGCGAGAGAATTCTGCGTATTCGGCCCGGCATTGGGAGTGCCGGCGAGGCCGGAGATGGTTTCCGGGTCGCCGCTCTGCACCGTGCGCCAAATTGCCTCGCGTACGATACGATTCGATTCGGCAGCGGCAAGCGTGGTGTTCAGTGAATCGAGTCGAGCGAGGACGGGGTTGTGGGAGGCGTCATCACTGTAATCCCCCACGGTGCGATCGAGTGCAGCGGTACGGGAATCGAGGAGATCGGTTTGCTGTTTGAGCCCTCCCAACTGAATTGAAAGCCAGGACGCTGCCTGCGCCGCCTCGGTCGACCTTGACCGGAAATCGTAGTCGGAGAGTGCCCGGATTAACTCGTTAACCACGGCGGCAGCTCGGTTCGGATCAGGGTCGGAATAACTGATCGAGATGAGACGAGTTCCGGCTTCGGGTGCGATCTTGCGATGGGCGGCAAAGATTCTGATGGCGGCGAAACGCCGATTCGGTGCGGACTCCAAAGGTATGGAAAGTGGTTCGAGTGGCTTGCCCCAGAGAGGGACCTTATGCAGGAAAGCCGCGCGACCACTGCGGGGAGCAAAATAGTCAGGAGTGTCTTCGAGACGGGTGCGGCCAACAACGTCAAGCGTCACGGCGTCGGATTCCAAAATGCCGATTTCGGTCTGGAGGTTGAGATTATCGTCAAAGGAATCGCTGATGGCCGTAGCCTGCTTGTCCGTTGTGGTGTTTTCCAGACCGAACGTGCCGTGGGATTCCTTCTGAACTTCTATGATTGCCGTGGCGCGGTAGCGAGGGGTGGCGCACAACCAGTAAGACAGAGCTGTCGCGCCGCTCAGGAAAAGGGACGCCATAATCCACGCACGGCGCCGGCCAAAGATCGCGAACAGGTCGATAACTGTCCATTCAACCGGAGGTTCTGAGTGGGGCTCCCGAATGGGTAGCGCGCGTGGGTTCACGGCAGCGCCTCCGGGACTGGCGTGACGTTATGCATTGCGCAGGAGCACTACCGATCCGTCGAAGTCGAAACTGAAATCCATTTCGCTCAGCCCCGCGCGGAGCATGGTTTCGCGCAGGCGCCGCCGATCGTGGGTGTGAAGAAGCAGAAAACCGCTGCCACCCGCGCCGACCAGCTTGCCTCCGGTGGCACCGCCGTCGGAGCGGGCGAGGTCGTAGAGGGAGTCGATGCGGCTCGTGGTCATGCTGCGGCTGCGGTTGCGCTTGCGCATCCAGTGTTCGTGCATCAGGCGGCCGAACGAGGCAACGTCTCCGGATTCAAGGACATTGCGAATTTCGCGACCGAGCATCCGGGCGAAGTGAAGGCTGTCAATCATCGCCGGATCGCGTGCTTCCGAAAGGCGCCTCTGCTCGCCGAGGATGACCGAGGCACTGCGCAACTCGCCGAGAAAGAACAGCATGAGGGAGTCTCGGAGTTCGCGCAGGGACTCCTCGGTCATGTGCAGGGAAGTTACGTGGACTTCACCGCCGGGGAGATATTCCTGGCAGAGCAGGCCACCGTACGCAGCGATGTATTGATCCTGCTTTCCGACGGGTTCGCCGAGGCGGTTCATCTCGATATCTACCGCCTCACGAGCAAGAAGTTCCGCACTGACCGGCTCGCGCTGCCACGCGTAGAGGGCGTGCAGGAGCCCCACGAGGAATGTTCCCGAGGAACCTAACCCGGTTCCCGCGGGTACGTCGGCGACGCTCACGACTTCCAGCGGCGCTGGGGCGCGATGCAGATGAATGGCCTCGCGCATGAGGGGATGACGGATCTGATCGCAGGTATCCGCGTGTTCGGTTTCGGAGTATTTGAGAAAGTAGCCGGGCAAAAAACTCCGATTGACGGTGATGTAAACGTATTTGTTGATGGCCGCCGAGATGACGAAGCCACCGCCGTTCTCCTGGTAATAGGAAGGCAGATCGGTTCCACCGCCGCCGATGGAGATGCGCAGGGGTGTGCGGGTCATGATCAATGTCACACCACCTGCGTATCTCGTTGCGGGTCGGTTGTGCTGAATCTTGCGAAGGAAAGAACGCGGCGCACGCGGGGAGATGCTGCCACAACCGCTTCGGTTTCGCGCATCCCGGCCAGAGATCCAATCTCGTAAAAGCGCTCCGACGTCTCGTATCCGGCGAGGAGCCCATAGTGCGCTAGTCCCGACCATACCTCGCCGAGATCGAAGATGGGATTACTCCAGTTGGCAAGAACATTCGCATCCAGAGCGTCGAGGCCATAGTCGATGTGGTGCATGGCTGGGGAGGGACGGCGCTTGTCATAGCGAAGGACGGCGCCCTTGCGAAACTCCACGTTACTGGCCCCCCATCGGTTCTGGTTGCAGAAGACAGTCATGAGAGCTGGCTTGCCCGAATCGAGAAAACATCGCCAGATAGGTTCGATCGGTTCGGTGAGCCAGCTGTCGCCGTACATGACCAGGAACTTCCGGCCGAGCAGAGGCAGGGCTTTCAACAGTGCTCCGCCCGTTCCCAGAGGTTGTTCGCCGTCGTGGCTGTAGGTGATGTGGAGTCCAAAGCGGCTCCCATCGCCCGCGAAGTCCTCGATCTGATCGCCAAGGAAGCCGCAGCAGAGGATGACATCGCGAATGCCACCCGCGTGGATGAGACGAAGCTGATGCGCCAGAAAGGGCTCGCCGGCAATCTCAATGAGCGATTTCGGCATAAACGAGGTGAGCGGCCGCAGACGCGTGGCCAGACCACCCGCGAGAAGCGCAAGGCGCGGAGGCCAGAGGGCCTCACCCTGGTCAAAGTCCTTCGCAACCGATTGGTTGTCGTGGTCCTCGTCAAAAAAAGCCTCGCGGCCAGGTGCTGCCATGCTCACCATGCCAGGAACAGGGCCGCAGTCAGTTATTAAGGATGCGTACATCGGTTATCAGCTCCTGCAGGGATTGGCGCACCGCATCGCGGCTGTTTCGTTTTGGGAACCAGCCGAGCGACCGGATGCGGGTGGAGTCGAGACGGACGACAGGAACGTCACCGCGCCACCCGCAGCGTCCCCCGGTGTAGTCGAAGATGGGCCTTGCGGCGAGGCCCAGCGTTTCCACGGCGAGGTCGGCAATTTCCGTCACGGTGACGGCATCATCGGTTGCGACGTTGAAAACCGAAAACGGCGACGTTGCCCTCTGTGCCGCGCAGAGCGCAGCGTCAACGACATCGGAGACGTGAACGTAGGGCTTGCTCTGGTTGCCGTCCCCCAGAATGCGCAGACGCCTTGGCATCGCTCGGAGACTGCGCAGGAAATCGAACCCGACGCCATGGGTCTGGCGCGCACCGACAACATTCCCGAATCGGAAAGCGCAGGCGCGCAGACCAAACATCGAACAATAGCTGGCAATCAGGGACTCACAGGCGAGTTTGCTGGCGCCATAAGTCGATACCGGAATGAGCGGAGCATGGTCCTCGGGAACCGGTCTTTCGCCCGTCTCCCCGTAGACGCCGCTCCCGGACGCGTACAACAGACGGTGCACGCCCGTGCGGCGCATGGCTTCGACGACGTTGTTGGTGAGCAGCGTTCCGCGATAGAAGTCGATTTCCGGGTGCTCCGCGGCGGCGGCAATGTCGGGGTTGGAAGCAAGATGAAAGACCCAGTCATGGCCATCCATGGTAGCGGTGAGAGCGTTCACATCGCTGGCATCGGATCGGATGATGCTGAGGCGCGCGTCGCCTCGATGTGCTTCATAGTGCAATTCGCGGCCAGACGAGAAGTTGTCGAAGATTGTCACGCGCCGCGTCTTGGGGGAGGCCAGCAGCGCGTCGGTGAAGTGGCTGCCGATGAAGCCAGCGCCGCCTACCATAAAGTAGCTTCCTTCCGAAAGGAGCATTGGTTCCTCTGTTTGTTACGAAAGGGTGAAGCCGGTTCCCAATCGAGACTCGCGGGAGTCTTTGAACCCGGAATGAAAACCGCGACTCCTATGTTTGGGTGTTCGACCGAGGAAGGCAACCATTTCTGGCATGATCGCCGTTACGTAAGTCAGGTTAATGCGAGAGTTATGACCTGTTTGCGTCATTACCTGCGATAGGGCGAGCCCGCGATCCACAGCCTGCCGAGAAAACAATCCATTTATAAGTTCCCTCATAACGAGGAGATTCTGGTGTTGGCAGCCTCATTGAACAGAGCCGCCGCTGTCGGCACAGGCGAACCTATGGAAACAACTGACGTCGACATCACAGTGGGGATGCCGGTATACAACGCGATGCCGTGGCTGCCGGAAGCGATGGACAGCCTGCTGCGGCAAAGCACGACTACGTTTCAC
>Ga0335072_10013017_pt1 | contig 11864 bp, 7 predicted proteins | sample Lox_Sample_21_FD_206725 | JGI IMG/M metagenome (GOLD analysis project Ga0335072, IMG submission 206725) | Soil microbial communities from Loxahatchee National Wildlife Refuge, Florida, United States - Lox_Sample_2.1 | ecosystem: Environmental > Terrestrial > Soil > Wetlands | place: USA: Florida...
CGAAGACGTACGAGTACCGAATCTGGCGCGTTCGTCACGAAGAAGTATGCCCTCCGTGGATCGCGCGGTATGCGTGGGCGCTGCCATGGCCTTTGCAGATGGAGCGGATGCAGACCGCCGCGCAGTTGGTGATTGGGATGCACGACTTTACTTCTTTTGCGGCAAGCGATCCGGATCTGGCGAGCCGGCGACATGAGGGTGAAGACGCAGAGAAGGCCGGGAATGTGCGGACGGTTTTCGCGTCGGAATGGCGGGAAGAGGCGGAATCCCTGGGTGGTTTTCTGACGTATCGTGTGCGCGGCGATGGATTCCTGCAGCATATGGTCCGGAACCTGGTGGGCACGTTTGTGGATGTGGGGCGTGGGCAAATGGAGGCGGACGACGTGACGCGCATTCTTGAGGCCCGATCGCGGAGTGCTGCCGGGGCAACAGCTCCGGCACGAGGGTTATTCCTGGATCAGGTCGAGTACTGAACGGAGAATTCTGCCCGCCGTACCGGCCTGAGAGGCGCAGGGCCGGCGCGGTCGGAATGCTACGCTGAAGGTTCGCATGGCTTCTCCTGCACCAGCATCGGCCTCGATCGAACGGCTCGCCGCGGACCGGCGCATCCATCAGGCGTTTCAGTGGCTGCACCTCCAGGAGCAGCGGATTCTGCAATGGCAGGCGGAAATGGTGCGGATTCCCGCACCTCCTTTCGGCGAGCGCCCGCGGGCGGAGTGGCTCTGCGAGAGGTTTCGGGAGCTGGGGCTCGAAAATCCACGCATCGACGAGGTCGGCAATGCCCTGGCGCAGCTGCCAGAGAGCCGGCCGGCATCTCGCCGAGTGATGCTGTCGGCGCATATCGATACGGTTTTTCCGGCGGGGACGCCGATTTGTCCCGAACTGTATGGATCGCGGCTGGCCGCTCCGGGCGCGTGCGACAACGGCGCGGGTGTGGCCGCCATGATGGCCATCGCAGCGGTCCTGCGGCAGATTCCCATCGCAACGGAATCCGAGATTGTCTTCGTCGGGAATGTCGGCGAAGAGGGAGAAGGCGATCTTCGCGGCATGCGGCATCTGTATCGCGATCGCGGTGCGGGGATTCGGGCGCATGTGGTGCTGGACGGCGCGGGACACGAGGCGGCGGTATCGCACGCGCTGGGCAGCCAACGCTATCTGGTCACGATTACCGGGCCGGGGGGACACTCGTGGACGGATGCGGGGCGGCCGAATCCGATCGTGATTCTCAGCCGCGCGATTCAGCAATTTTCCGCGGTGGCGCTGCCGGATATTCCTCGAACTGTCGTGAATGTCGGGACGATCGAGGGTGGAACGGCGATCAATGCAATTCCTGAAAAGGCGTCGGCGCGCTTCGATCTGCGCTCGACCGATCCCGAGCAGCTGATTCGGCTGGAAGTGGAGTTGCACCGCGCTGTCGAAGATGCGGTCATCGCTGCCAATCAGCATCCGCGTGTGGAAGGCAGCAGTGTGCGCTTTTCGATTGACAAGATCGGCGACCGCCCGGCGGGGCGGCTGCCGGCGGACTCCGAGCTGATGACGCTGGTGGAGGCGGTAGACCGGCATCTTGGGATTCGCACCGAGTTGCGGCTGGCTTCGACCGACGCCAATCTGCCGCTCTCGCTGGGAATTCCTGCGGTGAGCATCGGCGGCGGGGGCGAAGGCGGCGGCATCCACACGCACGGAGAGTGGTACGACGGGCGCGGACGGGACCTGGGATTGCGGAGGATTCTGCTTCTGCTGCTGGCGGTGGCGGGGAGTTAGACTGCCAGCGTGATGATCCGCACGTTCGTTGCTTCTCTCTCGCTCATGATGACTGCCTCTATGATCAGTGCTGCGTCGATGACCAGGGCCGACGCGATTTATTACCACGGCAATATTCTGACCGGCGTCGATCTGGAGGCCGCGCATCCGGAGCGGGTATCCGCTGTGGCCGTCGCGCACGGCGAAATAATTGCTACGGGAACGGACACAGAGATTCTGGCGCAGCACAAAGGCCCGGCGACGCAGTTGGTCGATCTCGGCGGCGCTTTCGTGATGCCGGGGTTCAACGATGCGCACGCGCATCTTGGGATGGGCGGAAAGATTCTTCTCTCTGTCGATCTGCTCGGGTGCAAATCGCTCGCTGCTATGCAGGAGCGGATTCGCGCGGCGGCGGAGAAGGCTCCGGCGGGACAGTGGCTGACGGGCGGCGGGTGGGATCACACCTTGTGGGCCGACAAGAAGGTTCCGACACGGCAGGATATCGATGGGGCGGCCGCGGGGCATCCGGTGATCTTCACGCGGGTGGATGGGCACATTGCTGTGGTGGATTCGGCAGCTCTTGCGGCGGCCGGGATTACGCGCGCGACGCCGGCACCGGAGGGCGGTGCGATCGATCACGACAGGAACGGCGAGCCGACGGGGATCCTGCGGGAGACGGCGCAGTCGCTGGTGCAGGTGCCGCCGCCAACACCGGAACAGCGACGGCATGGACTGGAAATGGCGCTGCAGGATGCGGTGTCGCACGGCGTGACGACGGTGCAGGATTTTTCGGACTGGGACGATTTTCTGGTGTTCGAGCAGATGGAGAAAGAGGGCAAGCTGCCGGCGCGCATCGCGGAGTGGATCCCGTTTGCCGAACCGCTTGCGCTCGAGGAGCAGCAGCGTGCGCAGCATCCGAAAGCGGACCGCATGCTGCACACCACGATGCTGAAGGGCTTTATGGATGGTTCGCTCGGGTCACGCACGGCGGCGATGCGTTCGCCCTACGCCGACGATCCCGGCAATTCCGGCCTTCCCCGTTTCGAGCAGGGCGAGTTGAACGCAATGGCGATTGAGCGTGCCAAAGCCGGCTTCCAGATGGGCTTTCATGCGATCGGGGATCGCGCGGTGGAGATGGCGCTGAATGCTTTCGCTGCGGCTGAGCAGGCGACGACGCCCACGACGATTCCTCCGCAGGTGGTAACTCCGACGATCGGTGTGAGAAAGGCGTTTGTGGTTCCGGTTCGCGACGGGCGGTACCGCATCGAGCACAGCCAGGTGGTGGGTCCGGGCGATTTTGCACGCTACAGAGAACTGGGCGTGATCGCGTCGATGCAGCCGAATCACTTATTGACGGATATGGCCTGGGCGGAGCAGCGGCTGGGGCCGGAGCGGTCGAAATACGCGTATGCCTGGAAGTCGTTTCTCGACGCCGGTGTACCGCTGGCATTTGGAACGGATTATCCCGTTGAGCCGATTACGCCGTATCGCGGCGTCTACGCGTCGGTCACGCGCGAGAATGAGGCGGGAACAATGACATTTCATCCCGAGCAGAAGCTGACGATGGGAGAGACGCTGTATGCCTGCACCCAGGGCTCTGCGTACGCGGAATTTGCTGAGGCGTGGAAGGGCAAGCTGGCACCGGGGTACGTTGCGGATTTTGTGGTGCTGGACCGCGACCTGACGGCTGTTCCCGCCCACGAGATTCTCTTGACGAAGGTTCTGCGTACCGTTGTCGGCGGGAAGACCGTTTACGAGGAGACGGCAGGACAGTAGCCAGCTGCCGGCGACGCGGACGATCGCTGACGAAAAGGCGCGGTCAGGGCCCGATCCAGCGCTGTTCAGGGCAGGGCTGGAGCCGTCGGCTGAATTTTGAGTGGCGTTCGGAACCGCCCGGATACAATCGAGTAGATACTGATTCCAGGAGAACTTAACGATGGCAACTGCCACCCTCGAACGCAAAGCTTCCGCCTACAAAGTCGCCGACATGTCGCTGGCCGACTGGGGCCGCAAGGAAATTTCGATTGCCGAGCACGAGATGCCCGGCCTGATGGCGATCCGGCGCAAGTACGCCGCGGAAAAGCCGCTGAAGGGCGTGCGCGTTTCCGGCTCTCTGCACATGACCATCCAGACCGCCGTGCTGATTGAGACGCTGGCCGAGCTGGGTGCTACGGTGCGATGGGCGAGCTGCAACATTTTCTCCACGCAGGATCATGCTGCGGCGGCGATTGCGGCGGCTAGTATTCCGGTATTCGCATGGAAGGGCGAGTCGCTCGAGGAGTACTGGTGGTGCACGCTGCAGGCGCTGACCCACACCGATGGGAAAGGGCCGCAGCTGATCGTCGATGACGGCGGCGATGCGACGCTTCTGATCCACAAAGGGTATGAGCTGGAAGAGGGCGACAAGTGGGTGGACAGCGCTTCCGGCAGCGAAGAAGAAGCGGTCATCAAGAAGCTGCTGAAGCAGGTTTATGCAGACGACCCGCAGCACTGGCACAAAGTGGTTCGCGAATGGCGCGGCGTTTCCGAGGAGACGACCACCGGCGTGCACCGGCTCTACAAGATGAAGGAGCAGGGCAAGCTGCTGGTGCCTGCCATTAATGTCAACGACTCTGTTACGAAATCGAAGTTCGACAACCTGTACGGCTGCCGCGAGTCGCTGGCGGACGGGATTAAGCGCGCGACCGATGTGATGATGGCCGGCAAAGTGGCCGTGATCTGCGGCTACGGGGATGTGGGCAAGGGCTCGGCGCACTCGCTGCGCGGCATGGGCGCGCGCGTCATTGTCACCGAGATCGATCCGATCAACGCGCTGCAGGCTGCGATGGAAGGGTTTGAGGTCACGACGATCGAGGACACTCTCGGACGCGGCGATATTTACGTGACCTGCACCGGCAACGTGGACATCATCACACTGGAGCACATGAAGGCCATGAAGGATCAGGCCATCGTCTGCAACATCGGCCACTTCGACAACGAAATCCAGATGGATAAGCTGAACAATGCGTCCGGGGTAAAAAAGATCAACATTAAGCCGCAGGTGGATCAGTACACCTTCCCCGCGGATGGAAAGACGCCGGAACGCAGCATCTTCGTTCTCGCCGAAGGGCGGCTGGTGAACCTGGGCTGCGCAACGGGACATCCCAGCTTTGTGATGAGCAATAGCTTCGCGAACCAGACGCTGGCGCAGCTCGATCTCTGGATGAACAAGGACACCTACGCGATCGATGTCTACACGCTGCCCAAGCAGCTGGACGAAGAAGTCGCGCGGCTGCACCTCGAGAAAATCGGCGTGAAGCTGACGAAGCTGACGCCGGAGCAGGCTGAGTACATCGGAGTTGCAGTGGAAGGACCTTACAAGAGCGAGCATTACAGATACTAGGGTGCAGGGTGTAGCGGGTAGGGTATAGAAAAGCAGAGGCCAGGGATTTGATCCCTGGCCTTCTTTTTGTTTGAGGCGGAGTCGCTCGAAGGGCGATTCCCTGCCTTTGCTTACTTTGCTGCTGCTCCGGCCAGGTGTTTTTTGTAAACGGGCGAGAGTTCGCGCAGGTGGGCAACGGCGGTTGGCACGATCTCCAGAGCAGCGTCGATGTCGGCTTCGGTGTTCAGGCGTGAGAGGCTGAAGCGAAGGCTGGCACGGGCTCGCGCGAGCAGGACACCCATGGCATTGAGGACGTGCGAGGCCTCGCTGGAGCCGGACGAACAGGCCGAACCTCCGGAAACCGCGATGCCTTTAAGGTCGAGCGCGATGACGAGCGCTTCACCTTCGAGGTGATCGAAGTAGAAGCTGGTGGTATTCGGCGTACGGGGCTGGCCGGCTCCGTTTACACCGCATTCGTCGACACGCCCCAGCAGGCCCTGTTCCAGGCGATTGCGCATCGCCGCCAGGCGGTCTTCGGTGCCGTCGGTGAGGGCGGCGAGCGCGATCTCCGCTGCTTTGCCCATGCCCACGATGCCGGGCACGTTCTCCGTACCGGCGCGGCGCTGCCGCTCGTGCGAACCGCCAAACAGCAGCGGCTCGAAGTGCGTGCCGCGGCGGACATACAGGACACCGATCCCTTTGGGCGCGTGCAGCTTGTGTCCGGAGATGCTGAGCAGATGACAACCGATGGCGTCGACGTCGATAGGAATTTTGCCCGCGCCCTGGACCGCGTCCGTATGGAAAGCGATGCCCGCTTCGGCGGCGATCCTTCCGATCTCCCCAACAGGCTGGAGAACGCCGGTCTCGTTGTTGGCCATCATCAGGCTGATGAGCTTTGTATTCGGCTTTACGGTTCGACGTACATCGTCGGGGTCTACCGCACCCTCATTGGAGACGGAGAGAAACGTGACTTCGATGCCGCGCTCCCGCGCCTTCTCTGCCGCGTGCAGGACGGCGTGATGCTCAATCAACGAAGTAATGAGATGGTCGCCGGGCCGCAGGACGCCGAAGATGGCGGTGTTGTCGCTCTCCGTTCCGCCGGAAGTGAAGACGATCTCTGCGGGGCGGCAGTGGAGCAGCGCGGCGACCTGCTCGCGGGCGCGCTCGACGGCGGCGCGGGCATGCTGACCGGGCTGGTGGATGGACGATGCGTTGCCGAAGGACTCGAGGAAATAAGGTCGCATCGCCTCCAGCACCTCAGGTAGCAGAGGGGTGGTGGCGTTCGCGTCCATGTAAATGCGGCGCATAGCTTTATTGTAGCGGGACGGCGGCGATGCGAAGGACGGGTCACTGTCCGTAAGCCGGGAGAAACATCCGGGAGCAGCCGTGGGTCGTGCTGCTCCCGGACAAGGTCCGCGACTCAGAGGGCGAGTTCGCCGCGCATGAGTCCGGATTCCTCTGTGAGGGTGAACCCGAGTTTCCTGGAAAGGGTGTGCATGCGGCCATTCTCAGGCAGGAAATGGATCAGAACGGTGCGGAAACCTTCGGCGCGGGCTGCCTCAAGGGCGCGCCGCGTGAGCGCTTCCCCGATTCCCTGCCCCTGGAAGTCGTCAGCGACCACCACGGCGAGAGTAGCGGAGACGCCACCGTCGTCGTGGATCATGCGGCTGACACCGGCGATGACGGGACCGGCGACCGGATCGTTTTTCTCTGCCACCAGTGCCAGCTCGCGGTCGTAATCGATGAAGCAGATGCGGGTGAGGCGCTCGTGCGCGGTGCGGGCATTGAGATCGAGCGCCTTAAAGTAGCGCTGGACGACAGTGCGTTCAGAGAGGCGATCGTGGAAGGCGACGATGAGCGGCTCGTCTTCAGGACGGATGGGCCGGATCAGCACTTCAGTGCCGGACTTATTCGTCCAGGGCGCAGCATAGTGCACCGGATAGGGGCGAATAGCGGGGCGGGGCAGTTCCGCTTCCGTGGTACCGGGCTCGTGGAGGACGACGCGTGCATCCAGAGCAATGAGACCGTCGGGCGAGGCGAGCAGCGGATTGATGTCGATCTCTTTGATCCAGCGTTGCTCGACGACCAGCTCGCTGAAACGGACGACCAGGGATTCGAGTGCGTCGAGATCGACAGGCTTGCGGCCGCGGACGCCCCTGAGCGCAGTGAAAATTCTGGTCTTCTCCATCTGATGGCGGGCGAGGGTAGCGGTGAGCGGCGGCAGCGCGAGGGCGCTGTCCTTATAAACCTCGACAAGCTGGCCGCCGGTGCCGAAGAGGAGCACGGGGCCGAGTTGCGGATCGATGCTGCTGCCGATGATCAGCTCGTAGCCATCGAGTTTAGCGAAGGGCTGCACGGTGACGCCGAGGAAATGCCCTGCTCCGGCAACGGCGGTAACTGAGGAGCGGATGCTCTCGAAAGCGGCAGCGACTTCGCTGGCGGTGCGGAGATTCAGCTTGACTCCGCCGACGTCGGTCTTATGAGTGATGGTCTCGGAGTGCAGCTTGAGCACCACCGGGAAGCCGATTTCCGCTGCCTTGATGATGGCTTCATCCGCGGTCGTCGCCAGTTCCGTGCGGACGGTCGGGATGCCATAGGAAGCCAGCAGCTGCTTCGATTCGAACTCCGTGAGGATGGTGCGCTTGCCGGAGCGGACCTGATCGACGATGGAGGTTGCGAGGTCGCGCTTGGTGTCGAGGACGGAACCGGAGCGCGCGGCGGGCGTTTCGTACAGATCGCGCAACCGGCTGGTGTGCTTCCATGTGGAGACGAAGGCTTCAGCGGCGGCGTCGGGATAAGGAAAGACAGGAATGCCGGCGCGGGTGAGGATCGAAGCACCTTCTGCCACAAAATCGCCGCCCATCCAGCTGGCGATGACCGGCTTGCCGGTGGAGTGCGCGTAAGGAGCGAGGTCTCTGGCGACGGCGGTGGGATCGGTCATGCCCTGGGGGGTGAGGATAACAAGCATGCCGTCGGTGTTGGGATCTTTCGAGGCGATGTCAACGGCTTTGGCGTAGCGATCAGACTCCGCGTCGCCGAGGATGTCGACGGGGTTGTTGTGACTCCATGCATCGGGCAGGAAGGCATTGTAGGTGGCAATCGTCTCGGGGGAAATCTCCGTCAGTTCTCCGCCCGCCCCGATGAGCGCATCGGTGGCGAGAACGCCGGGACCGCCGGCGTTGGTGAGGATCGTGAGGCTCGGTCCTTTGGGACGCGGCTGCTTGGCCAGGACTTCGGAGACGTAGAAGAGCTCACTGATGGAATTGACGCGGAGAACGCCGGCGCGCTGGAAAGCTGCGTCGAGGACATCGTCGCTGCCGGTGAGCGATCCGGTATGCGAGGCGGCGGCTTTGGCGGCTGCGGCGGTGCGGCCGGCTTTGATGACGAGGATGGGTTTGTTGAGGGCGACGGCGCGGGCAGCGGAGAGGAAGCTGCGCGCGTCACCGATGGATTCCATGTAGATGACGATGGAGTCGGTATTGGGATCCTGACCGAAGTGGTCGATGAGTTCGCCGAAACTGACGTCGAGCATGGAGCCGGCGGAGACGAAGCCGCTGAGGCCGACCTGCTCGCGAATGCACCAGTCGAGGACGGCGGTGCCGAGCGCGCCACTCTGGCTGATGAAAGCGAGACGCCCGGCGGGCACCATGGCTTTGGCGAAGTTGGCATTGACGCCACCGACCGGGTTCATGACACCGAGGCAGTTGGGGCCGATGAGGCGCATCCTGCCGTGGATGGTTTTGGCGATCTGGCGCTCGAGCGCTTTGCCGGATTCACCGACTTCTTTGAATCCGGCAGAGATCACGATGGCGGAGGGCACGCCCGCGGCCACGGCTTCTTCGATGATGGCGGGAACTGTGGACGCCGGGGTGGTGACGACGATGAGGTCCGGGACGCCGGGCAGTTCGCCAATGGATTTGTATGCGGGAAGGCCGAGCACGCTCGGGCGCTTTGGATTCACAGGCCATACGGGGCCGCCGAAGGGGCTCGACGCGAGGTTCTGGAGCACGGTGCATCCGACGCTTCCGGCACGGTCCGTGGCACCGATGACGGCGACGGATTTCGGCGTGAAGATCGAGGCCAGCGGGCTGCGGCGGATGCCGACGAGATCATGCGCGGGATCAATGATGAGGGCGGGTTCCGAAGCGACGGCGGATGAAGCCATGACGGAGGTCTCCTTTGAAACGTGCTCAGTGCCCATAACCGGATTCCGCAGAGACTTTGCCGCGGAACATGCGGTAGGACGTGATGAAGTAGCCCAGCGCCAGGAGCATACCCAGCGTCCACCAGATGAGGCCGGTGTGCAGCGCGTGCTGACCGGTGAGGGCGTTGGCGACGGTGATGTCAAGCGCCGGATCGGTCGATGATGGGAGCAGAGTGGGATAAAGCGCGACCGCTGCGCCGACCAGCATAAAGACGAGATAGAGGCAGGAAGAGAGGAAAGCTGCGAGCGGCTTCCTCTGTCCGGTGAAACTCACAATACCGATGAGGGTGGCGACGACAAGGGCGGGAATGGCATAGAGTGCCGGGTGCGCAACGTAGTTATCGAGCGCGGAAGGACGCACGACAATGGTGGCGGGCAGGCTGATGAGGGTGATCAGCAAGAGCGCGACCCACAGCGCTCCGGCGGCGCGACGAGCGCGATCTTCCAGTTCGCCGGGCGCTTTGAGAACGAGCCAGAGCGCGCCATGCGTAGCGAGCGCGATGAGGGCGACCAGGCCGCCGATGACGGTATACCAGTCGAGGATGCCGGGGTTGGGGCCGACACGCCAGTTTGTCCAGAGCGGCAGGAAGAAGTAGCTGTCCGGACCCAGGGGCACGCCGCGGATGACGTTGGCGAGCGCCGCACCGAAGAAGATGGCGAGCAGCGCGCTGGCAACGAAGAAGAGTCCGTCGAAGAAGCTGCGCCAGACATCGTGATCGATATGCATGCGCAGCTCGATGCCGGCGCCGCGGCCGATGAGCAGCCAGAGCACGATCATGAGCGGCAGATAGAAACCGCTGAAGGAGGAAGCGTAGAGCAGCGGGAAGGCGAAGTACAGCGTGCCGCCACCGGCCAGCAGCCAGACCTCATTGCCGTCCCAGACCGGGCCGATGGAGCGGATGAGGGTACGGCGATCGTCTTCGACACGGGCGAGAAAGGGAGAGAGGATGCCTACGCCGAGGTCGAAGCCGTCGAGAACGACGTAGAGGGCGATCATGACTGCGACAATCCAGAACCAGACGAATCCCACGATGGTCTCCTTTCCCTTACGCCGTCGTCAGTGATGGGGTTTCGAGCTTAGGCGCAGATTGCGGAGCGCCGGGCCCTTCGTGGATAAATCGGTAGACGATGACGATCCAGAGAATCGAGAGCACCGAATACATGCCGAGGAATCCGAGTAGCGTGAAGAGCGTGTTCCCGGCCGAGACGTGAGAGGAATAACCGGAGGAGGTGCGGAGGAGCCCGTAGACTAGCCAGGGCTGGCGTCCGATCTCGGCGGTCATCCAACCGGCGGTGTTGGCGATGTAAGGCAGCGGGAAGCTGAGCAGGATGGGCCATAGCACCCAGCGTGCGGAGTACAGCCTGCCTCGCCAGAGCATTGCTGCGGCGACAACCATCAGCAGGACGAACCACGTCCCGAGCCCCGCCATGATGTGGTAGCTGTAATAGAGCAGCGGCAGCGGAGTGGGCCACTGGTCGCGCGGGAAATCGTTGAGGCCTCTCACTTCGGCAGATTTCGTCCCGTAGATCAGGAAGCTGAGCACGTCGTTAAGAGGCACGGGATTGTCGATCTTTTGTGCGTTCTCATCGGGCTGGCCGATGAGGACGACGGGGGCGCCTTTCTGCGTATTGAAGAGGCCTTCCATGCCGGCGATGGCCGCGGGCTGGTATTTCGCGACGTAGCGGGCGTGCAGGTCGCCCGTCGGGAAGACCTGCACGATGCAGGAAAGGAGGCCGGCGATAACACCGATCCTGACGAAGAGGCGGCCGAATTCCTCGTGGCTCTTTTCGAGGAGATAGAAAGCGCCGGTCGCTGCGACCACAAAGGAGGCCGTAACAACGGCTCCGCACATATTGTGCGCGTACTGCAGCCAGGCCCAGGGGTTCAGCATGAACTGCCAGAAGCTGCCGACCTCATAGGCACCATTCGCCAAAGGGTGGTAAGCGACGGGGTGCTGCATCCATGCGTCGGTCACGATGATAAAGAAACCTGAGATCCACGAGCCGAGCCAGACCATGGTTGCGGCGCCAAAATGCGCGAGCTTCGAGAGACGTTTTTCTCCGAAGAGGAAGAGGCCGAGGAAGGTCGATTCGAGGAAGAAGGCGAAGACGCCTTCCATGGCGAGCGGCTGGCCGATGACGCCGCCGGTGCGGCGAGCGAATTCGGACCAGTTGGTACCGAACTGAAATTCCATGGGGATGCCGGTGATGACACCGAGCAGGAAATTGATGGCGAAGATCTTTGCCCAGAAGCGCGCGGCCTGGTTCCAGCGCTCGTCACCGGTGCGCAGAGCGACGAGTTTCATGACCACCATCAGCAGCGCCAGCCCCATGGTCAGCTGGGGGAAGAGATAGTGGAACGTGACAGTGAAAGCAAAGTGGATACGGTCTAGAGGAAGGGGATCCATACCACCCTCAAGGTAGCTGTGGTGGGGACGGCGGCGATGTGACCATTGTCACAACCGGGGGTTGGGTCGCGGGCGCTCCGGAAATGTGCTGACCCGCCGCGCCACAGCCGCCATCAGCTTGTCGTGGTTGACCCGATCGAAGAACTTTTCC
>Ga0335072_10013018_pt1 | contig 11863 bp, 8 predicted proteins | sample Lox_Sample_21_FD_206725 | JGI IMG/M metagenome (GOLD analysis project Ga0335072, IMG submission 206725) | Soil microbial communities from Loxahatchee National Wildlife Refuge, Florida, United States - Lox_Sample_2.1 | ecosystem: Environmental > Terrestrial > Soil > Wetlands | place: USA: Florida...
TAGGCCGTGATTCCGAGCCAAGGTCGAGATATCGAAGTAGTAGATGTAGGTTAAGCCGATCAATATGAAGACGTCGGCCAGGAGCGCCACCGGACCTAACTTGGAGATATTCCTGATGAATGCGAGTGGAATCAAAACGACCAGTTGACTAGCAATGAAAATGCTCGCTGGGACTTTGGCTGTTCCACCATGCGTTACTGCGCGCAAAAATGAATGCAAGTTCTCAGCGGTAAAGATAATGCCGGCACAGACGAATCCAAGCTGAGACAGAGCGACGGAAAACAGCACCAACTTTCGCAATCGCGGACCGGCTATAGCGGTGGCAATATCGCCATAACCGCCGCCGTACGTACGTCGACATTGAAGCAGGAGATGAAAGCAAATACTGGTGACTATCGAAACCGTGACCAACGTAATAGATGAAAACAGAAGACCGCCATTTTTGAATGCTTTGGGCAGGAACATGATGCCGGTGCCAACGAATGCTTTTAGCAAAGTGAAAAAGGTCCTGACGTTGGAGGCATCGCCGCGGTCTCGCAGCCGCGAGCTCTTCCTACGGCCAAGGAGAGGTCTTCGTTCGCCAGCTGTCTCGTCCTGTTCTTCTTCATCTTCTGTGATGATTGCAAAATCGTCCTCGTCGTCTGCAAGATCTTCACCAGCAAACTCGCCGTACAGCTCCAGAAACGAGACAAAATTCCGCGTTATGGGAGTGGTGGTACTATTGGGGCGACGATGACGGCGTTGAAAGAACTCGCGTCGTAGTCCTCCCGGTTCGTCTACATTTGCCGCCTCATCTGCGACGGAATGCTCACGAGGCGAGTGCGAGAAAGTGGCAGCTCGCTGTTGCAGCCGTTCCCTCCTCGACCGCGCTTGGATCTTGTACAGGTCTCGATGCACATCACCGCCTTGTAGCTTCAAAGACGACTCTTGCCCCGGTTCAGCGTTCACAGCATCATCCATCTCTTCTGTATTTTCAGCGTTTCCAGCCCCGTCATCATATGCAGCCGTGAATGCAGAATCAAGGTGAGGTGAGAGAATATCCGCTTCTCTTTGATCCTGACTCTGCAAGGAACCGACTACTACATCTCTTGCTGGAGGAGTTGAAGCCTCCGATCCTGTATATCCATTCATTTGTATACTCGTACGTCAATTGATATGCTGCAGAGACGGGATTCGGATGTCTGGTTACGAGACGGCTCTCAACGGTGTTCGATGAGCCATACAGAATAGAATATGGATTGAGGAAAGGCAGTCTGCCTGCTTCCTTCAATATAAATCTGAAGGGAGTAAACTTCAAGCGTGCGTGCTTGGAAGCGCTCTGCGTTCAGGATGCTGAGACGGAGTTTGAATGACCTCGAATATTCATGTTCCCCAGATTTGTGGCGCACGTTTGACATCATTCGCTGTCCCGCATTCAGCCTCGTGATCACCGACGACGGAACAGTTCCGAGCAAAGAACCTAATTCACCTTTGCGTACTTGAAATTCTAGTGCTATAGAAAGGAGGTGGAATCACGAGGTTTTGCAATGACGAGTTTGGAAGAGTTTGCCATCCATTTGGCAAGTTCAACGACACGAACAAGCAGCGTGGAGTCACGGTGGAAAACATACACCACGCGTATTTAACCACCGTTGCGATTTCTTAGATGAGGTATCTCTTGACTTTCGTTACCAGTCCAGACCTTTCCTTGTTACTCCCCCGATTGTACCTTGATTTCATTTGCTAACGAAGACCAGCACACCGTTACAACGCTTTCCAGACATGCGCTGTGTTGAGTCTTCTGGTTTCTCATCGTTATGCGGGTCGCTCAACGACTACAGGTGTGATAAATACTGCTGTGGGTGCAGGGCGATTATAACAAGCGAATGATCGCTCCAAAGACCGATGTTAACCAATCTTGATTCAGCATGGTTTGAGACGAGCATTCGGCAGATTGTGATATCGTCGAGCTCGGGTAGAAAGTCCGTTTAAGGAAGGACGGAACGTAGAGTAGAGCTCGAAGGTTGAGCGAGATAGAAGGACCCGAAACTTCGCTAATTGGAACTGTTCGTGAAGCTGTTGATCGGAACGCATTCGAAGGTCTGATACCATTCGCGAGAGTCAACGAACCAGCCTAGAAGACGGCGTCAATTGAAGTCACAGAATCTAAACATACAATGTGCTACGGCATAGCACACGCCCAGCAAGCCGGAATTGGCGAAATATGGTTCAAATGTGATAGTTACCAGGACAAGGACCACTCTCAACTCTGAAATTGACGTTCAAGAGGCGGTATCGCCGATGTGAAAGAAACGACATGGCGTCTCATAGAGTTGGCTGAAGTCACGCTGCTGTATTACACGAAGACAAGCGGACTCTTATGCTTGAGAGGCCTCGTGGCTGTCGTATTCAGTGTTTGATTATTGTCGAAGAATTCTACTTTTGTCCTTTATGTTTACCGTCACCGGGAAGGAGATCTACGAGAAGAGAGGTCGATGGGAGAAAGCCGCTCAGATCGCAGCGATTTAACGTGAAGACCGGGAGTCTACTCGTAAAACGCTGTACATTGATCTTCGAAGAACGTCTAACGTCGTGAGGCTCAACGGTGCGACAGAGCAGAATATGCTGCAGGATGCTAGAGATGGCCGTCAGCAAGAGGACATCAATCGGCGAGAACGAGAATGGCGAAGGTATTGACAACGGCATCCACTTGCCTGCCGCTCTTCCTACATCGATATCTTCAAGTCGTACTGTTATCGTGACGTGTTGGAACTGCTGGATTTCAACACGAACTGCTGCTCAACGACCAACAGTGCTACAACGGCCGAGCAAGGTCCAATTTAGGAGTTGGAGATCGTTCTAAGAAGTATTCAGAGCCTATATTTTCGTTTTTTGTCATCCATAGCCTGCTCGTGTCGAATCTCTCTGATGTTTCGCGTCGTCCCTCTCGTCAAACTCCTTGAAATCCGCCTCCCAGATAAAGGGAGGCGCTCAAATGAGTTTTAATTGCGAATGGGACGCAGAGCCAAACACAAAATGTCGTCACATCGGATGAAAGGTGTTCTTGACAGCGTTGTTTTTGGTCCTAAGGCGCTTCGACGTGGCCGAAAGGGTAATAAAGGCCACTGATGGTCGAAGGAGACCACAGAAGCGGCGTCTCGTGTTCCACATCATAGGGATTTTAGAGAGAGTAGACTCTGTACTCGCCAGGAAGTCTGCCTCCTGTCTACTGTCTCGATGTCGCAGGATAGCTGTTGGGAGACTCGTTAGCATCAACGAGAGTGGCGACTCAGCTTTACTGGTCAGGCAATTTGACAGCAGAACGTCAAGATCTGGCTTGTGTGTGCTCTTTTGCATCTTCACCGGTACTATATCCTACACGTCTTCGATGAATTCTGGACAAAGAGCGCCTGTTCGTAGGAAAGGGTGAGAGGCAGCTGAGAATCGACGTCGATTCTTACCGCTACCAATGTATCATGGCTATTACCACTGCCAAATCAATGTTCATACTCGTTTATTGTCAGCCGTACAACTGAATCGTCATTCGCTTCGCCCTGGGCACACTGGTTGGACTTGGACGAGGCTGTCAATGAACTGAGCATCGAGATCATGAATTCTTGCTGCCCAGTCGACGTATGGAGACATCCCATTTCACTAGATAGGTAGCTGAAGACAATCGAGCATGGAATGACACGCAACTTCTGTAATCACGGACAGGTTGAAACAGTCTCAGCAGAAAAGACCGTCTCGTATGTCGCGATACGACCTTTGGGGGACTCGATCTTGTGGCGACGACCTTCAGAATTACACCCGCAAGACTCTCGAAGAGCGGATCAAACTGGTAAACAGTAGATGCGACAGGTCAAGGCTATTTTAGCCATCAGAGAAAGACTGTATCACCGAGACTCGAGAACTACGGTGCTGTTATACAACCGCTACACAGACTCGCAGCACCTTGCGATCCTCTGGCACGGTACCCACGATCGTTTGCTGGGGGAAAGGACAGCAGCCTGGTTACACCCCAGGCCGGTACGACATGGCCTCAACGACTCGGAGAATTGCTGGTCTCGCTGATCGAGTTCCCATGCAAGTCCAGGTCAGTTGGCTCCTCACTGGGCATCTGTTTGCCCGTACTCCCTCGCGCAAAGCGATCGATCCGCGAGCGAGAGCCGGGGGGGCCAAGACCATTTGCGGGTGTCCTTGCCGAAGCACTCAATATTCTCCTTCGAAGCCGGCCACGGCGATGAAAGACAAATAGGCAGGAGCATCGCTTCGGAGATTCGGCAGCTCTTGCTCACAAGACGCAGACTGGGTGCAGGAGGCGCAAAAGAAAAGCAGCCAGAACTTGCCTTTCCGCGCTGCCGTTGATCCAGCCTCGCGCTTTTTGCGGCCCGGACGAACAAAAACCGTTATCCAGTGAAACGTGGGTATAGGATGCAGTCACAAGAACCTGGTTCCCAACACGGGTAATTCCCCCTCGCCTTCGGAATCACCATTCCAGCCTTTCTCACGTCAACCTTTTTTCGCACCGTCTGCGATTCGCCTTGCAAAACCACCAACCTCGTTTCCGCTAGACCTTCAGTCTGCCCTTCCGACCAAGACGTAGCATCGCACGACGCGGGCGTTCTAGGTCCCCCCGGGGGCCTGGGCCACGTCAGCCCTCCAGCGATGGCGAGCTGTGCAAAAAGGAAGCGCGGGACGCCGGGGGGTGCACCAATGATTGCCGGCATGTTCGTTTTGTTCGTTGGGGGGAAAACAGCGCTGAAAAGTGGCCGGAGGGGTGGGAAAGGAGGCCTGAGCCCTATAGCACGCAAGAATTAAGGCGACGGCGTCGCTTCATTTGCTTGTGTGCGCTGCTGCTGCCGAGTAGAGCGCTAGAAACATTCGTTGTGGGCTGGCTTCATTGGCGTGATCGCTGTTTGGGCGCTGTCGCGCAAGGCTGGTCACCGCTGCGTTGTTGCGGACGGGTGCGAGTGATGATGGACGTAGAGCCGCTCGACGGGAGCCCTGTTTTTGGAGTTGCAGAAAATAACGTTTCGATCGTTCCGGGAGCGTTGACCTCCTGTCGCACCGCAGCTTTGATGGGTGATTGAGTCGCGTTGGGTTACGCCGGGATATTTCGCTCGCGCGCGTCGTCGGAGAGATTCATGCTCCCTCGTGGCAGGCTCCCCTTTTCGATTTGCGATTTGATGCCGTCTGTTTGCTCCTCATTTCCAGTCGCGTTCTGGCTGTCGATATGGTCCCGCCGATGATACGAGAAGGTCGCGACTCGAAGATGGGCCTCGCGGTCATTGGTCTACTGTCCGGGCCAAGGCAACGTTGCGAGTTCCGCCAGAAACAAAACGTCCCGAAAGTACCGCATTGATCCCGCTTGTGACGAGGCCCAAAGTCCACTCTTTCGCCAATCAAATGGCATAATGGCCAGCTGTCTAGGCCCCTTTCGAGACTTTGCTTTGATTCTGGCTGTTTCGTTCCATTTGCTCAGAACGATAATCTCCGGTGGGAACAGAGGTTACGGACTACCGCATACGGCAATTTGGGAGCTGATGTCGGATTCGCAGTTGGGCGCAGAAAATCAGGCCATGGGTGCAGACATGGGTGAGCCGCTACTGTGCTTGTCGCTTCCCTCCACATCGGGCGCCCGCCGTCAACAATCGCGGGAAGACCGGGGCGCTCCCTGCGCGTCAGTCTCACCACTTCGAATGATGGCAAAAGATGCGCCCAGATTGACAAATCAAAGGTAAAGCCCGTTCGTAGGAGAAAGACCGAAGCTTATGCACCGTTGCCAAGCGCCTGTCTGTCTCAAAGGAGCATTTGCACAGCGAGAACCGTCGGCTCGCTTAAGGGACATGTCCTCTATCTCTCTCGCGCGGGCATAATTTCGTGTGTCTGGATCTTCGACTCGCCGAGCCAGAGGGGGCTCGTGCCCGCGCTGTTTTTGATGATTTGAGCGACTTGAGGCTGTGGAGAAATAGCGGCCGCAAAAGAAAGCCCACAAAAGCTCCCAAAATTCTCCGCCTAGATGCAAAGTGCCTACCGCCCCCCCTTCTCTTTGCATCGCCAGAGAGCCACAGGCCTTGGAGGGCGATCGAGTCGGCTGCACAACCCTCGAGGAAGCTCGGGAAGCATGGTGGGCATTGAAGATGGAGGCTTGTGCAGAGATCTTTGGGGCGTGCCGGCATGGGCAGACAGGGCTTGTTCACTTGACCACCCACCCCTTTTTTCACATGGGTGCTCCGGAAAGGCTTGCAGGGAGCTTAATTTCGCCTGGCAGCGTTTGTGTACGCAGCTTTTCCCGGCCGGTGCGCCATCCGAGCATTTTGTTCATGCATTAAGCTTAGGCCCGAGCCCAAATAGCGCCAAGAGTCAGCTGCGAGCCGGCTGCTGTGTGGAGACCTGAGCGAGTGGTGAGGGAGCCAACTGCTTGTGCGCGCTGTCGGTTCGAATTTCCGCTGATACCGGCGGCGTCGAATGAGCTGCAGGTGCTCATTCCAGTTCCTACCGACGTAGTGGTTCGTTGAAACTTGAAGGCGGGAGAGGACGCGTCGCAGGGCATTAAAAGCGGCCTGCTATTTGTCTGAGTGGTGCTAGTGGACGAGCGGCGCAGTGGCAGCGAGAAAGCAATGCAAGCCTGCACAGAGAAAAGAGGGATGCGCCCGACGCGGCCCATCGGACTTGTCCGCAGGCGCTTGTTGATTGTTCAGCGTCAGGATCCCTTGTCTCCGCGCCACGAGGTTGGCTGACGCGCCACACACGGGAGTGATGGATTCGCCTACTTGCAAAGAACGGTTGAACTTTGATGGCCGTTGTGCTGTCAACGGCGTGGCGGTTCCGTCTGCATTGGTCGTCGCCGTCAACAAAGCCGCGTGACGGCCAAGGGCCGGGGAAATGGCGATTTGGTTTTTCCAATTCATCACGAAAACATTGATTCTTACTCGATTTGCGCACGCGCATCCCCGTTCCGACTTGTCGCGTTGAGAAGGTCATTTCGAGGCGTTCCGCTTTGCTTCTTCCGGTTGGCGGGTGGATTATGCCGTGAACCAATTTTTCGAACCATCACACTCACTGATGTCACGTCGGATCAAGGTGATATGTCTCGCATATATGGGTCTCGTATTGTGATGGCCGTTATGCAAACTCGGGCACTTTTTTGGAAATTGGCCAGCTCGTCGTGACATTGAGGCTGGCATTTTGAGAGGTTTGACTCAGCCTTTTCACACACAGCGAAAACTTCAGTGCCCGACGCACAGACGGGCCGACAGCAGGTTTTGGAAAGTTCCGCAGCATTGCTGCGGGAAGCGTGAAGAGAACGGACGCTAACTACTGTGTAAAATGATCAGTAAGAAGCGAGCATGATTCGTGCGAGGCTCGTATGCGAGAAGCGGGTTGATCCTGCTGGCTGTTCTCACAGCGGCAGTGTGCAGAGACGAAATTTGTGTTGTTGAGGCTTTGTTGATATCAATACAGTACTCGTAGCCTTACCGTACAGATCGCAAAGTTTCAGATATCAAGATGCCGTATTTCGTGTGGGTCCCAGATGCAAGTCGAAGCCAGCATCAAGACAAGGCACGGCAAGCAAGCAAGCCATCACCGTCCCCTGCCAACAATGCCTGAAAGGCTGGAAGCGCAGAAAGGACACGCCGGCAGCGGAGCCGCAGGAACCGTCGGGTGCTTCAGCCAGACGTAGTTCAAGTCCTGGTCACGTCACCGAAAAAATGGAAGTATCGATGCAGGAAGTGCCAAAAGCTCCACAGAAAATCACATGGCGCGACAAACTGAGTCGTCGACCCTCAGGTCTGGCAGTCCGGCGCAATGGGTATCTGGAGCCACAATCACAAGCTTTTGCTCGCTGGAACGCGCCGAAGGACATTCTCTGAGCCGGCTAGTGCGTTTTCGTGGCCGCAAGCTGCCGTTGCGCTGCCCGTTGCAAGCGTCCAGCATCTGTTTCTCCGTGGAAGCCGGGTATTGACTGCCATTACCGACGTTGCCACATGGCTGGAGAGCAGAGAGTAAGCAAGCATTGCCCCAGATTGTCGCTCATCGGCAAAAGATGGCCAGTGGACGACTGTTTGCCTTTTCGGAAAGGCCTGCTTTTCGAGCCCTTTTTTTGGCGCACGGCTATTGGACTGCCAATCGGGCCTTAAATTCTCAATAGAGGCGCACACGACGAAGGTTTGGCAGCCGTTCATGGATCAGCGCCTCGGCCGTCGATATCAATGTGATTGGGCCGAAGACGGCGCGGTGTCTCTGGTTCGCGTCTTGCCAGTTAGCAACCTGTCGGCGGAATTCCCTTCTAGACCGGGCGAGGGCGGCGTGATTGGCTCGATGCCGTCAGCCCGACGAGCTCGTTTCTGCATGGCGGCGCTTGACTTTTTGATAATGGAATATCGAGCCGTCTGCGTCTCTGATCTCCCGCATGCTCTCATGCTGGAGAAGCTCGGCTGCAGCCTACCAGAGCTAGCTCAACCCTGTCATCTGATGACGGGTGTGCGTCTCCACAATTCGCGTTCTGCGAGCGGTGAAATCTCCGACGGGCAACGCAGATTGATGGGCAGAGAGAGGCGGTACAGCACCGCGGCGAGGTCGCGTCGAGTTAGTACTTCTCGTGTCTAGCCCGCGGGCGACGGCAGCGGCTTGCTGGAGGGAAGAGGGGAAGGGAAAAAAGCGGCGCGCAGGTTGCTGTGTGAGACTTACTCAGAGCTCAGAGCTTAGGGCACAGAAGCAGTTTCAGAATCAGCCACCCGTCCGGAGGGCCCAGGGCGCTTTTTTTCGTCCGTTGTGACGATGTTCACCATGGGTTTCAAACGCCTGGCCCGGGCCTGACTGCTGACAAGTTCGCCAGCCGGAAATTTACGAGCGGCGGCGGGCAAGAGCGAAGGATTATTACGGACTGTGCGTTTCCAGCGCGGGCGCACAGCGCGCCGAAGAGGAGGGCAGGAAGTGGGACGGCGGGTTTAATGATTCGGTGGCATGGCACGAGATGGTTTGTCAGAGTCAGAGTCTAATCACCAGAGCGCCAGTCAAAACGGCGTCCCGCGCGGGGCGCCAGGCGGTACGCAGAACTGGCAGTCGGCGCGCGATGGCGCACTTACATGTGGTGCCTCTGCGATGCCGTCGTGCGCTGCCATTGCTCGGAGCAGCCGCTCGCAACCGGCATGGCTCATCCACGTTGCCACGCAGGAGCCGCTGGTGGAGGTTTCCGCGTGGCCACCGCGCTCAGCATCTCGATGGAGAGACAGACAGCAGCACGCTCGATTCGGGTGCGGGAGTTGTTGCGCGCGAAGGGCAAGCGTCGCCGGCCCACTGGGACGCCATGCAGCCATGCCTGAGGAGAGCGGCGAGACCGTGCCATCAGTCTCCGTTGCGCTCCGTTCGATGCATCGAGATGCAATTTACTGGAGACTTTTCGGCACAGAAGGCCCGGAGTTTGGGGAGGGTTGAGGGAGCACGCGATTTTGGGCATAGTCGCGGAGGGACGGGTGTCGTTGCTCACGCCGTCTGCGCTCGGCTGCTGCGTGCTGCGTGCTGCCGCTGCGTGCTGCTGCTTGCTGCTTGCTGCTGCGCTGCCCGCTGCCCGCTGGACAAAACACCACCGGCGACGGGATCGGCCAACGGTTCTCCCAAAGAAGCTTTGGATTCCAATCTCTTTTTTTTGCAACGGTCAACGCCGGGCTAGCCAGCGAGGCGGCGGGCAACCCTGGCCGGCTGCTCGTCTGCCTTCCCAGCCCCAGGTACACCAGCAACCGCAGACCCAGCCGTTGCCGTTGCCGTTGCTGCGCGCCGGCAACGACTGCAGCTCCCCCCCTCGAGCAGCGCCGTCAACCTTCACAAGCCTCCGTTCCCGGGTGCGCATCACCACCAGCTCCACTCCCCTCTGCGCTCTCCGCACGCTCCGGCCTAGGCCTAAAGCGCCAGCAATCCCGGCCGGTGGCGCCGCCTAGCAGACCCAGTTCGGCCAATTTCATTCTCGCGTTTCGCACTGCACCCGCCTGCGCTTGCTGGAGGCCCTGCCTGGGCGGATTGGTCCAGTCAGAGCGCGGCGCGCGCTGCTCCAGCCAAACGTCGCCGTGGATCCTGCGCCGGCGCCGGGTTGAGACACGGCGACGCTGCTGATGGGAAAACGCAGTGGCGTCGCATGCCAGCCGTGCTGCTGGCCGCACGCTAGGCCGCTTTGCTGCTTCGCGTCGCCGGAGCGTGCTGGGGGCTGGCCGCTGTCTGGCTGCAAGCCGGCTGCGCCAAACGTCAACGCCCACGCCCGCGCCCAGGCCTCCCCTCCCCCTCCCCTCTCTGCGCTGCTCTGCGCCCCCCCCCTCCATGCTCTCCCCCCCCTCCCCCCTTCCCTCATCCGCCTCGCGCCTCCTCGCCCTCCACGACCACCACCACTGCTTCCTCCTCCTCCTCCACCTGCTCGCTCACGCAGCGCGCAACGACCTGCTCGCTCCTGCACGCCGGCGCGCCTGCACGCCTTCGCGCTTGGCCGCTTGCATCCAAGGCGCAACGCACGCAAACGCACGCCCGCTCTGGCTCGCTGCACGGACTACCCAGACCGTTTCCGCTTCCTTGCCCCCCCTCCGCTTTCTACTTTTCCCGTCCATGCGTCCCTGCTGGCTGCTCGACAAAAGGTCAACCCGCGATAATAATAATACGCACAGCCTGTGCCTATGTCGCATGCCAGTCGTCGAGAAGGGGCAGACGCGCCCAAGGGCTATAAGGAAGAGCCGGCTCCTGTGGCGGATCGCAAACTGGTGAGTGTCCATCCATCCGTCCATCCGTCCCATCCATCCATCCCCATCCCCCTTGTCGCGCGCCCGTTTTTCCCTCCGCAGTCCGATTACTGCTCGCGGCAAAACACCGTCAGACGTTCTGAAGCCGCAATCCCCCCTTCTTTCTTTTCTCTTCTCCCTCAGTCCGTCGCTGCATAGTCTCTCCCTCAGCACCTGCAGCGACTCTTGCGCGCACAACCACGCCGTTTTTTTGGTCGCGACCCCCTTCGCATGCGTCAGCCTTTCTGCGCAGCATCGTCTCTGCGCTCGCCGCCGCTCCTAGGGCCGGCCATCCCCGTCCTGCTCTCCAAGCGCGGCTGTCTGGCTTCATGGTATGCTTTTTTATTTTTTCTCGCAGCCCCGTCTCCCTGCCCGCCGTTTGCTCCCTGCACTGCAGCGCGCCAGGCCTGGCCCTTCCCTGCTGCCACTCCATACCCGCCTGCACAGCAGCTCGTCGTTGCAGTGCGCGCAGTATAGTAGCACAACAACATTCAGGCGCTGCGCATGCCCGTTGTTTCTTTTCAGTCCGGCTGTAGGCCTTCTTGAAACCAGCCGTGCGCACTCAGCGTACGCGGCAGCTGGAGTGCAGCCGCGCATACATCATCATCCGCCCCCCCTCCTCGACCGCTTCTTTCTGCATCTCATCTCACCTATGCCTGCATCCTAAACCCCGCCGGACCCTGCCTGGCTCTCGTCCCGCCGCCACCATCGCACATTTCTTCAACGGCGGGCGATTTCGATCGCCAGAACTGAACTTCATTTTCATTGTCTTTTGTTGTCGTCGTCGTCGCTGCGTTTTTGCGGTCGTTCCCGGAAGATCGCGAGCGTGGCGTGATTCGGATAATAACAAACGTCAGCTTGTGACTTCTATCTGAAACTTCCTTTCCGAGGTACCAACCTCTTCTCGCTTTTTTACCTCACCACAAGGATTTGCTGGCAGCAAAGCCCAAGACAAAAAAAAAACACTCTGCTTCTTCGCTTTTATGCAGCTTCTTCAAGCTCAAAAACCGCTGACGTCGCTCACCGCATTCCAGCATCATCCCCATCCTTCACAGCAAGGGCTACCACCGCCGCAACAGCACCTCCAGCACGCCCGGCCGGGCGTGATCCAGCAGCACCAT
>Ga0335072_10013020_pt1 | contig 11862 bp, 7 predicted proteins | sample Lox_Sample_21_FD_206725 | JGI IMG/M metagenome (GOLD analysis project Ga0335072, IMG submission 206725) | Soil microbial communities from Loxahatchee National Wildlife Refuge, Florida, United States - Lox_Sample_2.1 | ecosystem: Environmental > Terrestrial > Soil > Wetlands | place: USA: Florida...
CCGACTTGACACTAACCCAACCGCTTCTGCTTCCACGCAAGCCCCCAGCGCGAACTTCATGCGCTGTTCAAGCTTGATCCGGGAAACACGAACTGCCTAGGCGGCCTCAAAATGACGCTTACACCAAAACCGCAGCGACAGTTTCCTTGGAGATTACTTCCGCCGCATGAAAGCCCGCATGGAAACTCCAAAAGCCATGACCGCCACAGCTCACAAACTCGCCCGGATCATCTACCACATGGTTACAACCCAACAGGAATACGATGCCACCATCTTTCAAAAACAGGAGGAGCGCCGGCGACACCAGAAATCGGCCAGACTGCACGTACAAGCCAGAGAACTCGGCTTTCAACTGGTGCCCATCGACGTTGTTCCTTAGGAGAACCGGAGGATCTCCCTTTTGGATTAGAAACGCTCTAGAGCCAGTCGCCCCCATGTTGGATCTTTCTCGAGCAGCGATTACAAGACCTCAAAGACTGGTGGCGCACTTCAGGCTGGGAAGTGTCTTCATAGATTAGTAAACGACATAAACTTCGGGCTGCGAAAGACTCTCAAGAACCGCTGCTAAACCCAGGAACATCATTTGCTGCGTTGCCTGCTGTTGCTGGGCCTGTATCCTCTGGCGGACCATGACTGGATTGTTCTGCGCCCGCTCTTTCCATGCCAGTGCCTTTTGCTGGTCCATTGGAATGCCAACGCCCGTTTCATACATCTGGGACAAGGCCACCTCGGCATTATAATCGTCCTGAATCGCGCCTGCCTGAAGCCAATGAAAGGCCTCCGAATAGTTGGTCGCCGTTCCAATGCCGTCCCGATACATCAAACCGGTGAGTGCCTTGGCTTGCCCCTGGCCCTGTATTGCCGCCAGCAGAAAACATTGGAATGCCGACGAGGCCTGTCGGAAGCGGACAGCCGTCTGGCCAGTTTCGAAAGCGTCATCCGCGTCCAGATGCGCGGACGGGTCGCAAATAGTAACTGGAATGGTCGCGAACCATGGGTATTGGATCGTCTTAGGAGGATGTCCGGCAATTACAGTGCCCTCGATACGATCCCCATGCAAGACTCCTTCGTAGACCGCCGTAAAGGCCGGCGCAGTGGAGTCTGGGGTATTTTCGCGCGTGATCCGGATACCCTCTGTGTCAAATTTCTCGATCGTGAGAGTCGATTTCGCCCCGTTCTTGGGCCAGAATCCCTTCCCCGTCGTTCCATGAAAAATCCACGTCCCGACGTTTCCGTCACTGTGCAATACGCAGCCGCCTTCGCAAACGTCGAGGCCCACTGGGACAGGCAGCGATCTGGCCGGCACCCCTTGCGCTCTTAGACCGGCGCCTACGATGAATGTAGATAGAATGAAGGCAACAAAGACACCAATTTGCGCCGAAGAACGTAACTTCATACTTCATCTCCCTCCATCTTGCAGCCATCTAGTCAGGCGCGGGACAAATAGCTGGCTCTCAATATTGCTCCATCGCGAAATCAGAAATGGAATGCTTCTTCGAATCTCCTCCACCACGGCCGTCACGGAAAGGTACCCTTGAGCGTCCGTCGGGTCCTTACAACTTGTCACAGCCTCCCTGAAGAGGCTGTTGAATCTCTGGGCCCTTCAACAAAGGATAACCGGGAAAAGGGTGTAGAACGCGCAGATCTGAAAAACATCGCACATCTTTTCCACCCATTTAGGGTACAAACTTAAACGAGCCGAGCTTGTTCTTGCAACGCCTTGTGCTTAAGAGCGCCACAACACGGATTCAGTATTTGACTGTCAGGTTTACGGTGGTGGACTGAATTACCGAACCTCCTGTAGCGGTAATTGTGACTGTAGCCGTCTGAGATTTGGGCGAACCACCGCAGCCAGTCAGAAATGAGCCAAGTATCGCCAGGCACACGAAGCCGCAGATCCAATGGATACGGCGTCTGCGCAACGGCCAGAGAAGCAGCGCGAGAGCGAGACCTCCGCCGATTCTTTCCAACCGCGGCCGAGCTGAGCCTCGCGCACTTGTGCCTAATGCGATGGTCATCGTTGAAGTAACAGCGGCTCCGTTCGGCGTCACCGTGGACGGCGAAAACGTGCAGCCCACTTCGGAAGGCATCCCTGAACAGGCGAAGCTCACCGGCTGGGTGAATCCGTTTTCCGGTGTCACTGTCAGAGTGAAGGAGGCAGGCCGCTCCGAGGTAATGATCATGCTTGACGGCGAAGCTGTCAGCGCAAAGGAGGCTGCAGGAAGATTGATTGTGTATACTGCGGTCGCCATCGGGCTATCGGCGTAGCCGGGGGCGCTGGCTATCGCCGAAATTGTCTCACTAATGTTGACAGGGATTGCGGAGACGTACTTCGGTGCGTTCTCCGTTGGCATTGAGCCGTCGGTGGTGTAGTGAATTGTTGCTCCTGCAGTCACGTCGTTGATCGCTACGCTCTGTGCGGCGGTGTAGACTCCGGCAGCGGGCAAAAAGGTTGGCGTCGCCGCCGTGCCCAGGGAAGTAATTGTCAGTGTTCCGCTAACAAATTGGAAACTGTAGTTCGCTGAAGCCAGCGTGCCCTGCAACAGGGTTATCGGATAGGTTCCCACGCTCGATCCCTGAGCGGCGGTCGTCGTCTCGGACGGCGCTCCGGTGACCGCGCTGACCGTATCCCCATTGACGAATCCAGTGATGGCATATGTGAGTGCTGGAATGGGCCGTCCATAAGGAACGTTCGCATTGTTGGCAGTTACGGTTAATGCGACGGCCGTCGCTGTGAGCGCGAAGTTCGCCGATCCAGTTATGCCGCTGGTGCTGGCTGCGGCCGTCAAGGCACCTGCAGCCCCTGCAGTGGCGCTCACCGAGGCTTCACCATTCGAGCCCGTGGTGGCCGTGGCACTGGAAAATGTCAGACCGGGTCCTGAAAAACTGACAGTGGCGCCTGGAACCGGATTGCCGTTTGAATCTTTTACTATCACCACGAGCGGGCTGGAGAATGCCGACCCATAAGCCGTCGTTTGGCCGAAGCCAGACACGGGTGCAATGCTGGCTGCCGCACCGATGATGGTTTCAATGAGCGTGCCGCTGCTGACCGAATAATTCGCGTTGCCCGAATAACTGGCTGTCACGGTATGCACGCCCGCGGTGAGTGAACTTGTCGCATAACTGGCGTGGCCGGTGTCATCCAGCGTGACTGCATCGCCGGCGCCACCGTCGATGCTGAAGGTCACACTACCCGTTGGTATCCCAGTGCCTGAGGCGGCCTGTACAAAGGCGGTGAAAGTCACGCTTGAGGCAGCGACCTGTGGGTTGGCATCTGAAGTAATGGACGTGGTGGTGCCGATGGGCGGAGCCAGCGAAAACTTCGCGACAAAGGCGTTGCCATCAAGTCCATAGTATCCACTCTTGTTTTCCTGCTGAAAGGCGCCCGGCGTTATCGGAAAATTCGTAGACTCGGCGCGACCCACCAGATACGCGTTCCCGTAGAGATCGACTGCAACCCCGAGGCCGTAGTCATGTGCCGTTCCACCGATGAAGGTCGAATACGAAAGCTGGGTTCCCTCTGGGTTCAACTCCGCTAGAAAAGCCGGATTTCCTGATGCGCCGCTTGGACCAAGGGTCCTCTGGAATCCGTCGTTAGTCGTCGGGAAGTTACTGGAGGACGCATTTCCTGTGACGTACGCATTCCCTATCAAATCGATTGTGATCGCACTCCCGCTATCGGCAGCAGTTCCCCCTAAGAAGGTTGAATATACAAGGCCCGTCCCGCCGAGATTCAGTTCTGTAACAAAGGCATTCGTACCTTCCGTCGAGGTTGTGTTGTTGGTTGTCTGGAATGCGCCCGTAGTCGTAGGGAAGTCCTTGGACCCAGCGGTGCCCGTAACATATGCGTACCCTGCCTCATCGACGGCAATGCCCGATGCGCTATCGTTGACACCGTCTCCCCCGCTTCCGCCCAGATAAGTCGCATATAAGAGAATTGACCCACTTGTATCCAGTTTGGCAACAAACGGGCAGAACCCATTGGCTGTCTTTTCGTTATTTGTCAATTGGAATGCCGCGGGGGTGACTGGGAATGTGGTAGAAGCAGTCGTTCCGGTAACATACGCACTTCCCCCTCCATCCAAAGCGATTGAATCGATTGGATCAGCCCCATTTCCGCCAAGAAATGTTGAATACACGAGACCGGTGCCTGAAGGATTCAGCTTAGTGATAAAGGCAGTGCTTCCCTGCCGAGTGGTCTGGTATGCACCTGGAGTAACCGGAAAATTGTCAGAACCGGTAGATCCAGCAACGTATGCATTGTTTTCGCTGTCCAGCGCGATGGCGTTCGCTATCTCGCCTCCGCCACCTAAATATGTCGAATAGATGAGGTGGGCACCATCCGGATCCAGTTCGGTAACAAAGGCATTATTGAAGCCGTTCAACGCAGTTTGATAAGCGCCGGTGGTGACTGGAAAGTCGACGGCGCTCGTGCATCCTGTTACATATGCATCGCCAGTATCATCGATCGCTATTCCTCTGGCCTCGTCCGAGCCTCCATAATAGCCTCCGAAGCAAGCCGAGCTGGTATAAGTTTTTCCTCCAAGATATGTGGAATAGATGAGACCCGATCCGTCGAGGTTCAATTTGGCAATAAATGCGTTGGAAACCGCCGCACCACCCGTTTGGGTTGTTCCAACGGGGTTGTAAGAACCAGGAGTAGTTGGGAAGTCGGACGAAGTCGTGTAGCCGGCGATATATGCAAATCCAAGCGCGTCTACAGTAATTGCCTGCCCCGAGTCTCCTTGTCCGCTCCCTCCCAAGTAGGTCGAATAAGATAGCGTTGGATCAATGACGACGGCCTTTGCGCGATCATAGCTGCCAAGTGAGAAGCCAACCGTATTTTTGGCGAGGAGTATGAATCGCCCGTCGATCGGCCGTCTCTGGCCGTCAATATCCTGGTACACTGCCGGCTTGTGAAACGCGATCCACCCGTTTCTGGTGATTACATCGAGATCGCCATCGCTCCCCAGGCGCAGCTTCTTTGCTCCGTCGAAATGCAGGTGAATCGGTTTTGCCTCAGCATACGGTGCGACGACGAAGTCGTACTCCAGTTGCCGCTGATTTCCGTAGTAAACCAGATCGACGCCTGGGTAAACTGCCTCGTACTCCACTTTGCGGAATGTCGGCACATCACTGCGCCATTCTTTCGGGTCGTTGCCGATGAAGTAGTTCGCCGTGCCCGGTAGCTTGTCTACGCCGCTCACTTTCAATCCCGGGCTGGCGCCAGCGAGTTGCATCCGTAGAACATCGGTTTTGAGCGACAGCATCCCTCCCTGAGGTAATTTGTGGCTCCCAGGGTCGTCTCCGTCCCGTTGTTTGCCCGGTCTGGTGAGAGCCAGCACCGCTTCCTTGTCCGTGAGGAACAGCGAGTAGCCGCTACCGCGAGATAAAAAGCGGACTTGCGGATCGGATTGGCCCCGATTCGCTTCGAAGCTCAGCGGCAGCTTCCCATAATCTAAAGCAAGGGTCGCACGCCTCGCTACCTGCGACGGCGCGGCACTCATATTCTGGGAGTGGTCGCTCTGTCCATCTGTGTGACGGCAGGTGAACAGCAATGCTGCGCCGATCCACATCATACACATGAATCTCTCATGAATAGGAAGCGGCGAGAGTCTGGTCTTGGAGCAAGCGGAGCCGGCCGCGGCTAGAAGAGTATCCTTCGCGCACATGAGTTCCTCCAGAAATGGAGCAAATCTTAGAAATTGCAGCTATCGATCCCCGGGAAAGGACGGTAAAATCGCCTTACACTCTGAATCTGCGCGAAACGGGTCTTTTGCGGCCAAAGAAAGGTCGAAGAAACCAGGAAAGCAAGCGGTGTCGGGTCTGGATTCAGCGCGAGAGACAGCGGAGTTCATTTGCGGGCCGGGTACTTGTGACCACGATAATCTCGTTGACCGAGCAACTTTGCCGTTTTTCCGACGGCGAGAAAGATGTAGCTGAAGCCGTATTGCGGCAAGTGCTTCCGAAGCTGCACCAGATTGCCGTCAGGGAATTGCGCCGCGAGCGATATGTTGCTCCGCTGTCGCCAACCGAGCTTATCAATGAAGTCTGGCTGAGAAGTTTGCATCGGGGCGGCTGGAAGATCACTAGCCGCCAGCATTTTTACGCCATCGCTGCGCTTGCCATGCGGCGCGTGCTGGTGGATTTCGCGCGAAACCGGCTCTCACAGAGGCGCGGGAGCGGTGAAATCCCCGAGTCGATTGATGTCTCGACTGTTGGTCTGCGGACAGACTCTGCAGATATGGAAAGCATGGTCCGCATCGGCATTCTCATGGACCAGTTGGAGCACGCCGATCTCCAGGCCTCTAGGATTGTGGACATGCACTACTTTGCCGGCTTCACGCTGGAGGAAGTCGCAGAGATCACGGGGCTAACTTTGCGTCAAACTCGGCATCGTTGGGGAAAAGGCTGCAGGTGGTTGAAGAACCACATGTAGCAGTCGCGGACCGGCCCGATCGACCTGTGACCGACTACCCCCGCCCCAAATCCTGGGCAATCCGCTCCGCAAACTCGGCCGCGCTCTTGGGCCTTCGTGCAGGATCGAACTCAAGGGCTGAGCCGATCAGTTCGATCGAGGATTGCGACAATCCGACTTTCAATTCACCGAGTAGCTCCCGAACGCGGTCTGGCAAGTCCATCGACGCATTAGGGAGGAGCGCCGACAGCCGCTGTCCACTCAGCATTTCGATCAGTATCTTGGCGAGACTGTAAATATCAGTCGAAGAATCAGCATAGCCGATCACCTGTTCGGGCGCCATGTAATAGATGGTCCCAGCCGCGCGAGAAAGCCCGTGCAGCGTCTCGTCTGGATCTTTCACGATGGCGATCGAAAAATCAATCAGCACGAGTTCCTCTTCGGGAGCGCTCGCGGTGCGGATCATGAGGTTTTCCGGCTTGAGATCGCGATGACAGATTCCATAGCGATGAATCTGGTCGAGGGCGCTGCCTGCCTGTTGCAAATATCGCGCAATGCGCTCCGGAGCCAGTCTGCCGATCTCCAGGAGTTCCCGCAGAGTCTCGCCTTCGATGTACTCCATCACCAGGTAAAATGAGCCTCCAGCGGTCGTTCCGCTACCGAAGATTCTTACTACGTTGGGATGATGAATCTGTTCGAGGGCAAGTACCTCTTGATGAAAACGCCTCGCGATCCACTCCTTATCTGCCACCTCCTGCCGGAAGATTTTGATAGCGCAGCGCCGCCCATTCTGGTTCAGATCTCTGCCTTCCGTAACGGTCGCAAAGCCGCCACGAGCGAGAATTCGCCCCACCTCAAATCGGGAATCGAGCAAAGCTCCGTCGAGATGCTGCAACTCAGGCGAGAGCGCAGCCAGTCGCCACTCAGCTACCTTGGGAAATGCTCGCCGCTCCAACTCCACTTGTTTCTTTCTCCATCTCCGGCCGCCCGCCAGAACTGCTCCAGCCAAGACAACATATCCCCCTAGTGCTGGCCAAGTGAACCACAGAGGCTTCAGAATCGTGAAACTGTCCGACTCCACCGCCGACCACGGTCCCGTTGCCAACTGCGCCTGCACTTGCAATTCATGCCCGCCCCAGCCCAGCTTGCCCAAATACAGGTCGAGATTGTCGGTATCGGTCCATGCAGCCTGCTCCGGCAAAAGCCGATATCGGATGTGCAAGGCATTACGGCGGTCGAATTGTAACGACCCCACATACGCCGACAAATCCGCATTCCGAGAAAAGTTCCCGGTCGCGTTGGCAAGCATGCTGCTTCCCTGTCCAGCCGAGAATCCAGCGATGAAAACAGGAGGCGCTGGAAAATCTGTTGCGAACGTCTCTGGGGGCGAGAAATGTGCCACGCCGTTCAGCGTGCTTAGCCAAATCGAGCCGTCATCCTCGGCTGCAAACCCAAAACCGGGAATCGGAGGCGGCGGCAAACCATCCTGCTCGTTCAAACGCAGCCATTTTCCGTTCTCGGCGCCACCTGGCGCAGCCACGTAGTTTGCGTCGGAGACCCGCCAAATCCAGCCTCGGTGATCCGTGGAAAGTAACTTGACCTCATCGTTCGCGACCTCTTCGTTCAGCCACTGATCGTAATTCTTTATGATGGGTCGGCCGGATGTCGGCTCTCGAATCCAAGCAAGCGCGGCAGCCCCGTAACCTAGCCACAGGTCGCCGTCGGTTTGGACGCCAATTGTCCGGCACGGCAGGTTAAGCAATCCGTCCTTTTGTGAAATGCGCCCCCAGTTGCCATTCTTCAGAAAAACAAGGTCATTCCCGTCGCAAGCCCAAATAATGTTGCGTGCTTGGTCATATTCAATATCCGATGTGCCCCGGTCAGACTTCATCTCAGGTCGAAGGATGAGACGGCTTCCGGCCCGAATCACTCGGCTGACGCCTCGATGCCCGAGCCACAAATCGCCATCTGGGCCTGCCGTCAGCCTGTAACTCAAGTCCGGATTCGGAATGGACCCACTAGCAATCACGCTTCCGCGCCGATCAACTTGGACTATGGAATATTGCGACGCAGCGAAAAGAGTGCCAAGAGGTCCGGCCGCAAGGATCGCCCCAATGCCCTCAGGCCCACCGAAAGCCGCCCACCGCCTGCCGTCACTCTCCAGCCTCCGAAGTCCCCCCCCGGAACTGAAGATCTCCTTGCCCTCGCGCAAGATGGAAGCGGGCGGCTGGATCCCATCGCTCCTGTCCCACACTTTCAGTTCGAACGGGTACATGAAACGGTAAAGCCCCCGGTCGCCGCCAATCCAGATCGTTCCGTCGCGAGCGACCATCGCAGTATCCATATCTGCAGGGATTCCATCCGACGAATTCGCAATTTGAAATACCCCCGGTCTTCCCAGCGCAAGACGAACCAGCATGAAAATCGAACCGTCGGACGTCTCTTCGAGATGGGCGCTGGAATCGTATGCGGATATGCTGTGCGGGACAAGCTTCGGTTGAGGATCGGTCGGGCACTGATAACTGGAAAATGCCTCGGCACGGAACCAGACGCATCCGAACTTGTCTCGCAGTACCCTCTCGATTAGGGGGCTTCCAGAGTGCTGGCTCATTCTGAGTTGGCTGCCGTCCGCATGAGGAGCCTCCAGATCCTGCCGAGCAATTTCGCACCACCCACGGGGACAAGGGAAAAGCACATTTCCCTGGTGATCCACCGTCAGATGGTTGGCCTGCTTTGCGAGCAACGGCTCCGCCTTCCATCCATTTGAGCCTCGGCGAAAAAGAACAAGGTCCCCGAAAGCCGGCTTACCGGGGATTTCGGTTCCAATCGAAGCAAGCACAGCCCCTGGTGCTACCGAGACAACCGATAGTCCATCTCCCGCGAATACTTTTGTTACGTGCCCGGACTGATAGCGGTACAAGCCACCGCGTCCAGTTCCGCCGCCCGCGTCCGTACCCTGAGTCGCAATCCAGATTCCACCGTCACCGTCTTCAGCAAAGCTGTTCGGGGTCTCCTTGGGAAAGCCATACTGACGCAGCGAGTAGAAATGCTCCCCATCGAAGCGAAAAACATCATCGATCGTTCCTAGCCAAAGCGCCGATTGGCTGTCCTGCATCATTGTGAAAATTCCGTGCGGCGCTCCAGGCACAGGCAGAATCGGATAGTGCTGTGCGAAACCTCTCTCAGAGAGCAGCAGGACCGACCCTATCAAAAGGAAGATTCGCACAACATACTCTGCGAAATTTTGGGGGCGTGATGCCATCCCGAACGGATTTCTCCTCACGATGCCAAGAATAACGAAACTTCCCCACATTTCCGCAAACGTGCGCTGATCCCGTCTCGGGGTTCTTTTCGCAGGGCGCCGTGCAAGCTCGCGATTTATGAGGAAGGTCTTTCCCAGCTTTGCCTACGATCCGCTCGGACGGATGGCCGACAAAGCATCCTGCGGACAAGTATCCTGTATCTATCCAATGGCGCAGACTCCGTGCTGGATCTGAATGGCACAACTCCCGCGGCCAATTTGTTGGCAGCGTAAGGGACCAGCGCTGCGCACGGAATCAATCGGAATCTCCGACCTCAGAGCCGATCGTTTGGACAGCCCGGACGTCGACGGATTCTCCCTCTCCTGGGTATGAAAATAAAGGAGATAGGATTTGCCAACAGTATCCGTCCTGGTCGAAGGAGCCGACGCACACCTGGTCCACGATCAACGCACGCGCCGAGGACATTTTGACTAGGCCCGCCTTTCGCGAGCCCATCCGCAAGAGGCGTTGTCTCGTGCCCATCGACGCCTATTTTGAATGGCAGGTGGAAGATCCCGACTCCAAGAGGAAGCAGCCCTGGGCTATTGGGCTGAAAAGCGGCGAGCCCTTCGCGCTTGCCGGCATCTGGGATCATTGAGAGGACAAGCCGCCCACGATTGTGCTTGAGACTTATGCAATTGTGACCTGCGTGCCCAACACGCTCACCCGGCCTCTCCATGACCGCATGCCGGTGATCCTGCATCCCGACGACTATGACCGATGGCTTGAGCCGGGCGATCCTAAGAATCCGCCCGTCGATCTTTTAAAGCCATATCCGGATGAATTGATGAAGGCGTGGCGCGTCAAAAATGACGTCGGCAATCCCCGCAACAACCGGCCGGACTTAATTGGTCCCTTCGATCCTCCTGCGGACCCTGGCGATAAACCAAGTCTCTTCTGAATCAGAATTCCCTGCGATCTGCTGGCGTTGATTTGCTGATCAATAGCACGCCACTCAAACCCCGATAAAACCTGATGTCTCCGGCATCCTGTGTGCCGGTTGTGTGCCGAATTCCTTCATCGTTCACTACCTCGGTCGGTCCGCCCATGACGGGTTCCTACGGCACCTGTCCGGAAAGCCGACTATTCGCTCAAGTGGTTGTTGAACTCTGCCGTGATAGCCAGGGTTGTACGCGGTCAGGCTGACACAGTTTCGAGTTGCCGGGATCCGGACGTCCGCGCTTCAAAACCTCCTGCGCTTCGAAGATTGCGCCCGGCGAATGCGCGCCGTCGCGGCTGAACTTACCCTGAAGCAGATGCACAGTGCTTTCGCAAACGAGTGGCGCTAAAAAGGCGTCAGTGTTGCTCCCTCGCGCCGTGATGCGGCGGCATGTTTCGTCACGCCTCACCGCTGCGTCTACCACAACACGCTGCGCCGAGCGATGAAGGGATTAGGCTCCGGGCGCTCTTTCAAATCAATTCAACGGCGACGCTGGCGATACCTTGGCATTCGGATTCTTCCAAAAGAGTGCGCAACACTCTTTGCGGATATGTCCAACTCATACTGTGGTATTGGTCGATACCTTCGTCCAATAGACCCGTCGTCGCACTTCTGGCACTCTTGCATTGAACGGTCGCTCGCCCTGACGTGGAAATGACTACTAGGTGGATGGCACAAGTAGACCGATTGAGAACACGCGCGTGACTGCCCCTATTCGTTTTGAGAGGAGAATGAAATGGCATCAAAAGGAAAAGTCTTAGTGCTAGTTTCGAGCGGACATGGCTTACCGCTGAAAAATGGCGGGTGTTATCGCGGCGCCGGCTATTACCTGAACGAGTTGACAGTTCCAGTCCGCGCCCTCATGCAGGAAGGCTACGAGATCACTTTCTCCAACCCCAAGGGCAACACGCCGCAACTGGATCTCCATTCCGCTGTTCCCGATTTCTTCGGCGGGGATGAAGGCAGGCTCCATGACTATTTCGAATTCCGCGACAGTCTGACTGGCCTCAGAAATCCAACTCGCATCGCGGATGTCGTCGCATCAGGCCTGGATCAGTACGACGCTGTCTTCGTCCCCGGCGGCCATGGCCCGATGATCGATCTTCTCGATGATCCCAACGCGGGCATCGTGTTGAGGCATTTCCATGAAACATCCAAGCCCACTGCGGTGCTTTGCCATGGCCCGATTTCACTACTCTCCG
>Ga0335072_10013021_pt1 | contig 11862 bp, 7 predicted proteins | sample Lox_Sample_21_FD_206725 | JGI IMG/M metagenome (GOLD analysis project Ga0335072, IMG submission 206725) | Soil microbial communities from Loxahatchee National Wildlife Refuge, Florida, United States - Lox_Sample_2.1 | ecosystem: Environmental > Terrestrial > Soil > Wetlands | place: USA: Florida...
AGATCGCCCAGCGGCGGTTCAAGGTCAAGCGCGTGGTCGTTCGCGTCGCCGACCCCGGTCGGGCCGCGTGGTACGCCGAGCAGGGTCTGCTGACGATCTGTCCGACGCAGGTGGCAATCGACGAGGCTTCACGCGTGGTGCTGGCATGAGGGGGTTCGCATGTACGTGATCATCGCCGGCGCCGGCAAGGTCGGCTGGAACCTTGCGCGCGAGTTGATCGCCAAGGAGCGCGAGGTGACGCTGATCGAGTCCGACCACGCCCGTTACCGCGTCGTCGAGGAGGAGCTCGAGCACGCCGTCCAGTACGGGGACGCGACCGAGCTGTGGGTGCTCGAGCGCGCGGGCATCCAGCGCGCCGATCTCGTGATCGCGGTCACCGGCGACGACGAGGACAACATCCTGATCTGCCAGATGGCCAAGGAGAAGTACGGCGTACAGCGAATCGTCGCCCGGGTCAACAACCCGCGCAACCTCCAGCACTTCCGGCTGCTCGACGTCCAGCCCGCGGTGTCCGCCACCGATCTGATCCTGCGGCTGATCGAGCACGAGGTACCCGAGTACGGACTGGTTCAGCTGCTCGCGCTCGAGGATGAGCATCTCGAGATCATCGAGCTCGAGGTCGGCCAAGGCTCGGAGGCGGCCGGCAGGCGCGTGCAGGACGTGGTGCTCCCCGACGGCTCGCTGATCATCTCCGTGCTCCGCGGCGGCGCCGGGTTCGTGCCGAAAGCCGACTCGGTGATCCAGCCGGGCGATCAGGTGCTCCTGATCCTCGACCCCGGCCTCGAATCCCAGATCACGCCGCAGTTCGCCCCGAACGGCGCGAGCCCCGGCTAGTGGTCTGATGGCGGACCGACACGTCGACTACGCCCTGATCGGGGGCGGTCTGGCGGCGGGCAACTGCGCGCGGTGGCTGCGCGAGTCCGGTGCCGACGGGTCGATCCTGCTGATCGGCCGCGAGTCCGACCTGCCCTACAACCGGCCTCCGTGCTCGAAGGGATACCTACAGGACAAGGAGTCGCGAGCCGAGACGCTGTTCCGGCCGCCCGAGTGGTACGAGGAGCAGAACATCGAGGCGCTTACCCGGGTGTCCGCGGCCCGGCTCGACCTCTCCAGTCGGACCGTGGCCCTCTCCAACAAGCAAGAGGTGAGCTTCGACAAGGCGCTGATCGCGACCGGAGCGATGGTGCGTCGGGTGTCGGTTCCGGGCGCGGAGCTCGAGGGCATCCACTACCTGCGCACGCTCGGCAACAGTGACACGATCCGCGAGGACGCCGCCGGCAAGCGCGTGGTGCTGATCGGCGGCTCGTACATCGCCACCGAGGTCGCCGCCTCGCTGACCGAGCTCGGGAGCTCCTGCTCGCTCGTGATGCTCGAGCCGGTCGCGCTCAGCCGCGGCTTCGGCGACCAGGCGGGCCGGTTCTTCCAGCAGCGCCTCGAGGACCATGGGATCGAGGTGTTCGGCGACGACGAACTCGATAGCTTCGACGGCACCGGCGGCCGCGTCACCGGGGTCGTCACCAAGCGCGGGCGCCGGATCGCCGCCGACGTCGTCGTGGTCGGCGTGGGTGCGGTCCCGGATGTCAGGCTGTCGCGAACGGCCGGGCTCGAGATCGGTGAGCTCGGTGGCGTCGTGGTCGACTCTCGTCTGGAGACCGCCGCGCCGGGCATCTTCGCCGCCGGCGACGTCGCCGAGTACGAGAGCGTCGTGCACGGCGGCCGCTCGCAGCGGATCGAGCACTGGGACGTGGCCTTCAACCAGGGCAAGACCGCGGCGCTCAACATGCTCGGCCGCGACCAGCCGCACGACGTCGTGCCGTACTTCTTCTCGGACCTGTCCGATTGGGCCTCGCTCGAGTACGTGGGCCCGGCCGCCAGGTGGGACCAGGAGGTCGTACGCGGGTCGATCGACGACGGCGAGTTCACGATCTTCTACCTCGACGACGGGCGCGTCGCGGCGGCGCTGACCGTCGGCCGCTCCGACGACCTCGAGCACGCGGGCCGGCTGCTCGCCTCGGGCGCCGGGGTGCAACATCGCGTGCACGAGCTCGGGGACCTCTCGAGCGACCTCGCGGCGTTCTAGCAACTGGGCCTCGCTGCGCTCGGCGCCCGCCGGATGAGATCGCGGCGGGCCCGGCCTTGGCGAGGCCGGATGCCGAGCCGGGCCCAGTCGCGATGCCGGTTCCGCAGGGCGGTCATGCCCTGCGGTCGTTTGTCGTGGACCCGTGGATGGCTGAGAGTCAGCGTGGCAACGTCAACGGCGGCACCTGGAGGATGGGTGGGGTCGTTCCCGGGGGCGGATTCCGGCTCCGGATCATGCGTAACAGGCCATTCGAGGCAGTTTGGTCTGACCGTGGCCTCTCACGCATGTGGGGCATGCGTGAGAGGCCACGGTCACGGCGTTCGGGCTGGAGTGGCGTGTTATGCATGCTCGGCGGCCCGTCTCGCGCCGACCCCCAGCCCCAGCCCCGTCTCCAGATGCCCGCCGTTAAATGCGCCCGCTGACTCTCAGCCATCCAAGGGTGCGCCACAAACGCCCGTGCGCGATAGACGATGATCGGCTCCTTACGACCTATACTCGGGCCCCGAGGTCTCAACAGCCACGCACAGCACTGGGGAATGGTGTAATGGCAGCACGCGACGCTCTGGACGTCGAAGTTGGGGTTCGAGTCCCTGTTCCCCAGTTGCATTCTCACGCTGGCTGACCTTTAGCGCGGGCCTTTGCGAATGCTGTGGTAGGTTGCCCGGACGGACCGGGCCCCGTCCACGCTCAGCGCTTGAGAGGGAGGCGCATGATGCAACGTGCTCGCGATCGCCGATCGGCCCGTCGATCGAGGTGGGAGGCCTCTGCTCGTAGCCGGTTGGCGGCCGGCGCCGTCGCGGTTGGATGCGCGGCGGCGATGTTCGGGGCGCTTCCGGGCGTGGCGGCGGCCGCACGCGCGCGCGCCAGGTCCGCACAGGCCGATGCGAGCTGTCCGTGGCTCGACTCCAATCAGCCGATCGCCCAGCGCGTGTCGGAGCTCATGAGCGCGATGACGCTCGACCAGGAGGACTTTCTCGTCGAGGGACACGGGACCGCCAATGAACCGCCGACTCCCGAAGGTAATCCGTACGTGTTCTGGATGCCGGGGATCTCGTTCTCGTGTGGCTCGATTCCGCCGCTCGGGGAGGAGGACGGCCCGGCCGGCGTGGCCGACGGGCTGAGCGGCGTGACGCAGTTACCCGCCGGCGTAGGGCTCGCGGCCACGTTCGACCCGTCGCTGGCGCGGCAGTACGGACAGGTGCTCGGGTCCGAGGAGTGGGGCAAGGGTGCCGACGTGAACCTCGGTCCGACGATCAACATCGACCGCGATCCGCGGTGGGGCCGGTCGTTCGAGGCGTTCACCGAGGATCCGTTCCTGAACGCGTCGCTGGCCACCAGCGAGATCGACGGTGTCCAGAGCACCGGCGAGATGTCCCAGGTCAAGCACTTCGCCGCGTATAACCAGGAGACCAACCGCAACACGCCGCAGGACGACGTGATCGTCGACCAGCGAACGCTGAACGAGATCTACTTCCCAGCGTTCCAGGCCGCGGTGCAGCAATCCAAGGCGGCGTCGGTGATGTGCTCGTACGCAACGGTCAACGGCGACTACGCCTGCCAGAGCCCGTTCCTCATGAACGACACGCTCGACCAGGAATGGGGTTACCCCGGCTTCGTCACCTCGGACTACAACGCGCTCCACAGCACGACCGGCGGCGCGTTCGCCGGGCTCGACCAGGAGCAGCCGATGAACCAGGACACGTTCTTCGGCTCCTCGCTCGAGACCGACGTCGAGAACGGCACGATCCCGCGCGCCGTGATCAACACGATGGTGCAGCGGATCCTGACCGAGATGTTCCGCTTCAACCTGTTCACCAGCCCACCGACCGGGAACCCGTTCTCGACGGTCACCAGCCCCGCCCATCAAGCGGTCGGCACCGATGTGGCCGACACTGCGGCCACGCTGTTGAAGAACTCATCGCACACGCTGCCGCTGTCGGCGAACCATGCCGGCACCGTGGCGGTGATCGGCCCGGCCGCATCGGCGCAGCCGATCTACGGCGGCGGCGGGAGCGCGTACGTGAACCCGTCCTCGACCGTGACCCCGCTCGCGGGACTCTCGGCCGCGGCCGGACCGGGCACGACCGTCACATACACCCAGGGGCTGCCCACCGACACCTCGCTGGACGCGATTCCAGCCGCGGACCTGTCACCGGCGTTCGTCCCGATCACGTCGTTCAGCAACTTTGGACAGACGTACACGGGAACGCTGACGGCTCCCGAGACGGGCACGTACGTGCTCGCGATCACCAACCCGTGCGGTTGCTACACGCCCGAGTACCTGACCCTCGACGGCAAGCAACTGATCGCTGATCCGGCGACGCCGCCCGTGGACACGTACTCGGTGGCTGTCAACCTGGTCCAGGGCCAGCAGTACACGCTGGAGCTCTCCGGCGCGCTGGTGAGCGCGCTCACCTGGGCCAGGCCGTCGGACCTGGTCTCGGGGATCGGGGATGCGGCGGCTGCGGCCAAGGCCGCGAAGACCGCGGTCGTGGTCGTGTCCGACGACACCGAATCGGAGGCCACCGACCGACCCAGCCTGAACCTGCCATCGGCGCAGGACGAGCTGATCTCGGCGGTCGCCGCGGCCAACCCGAACACCGTCGTCGTGGTTGACGCGGGAGCGCCGATCGCGATGCCGTGGCTCAGCCAGGTCAGCTCGGTGCTCGACGCGTGGTATCCGGGACAGTCGAATGGCACCTCGCTCGCGGATGTGCTGTTCGGCAAGGTCGACCCGAGCGGTCACCTCCCGGTGACTTTCCCGACGAGCCTCGCGCAGGTCCCGGCCTCGACGCCGGCGCAGTTCCCCGGCGTGAACGGACAGGTGCAGTACTCGGAAGGCATCGACGTCGGCTACCGGTTCTACGACGCGAATCACGAGACGCCGATGTTCCCGTTCGGGTTCGGGCTGTCGTACACGCGGTTCGCGTTCAGCGGGCTGCGCGTGAGCCGGAGCACGGTCGACGGGGTAAGTGATGTCAACGTGTCCGCGACCGTCACGAACGTGGGGAAGACCGCCGGCGCGGACGTGGCCCAGTTGTACCTGGGCGATCCGGCTTCGACCGGAGAGCCTCCGCGCCAGCTGGTCGGGTTCCAGCGCGTCCAGCTTGCTCCGGGCCGCTCGACCCGCGTCCAGTTCACGGTCACCCCACGCGATGAGTGGTGGTATGACGATGGCGCCAACGGGTGGACCTCGACTCCGGGCCTGTATCGGGTCTACGTCGGCGACTCCTCGGCCCTGGCTAACCTGCCGCTCCGCGACGCGTTCCAGGTCACCGAGACGCCGGGTGCGCGGCAGGTGGCCGTAAACGCGCCGAGCACGGTGACGCCCGGCCAGCCGTCGAGCGTGACCGTCACCCTGACCGCATCGGGGAACGAGACGCTCCACAACGTGCGCCTCGCCGTGCAACTGCCCGATGGGTGGACAGTGCGCGGGAGCGGACAGAAGGTGTTCGGGCGGGTGAAGCCGCGGCGCGCGGTCGCCGCGACGTTCACCGTGACGCCGCCGAGCTACGCGCCGTCGACGAACTCGGTGATCCACGCCACCGCGGACCTCGGTCCGGACGCCCAGCGAGAAGCCGGGGCGACGGTCACGGTGAGCTGAACCTGAGGTGTAGCGGGCGGCAGCCGGTTCGGGTAAGCCCGGACCGCTGCCGCCCGTGACCGCCCGCATGGCCAAACAGCCGGCGGAGTTCGTCCACCCGGCCTGAGGTCTCGGCGATTCTGCGAGGCGGACGGCGGAGCCCCCCCAGCGCTGTGCCGGATGGCCCTATCGGCGTGCGATTGGTCCCCCGGGGGAGGCTTGCCCCGCGCGCTGTTCTTCCACCGATCTCTCGTGTGGTCGGGCAAACTGTGCGGGTTTCCCGATTTACGCGGTTGCACTCGCGCCGTAACGTGCGCGCGGACGATGCAAGTCCTGGCCCTGCACCACTTCAGTCGCCCCGACCGCTGGGCCGGTCGTGGCCCAGGCGGCGGGAGGAGCGACACAGGTTGGCGTGGTGGCACTGAACTCGCGGCAAAGGGGGCGCCCGTCGAGTTCGTCGCGGCCGGCTCGGAAGGCGAACGGGTCGCGGCCCCGACCGCGCGGTCGTCCCCGAAGCGGGCGGTCGGTACTGAAACCGGCCGCCCGCTCGGGGTGGTGCTCGTGGTGTGCCGGGTCACGGCCACACCGGGCGTGGCGGTTGACCAAGCCGATGGTCCGGCGATGCGTCCACGTCCCCTCGTCGTTGACGGGTATGTCCGGGCCTCGAAGCCCCGCGCGTGGAGCGGGAGCCCTTCGTTGATTGAGAGCGGGCTGATCGGGCGGTGCGTCTCGAGACGCGGGTGGCGCGTCGGCCGCCTGTTCGAAGAACGGGCAGACGTGCGACCAGCCGATCGCTGCTCGCTGCTGGGTGAGGCACTGGAGCGGGTGGAGTCGCGGGAGAGCGACGGGCTGGTGGTGGCGCGACTCAGGAACCTCGGGAGCTCGCTCGAGGAGGCGGTAGCGGTGCTCGAGCGAATTCAGGCAGCTGGCGGCAGGTTCGTCAGCGTTTGCGATGGAATCGACCTCGGCGCCTCGAACGGCCACAGCATCCTGCGATTGCTCCTGTCGGTGCTCGAATGGTGACAACTTGAGGAGAGGCGATGAAAGCCGGAATCCTTCTGCGGATCGGCGTGAGTTTGTTGACGGCGGCAATCGTGGGCGCCTGCGGCAGCTCAAGCACCACGGTGGCAACGCACACGGTGCTCAGGCCGGCGCTTGACGGCTCCGGCGAGAACCTGTTCAACGGTGTCAGAGGGGGGACTCTGACCGTCGAGGACAGCAATGACTTCCAGAGCCTCGACCCGGGCCAGGCGTACTACTCGCTTGATTACGAGGTCGTTTACGCGACGCAGCGGCCGCTGTTCTCCTACCTCCCAAACCAGACCGAGACGCCGTCGCCCGACCTTGCGTCGGGACCGGCGATCGTCAGCGCCGACGGTAAGACCGTGACCGTCCACATCAGGCACGGCGTCTACTTCAGCCCCCCGGTCAACCGGGAGGTGACGTCGGCCGATGTGGCGTACGCGATCGAGAGGGGCGCGAATCCGAACGTCGCCAACGGTTATTTCACCACCTACTTCTCCCACATCGTCGGGGCGAGCAAGGCGAAGGGAGGGCCGATCTCGGGGATCGTGACTCCTAACCGCTATACGATCGTGTTCCACCTGACCGGTCCCTTCGGATCGATCTTCGCCGGCGCACTTGCGCTGCCGCTGACGGCCCCGGTTCCGAAGGAGTTTGCCGCGCCGCTCGACGCCAAGAAGCCCACGGCCTACGGCTCGATGTACGAGGTGGCGACCGGTCCGTACATGCTGAAGGCAAACTCGAAGGGGATGTTCCTAGGGATCGGCTACCGGCCGGGTCGGTCGGCGATCCTGGTGCGCAACCCGAACTGGAACCCCGCCACCGACCATCGCCCGGCCTACCTCAACCAGATCAACATCGACATCGGCGGCGATCCGAATGTGATCGGCCGTCAGGTCCTGTCGGGATCGGACATGGTTCAGAACGACGGCCAGGTCCCGCCCGCGATCGTTCAGCTCGCCTACCGGCATTACTACAGGCAGCTGGTCGCCACCCCGGGCTCCGGCGTCGCGTACGTGACGCTCAACAACCACCAAGGGCCGTTCAGCAACGTCAACGCCCGCCGCGCAGTCTGGGCGGCTCTGGACCGCGACGCGATGGTCACAGCCTTCGGCGGACCCGTCGTCGGCCAGGTGGGGACGCACTTCATCTATCCCGGCTCGGATGGCTACGAACAGGCCGGCGGCGCCGCGGGACCGCAATTCGATTTCAACCGCTATCCATCCGGCAACCTGGCGCTGGCGGCGAAATACATGAAGGCCGCGGGTTACCCGAGCGGGAGGTACACCGGGCACGCAACCGTTCAAGTCGTCGGCGCCGTCGGCAGCCCGTATGCCGAACTATCGGAGATCGTCAACCAGACGCTCCACAACCTCGGCTTCAACACCAGGCTGCATCTGCTCACGGCCCAGGTGATGTCGTCGAGGTTCTGTGGGGTGCCGCGCGAGGAGATCGACGTCTGCCCAAACGCTTCTTGGATCCGCGACTTTGCCGATCCGCAGACCATCCTGGATCCGACCTTCGCCGGCTACAACATCGTCCCGGAGGGCAATTCCAATTGGGGCCAGGTCGACAACCCGCAGATCAACGCGGCGATGAGGGCCGCCGAGCGCGTAGTGGGCGCGGCCGCGCGGGTGCAGGCGTGGGCCCGCATCGACCGGATGCTGGTCGGGATCGCCGCGGCCGTGCCGTTCCTGTTCGACAAGCTGCCGCTGATTGAATCGAGCGATGTCAGAGGGATCGACGACCTCTGGAACGGCGGCTCGTGGGACTACTCGTACACCTCACTGAAGTAGCGGCACTCTCCTAACGATCTCCGTTTCCCCCGTTGTCGGTCGCGCCCCCCGCGGCCGACAGCGTGGCGACGAGTTGCGCGCGTGAGCGCACGCCGTACTCGCGGTAGATCTTGGTCAGGTGGGCTTCGACGCTGCGCGGGCTCATGTACAGGGTGCCGGCAATCTCGCGGTTGCTCATCCCGTCGACGACGAGTTCCGCGACGCGCGTCTGTGCCGGCGTGAGTCCCTCGCTGACTGTCGGTCGCCGCAGGCCGATGCGGCTGAGCTCGTCGCGGGTTCTGTCCACCCACATCCGCGCGCCGATCGCCTCGAACATCGCCAGCGCACGTTCGAGCGTTTGCTTGGCGGCGTTCTTCTGCTTGGCCCGGCGCTGAAGCGTCCCGAGCTCGAGCAGGGTGCGCGCGATCTCCGGGTCCAGCGGGCGGCGAGCATGCTCAACGAGCGCGGCGTCGAGGGCTGCGATCGCCTCCGGCACGCGCCCACGGGCGGCGAGTAGCAAGCCCTGGCAGCGCTCGGCAACCGCGAGCCCATTTGGGTTCTTCGAAGCGCTCGCGCGCGAGAGCAGATCGTCGAGCACCGACTCCGCTTCATCGAGGCGCCCGCATGCGATCAGCGCCTCGATATCGCACGACCACTGACCCAGCGAGAGCGACCCGATGAACCCAAACCCGCTGGCCAGGAACGATTCGCGCATCGAACGCAGGAGCTCGTGGCTCGTCTCGGGCCGGCCCGTCCACAGCTCGACGGATGCGAGCGTGATCTTGGGGCAGGAGCCCATCAGGACATCGCCGATCTGGTCGGCCAGGCTGACCGCCGCTTGCGCCAGCTCCCGGGCTTGTTCGAGCTCACCGCGACCGGCGGCAAACAAGGCGTCGCCCCAAGCTGCCCACAGGTCAAGCGACGGCTCGCCTTGTTCGCGCATCGCCTCGACGGCCCTGGTGCGGTGGCGCTCGGCTATGTCTCGATTGCCGGCATGCCACTCGAGAAGCGCCAGCTCGAACAACAAGGCACCGTGGTCGTATCCCTCTCCGCGGTCGATCGCACGTCGGACGGCCCCCTCGAGCGCGGGGCGAGCGGGCTCGTAGTCGTCGGACCAGAACAGGATCTGGGCCAGTTGCCCCGAGGGTGAGTAGTACGTTGTGGTCGGCGCGAAGTCTTGGAGCTCGATCGCTCGGCTGAGCGAGTCGTGCTCGACGCCGTGCCCGGCGAAATAAGCCGCGACCGCATGCACGGCTAACGCTTGCCCTAGCAAACCCTGATCTCCCGCGCGGTCCGCGGCTCGCACGGCCGCGTCGGCGTGTTCGAGCATCGCATCGAATTTGCCGAGGTTGCTGCACATGCCAGCGAATGCCGACTCGATCTGTGCACGGAGGCGGTGGTGATCGCCGACCTCGTCGAGCGCTTGCCCAAGCAGCGCCTCCATTTCACTCCAGGCGTCCTCCCGCGTCGGCGTGAGCTGGGCGAGCGCGCGGGCCCGGACCGGCCCTCTTGGCAGCTCCGGGATCAGCGCTTCGAGCAACGCGCGGGCCCGCTGGGCGTTGCCGCTCACAAAGTGCTGTTCAGCGGCGGCGATCGTGCGCGACCACCGGGCCTCCCTCGCGTCGAGCGGGGTCAGCCGCGCGGCGTCTTCCAGCAACAGCGCGGCCGACTCGGGCGCACCGCGTGCGCTTGCCACGTCGGCTGCCTTTTCGAGCGCGAGCGCGATCTGCCTGTCGGTGGTCTCGGCGCCCAGCGCCAGGTGACGCGCTCTCTCCTCCTGGTCCTCGAGTACGTCGGCCAGCACCCGATGAAGCTCCCGGCGCCTAGCCGCTGGCGCGCTCGCGTAGTGCGTCGATGCCAGCAACGGATGGGTGAAGCGGACCCGGTCGCCGGCAACCTCGATCACCTCGGCTCGGACCGCGCTGTCGAGATCACTGAGCGCGAAACCGGGCAGGGCCGCCTCAAGCAGGGCGAGCGTCGCGTGCGACGCCGCCGCCACCACGAGCATCGGGTCCGACGCGCGCTCGTCGACCGCGCGCAGCCGGCGCAGCATCGCCTCAGCCAGCGTCCGTGGGACCGCAAGATCGCCGAGGCCGGACTGACTCCGATCGAGTTCGCGCGCGATCGCCAGCGCGTACAGCGGGTTGCCGCCCGACACCGCGTGGACGCGACGAAGCACCGGCCTGGGGATCGTCCGTCCCAACTGCGCTTTGAGCAGCATGTCGATCGTGTTCAGATCCAGCGGTGCGACCGTCAACGCCTCCAGGCCGTTGATGCCAAACCCACCGGCGAGCTCCTGCCACAGCGCGCCGTCGCTATCCACGCGGCGGGTCAGGAGCACGAACACGGGCTCCTCGCGAAGCCGGCACAGCGCGAATGCGAGCACCCGTGCGGACGGCCGGTCGAGCCATTGCTCGTCGTCGACGGCCAAGACGACCGGTCCGCTCGCCGCCAGCCGCCGAACCACGGTCAAAAGCGCCCGTGGCAGGGCCGTGGAGTCGGCCGGTAAGTCCGGCGCCGCCTCAAGCGATAGCGCCGCGGCCAGCGCCTGCATCTGCGGACCGGGCAGGTCGGCCGCGACCTCGTCGATCACGCCGTCAAACAGGTCTCCCAGCCCGGCGAACGCCAGCGCGGCGTCCGGCTCCCCGACCGCGGCGTCAAGCACTCGATAGCCGCGCCGCCGCGCCGACGCGAGCGCCTCCCGCCATAAGGTCGTTTTGCCGATCCCCGGAGTTCCCTCGAGCGCCAGCCCAACCGGGCCGTCGGCCGCGTCGTCGAGCAGTTGCTCGATCTGCGCGCGTTCTGCGTCTCGTCCGAACATCGGCCCCAAGCGTCGTTCGGCGCCCCTCGAGCAGGACTCTAACGCCAGTGCTCACCCCTCGCAAACGTGCGGATTCCCCGATTTACACGGTCGGAGGGGCGGCGTACCGTTAGCGCATCAAGCAAGTAAGTCACCGGCTGGCAGGCAGTAACCAGGCCACACCCGCCGACCGGGCCTTTCAACCCTCGCCTCGATAGCGAGATCCTCAGGAGGTCGTTCGATGCGTCTTCATCGCTGCATGCCCGTGCTCGCCACCGTCGTCGCGCTGGCCGGCGTCTCCGCCCCGGTCGCTCAAGCATCCCAGGCGATGGCTCCAGAAGGCGGTGGCAGTATCCAGGCCGCCGCCCCGACCGTCGTTCAGCCCCATTCAGCCGGCTCGGCCGATTGGATCATCGGGATCGGCACCGCCACCGGAATCGCAGTCCTCGGAACCGGTGTGGCCGCCCGCCGCAACCGCCGCGTCACCCTCGCAGGCTCCTCGAAAACCCGACCGGCCAGCTGAAAACTCAGCGCGCAGTTCTCGATCAAGCAGACCTCGCATGTGGATTCATCTGACAGCGATCTGGCTGACCGACGCCGA
>Ga0335072_10013022_pt1 | contig 11860 bp, 11 predicted proteins | sample Lox_Sample_21_FD_206725 | JGI IMG/M metagenome (GOLD analysis project Ga0335072, IMG submission 206725) | Soil microbial communities from Loxahatchee National Wildlife Refuge, Florida, United States - Lox_Sample_2.1 | ecosystem: Environmental > Terrestrial > Soil > Wetlands | place: USA...
CTCCGGCCGCAGCGCGGCCAGCACCGGGCGCAGGCCCGTTCCCTTATACCAATCGAGAACCGGATCTTCGCCGTGCAGCACGTGCAGGTAAGTGGTCTCCCACGCGTCGACCTCGAAGCCGGCCCTGGTCAGCAGGTCCAGGTACTCGGCCGGATCGGCCGCCTGCCGGCTGCGCTGAACGCCGGCCAGCGGCGAGCGCCACCGGTCGCTGCTGGCCAGTTCGCGCAGGGCCAGGTGGCTTGGCTGGTCGTAGTTGCCGGGGATCTGGAAGGCCAGCCAGCCGCCCGTCTGGAGGAAGCCCGCCCACCTGGCCAGCACGGCGAGGTGGTCGGGAACCCACTGCAGCACGGCATTCGAGACGATCACGTCCACGCCGCCGTCGGGCCTCCAGTCCCTGACATCACCCTGAGCGAAGCTGAGCCGCTGGTCGCCGCTGGCCGGCAGCGCCCGCGCGGCCTCGATCATCTCCGCCGAGCTGTCGATCCCCCGGACCACGGCGCCCGGCCACCGGCGGGCCAGCGTGACCGTCAGCATGCCGGGGCCGCAGCCAAGGTCGACGACCACACCGGGCGCCTGCGCGCCCACCCGGGCGAGCAGATCGAAGAACGGCCGCGATCGCTCATCACCGAAGTGCTGGTACTGGTCCGGGTCCCACATGCCGTCTCCGCTGGTATCTCGGGTATCTCGACGTCAAGCTATATCCGCTTCAGGAACAATAGCCTCCAGTAAATCTTGATGTCAAGAGATATCCTTTGATGATCATCAGCGTGGCTATCGTTACCAGAGTGGTGAATGAGGCAATAATGCGTGGGTGGCCACGACAGGTGCGAACGAGGTGCGCCAGATTGCGATCAAGCTTTCCGCGCTCGCGCAGGACGGGTTGACCTTCGCCGCCAACGACTACGACCGCGACCGCTACCAGCACCTGGGCCGGCTGGCCGCGGAGTTGCTGGCGGTGATCAGCGGCAGGCCGGCCGACGATCTCGCCCTCGAACTCGGCCGTGATTCCGGCTATGCCACGCCCAAGGTCGACGTGCGTGGCGTGATCTTCGACGATCAGGAGCGGGTGCTGCTGATGCGCGAGAAGACCGACGGCCGGTGGTCGCTGCCGGGTGGCTGGGCCGACCCTGGAGATGCGCCCTCAACCGCGGTCACCCGGGAAATCCTGGAGGAAACCGGGTACCACAGCTCGGCGGTGAAGCTGATCGCCTGCTGGGACCGGGAACTCCAGGGCAATCCGCCGCCCCTGCTGGTTCACGTCTACAAGCTGTTTTTCCTCTGCCACAGCAACGGATTGGTGCAGCCGCCAGCGCTGCTCGAGACTCTCGAAGTCGGCTGGTTCGGCCTCCATGCGCTGCCGCCGCTGTCCCTCGGCCGGGTCAACCATCGCCAGCTCGAGCGCTCGCTGGCCCACCATCGTGACCCGTCCCTGCCAACCGAGTTCGACTAGATGCCGCGCACCGCTGCGGGTCTGCGTCCGGCGCGCCTCCGCTCGAAGTTCCGACCGAGCTGACAATGTGGGGAAATGCAGGCAGTCAGTGACACCCGCCTCCGTCGAGGGCTTATGCATCTGCCCGTCGAGAAGCGGACCGCGGACGGGAAGATAACGATCAGCTGTGCGGGCTCTCGGTGCGCGGCGTGGGACCCGCGGCCTTGCGGGTCGCGACACGAAGCCAAATTCTGGTACGACAGGCACATCTCGCAGCCGCTTATCCATCATCTGTGGTGAGCGCGGGCACTGACTTGCTCGGCGTTTTCGGCGCGCCCTGGCCGGCAGCGGCGACGGCCAGGCCGTCGATGAGGCTGTTGAGCGTGCGGGTGGCGGCCGTCACCGCCGCGTGCCGGTCGGCGGCCCCGATGACGAACTCGCCGGCGCTGCGCACGGCGCCATACAGGGCCATCGCCGTGACCTCGATGTCGAGCGGCTGCATTTCACCGAGTTCGACGGCCTCGATCACCTGCTCGCGCAGCAGCGCATAGGAACTGCCGCGTTCGTTCTCCCCGGGCACAACCTGGGGTGCGTCGGTCAGCGCGATGCGGGCGAAGTCGTCCTGGGTGCACAGCTCCAGGAACACCGCGACCCCGGCTCGCAGCCGGGCTAGCGGCGTGGGCAGGCTCCACAGCGCATCGCGGCGCTGATGGAAGGCTTCGTTGATCATGTCGAAGACCGCGGTGAAGATCTCGGCCTTCCCCCCCGGGAAGTAGTGGTACAGCGCGCCCCGAGCCATGCCGGCCCGGTCCAGGATGCCCGCCACCGTGGTGCCTTCATAGCCGAGCTGGGTGAAGCACTGGCGGGCCGCCTCCAGCAGCTCGGCTCGCGATGCCGCTGCCTGCTCTTTCCGGTTCATGCTGCCTTCGTGGTCTAGGCCGGTGCCCGTCGCGATTGACTGGGCGTCGGTCAACGATCATAGCGCCGCCGGATAGAGCCCCGGAGAAATTCGTTGACCGATCGTCGGTCAACGAATATGCTAGCCGCATGCTTGAGGTCAAGGATCTGGACTTCCGCTATCCGGGAGTCGGCGCACCAGTCCTGCTGGGCGCGTGCTTGCACCTGGAGGCCGGCGTCGTCGTCGGCCTGCTCGGCGCTAACGGCAGCGGCAAGTCGACGCTGCTGGGCGCCATCACCAACACCATCGAAGGGGAACGGCGCGGCCTGATCGAGGTGGCTGACGGGGCCGTCGGGCCGATCGGATACGCCACCCAGGACGTCGCCCTCTACCGCCACCTGAGCGTCGCGGAGAACCTCACCCACGCCGCGCGGCTGGCCACCCGCCGCTGGCGCGTTGCCGATCTGGTCGAGCGCGCCATCGACGACTTCATGCTGGGCCCGCTGGCCGGCCGGACCGCCCGCGAGCTGTCCGGCGGGCAGCAGCGCATAGTCCACCTCGCCTGCTCGTTAGTGCACGCGCCATCCATCCGGTTGCTGGACGAGCCGACGACCGCGCTGGACTTCGAGACCCGCCAGGTACTCATCGAGCTTGTGGCTCGCTGGCGCTCGGCCGGGATCGCCACGCTGGTCACCGCGCACTACCCGGAGGATGTCGAGGAGCTGTGTTCCGCGATCACCGTGCTGGCCGAGGGCAAGACCTACCCGCTCGGCTCGCTGCGCGAGTACCTGAACCGGCAGCGCCGGCTGGGGTATGTGCAGCGGCTCAATCCCGACGGAGCGGTGATCAGCACCGATCTCCGTAACCCCCTGGGCTCACTGGCGGAGATCGTCCAGGCCTGCGCCAGCGCAGGAGTGGACCCGCACCAGCCCGTGCACGCCATCGAGATCAGGCCACCCGCGCTGCGCGATCTGCTGCGGCGCGACCCGTCATTGCGAGCAGCTGTCGAGGAGCTGAAATGATCTTCAGATCGCCCCTGGTGCCGCTAAGAGATTCGTCACCGTCCACACAACCAGCCGGTCATGAACTGATCACGGTTGTGGGCACCTTCGCGCTGACCGAGTGGCGGGCCCTGGTGCGCGGCCGGTTCCCGTTCGTCTGGTTCCTCGTGCTGCCGGCCGTCGCCAGCGCCATCCTCGGGCCGGCACTGGCCGAGGTTGGCCGGGGCGGCGCGACCGGCCGGGTGACCATCGGCTTCGGGATCATGTTCTGCTACATGACCGTCAACTACGTCGGCCGCGCGCTGTACCGGGAGTTCGACGCGCACACCTGGCGGCGCACGGCCACCGCCGCGCCAGCACGGTGCGGCTATCTGGCCGGCAAATGCCTCGCCGTCCTGGGCGTCGGCATCATGCAGCTGACCGTGTTCGTCGTGTTCGCGGTGACGGTGCTGGGCCTCCCGCTGCACGTCGGCCTGCTGACCGGGCTGGCGCAGCTCGCGCTGATCCTGGTGCCGTTCGCGCTGACCGGCGTTGCCGTCGGCGCACTCATGTTCACCCTGATCCGCCGCGCGGAAGTGTTCTTTTCCCTCACCTACCTGGTCTTGCTGCTGCTCGCCGCGATCGGCGGGGCGCTCGTGCCGTCCCCGCAGCTGCCTCGCTGGGCGCAAGTCCTCGGCTGGTTCACCCCGCACTACTGGGCGATGCGCGCGATCGACCAGACCACCCTGGGCGACGGCCGCTGGAGCGTGGTCCTGGAAAGCTCGGCGCTGCTCGTCCTCTTCGCGGTCGTGGTCGGCGTCATCGCCCTGGCCCGCTTCGACTTCCGCAAGGAGCGTTACTCAGTCTGATCCCGTCGCAGCGGCCGGCCGGCTCATCTGCGGCTCACTCCTTCTCCCTGGCGTTCCAGATACCCAACGGTTCGGTCCATGAGCTGTGAACGTCGAGCAGTTCTACTCGCTGGGGCGGCCGGAGAAAGCCGCTGGCCCCGATTGCCCGCACGGTTGCCTGGTAGTCGGCTGATGCGTCGAGTGCGGCCACGGCCGCCCGGTCGCTCCACAGCGTGATCACTACCCGTTCGCCGACGCCCGTGGCGAACAGCACGCCGAGGAAGCCGTTGTGGCGGCGGAACATCGGCAGGGAAATGTCGCGGGCGAAGTCTTCGTATTCTGGCGCGCGTGACTCATCGAGTCCTGTTCTCCAGATCCGCGCCACCAGGGGTCTCATGCGGCGCCTCGCTTCGCCCGGGTGTTTGCGCCGTTTGCGCCTTCCTTATGATCGTAGGCAGATGCTCTAATGTGCTTTGGATTGATAGGCAAAATTGCCTCCATGCTTGTGTTGTGCCATTCCCTTACCGCAATTTAGCTGCAAGTATTCCTGCAAGCAATCCAATGACGGCTGTCGGCACCCGGAGCCGGCCGCCCGGGCCGCAGGCACACCACCCGGCCATCGCCAACGGAAACGGCGAGGAGACGAAATGGAGCACGACATGGAGTACCGGCGCCTCGGATCATCCGGGCTGATGGTGTCGCGGATTGGCCTGGGCATGATGAGCTACGGCGACCCGGGCAACCAGCAGTGGGGACTGCGCGAGGACGAGGCCGAGCCGATCGTCCGGCACGCCGCGGATGCCGGGATCATCTTCTTCGACACGGCCGACATGTACTCCGGGGGCGTCAGCGAGCAGATCACCGGCCGCCTGCTGCGCAAGCTGTTCCCGCGCCGCGACGACTATGTCCTCGCGACCAAGGTGTACTACCCGACCGGGCCCGGCCCCAACGACCGCGGCCTGTCCCGCAAGCACATACTCGCCGCCATCGACACCTCCCTGACCAGGCTCGGCACTGACTACGTCGACCTGTACCAGGTGCACCGCTACGACGACCAGACCCCGGCCGAGGAAACAATGACGGCGCTGCACGACGTGGTGCAGGCAGGCAAGGCCCGCTACATCGGCGCCTCAGCCATGTACGCATGGCAGTTCGCCAAGACGCAGCACATCGCGGCCGCGGCGGGGCTCACCCGGTTCAGCGCCATGCAGAACCGCTACAACCTGGTCAACCGCGAAGACGAACGGGAACTGATCCCGCTTTGCCGTGACCTCGGCGTGGGCGTCGTGCCCTATAGCCCGCTGGCCCGCGGCCTGCTCGCCGGGACCCGCGAGCGCGACGGCACCCGGCATACCCGGCGCGCCCGGACCGACGGCGGCGACCGGCCCGCCGACTTCGACGTCGCCGAGACCGTCCGCGCGGTCGCCGCTGAACGCGGCGTCTCCCCGGCCCAGATCGCGCTGGCCTGGCTGCTCAGCAGGAACGCAGTGACCGCACCGCTGATCGGCGCCACCAGCAAACAGCACGTCGATGACGCGGTCGGCGCGCTGGCGGTGCGGCTGGACCAGGACGAGATCGCACGGCTGGAAGCGCCGTACCTGCCCCGCCTGCACAGCGACTTCTCCTGATAGACCCCGACAGCCCCGGGACGCAGGGGACCAAGCCGCTAGCCGGCGGACAGGGCCCGGCCGGGCCGCGTGACGTGGACGCGAAACCGACGGGTACCGTATGTTGCCCCTGTCCGGAGCGCCGCGCCGAGGTTTGGGGAAGATCGTGGACTTCGAGATCCCGGCCGGCCTCGCCGGCTACCTCGGCGAGCTGGATGCGTTCATCGAGCGGGAGATCCGCCCGCTGGAGCAGCAGGATGACAACATCCGGTTCTTCGACTACCGGCGCGAGGACGCCCGCACGGACTGGGACCGCGGCGGACTGCCCGACCGGCAATGGGAGGCGCTGCTGCGCGAGGCCGTGCGCCGGGCCGACGCCGCGGGACATTACCGGTACGCCTTTCCGGCCGAATACGGCGGCCGGGAAGGCACGAACCTGGGCATGGCCATCATCCGCGAGCACCTGGCGGCCAAGGGCCTGGGGCTGCACTGCGACCTGCAGAACGAGCACATGATCGTGGGCAACAACGTCGCCCTGCTTTTGATGATCAACTATGGCTCGCCGGAGCAGCGGGCTGAATGGGCCGAGGACCTGGCGGCCGGCCGGAAGGGATTCGCATTCGGGATCACTGAGCCCGCGCACGGCTCAGATGCCACGTTCATGGAGACCACCGCGACCCGGAGGGAAGACGCGGGGGAGTGGGTAATCCACGGGGAGAAGACGTGGAATACCGGCGTGCACGCGGCCAGCCACGACCTTATATTCGCCCGCACCAGCGGACGGCCGGGGGACGCCGACGGGATCACGGCCTTCCTGATACCGGTCGGATCGGCTGGATTCACGGTGGAGGAGTACCTGTGGACGTTCAACATGCCCACCGACCACGCGCGTATCAGCTTGCGTGACGTGCGCGTGCCGGACAGCGCGGTCTTCGGCGGCGAGGGGCGCGGCCTGCAGGTGGTGCAGCATTTCTTCAACGAGAACCGGATCCGGCAGGCCGCGTCCAGCCTCGGCGCCGCCCAGTACTGCATCAACGAGTCGGTTGCCTATGCCAAGCAGCGCAAGCCGTTCGGCCAGCCGCTCGCCGCCAACCAGGCGATTCAGTTCCCGCTGGTCGAGCTGCAGACCCAGTGCGAGATGCTGCGCGCGCTGATCCACAAGACGGCCTGGCTGATGGATACCCATGGCCCGTTCTCCGCCTCCGACAAGGTGTCGATGTGCAACTACTGGGCCAACCGGCTGTGCTGCGAGGCGGCTGACCGGGCCATGCAGGTGCACGGAGGGCTTGGCTACTCACGGCACAAGCCGTTCGAGCACATCTACCGGCACCATCGCCGTTATCGCATCACCGAGGGAGCCGAGGAGATCCAGATGCGGCGCGTCGCCGGGTACATGTTCGGCTACATGCGTCAGCGCGCCCCCAAGGGGGTTGGGAACTGGTTGGCAGATAGTGAGCATTAGCGAGCATCCGGACTTTTGATGATATGATTAGATTATGTGTTCGAGTTTCATCGAGGCACAGTGAGCGGACGGCTGCGGGAGATCCGCGTGCCATTTGTGGCCCCCGCCCCCGGCTGGGGTGCGGGTCCGCACGAGGCTGCGGGCATCTGCGCAGGATGTGATGGTGCTGGAGGCTGCGGGCAGGCATCTGGGGTCGCTGGCCGGGCGTGACCTGGCGGCGCGGTGCGCGCAGGGCAGGCTGGACACGCAAGGCTGGGTGGTGTCGCGCAGGGAGCGCAAGCGCGCCCTGACCGCGCAGTCGTTCAGGTCCACGGCCAGCACCGGCGAGCCCTGGAGGTCGCCCAGCGGCTGCCACCACGGCGGCGCAAGACCGCGACAGCCGACCGGAACCCCCCGCCCGACCAGGCAGCCCACGACCGTTCGGGGCCGCCCGCTGAGGTAATACTCACTATTAGCCAGTGATCAGGAACGATTACCCAGTGATCAGGGACGGTAACCGAGAGCTGATGGACACCGCCATGTTGGCCGACGCGCTGTATGACCGTCTCGGCCCGGTCACCATCGAGGGCTTGACCCGGCTGTCGGGCGGGGCATCCCGCGAGACGTGGGCCTTCGATGCCATTCGTGCGGACGGCTGCGCTACCGAGCTCGTGCTGCGCCGCGACCCGCTCGGCCGGCCCAGCGGGCCCGGGGCCATGGGCCGGGAGGCCTTGGCCATGACTGCGGCCGGGGTGTCCGGGCTAGCCGTGCCAGAGGTGCTGCTGTGGACCGACGGTCCGGACATGTGGGGTTCGGCCGGCCTGGTCATGCGGCGGGTCGCCGGCGAGACCATTGCCCGCCGTATCCTCCGCGATGACACCTACCACGAGGCGCGGGGAGCGCTCGTCGGCCAGCTCGGGCAATTCGCCGCGGGCCTGCATGCGCTGGAAGTGACCGACGACTTTCCGGCGCCGGCGCCGGATCCACTCGATGAGCTGCGTGAGGAGGTCGCCGCGTTCGAGCCAGCCAGCCCCACCTTCGAGCTGGCCCTGCGCGCGCTCGAGGCCGAATCGCCGCCGCCTCGCGGACCGGTGCTGGTGCACGGCGACCTGCGCCTGGGCAACCTCATCGTCGGCCCCGAAGGCCTGCGCGCCGTCATCGATTGGGAGCTGGTCCACGTCGGCAACCCGGCCGAGGACCTTGGCTGGCTGTGCGTCAAGGCGTGGCGCTTCGGCGCCGGGCCACCGGTCGCGGGCGTCGGCACCCGCGAGGAGCTGCTGGCCGCCTACCGCTCCGCGGGCGGCGCCGACGTCAGCCTGGACGAGCTTCGCTGGTGGGAGATCCTGGGCACGCTGCGCTGGGGCGTGATGTGCATGTCCCAGGCCGAGGCGCACTTGTCCGGCGCGCACCGGTCGGTCGAACTGGCGGCCATCGGGCGCCGCGTTTGCGAGCAGGAATGGGACCTGCTGCTGCTGCTCGCACCGGATGCCGCGGCCGAGGCGGCCGCCCGGCGGCCAGGCCCGGTCGGCCTGCCCCGGCCGGCTCCCGCGCCGTACGGGCGCCCCACGGCGATCGAGCTGCTCGATGCCGTGCGCGGATTCCTCACCGACCAGGTCATGCCCGCGACCACCGGGCAGCTCGCCTTCCACGCCCGCGTCGCCGCCAACGTCCTGGGCATTGTGGCCCGCGAGCTTGAGCTCGGCCCGCTCCCGGAGGAAAGCGGCCTGGCCGACAGCGTGGCCGCGAGGCTGGCCGTGGCCAACCCCGGGTACTTTGCGGCACCTCCGGTCACGTCCCGTCCGGACGGGCCGGAGCCAGGCCGGTCAGCTCCTCGCTGAGCTGCCACAGCCGAAGCGCGGTGGCATCGTCCGTGGCCGCCCTGGCCGGCTCACGGAGCTTGCTTTTCACGTAGTAGCCGCCGGTCGCCCCGGCCACGTCAGCGGAGGTGGCCAGGTACACGATCGTGCTGGCGCCGCGCTCTGGCGACAGCAGGAACGGCCGCCCGATCATGAGGCCGAGGCGCAGCAGCGGGCTGCCCTCGCGCCCGAACCCGGTGCGGACCACACCCGGGTGCGCGCAGTTGGCGGTTACCCCGGTGCCCGCGAGCCTGCGGGCGAGCTCCCGGGTGAACAGGATGTTCGCCAGCTTGCTGTTGGCGTAGGAGCGCCAGCTGTCCCACCCGTGCTCCAGCTGCAGGTCATCAAGATCGAGACGGGCTGCCGTGTGCGCATCCGAAGCGACGGTGATCACCCGGGCCGGGGCCGACGCGGTCAGCTTGCCCAGCAGCAGATTGGTCAGCAGGAACGGCGCCAGGTGATTGACGGCCAAGACCTCCTCGAAGCCGTCCGCGGTGACCCGGTGCTGGCCGGCCACGAAGCCGGCGTTGTTGACCAGCACGTCAATCCGGTCCAGCGCGCCTAGCCGGTCGGCCAGCGCGCGCACCTGAGCCATGGAGGCCAAGTCAGCGATCTCCAGCCGCGGCGGCATCGCGGCCACCGCGCCCAGCTCCGCGGCGGTCGCCTCGCCGCGGCCACGGTCGCGCCCGACCAGCACCACCTGCGCGCCCTGCCTGGCCAGCGCGGTGGCGGTTGCCTTGCCGATCCCGGACGTGGCCCCGGTCACCACGCACACCTTGCCGTTCATGGCCGCATGCTAGACCCGGCAGCCGGGCGGAAAGCAAGTGGCTTGACCTTGACCCTGCGTCAGGGTTGCAGCATGGCCGCATGAACACCAACATCGCCGCTACCGCTACCGCTACCCGGCCGGCGGTCATGGCCACCGGGCTGCGCAAGTCGTTCGGCGACCACGTGGTCCTCCACGGCATCGACCTGGACATCGCCGAGGGCACGGTCTACGCCCTGCTCGGCCCCAACGGATCCGGCAAGACCACCACGGTGCGGATCCTGTCCACGCTGCTGCCCGCCGACGCCGGCACGATCCGCGTGGCCGGCCACGACCTGGCCGCGCAGCCTCAGCTGGTCCGGGCCGCGATCGGCGTCACCGGCCAGTTCTCGGCGGTCGACAACCTGCTCACCGGCCGGGAGAACCTGATCCTCATGGCCGACCTGCACCACCTGGGCAAGGCCGAGGGCCGCCGGCGCGCCGCCGAACTGCTCGACCGGTTCGGCCTGGCCGACGCGGCCGACCGGATGGCCGCGACCTACTCGGGCGGTATGCGACGCCGGCTCGACCTCGCGATGACGCTGACCGGCGAGGTTCGCATCATCTTCCTTGACGAGCCGACCACCGGGCTCGACCCGCGCAGCCGCCGCACCATGTGGCAGATCATCCGCGATCTGGTCGCGCACGGCGTCACCATCTTCCTGACCACCCAGGACCTGGACGAGGCCGACCAGCTCGCCGACCGGATCGGGCTCCTCGACCACGGCCAGATCGTCGCCGAAGGGACCCCGGACGAGCTCAAGCGCCGGATCCCCGGCGGCCACATCCGGCTGCAGTTCGGTGACGCGAACGCGATGGAGTCGGCCGAGCGCGCCGTGGGTGATGCGGCGCGCGACCAGGACGCGCTCACGCTGCAGGTCCCTTACGACGGCACCGTCGGGTCCCTCAAGGCCCTGCTCGACCGGCTGGACGGACACGCGATCCCCGCTGGCGGGCTGTCGGTGCACACCCCCGATCTGGACGACGTCTTCTTCTCCCTCACCGGTCACCCCCGCGCCGAAAAGGACACCCCACGATGAGCACTCTCTGGATCGCCGTGCGTGACTCGGCCACCATGCTGCGCCGCGACGTGCGGCACGCGCTGCGCTTCCCGATGATGACCATCAGCGGCATGTCCGTGCCGGTACTGTTCCTGCTGCTGTTCGCCGGTGTCTTCGGCCACGCGCTGTCGGCCGGCCTCGGCACCCCGCCCGGCACCTCCTACATCGACTACCTCGCTCCCGGCATCCTGGTGATGACGGCCGGCTTCGCCGCCGAAGGGACCGCGATCAGCGTGTGCACCGACGCCAGCGAGGGCATCTTCTCGCGGTTCCGCACCATGGCGATCTCCCGCTCGTCGGTGCTGAACGGCCAGGTCGCGGGGAGCATGATCCGGAGCCTGATCACTGCGGCGGTGGTGGTTGGCGTGGCGGTCGCGCTGGGCTTCCGGCCCACGGCCGGCCCGGTCGAGTGGATCGCGGCGGCCGGGGTATTCGCCATGCTGGCCCTGGCGCTCACCTGGCTGACCGTGGCGTTCGGCCTCCTGGCCAAGACCCCGGCGGGCGCCAACAGCCTCTCGCTGCTGCCCGCGATATTGCCGTTCGTCAGCAGTGCCTTCATCCCCACCGGCTCCATGTCGGGCGGTGTGCGCTGGTTCGCCCGCAGCGAACCGTTCACGCCGATCATCGACACCATGCGCGGGCTGCTAACCGGCACCGGGATCGGCAACAGCGCTATCCTCGCCATCGCCTGGTGCGCTGGGCTCACGCTGGTGGGGCATTTCTGGGCGCGAGCCCTGTACAACAACCGCCGCCCTGCGGCCTGACCGGAACGACGACATGCGGACGCTCACGATAAGCCAGCTCGCCGACCACGTCGGGGTGACCGTGCGCGCCATCCGTCACTATCATCAGCGCGGCCTGCTGAAGGAGCCTGAACGGGACGCCTCGGGCTACCGTCGCTACGACGCGCAAGCCGTGGTCGACCTCATAAAGAT
>Ga0335072_10013023_pt1 | contig 11860 bp, 14 predicted proteins | sample Lox_Sample_21_FD_206725 | JGI IMG/M metagenome (GOLD analysis project Ga0335072, IMG submission 206725) | Soil microbial communities from Loxahatchee National Wildlife Refuge, Florida, United States - Lox_Sample_2.1 | ecosystem: Environmental > Terrestrial > Soil > Wetlands | place: USA...
GATACAAGTGGGATGTGTTTCCAGCCGCGACTAGCAGCCCCTGAAGATTCGTTTCGGGTTATGCCCGATTTTGGATACCAATCTGATCACAACGCTTCCCCTATGACAAGGTACTGCTTCTTTCTCAGATCCCAGGTCGATATATATCGGAACGGAGTAAGCAACTGCTCCGAGGATACATACTCCGATCAATAATCATTGCCGTCGCGATTGAACAGGGTGACAGGATTCGTGCCGCAGATTACTTCTCTGAAGAATACGCTCATGGCCCCAGTAAATGTTCTAAAGTTTCCGATTTCGTCCCCTGCGGACACCTCACCGCTTAAGGAATTGAATCGTCTCGGATATGATCCAACTCAGATCCTTGCAGTTATAGGAAAGACTGAAGGTATGCTGGCCATTCTTATACGCTTTGTTTGATGCTGATAAGCCAGGGAATGGTTGTGTCAATGATTTCTCTCGGACCTTGAGCACCCTCGTGTGGGAACCATTGATTCCTTCGTCAGCCGTGACAATTTTCTCAGGAGGAACCGAAGGAGTCCTGAGCCCTCATGTCACTTTCATTGTAGAGGAGAAGAGCGACACGGGATTACTGGCTGCCGTAGGTCGGACCAGAGTACTGGATCCTGATGAAATCGGTACGCCAGAGCATGCCAAGCAGGTCAGGAAAACCGTGATTGCAATGATCGATAGTTTGGGTGTGCCTCGCAGTCATGTTGAACTTGTTCTTGTAAAATGTCCGCTCCTTACTTCAGCGAAGTTGGAAGTAATTCGAGCTACTGGGAAAGTCCCGATCACCACGGATACCTATGACTCAATGGCTACATCACGATATGCAAGCGCTGTTGGTATAGAATTTGCCTTGCAAGGGCTATCCGAGTCAGAATTGGGGGTAACAATATCCTCGGGCCGGAAATGGAGCTCTAAAGCCAGTTGTAGCTCAGGGGCAGAGCTAGAAGATTGCCATATTCTAGTTCTAGCAAAGTCCTTGTCGAGTGGATGTTTGAGGGCAGTATCTAGCTTTATGGAGAACGCCATCGACGCGCCCACCATTATGTATCTATTGGATAAAGTCAAGGAGGACAAGGGAGAAGTATTACAAGTTTTCGCTAAAGCTGAAGCTGACCCAAGCGGTTTGATAAGAGGCAGCCGACATACCATGAACACGGACAGTGATATTCACAGTACCAGACATGCTCGAGCTGCTGTTGGAGGCTTACTTGCCGGTTTAGTGGGCGATACCCAGATATATGTGAGTGGAGGAGCAGAAGGTCAGGGACCACCAGGTGGTGGTAGCTTGTGTATTGTTTATAGGTACAATGGCGAAGTTTAAAGGCCTTACCTTGGTTGGAATTCCATAGACGATGACCAGAAACCGAAACAGAGCTAAAAGCAGGAAAATACGGTGAGAAGCCTCTTCTGCAGCGGCTGACGCAGCAAAACTGACACAACGTCAATATCTTAGCTGTCCTCTGAGGAGTATAGTTATGCCAAGCACAGGGACATTGTGCAACCGTCCCACATGGTTAAATTTTTCCGGACAACACAAGCCGCGCTATATCGTTGAAAAAGTAGATGAAGTCAAAAAGCTATACTTTTACATTGTGATAATCAAACATCCAGTCCATCGAGTCCTCTTTCAAGCCAAGACGCTTGGCAACTCGATATGTCTTCTTACAGCAGACGCCATCCCAGCTTTCCCATGATATGAGGCAATGCAGTACCATGCTATCCAAAATGGAAAAAGAAAAAAAAAAACGCCATTCACCTTTTCTTGTCATACTTATACACGAAAATGTTTCCAACACCACAGCCTCATCCCAAAGAAAATCTTCCAGTGTAAACATCCTTTTCTAAACTTAACAAATCCCAAACGCCTCAAAGCAACCCCCGTCCCATTTTCCCATTTTAAACCCAGCTACCCCTCCGACTCGTCCCCGGACTAACAGCAGACTCCCAACTCGCTCTCCGCCGCCTTGTCGCGCCATCCCAATCCCACGCCGCAAGCATATCGACATATTCTTGCTGTGGTGGGTCAGAGTATTTCAAGGGCGGGTCGACCCATAGTTCTGCGTCCGTGGGAGCACGTGACCTTCGGGCGCGGAAGAAACTGCTCATCGATGACGAGGTAGATGTCTTGGCGGTGCTCGCTGATGAGGTCTTGGAGGCTTTGGTGTGGGAGGATGAGGCTGAGGATGAATTTGAGGATCTGGATGAGCTGGTGCTGTTGCTCTTGCTGTGTGTTGAGTGGTTGGTGGAGACGGCTGAAAGGAAGCGGTCTTTGAACGCCATTTTGCGACAGGCGATGTTTTTTTTTTTCTCTCTCTTGGAGAAGTTTTATCTGTTGTTTTTCTTGATGCTAAGACTCGAGTCTCTCGAAGTGGAGTTGTTGATGATGGAAGATCTCAGCCTCTAGCACAGCCTTGCGAAAAAAAAAAAATTTATCGCCTCTCAAATACGAATAACCGAAAATCAGACGGAAAGCACAATATCGCTGTGAAGATGTGCGTTTTTATCATAAGAGCTGATGTTAGAATATATGATTTACTATGCAACTGACAAAGCAAACCCGGGGCGACCACCAATGTTATAAGCTTTGTAAGGCACTAACATAAAACTTGACACATTTGCATAGCTGGACGAAAGGAACACCAACCCTTATTTATTGTTGGAGCGGCTGAGTAGCACGGCGGTGCCGCGGGCGTCGCGAAGGCGGAGATGCCTGAAGCCTGCTGAGACCATGGCCGATTTCAGGCACGGCTATGCCTACTGGAACGCCTACCGAGTCGAGGGAGCGCAAGTTCACAGGCATGGCAGGGATTGTGCGTAAAGCCTTACGTGGCTATGGCGATTAGGCAATCTAGCTTTCGTGGGGTTGATTGGCGAGTTACCGTTTCAGGTGGCTGAATTTGTTGAAAGAATAAGGATGCCTTCTTTGTCATTAAGACTTTTAGTTGTTCTTGGATCCGTTGAGACAGGGCTGTGGGTTGGCGGTCTTGTAGGGCCGGCCACGAGGTTGCACATGGCGGCTGGTGAAACCTTGCGGTTTGGGGCTTGGCAAAGGTCTTGATATGCATGTTAGAGGACACGTTTATGTATCTGGTCAACAAGAGGCATTACATTTAAAAATATGGTATGTTGGTTGGAAAGGCAATAAATGAAGGGAGGTTGCATTATTTCTCTCTTCTGTCTGAGATATGTCCTGGTTCGTAAAATGGCCCACAGCCTCGCCCGGGCGACCTGCGGCTGTGAACTCGACTCTAACTCCTAAATCCTCCCACACCTGGTATGACGCCCTTTATCGTATCGGCGAGGGAAATCCCGTTTCTGCTTATTCAACTTCGTAGTGACCTCTATCAAGTCCAACATAGGCGTGCCATTCCTGTCAGTGCCCATCCCTTCGGATTTCCGATATAATAGAATATGCCGTAAAAAGGAACAGATATTGAAGCGGAGACGTGGGTCCGCCGATTCACTCTGCGGAACATTCCTTGATGACAAGACTCAGGCTTGGAAATAAGTGATCCTTATGTATTGTCGAATAGTCACAGTTGTAACGACGGCTCAACACTCAGCAACGCCATGCTGTGCGGCAACGGGTTGTTGGTCGCTGACGGTTTGCACTTACAGCCACAGTTTCCAGTTCGGCGCCAAGCAAACCAAAAATGATACGTAGAGCGTATGGCAGCAACAGCCATAGTGACCACAAACATTAGGCCAATCGGAGCCGCAAACATTTCAGGCTATCATAATCGGTGGTAAGACGACTAGAAGCATGGGATCTAATGTCCAGAATTGTGGAACGTAAAGAGCCCTCATTGCTTTTGATGTGTTTTATAGCCTCGGAAGAGTGCATGGGAGGTTCAGCCGGTCGGATCCGTTGTTATGGTGCTTTTGCCGATACATGATTAGTTCTTAATTTCCATGATATCAATGACAGTTACTCCAAAGCCAAGCTAGTCCTTGAAAAGAGATTCATCACAATAACTGAGAACCATAAAATGAAGAAGACTCACAAAGCTCACATCAACAGTCCCTGCACATGCTCAACTTATTTTTGTATGATGCCGACCAAGCCTAAATCTACCGCCTTCTCTATAGTGAACTCTCCTGCACTCCCTCTGAACCAATCGGGCCGCATAGTTATAATCCAGATCAGCATCAACACAACGACCAACAACGCTTTAAGAACATGAGGTGCCCAAGTCTTGAACGATGGCTGTTTAGTGCGGATACGAGGATATATGATAACCGGAGGTGTAGACCGCCATGCAGGTAGAGGGGCCATTTTTAAATAAAAGCTGAGGTGTGTACGTCGATATCTTTGAACTTGGAGGTTCGAAGAAGAACAATTGGGCAAGAAAGCAGAAGAAACTTGGGCTTTTGAACGTAGAGAGTAGGAATGAAGTATTTAATAGTCTGGAATTCAGAAAAGTGGATATGCCCCTTGCAGATTGCAACCACGCAATTGAATGTTTGATAAAAAAGAAAATGAGAAAACAGCCAATAAAAAGTCGAGAGTTTTGTAAAATATGTACCTTGATAATTGATTTACGCTGGATTTGCTTGGTGGAAGACGTGTTCGTTTCAGTATGACGCGTCCATTCTGCCACGACCAAGGTACAATGAAGCGAGATGCACTATGAATATATCAGCATCCACATCCGACGGAAATCTTTCAGTATCGGGTATAATCGTGTGCAAGCTTTACTGCTGAGTCGGCCAATCTGTTTCACATTCAATGCTCAGTGGGCATATAGTTTAGCGCCATTTCGTCCGAGCTACGGAGCAAGAATTCTTGATGCACAGAACTCGTGCAAGATAGGAAATCTGCGCCGTAATCTGAATCAAGAATATCCATATAAATCCTAAATTCCTTGCGATCAAAGAAATTTATTTCATGTGTAAACATGCCGTGAGTATTCTACGTCAAAATCTATCAAGCAGCTGATACTTTCGCAAGTACCAAGTCTATAAACTTTTGATGGATTCCTGGCTGATTCTCTATGCACTTTCCCTTCACTGTTCCAACCAAAAGCCTGGAGCAGGTGATTGTAACATCCTCAACGAAGTAGAATCTGCCCTCAGATTCTGGAGCCGGCTCGATCGTCCAGAATGTTACTTGGTATATGCCTAACGGCGCGTGGATAATCCATTCCACTCCTGTGGGTATATCGGTAATCTCAGATTCAAATTTCACAGTAGTATCCCACAAACCGGCTGGTAGGGCATTCATGTGATCGGTGACTGTGTAGTACTTCGTAGCGGGATTCTTCGATGAAGCAGGGGTTGGTTTCATCTCATAAGAGACAAACTCTGGGTCGAGACGGAGTATAGAGTCATGGTTATGAAGAACAGCGACGGCAGCTTCGAAGGTAGCTGTTGGGGGAAGAAGGGTACTGTGCTTGAGCTTTGCTGTAGTATTGAAGACTATGATACCGTCAGTAGACTAGCAAGAAGGGCGGCGAGAGAGTCATAATGAGCCGGCCTTACATGACATGATGGCGGAGTCCAAAAACCTTCTCGTAGATTACTGATTCCCAACGCTTTCTATTATATCAGTCTTGTCGCGTCAATTAACCATATCTCAAACTCGAACTGTTTCAATGCCGTTTTGATTAACGCAAGACACTCCAGCTTCTAACAAAACTAGGAATTGATGTAGCTGCTCAAATGAAAGAAGAAGAATAGTGACTAAGAGAGTGGTTAGCACAGGAAGTCACGATTACAGGTATGGAGATACATACTATGGATTCTCTTTTTGGGACCTCCATTTCGGTTAGTAAGCATCCCGCCTCTACTCACGCTTATCACCATGTACCCTGTCTCTGCCTGTTTACCATATTCTATTGGTGCTTGACTTGCGCCAGATCGTTTCGTCTTGGTCGACGTCAATGCTCAGGGAGCCCGATACAGCTTCCGGATCCAAAACTGGACAGTGACAACGAGAGTTGTTTACAACGCCAAATTAACCAACCTAAGTGCGAATCAGGTAAAGCGCTTCCGAAGATTACAGCACCTTCGACTTCTTTCAAAGTCCGTCGAGTCAGCCTCTCAGCGCCGTTGCCCTTATACTACCTATGTACTAATAAAGCTTGCTCAGACGGAATAAACTGTTAGTCTCGATATCCATTTTTAGTTCATTCCATAGGCGATTTGACCAATCCCATGGCGGTAACAATGCAAGGCTTTAGATCAAACGCTAAGATAAGCGATGCATGCGATATTTTCAGTCGCAACTTCCCTTTCGATTCCATTTCGTCGCAACAACACTCTACATCCTCGGCAGCATGCCGGCGCCCTCAAACTTACCACCCTTGCCTCCGGGTGTTCCTCTAAGACCAGGTTCTGATTCATATCGTCCTCTTCCGCCACCACCGTCTGGTCACTCTCCACGTAAGAGGACTCCTGAAGAATTCGATATGTTCACTTTTCATGGAAATGGATATTCGAGTCGTGACGTTACTCGTCCACCCATTCCGCGCCGTAATCGCTCTCCCCCTCGCTCTCCCCCGCGAGTTGAGTCTCCTGGCAGTCAAAAGTATGGCGGTGACTCGTATCGCCCATCCGCGAATGGCTTTTCATTCAGTATGGAACCTCCACCTTCCATCGATCTAAGCCGTATGTCCGACTCATATCGTCCGGCACCACCAAGATCGGGTGAATACAGAAGCGGTGACAATAATGGTCATGCACGCATTCAAGATAGAAATCGCCGAGCGGGCCGTAGACCAGGTGGCGCGCGTGGTCGTGGAACGTGGTCAAACAAAGCTGCAGATCGGCCTTTTTTAGTATCTACAAGAGCTTCAACCCCAGAGCTTATGCCGGGTATGGGGGAAGCTGATCGTCCAACAGTCAAGTATCTTGCTTTGGAAGATCTTTCGGACAGTGATGAAGCTGATATGGATGTTTCATCGGACGATGAAAATGACGGGAAAGATTTAGGTTCAGAAGAGCAACCAAAAAAGAAGCAGGCACGAACCGGTCTCGAGAACTCCACCGATGGAGAATCTGTCCCAAGATGGTCCAATCCAGATCCCTATACCGTTCTGCCACCTCCAGATGAATCACAACGCAAGAAAATGGATGTGGTTAAGCTTATTAGGAAAGCCCGCGTTGTCAGCTCGTCTGAGCCTGCAACTAAGACAGAAGTTGTTGCTGATGATTTCATCTCATTTGATTTCAATGACGAGGGCCAGGACTCGACTGACGAGGAGAATGGAAATGGCGTTCCAGGCGCACCAAAAGGACCTCGTGGTCACAGGCACCCTGAAAATATACGACATTTACCGAGTTCCAATCTGAGGGGTGTGAAACCAAGCAGACACGAGCTTGATACCTCGTCTGACCCTGCTCTGGGCAGCCGAAAGCGCAATTATGGGGACGAAATTAAAGACGCCCCACTCCTGCCTATCAAACCAACTTCATCAAAACCTGTAGGGGGCTCAATAGTGAAGGCATGGCAAGCTGTCGCAGGAGTCAGTGACACCCCTTGGTGCACTATCGACCACGCGGCTACCGAAAATATGGGATACTGGTAAGGAGTTGAATTCATTCCGCAGCCGAAAATGTTTACTGACTCTCGCAGGCTGCACAAGGAAATAATGGACTTCTATTACCATGTCAAACCTACCGAGTTCGAGGACTCTGTACGCTCTGACCTTGTCAGTAAGCTACATGCTTCTGTCAAGCTAAGATGGAACGATGCAAATATATATCCATTCGGTTCATTCGTTGCTGGTCTGTACCTTCCGACAGCTGATATGGATTTAGTATTTGTCTCGGATGGCTATATGTCTGGAAAATTACCCATATATAACTCAAAGAGAACTTTATGGAAATTCCACGACTATCTTATTTCCCAGGGGATTCCAGTAACAGGTTCAGTCGAAGTCATCGCAAAGGCAAAAGTCCCGCTTGTCAAATATGTTGATAGGAAAACTAGATTGAAGGTTGATGTTTCTTTCGAAAATGACACAGGTCTCACTGCCAACAAAACCTTCAAGGACTGGAAGGCTCAATATCCTGCTATGCCCATACTTGTCACAGTCATTAAGCAATTCCTTGCTATGCGCGGTCTGAATGAGCCGGTCAACGGCGGTATTGGAGGTTTCTCTGTAACCTGTCTTGTGACGAGCTTATTGCAGCTTCTACCTCAGGTTCAAAGTGGCAACATGGTAGCAGAGCACCATCTCGGTGAAATTCTTATGGAATTCTTGGACTTGTATGGCAATGAATTCAATGCTGTCACCACTGCTATCCAGTTTGACCCCCCAGGTTACGTTCCCAAGGTCCGTTATCCCCCACTTTGACTTTGTCATGAATAACTAACTTTGTTTTCAGACTCGACTTGCCAGGGTTGTGTACAACAAGCATGGTGTTGATCAGGAGAAGCTTTCGATTGTTGATCCTAATAATGACGTGAATGATATTGCAGGCGGGTCCAGCAATACTCCCAGAATTCTTGAAGCATTTTCTAGAGCGTTTAGAAATTTGCAAAATCGGATGAGCGAACTTCAGGCCTTACCTATTGATCAACGACGAGGCCAGAGTATTCTTGGTGTCATATTAGGTGGTAATTACTCGTCATTCGATATCCAGCGGGAGCACCTGCGAAAATGTTATCATTCGTCGACAAAGTGATAAATTGTTGAAAGTATCGATATTGCAGGCAGAGCTTCATGTTAGGCGTACAGGCGGTCTAGAGATACCCATGGGTTCCTTGTTCACTCAAGCTGTATACTAGTGTTGATGAGATGGCTTTCTTTTGCTTCCCTTGTTTCAATGGCAGGCAAAACGTTAGTGACTGACAGAGCATTTAGTGGTCTCACGCGTTGTGCAGAAATACGAAGACAGAATATGGCTTTTGCGATGACCGATAAAGTGCAAAGTGATTGCTAACTTGAATGGTCTGGGCAGATGCTTGGTATTGATCCCACAGGGCTCATTGTGCGAATAAAGTTTACGGACTGCGCTTCACACTGATCGTCTTCTAGTTGCTCAATGGCATTCAAAAGAAGCTCATAAAGCTTTCCGATGCCAAAAATCTCAGCAATGGCTCGCAAGTCAACGCTACCAGTCCCTGGACGAGCTGGCTCTGGGCATTACGCAGAGAGCTGACTGTCTGACTCGGACCTCTCTTTCTCACTATAGTGGCACAAATGTGTAGCTATGGAGAGGAATGAAATTTCTGCAGCGAGCCGTGGCATTTTCTGCACCTTATGAAGCAGCCACGTCTGCTTATTGTCTTATCAAGGGGTCGACATGTCTATTAATGCCCCCTCTTGAGCGATAAAATTAAAAGACGAAAGAAGGAGGAGATCGAAATGTTGTAAATCATGGTTTGGCAGTGGGCCTGTCCCGTTTTCGTACGTCTGTTGCACAGCCATGCTTCAAACCATTTTAGACTTGTGTATTTTGGCCAGGACAAAGCGAGATCCTGCGGTGAGGCCTGTTCCAATGATTATGGAAATGGCAGCAAATAATTGCAACCCTGAGAATTTAGCATCCTTCTGACTATTCAATATTGCACCTTGTATAGGGAGTCCAGTAAGGCAACTACTAATTGTTAGCTGGGTGGCGATATGACCAGCTGGATGGGGACTTACGAAACTGTAATGATGGTTTGAAACGTTCCAAGCCGCTGTCCTAGGGTCTCTATAGTGCCAGCTTTGGCAACACAAGGCATCAAAAGGCAGACATATGCCCACTAACAAATCCGTACACTAAGGCGAAGATAATGATGCCAGCATAAGACGGATGGTAATCAAAAGCAAACCGGAGACAAGAGAATCGATGCGCCAGTCAGTAGCGCGACGACCATTATCACGTTGAAATGTCCGATTTTATCAGAGATGTAAAGAGGAATAATACGACCAGGAATGGAGGTAGCACTGAAAATTAGTCAATCGGATTTCTGCTTAAAGGATGGCCACACGAAGGGACACACTTGATGATAGAAATCAGGTAGAGGGCCATCGTAGTTGAAAATCCAGCTTTCTGGGCTATGCTAGGAGGGTAGTCAAAAGGGGCTTGTACTCCCCACCTGCCAAAGTGTCAGCATCAAAACTTCACGCTTGAAGAACCCACGAACGTAACAAGATAGGAGCCAAAAGTATAGAGAACGAATGCTTTCTCCTTGAACAAAGTAATATCACACCATTTCAAGTCAGGGTTCCACTTCTTGCGTCGTAGGCGGGCCTTAACAAGAAAACATGATGCCGCAAGGAGTATACCGATGAGCAGTGCAGTATAGCGCACCGCACCGTAAAATCCTACCCTTTCCATGACTCTGTGAATAAAAAAATATTGGAAATATGACTCCACCTTTGTCCTGGTTAGCTCCGAATCTGACCGAAGAGCGCTGGTCTCACCAAGACTACTGCCCACGCTGGCGATGCCTATTCCGAGTCCACGCGCTTCACAAACCATGGCGGTTGTGAAGACGCCAATACTGTTTCTTGTTGGAATAACACACTTCTCATAAGGAATTCAGAAGGACATACGCATTTAAAAACCCGAAGGTACAGAAAAGGCATAAAAGAGAGCCTAGAACACAAAGCCAGCCCTATAGACCTTCCTGGGATAGCAGGTGCATCGTCCTTCTGTTCGGGACCTTTCTCAATTGTAGCCGGCTCATCGGACCTTTCAAAACTGGAAGTCGATTTAGCAATAGTGTTGGAGCCTTCTCCAAGTGACACAGGCCTAGGCCTTAGGGTGTCAGATGCCCTCTGTTGATTCATTGAAGATACTTTCGGGAGGATTTGGAAGTTCTTTTTATCGTAGTTAATGTATGCGAAGGCACCAAGTCCTATGGCAAAAGTGCGAGAGCAAGATGTGATTTTTATAGATTTGCACATCCGGAAGGCATGTTTGCGGGTATAAAGACGCCAAGGGGGAGAGTGACGTCCTTAGATTGATGTACACTATTATAGATACGTTTATGCAGAAAGACTCGAACATGAGGAATTGATGAGCGAATGAGACTGAGCCTGGCTAGGTATATACACGATATAGACCGTTTGGTACTAACAGCGGCCGATACACCCAAGGTGTCGCACGATGCACTGTAACACAACGTCGCGAAGGTGACGTAGCACTTGCAGTAGCGGCGGCCAACACGGCCTACTAACGACCATCGACGAATTGCAGTACGAATGACGCAAAGAACACCTTACAGTGCTTACTTCCTCTCCCGAGGTCCTTCTCTTCACTCGTCTTATCTCATTCACATCCACCTCCAAGTTCACGGGCTACAGCTCTCTGTACGAAACACTATGTGAATGGCGAAGTATGGTTTAGAGATTGTGAGGCATTGAGAAAAATGCTAGGCCATTTCAACCACCGATATGGAGTGTTGTAGAGACGTAGTACTTGTGGATAAACATCCGTATTTATATTCAGTCAATCAAAAGTCAGTCAACGAACAGCACAATTATGGCTCACTTGTTCGGCGGAGAGCAGGCAGTTGAGTTCATCAAGAACGTGGTATGAATGGTAATCCATACAGCCCTACAATCTTTTCCTGGTTCGTTAGTCGCAGGCTTCCTCGATGGTCCACTGTTGGGATCGCATTGGTCTCCACGAAAGAGGCAAGCTGTTAAGTTCAGTTACGCACTGATGGCAGACACTCCGAAGGTGATACAACTGTTGGGTAGGACTGTCAAATTTTGGAATGCGGTGTAGCATTCAAGACCGCTGTAGAGCGATATATTCTCTAATGGGACTGATTGTGAGGATGAGAAGGGTACTAGGCAGAGGACAAGAAGAACGATTTTAACTCTTAAACGTGACATATCGCATCTATTCACAACTCTCCTGAGGTCGAAGTGTAGGGTTAGGTACCTACGATAAGGTGGTA
>Ga0335072_10013024_pt1 | contig 11859 bp, 8 predicted proteins | sample Lox_Sample_21_FD_206725 | JGI IMG/M metagenome (GOLD analysis project Ga0335072, IMG submission 206725) | Soil microbial communities from Loxahatchee National Wildlife Refuge, Florida, United States - Lox_Sample_2.1 | ecosystem: Environmental > Terrestrial > Soil > Wetlands | place: USA: Florida...
TGCGGAGGCCGGGCAAGCGCTGGCTGCGGTCGGGGCCGTCGGCCGTCAGGCCCGCGGCGGTGCGGGCGGTGCGGAGGCCGGGCAAGCGCTGGCTGCGCGGCGGCGTGCCGGGGACATCGATGGCGGGGTCGCTGCTTGCCGGCCCGGGTCGAGGCTGGCTGCGGTCCGGCGTATCGGCGGCGGTGCCGGCGACGGCGCGGACGGCGCGGACCCCCGGCCGGGGATGGCTTGGCTCGGCCGGCGGGCGTGGCGGCGGTCTGGCCGCCGCCGCGAGCGCGGCCGGTCCGCGGTCCGTGGCGGCGGTCCTCGCCGCCCGGTCGGCCCCGTCCGGCCTGTCCGCACGGACCGCCGGTCCCCGGCGGTCTCCGCGCCGCGGGTGGCTGGGCGGCACGAGCCGTCCGCCCCGTAGTGCGCTGGGCGCTGCCTTCCGGGGTAACGGTGGTTCCCGGGGCATGAGGGCCTCCGCCTTCCGCGGTGACAGTCGTTTCCGCCCCAACTGGTACGCCTCCTCGCCGTCCGGCGCGTGGCTGCGGCGCAGCCGTCATCCATGGCGCAAGCGCAGCCGGCGGCTGCTGCGGCTGGTGGGGGTGGGCCGGTGATTCCGCGTTCCCGCAAGAGGCTGCTCGGCCTGTACGTCATCGCCGTGGCCATGCTCGTCGTGCTCGGCGGGCGGCTGTGGTACCTGCAGGTGCTCGACACCTCGCAGTACAAGGCCCTCGCCCAGGTGAACCAGACCCGCACTATCGTGGTGCCCGCGGTGCGCGGCATGATCACCGACGACACCGGGGTGCCGCTGGTGGACAACCAGACGTCGATGACCGTCTCGGTGAACACGATGCAGCTGTCGCAGACCACGAGCGACAACGGCGCGACGGTCCTCGCCCGGCTCGCACCGCTGCTGCACATGTCGGACAAGACGCTCACCGAGAAGGTGCGGCTGTGCACGCGCGGCGTCTCCCAGCCCTGCTGGACGGGGTCGCCGTACCAGCCGATCCCGGTCGCGGAGAACGTGAGCGACACGATCGCGCTGCAGATCATGCAGGACCCGACGCAGTTCCCCGGCGTCACCGCGGAGCTGTCGCCGGTGACGAACTATCCCATGCCCGACGGGGCGAACCCGGCGCAGGTCCTCGGCTACCTCCAGCCGATCACCCAGGCCGAAATGGCGAAGGACCACCTGCCCGAGACCGGCTTCGCGCAGGATGACCTCGTCGGCCAGTCCGGCCTCGAGGCGCAGTACAACACGGCCCTGACCGGCGAGCCCGGCACGCAGATCGTCTCGGTGAACGCGGCGGGCGACGTGCTCGGGACCGTCGGCGGCACCGCGCCGCAGACCGGGGACACCCTGGTGACCTCACTGAACGCGAAGGTCCAGGCCGTCGCCCAGCAGGCGCTGAACAGCGCGATCGCCAGGGCACGCGGGGCGGGCAACAGCGTGAACCAGGGCGCGGCGATCGTGGAGACGACCACGGGCCGCATCGTGGCGATGGCCAGCTACCCGGACTACAACCCGAACGTGTGGAGCACCGAGATATCGCAGCCGGAGGTTAACTACCTCTTCGGCCTCGGTTCCGACTCCGGCTCCGGCGAGCCGGCGGTGAACTGGGCGACCCAGGGCCAGTACTCGCCGGGCTCGACGTTCAAGGTCACCTCGACCGCCGCGGCGGTCGCCGACGGCTTCCCGCTCAACGGGCTCTACGACTGCCCGGCGTCGGTGAACATCGACGGCCACACGTTTATCAACGACGGCGAGCCGAACCTCGGCGCCATGACGTTCTCCGAGGCGCTGATCCAGTCCTGCGACACGGTGTACTACAACCTCGGCTACGAGATGTACCAGACCGACGACCCGGCGGCCAACAGCCAGCTCAACCCGAACGCGCCCACGCAGAAGATGCAGCAGATGGAACTCGACTGGGGCTTCGGCAACTACACGGGCATCGACCTGCCGGAAGAATCAACCGGCACCATCCCCACCCGCCAGTGGCTGTACTACATGTGGGAGGACAACGCGCACAAGGGCCAGGACTGGTGCAAGAACGGGAACGCGAACGGCTCGTACGTGCAGCAGATCGAGTACGACGACTGCCAGGACGGGTGGGTCTGGGAGCCCGGCCAGGCGGCGATCGCCGCGATCGGCCAGGGCTACGTGACCGCGACGCCGCTCCAGCTGGCCAACGCCTACACGGCCCTGGCCGACGGCGGCACGCTGTACAGCCCGCGCGTCGGCGAGGCGCTGATGTCCGCTTCGGGCAAGCTGGTGCAGATGATCGACCCGCCGGTTATCCGCAAGCTGCCGGTCGCCTCGGAGACCCTCGCCTACATGCGCTCGGCCCTGGCCGGCGTCGTGACCCAAGGCACCGCGGCCAGCGCGTTCGGCGGCTTCCCGCTGAACCAGGTGTGCGTGGCGGGCAAGACCGGTACCGCGCAGATTGAGGGCAAGGTCGCGACCTCGGTGTTCGCTTCCTTCGCCCCCTGCAACAACCCCAAGCTCGTGGTGGTCGTCATGCTGCCGGACTCCGGCTACGGCGCGGACGCGGCGGCCCCGGCCGTCCGTCAGATCTGGGACGGCATCTACGGCCTCGAGGGCCACAAGGCGGCCATGCCGGGCGGCAACCTGCCGGCGCTGCCCACGCTGACCGCCGCGTCGAAGGGAGGCGGCAAGTGAGCGTCGGACTCCCGTCCCGTGGCTGGGCCGGCCCGCGGGCCGGCACGTTCGCGCCGCGCCGCCAGTCCGCACTCGCGCGGGCGTTCGGCAAAGGCGGCGTGGCACGGTCCTGGGACTGGCCGCTGTTCGCGGTCACCGGCGGGCTGGCGGGGCTCGGCACGGTGCTGGTCTGGGCGGCGACCGAGCCGCAGCTGCGCCAGGCCGGCCTCGACCCGCACACGTACCTGAAGAAGGCGGCCCTGTGGGCGGTCCTCGGAGCGATCCTCATGGTCATCACCGCGTTGATCGACTACCGCAGGATCAGGCGCTGGACGCCCGTGCTGTACGGCCTGTCCCTGCTGCTCCTGCTCGCGGTGCTCGCCGTCGGCAAGTCGGTGAACGGCGCGAAGGCCTGGATCAACCTGCCCGGCGGCTTCCAGGTCGAGCCGTCGGAGTTCGCCAAGCTCGGCCTGATCCTGTCCGCGGCCTGGCTGCTGTCCCGGCGGAACCTGCCGTCCGGCCGGCCAACGATCAGGGACGTGGGCTACGCCATGCTCGCCGCCGCCCCGCTGATCGCCCTGGTCGAGAAAGAGCCGGCCCTCGGCGTCACGTTTGTCCTGGTGTTCACCCTGGCCGGGATGATCGTCGTGTCCGGCATCCGGATCTGGTGGGTGCTCGGCGGCCTCGCCGCCGTCGCCGCCGGGATCTACGCCGTCGGCAAGCTGCACCTGCTCAAGGGCTACCAGCTGACCCGGCTGACCGCGTTCCTGCATCCCGCGCAGAACCTGGCCGGCGCGGGTTACAACGGCCTCCAGGCCAAGATCGCCGTCGGCTCCGGCGGCCTCTACGGCGAGGGCCTCTTCCACGGTACGTTCACGGGCGGCAACTTCGTCCCCTCGGTGCAGACCGACTTCATCTTCACGGTCGCGGGCGAGGAACTCGGGTTCGCCGGCTGCGCGGTCATCGTCGCGGCACTCGCCTTCATCATCCTGCGCGCGATCCGCGCCGCCCAGCGCGCCGACGACATGTTCGGCCTGCTTGTCGCCTCCGGCGTCGCGGTCTGGTTCGCCGTCCAGTCCTTCATCAACATCGGCATGACCATCGGCATCATGCCGATCACCGGCCTGCCGCTGCCGTTCGTCAGCTACGGCGGCTCGGCCATCTTCGCGGACATGATCGCGGTCGGCCTGCTCCAGTCCGTCCGCCGCAAGCACACCCTTTTCTCCGGGGCAAGCGACGCCGCATACCCTGCGCCACGCCGAGTCAGCGCACGCCGTAACCACGACCACGACCACGACCATGACCGGCGTCCTGATCTGCAGGACCGTGCCGTCATTCTCCGCTACGGTCTCGACCGGACCAGCGACCTGGAGAATGACATGGAAACGGCCGTGCCAGACATGTCCGGCAAGGGTGCCACTCAGCCCTGACTCCCGCGGAAGAATGGCGGTGTCCGTGGTCGCGAGCAAGGAGCACCAGATGACTTTCCCCGGAGTGGCGCGGGAGCCGGCGGAGAGGCTGCCGCTGCCGGTCAAGCGAGCAGGCGAGAACGTCCCCGCGGTCCTCTGGCGGCCGGCCTCCACCCCTCCTACAGCGATCGTGCTGGTCGGTCACGGCGGCGGCATGGACAAGGACTCCCCGTTCGTCGCCCGGTTCGCCGGGCATCTCGCCGGGAACTTTGGCTGCGCGGTGGTCGCCATCGACGCGCCCCACCACGGCGAGCGCACCCCCGCGGGGGAGAGGGGCCTGTCAGCGCTGATCCGCCGCGAGCGAATGGGCCTATCGGCCTGGCGGGAACGTAACTCGCAGGCCACCGCCCAGGCGGTCGCCGACTGGCAGGCGGCCATCGACGCCGTCCAGGGCCTGGACGCCGTGCCGGACGTCCCGGTCGGCTACTTCGGTGTCTCGATGGGGACAAGGTTCGGCATTCCGCTGGCGGCCGCCGAGCCCCGGATCACGGCGGCCGTCTTCGGACTGTTCGGCCACCCGGCCGGCGACGGGGCATCCGCCTTCGCTCGCGCGGCCAGGCAGGTGACGATCCCCGTACTCTTCCTCCTGCAATGGGACGACCGGTTGTTCTCCAGGGAGGACGGACTCTCCCTGTTCGACCTGCTCGGCTCCCGGCGCAAGACCCTGCACGCCAACCCGGGAGGCCACCTCCAGATCCCGCCCGCCGAGGCCATCGCGGCGGTCCAGTTCCTGCACCAGCACCTTGCCCCGGACAGCCCTGCTCCCGCGACGAGCCGGTGAGCACAACCCGGCCCCGATGCAACCCGATCCCGGCCAACCTCCGACGCGAACCCGGACAGCCGCGGATCCGCACGGGTGGCGGTGCGCCGCCGGGCATCCCCGGATCGCGTTCAGGGCCGCTAGCGGCCCAGGTCAAAGGCGCCCGAGAAAAACGTTCGGCTTAGGGCGCGAGGTCACGGTCGATCCACTCGTGGATTGCCGGCCGGCACCCAGGGCATAGAACAGGGACGGTGGGTATCCCGCCGACCGGCAAGGCCGTGGGCTAAGGCGCAGCCGACGGCTGGGGCAGCTTCCAGTGCAGGCCCGAAACCCGGTCGATCTCGTCGAGCAGGTTCTCTCCCGCGGGGCCTCCGCCCAGGCCGACCGTTTGCTGCCCCGGCATGGTGTACGACAGGAATTCGCAGCCGCCCAGGCCCGCGCTCGCCTTGGCGAGTGCCGGACCGCCGGGCCGGGTGCTGAACGTCACGGTTATGCCGCCGGAAGACATCAGGCAACTCGATACGCCGCCCGGCGGATCGACCGGCAGGCCGTTGAGGTACGCCGCGAGCGCGGCGACCTGCGCGGGATCGGTCACCGTCGCGGTCGCGATCACCGTCGTCGTCTGCCTGGGTGGCGTTCCGCCGAACCCCCACCGTGTCTCGGCGAGCGTGGCGACCCTGGCCGTCGCCGGGACGGTGTCGCCTGGCGGCCGGACCGGGATCCAGTCCACGAGCGCGTCTACCCGGATCGCGGTCTGCCCGTGCCCCGCGGCCGTCGTGGAGACGGCTAGCTCGCGCTCGTCGAACAGGCCGGGGACAGCCGGGATGCTGAAGACGTCTACCCAGATGCCCGTCGCTGACGTCCCCCAGCCCGAGAGATGGTACAGCGCAGGAATGTGCGCGGCCTCCCACGCGAGCACCTGCTGCGGGTCGCCCGGCGCTAGCCACCACGAGGTCTCGGTGACGACGTCGTTGTCCGTGGGGGTCGGTGTTCCAGGGGACCGGCTCATCGGACTGGACGGCACGGGCGAACTGGCTACCTCCCTGGCGCTGGCCGGCGACGCGAATGCCTTCAGCATCAGGTCGGCGTCCGCCACCGCGCGCTGCTGCGGCGTGCCCGGCGACGGCGACGACGTGCCGGTCACCCCCGTCGTGCTAGCAGCAGGACCGGGGCTTGACGCACCGGCATACGGCGGCGGCGCGTGCCCAGCCGCGCACCCGGCAAGGACGGTGACCACGCAGCCTGCGAGGGCCGCAACCCGGAACACGGCACACGGCCGCCGCATCCACTGGGCAAAGCCAGACAGGAACCTCATGCCCATTGGACGCGCGTCATCCACCGCGGGTTCCGGCGACCGGGGCGGCAGCCGCCCACGGAGGAATGGCCACGGAAGTGGTACACGTCAGGCTGGATACGGCGAGACGACACAAGCCCCGGTCAGCGCCGCGGCAGCTTTCGGGATCGCGCCCGCATCGCCCCGCGGCCCCCGGCCCGATCGCTGCCCACGTCCGCGCGGCAGCCCGATCAGCTCGTTGTCTGTCGCTTGCCGCAGCGCCGCTCCGCCACGAATCAGGGCATTTCAACCGCCCGTCCCGGACGATCAGCCCGCCGACCGCCCCTCTAGGGTAGTGAGATATGCGCTTTGGACTCTTTGTGCCGCAGGGATGGCGGCTTGACCTGGCGGGAATCGACACCGCGGAGCACTGGCCGGCGATGCTGAGCATCGCCAAGGCCGCCGAGGACGGGCCGTTCGAGTCGATCTGGGTATTCGACCACTTCCACACCGTGCCGGTGCCCACGCAGGAGGCGACGCACGAGGCTTGGACGCTGATGGCCGCGTTCGCCGCCGCCACCAGCCGGGTCAGGCTCGGCCAGATGTGCACCTGCATGGGCTACCGCAACCCGGCCTACCTGGCCAAGGTCGCCGCGACCGTGGACGTGATCTCCGGCGGCCGGGCCGAGATGGGCATCGGGGCAGGCTGGTACGAGCACGAGTGGCGCGCCTACGGTTACGGCTTCCCCTCGGCAGGCGACCGCATCGGCATGCTTGACGAGGGCGTCCAGATCATGCGCCAGCTGTGGACGGAGGGCACGGCCACCCTCGCCGGCCAGCATTACCAGATCACCGGCGCGATCTGCCAGCCGCTGCCGCTGCAGCCTGGCGGCGTCCCGCTGTGGATCGCCGGCGGCGGGGAGAAGAAGACCCTGCGGCTCGCCGCCCGGTACGCCAGCTACGCCAACTTCGACGGCACCCCCGACGGCTTCCAGCGCAAGTCGGAGATACTCAAAGCGCACTGCGCGGACGTAGGCACCGACTACGACGCGATCACCCGGTCCGCGAACTACAACGTGATCCTCGGCGAAACCGAGCGGGACGTGCAGGACCGCATCGCCTGGATGAAGGACCACCTGCTGCGCTGCGGCGTCCCGGAGAACATCGCGGAAGGGCGGGTGCGGGACTTCGCCAACGGGCCGCTCGTCGGCACGCCGGAGCTAATCGCCGAGCGGCTCACCCAGCTCGGCGACCTCGGGATGAGCTACGCGATCCTCAACTTCGCCGAGGTCGCCTACGACCGCACCGCCCTGACCCTGTTCACGGAAAAGATCGCGCCCGCCGTCAACCGCTGACTCGAGCCACGCTGCTCGATGCCGCTCTGCAATGGCCGGCCAGCGGGGTTCCGCGCGGTTACCGCACCGCGCCGATCGTCAGCCCCTCGACGACCTTGCGCTGGGCGAACATGGCGACGACGAGCACCGGGATGACGGCGATCAGGGAGCCGGCCATCAGCAGGTTGTAGGCGACGCCGGTGATCTGCCCCTGGAACACGGTCAGTCCCTGGGAGATCATCATCAGGTGCTCGCTGCTGGTGACGACGAGCGGGAACAGGAAGTTGTTCCAGTTCTGCAGGAACGCGATGACCGTGAACGCGGCGGTCATCGGCTGCGCCAGCGGCCGGTAGACGGTCCAGAAGATCCGCCACTCCGACGCACCGTCGATCCTGGCGGCCTCGCCCAGCTCGACCGGCGCGGACAGGAAGAACTGCCGGAACAGGAAGCAGCCGAGCGCCGAGGCGATGTTCGGCACCAGCAGCCCCTGCCAGGTGTTGATCCAGCCCGCGTCGGCGAGCAGTTGCACGACCGGCACGATCACCACCGTGAACGGGATCATCAGCCCGCTCATCACCACGTAGAACAGCACCCGCTTGCCGGGGAAGTCGAACATCGCGAACGCGTAGCCGGCCAGCATCCCGGTGGCGATCTGCCCGACGGTCGTGACGATGCTGAAGATCGCGGTGTTCATGAAGAACGTGCCGAACGGAGCCGTCCGCCACGCGGTGGCGATATTTCCCCATTGCGGGTGCAGGGGCAGCAGCGAGGCGTCGGGGTTGATGATCTCGCTCTGCGTCTTCAGCGCGGCCGCGATCATCCACAGCAGCGGGAACGCGACGATCAGCACCGACACGGTGACGAGGAAGTAGATGGCGATCTTCGCCGGCAGCCGCATCCCGACGATGCCCGGCTGCCGGGCTCGCCTGCGGGTGCCCGGGGTCCTCAGGCTTGCGGGAAGCCCTCGCTGGCTGTCCGTCGCCCCGCGGTCAAGGACGGGGGTGCGCCGCTGCCCGGTCATGCCGCCGCCCGTGCCGACCGGCCGACCAGGCTGATCTGGATGATCGTGACGGCGAGGGAGATGACGAACAGGATCACCGACATGGCGTCGGCCAGCCCGACCGAGCCGCCCGCCCCGAGGCCGAACGCCTCCTGGTACACGTAGTAAAGCGCCGTCTGCGTCGCACCCTGCGGCCCGCCGTCGGTGAGGATGTATATCTGGGTAAACGTCTGCAGCCCGAACAGGGTAGCGATGACCATCAGCAGCGCGGTCTGGTGGCGCAGCAGCGGCCAGCGGACGTAGCGCAGCCGCTGCCATGCCCCGGCGCCGTCGATGCTCGCGGCCTCGAGGACGTCGCGGGGGAGCGCCTTGAGCGCGGCGAGGTAGATGAGCACGATCTCGCCGAAGTACTGCCAGGTGCCGAACGCGATCACCGCGATCACCGCGTCGGTCGGGTTGGACAGGGTGACCTGCGGGAGCCCGGCGCTGACCAGGAACCGGTTGAACAGCCCGGTGTCCGGCTGGAAGAACGTGAACCAGATGAACGCGGTCGCCACCGACGGCACCACGAGGGGGATGACGAAGAACGCGCGGACGTGCTGCAGGCCGGGCAGCTTCACGTCGAGCAGCAGCGCGACGCCGAGGCCGAGCAGCATGCTGGCGGCGACGAACCCCACGGTGAAGACGGCGGTCACGATGAGGGAGTGGCCGCCGCCGGTCCGGAACACGTCCACGTAGTTGGCCAGGCCGGCGAACGTGAGGTTCGTGCCGAAGATGTTGCCCTGGTAAAGGCTCCGCTGGATCACCATGACCAGCGGCACGACAGAGAACAGGACGGTGAGGCCCAGCACCGGGAGCACGAACGAGTATGCCGTGCCCCAGTGCCGGGCCCGCCTGCGAACAGAGGCCACCAGTCTTAGGAGCCTGTTCCGCTGGCGATCGCCTGGTTGCCCTCCGCGGCGGCCTTCGCGAGCGCGGCCGAGGGGCTGATGCTGCCGCTGATGGCCGCGTTGATCTCGGTGGCCAGGTCAAGCGAGATCGCCGTGTACGCGGGGATCGTCGGCCGGGTCTGGCCGGTGTTCAGCTGGCCGGCGAACACCGAGTAGGTCGGCTGTGCCGCTGCCTCCTGCTTGACCGCGGAGTAGGAGAGCTGGTCAGGACCGCTCGGCAGGCCGCTGCTCTGCCCCGTGAGGTAGGCGCCCTGCGCGGGGGAGGAGAGCCACTGGACGAACGTGATCGCCGCGTTGTTCGCCGCCGTGCCGTGGTCGAACACGCTCGCCACGCCGATGCCGATGTTGGTCGCCGAGTGGCCGGAGCTGCCGGCGGGCAGTTCGGCGACGCCGAAGTTGATGCCCTTGAACTCCGACAGCGCCCACTGGCCCTCGACGATCATGGCGACCGCGTTGCTGGCGAACGCGGGCGCGCCGTCGTAGCTCCCGGCCTCGGCGTAGCTCGTGGCCGGCGCCGCGTGGTCCTTCTGTACCAGGTCGGTCCACAGGGTCAGCGCGGCGACGCCGGCGGGGCTGTCGAACGCGGTCTGGGTGCCGGCCGAGTTGACCAGCTGACCGCCGTTGGACCACAGCACGCTCTCCCAGTCATAGGAGATCCACTCGGCCGTGCCGTACGGGATGTAGATGCCGTAACGGTGCTTGGCCGGGTCGGACAGCTTGACGGCGTCCGCCTCGAGCTGGGCCCACGTGGTCGGCGGCGCCGTGATCCCGGCCGCCGCGAAGTCCGTCTTGTTGTAGAACAGCACGTAGTCGCCGACGCCGCCGAGCGCGATGCCGAGTTCCTTGCCCTGGTAGTACAGGGCGGACTTGATGCCCGGGTACAGCTCGGCGGTCTGCGTCTTGAGGTCCGCGCTCAGGTCTACGACCTTGCCGCTCTCGGCGAGCAGCGGCAGCGCGGACGGGTCCTGGCCGATGACCACGTTCGGCTCGGTGCCGGTCTTGATCGCGGCGATCTCCTTGGCCGTCGACTCGTCGGCGCTTGAGATGTACTGGCCGACGGCCTTGATGCCCGGATGCGTCTTGTCGAACTGTGTGTCGATGTAGTTGACCTCGGCCTGGGAGCCCTCGGTCCAGTACGTGACGGTGACCGGGCCGCTAGAGGAGGCCGACGCACCCGAGCCGGATGACGAGGAACTGCACGCGGCGGCGGCCGTCGCTGCCAGTACGCACACCCCCGCGATTCCCGCCTGGCGGAACGCCCGCCGGGACCAGGGTGCCTGGGACAGGCCGCGCATCCGTACCTCCGATTTATTGGTTTTTGTTCCAGTTAGTAGAGATATTAGAGCGTATCTTGAGGAACATGTGCGAAAGAAACACTACTATATCGATAGGATAACTAGGTAGAGTGGGATGCCGTGGGGAGCACGAAGGCGGCGAGCGACCTGGCCGCCTCGAGCGAGCCGATCAGGGGATGCGACGCGAACGCGCGCAGCGCCAGGTCCGCGGCCCGCGCGGCGACGTGCGCGGACCCGGCGGCATTGGCCGGGCCGGACGCGATCAGTGCGGCGTCGGCGATGTCCCGCTCGCAGGCCCGTACCGCGGACATCAGGCCGAGTTCGTGAGCCGACGGCGGCGATACCGGAAGGGGGACGGGGCCGTGCGCGTCTACCAGGCACGGCACCTCGAGCACCGTGTCCGGCGCCATCTCCTTGACCGTGCCGCCGTTCCGCACGTTGAGGATCAGCCGTGCGGCCGGCCCTCCGGTGAGCGCGGACGCCAGGGCGATCGCGACGGACTCGTACCCGCCCGCCGCCACGTCGGCCTCATCCCGGTCGCCCGCGTGCCCGCCGGTCCGCAGTTCCGCGAAGTAGCTGCGGTTGCGCTCGTCGTTCGCCTGCTGCCACAGCCGGGCAGCGCTGCCAGGCGACCCCGCCGCGGCAGCGTAGAACGCCTGCTGCCGCTGCCTGACGTGCTCGCCGCGAGTCCGCCCGGCGGCCAGCACGTCGCGCAGTGCCTCGCTGTTCGCGTAGTACCAGTACAGGTACTCGTTCGGTATCGCGCCGAGCGCGGCCAGGACGTCCGCGCCGAACAGCCGTCCCTCCTCGGTCAGCAGCAGCCGCCCGGGGTCGTTCAGCAGGGCGGGCAGCAGATCGGTGCCGGATACCCGCAGGCCGCGCAGCCAGCCCAGGTGGTTGATGCCGAGGTAGTCGGCGTCGGCGCGGTCCGTCACCGCGCCAAGGGACGGGCCGGGGTCGACACCCGCGGCGGCGCACACCCGGCGGATCAGGCCGACGGGGGAGTCGCAGACGCCGATCACCCGCGGCCCCAGCGTCGCGGCCATCACCTCGGTGACGATGCCGGCCGGGTTGGTCATCGAGATCACCCAGGCGCCCGGCGCGAGCTCGGCGATCCGGCGGGCGATCGCG
>Ga0335072_10013025_pt1 | contig 11859 bp, 12 predicted proteins | sample Lox_Sample_21_FD_206725 | JGI IMG/M metagenome (GOLD analysis project Ga0335072, IMG submission 206725) | Soil microbial communities from Loxahatchee National Wildlife Refuge, Florida, United States - Lox_Sample_2.1 | ecosystem: Environmental > Terrestrial > Soil > Wetlands | place: USA...
GATGCCGACCAGGCAGACCCTGGCGCCTTCGGCAACGAAGGCGCGCGCCGTGGCCATGCCGATACTGCCCTCGCCGCCGGTGATGACGGCGACCTTGCCCTGCAAACGCGGTGAAGCGGCCATGCCGCCTATGGTTGCGCCGTGCCGGCGGCCCGTCTTGCACGCCAGCGCACGCCGCTTGACCCCCGGGGTACGGGCTACGGACCCGGTCAGGGCGATGGGCACCGTCCGTCTGCGGGCGTGGCGAGCCCGTGGCTGGCCCGGTAGTCGCGCGGGCCAACGCCGTAAGCGGCCTTGAACAGGCGGCTGAAGTGCGCCGGGTCCGGGTACCCCCAGCGCGCCCCGACGGCGGCCACAGGCCGCGTCACGCAGCGCGGATCGCGCAGGTCGTGGCCGCAGTGCTCGAGGCGGCGCTGCCGGATCCAGCCCGCCACGGTGGTGCCGCTGGCGTGGAACAGCTTGTGCAGCTGGCGCAGGGAGATGTGGTGCGCGGCTGCGATCTGGGCGGGTGCCAGCTCGGCGTCGCCCAGGTGCTCCTCGATGAACGCGGTGATCTGCAGCATCAGCGCCCGGTGCGCGATGTCGGGATCGTCGGGCGTGGCGTCCAGCCGCTCGGCAAGAACGGTGCCGAGCAGGTCGACCACGTTGCCCGCCAGGCGCATGCCGATCCCGAGGCCCGGCGCGTCATCCTCGTCGAGCAGATCCGCGATCTTGACCAGGAACGGGCCGATGAGGGCGGCCATGCCACCAGCCTCGCCTGGCAGGCGCGTGGCGGTGAGGCCGGCCAGCCGGTGCTGTGGAAGGCCGAGCATGTCCCTGGGGAAGATGAGCACGAGCATGCGGTGCTCGGTCAGCGCCAGCGTGTACGGCCGGTCGGTGTCGTAGAACGCGAAGTCACCGGGGGTGAGCACCGCCTCGCGGCCGTCCTGGATCAGCACGGCCGTGCCGCGGAGCTGCACGGCGATCTTGTAACACCCGGCCGGGGCCACCTTGACCAGCCGGGCCGTCCTGAGCGCGGTGTGCGGCTCCGCGCGCACCTCGATCAAGCGCAGGCTGCCGAGCTCGGTTCCCCGGAGCCGTCCAAGGAAATCGGCGTCGCCGCCGGGGGTGGAAACCTCCAGCGGGACGAACGTGTCGGACAGAATGTGCTTCCAGTAGTCGAAACGCTGGCGGGGCGGCAGGTCGAGTGTGCGCGCGACATCGGGCATGACTCCTACCTCCTCCGGTAGCCGCGTCTAGCTTGCGGGCGTATGCGCGGATGGTCAAGCGATGTGCCCGGTAGTCCAAGACCGCCAGCGCCGCACCGGCCGACAATGACGCGATCACGGGGCATAGACCTCACGTCCGGAGCGAACAATGACTGATTCAGCGGATATCGGCAAAGGTCAGCTGACCAGACGAGGCTTCCTCGGCGCGACAGGCCTGGCAGTCGGCGGCGGGCTGGCCAGCCTGGCTGGCTGCTCGAGCGCGCTAAAGTCCTCCACCTCGCCGGGTTCCACGTCGGGCGGGACGATAAAGATCGGGTTCATCAGCCCGGAGACCGGGGAGCTCTCGGTATTCACCCAGTCCAACGGATTTGTGCTCAGCCAGGTGCGTTCGGCGCTTGCCAAGGGGCTGACGATCGGCGGCAAGAAGTACTCGGTGGACATCATCTCCGGGGACAGCCAGTCGTCGTCGGCGCGGGCGGCGGCCGTCGCCTCACAGATGGTGCAGCAGGATTCGGTGGACATGCTGCTCGCCACCGCGACACCGGAGACGGTGATCCCGGTCTCATCCCAGGCCGAGGCCTCGGGCGTGCCCTGCGTGCTGACGATCTGCCCGTGGGAGCAGTGGTATTACAAGAGCAGCGGTGCCGCAAATACGTTCAAATACTCCTACATGTATTTCCTCGGCACGCAGGAGGAGACCAACCTGTTTGCATCGGTCTGGCAGACGGCGTCCACCGACCACGTGGTCGGCGGGCTGTGGCCGGACGACGTCGACGGCGCCGGATTCCAGAAGTACGTCACCGCGAAGGCACACAGCCTCGGCTGGAAGGTGGTCCCCTCCGGCGCGTACACCGACGGGCTCTCCGACTTCACGCCGATCATCTCGAAGTTCAAGGCGGCCGACGTCCAGATTCTGCACGCCGTGCCGATCCCGCCCGACTTCATCACGTTCTGGCGGCAGGCGCATGAGAACGGGTTCACCCCGAAGATCGCGTCGATTTCCAAGGCGCTGCTGTTCCCGAGCGCGGCGACCGCGCTCGGGTCGCTGGTGCAGAACGTGATGTCGCCGCTGTGGTGGACGCCGCAGTTCCCGTATAAGTCCTCGCTCGACGGCACCTCGGCGTCGGACTTCGCCGCGAACTACAAGACGGCCACCGGGAACGAGTGGACCCAGCCGATGGGCTTCAACTACGCGATCTTCGAGATTGCGACGGCCGCGCTCAAGGCGTCCGGCGACCCGAAGAACGGCAGCGCCGTCGCGCACGCGCTGAGCACGCTCAAGGGTGAGGCGATCACCGGTGCCTACGACTTCGCCACCGGCCCGGTGCCGCACGTGTCCCAGGTTCCCGAGCTGCTCGCGCAGTGGCGCGTGGTGTCCGGCAGTCCGCAGCTCGTCGTCATCAACAACTCGCTGCTGCCCGCAGTGCCGGTCGCGGGTTCCCTAGAGCTTCTATGAGCGTTCCGGCGCTGGAGGTCACCGACGTCGCCAAGAGCTACGGCTCGCTGCCCGTGCTCGGCTCGGTCTCGCTGACCGTTGCGCCGGGTGAGGCCGTGGGCGTCGTCGGCCCGAACGGCGCCGGCAAGACCACCCTGCTCGACCTGCTGACCGGAACCGGGAGATGCGACGCCGGGCGGGTGCTGCTGCACGGCAGGGACGTGACGCGGCTGGCGCCGCCGCTGCGGGCCAGGATGGGTCTTGGCCGCACGTTCCAGGTGCCGCGGCCGCTGGCCGGGCTGCGCGGGTGGCACGCGTACGGGGCGGCGCAGGCGGCCCTGGCCGTGACCGGCATGGCGGACCGGGCCAACACGCGGGCGGGCTCACTGCGCCTGCTCGACCGCAAGCGCCTGGAACTGGCGCGCGCGCTGGCGATGCGGCCGCGCGTGCTGCTGCTCGACGAGATCGCGGGCGGCCTGAGTGACCCCGAAACCGAGGCGCTGATCGGGACGATCCGCGCGGTGAACGAGGCGGGCACCGCGATCATCTGGGTGGAGCACGTGCTCCGGGTGCTCACCGCGGTGGTCACCCGGCTGTCCTGCCTGGCCGGCGGGCAGATCATCGCCGACGGGGCGCCCTCCGACGTCCTGGCCAGCGACGCGGTGCGGACCGCCTTCCTCGGCGGCGGGGTGCTGTGAGCGCGGCGGCGGCCGGGCAGGCAACGACGAAGGCTCCGCTGCTGGAGATCACGGATCTCGACGTGTTCTACGGGGACTTCCAGGCGCTGTTCGGCGTGTCGATGTCGGTGACGCAGGGATGTGCGACCGCCCTCGTCGGCGCCAACGGCGCGGGCAAGACCACGCTGCTGCGCACGATCGCTGGCGCGGAGGCCGCCTCGGCCGGCGTCATCTCCTACGGCGGCGCGGACATCACGTCGGCGCCGCCGCACCGGCGGATCGGCCGCGGCATCGCCCTGGTGCCGGAGGGCCGCAGGCTGTTCCCGAGCCTGACCGTGGAGGAGAACATCCAGGTGGGCGCCGCCGCGGCGGCCTCTGCCCAGTGGCCGCTGCAGCGGATCTACGACACGTTCCCCATGATCGCCGGCCGGCGCAGGCAGCGTGCGTCCACGCTGTCCGGCGGCGAGCAGCAGGCGGTGGCGATCGCGCGGGCGCTGGCCGCCGGGCCGTCCCTGCTGCTGCTCGACGAGATCTCGCTCGGGCTGGCGCCGGTCGTGGTCGAGGGGCTGTACGAGACGCTCTCCGGGCTGCGGTCGGCCGGGGCCACGATCGTGCTCGTCGAGCAGGATCTGAAGCGCGCGATGGACGCCTGCGACGACGTGGTCTGCCTGCTCGAGGGGCGGGTCGCGCTGGCCGCGCCGGTCGCCGACGTCACCAGGGATCAGGTCGTCGCCGCCTACTTCGGTGAGGGCCACCGGTGAACTGGGTCAACGCGGTCATCCAGGGCATGCTGCTCGGCGGCCAGTACGCGCTCATCGCGTGCGGGCTGTCGCTGACATTCGGCGTCATGCGGATCGTGAACCTGGCGCACGGCGACCTGGCCGTGTGCGGTGCCTATCTCGGGCTCGTCCTGTCCTCCGCGCTCGGCGTGCCGGTCTGGGTCACGCTGCCGCTGCTGCTGCCCGCGGCGTTCGGCGTCGGCATGGCGCTGCAGCTGCTGCTCTTCGGCCGGGCGCTGCGGCACGGGGCGCTCGCTCCGGTGCTGGTCACGTTCGGGCTGTCGGTGATGATCGAGAACCTGCTGCAGGTGGCCGCGACCTCGGACCCCCGCGGGCTCAACGGAGGGTCCCTGGCGCTGGCCAGCTTCCACATCACCGGCGGCATCACCGTGTCCTGGCTGTTCCTGACCGCGTTCCTCACCGCGTGCGCGGTCCTTTCCGGCCTGCAGCTCAGCCTGTCGCGCACCTCGTGGGGCCGCAAGGTGCGCGCGATCGCCGACGACCTGGACACCGCGAGGCTGGTCGGGATCCGGGTGCGGCCCGTGTTCGCGACCGTGGCCGGCATCGCGGTCGCCACCGCGGCCCTGGCCGGCGCGTTCATCGGCACGATCGGCACGTTCGACCCGCAGACGGGCACCGACGTCCTGATCTTCGCGTTCGAGGCGGTCGTCATCGGCGGCATCGGGTCGCTGTGGGGCACCCTCGCCGGCGGGGTCGCTCTCGGGGTCACTCAGGTGGTGGTCGGCGAGGTCAACCAGGCATACGCGGTCCTCGCCGTGAACCTGCTGTTCCTCGCCGTGCTCACGGTCCGGCCCGGCGGGCTGTTCACCAGCCGCCAGGCGGTGCGCGAGATCCAGGGTCAGGGGGCGGCCGGATGAAGCGCAACGCCGGGGTCGGCTCGCTCGGCAACCGGGCCCCGGTGACCGCGGTCCCGGTCAGCCGGTGGAACCGGACCGCGACAGGCTTCACCGGGTTCTGTGCGCTCGCCGTGGCGTTCATGGCCGTGATCCCGTTCGTGATCGGCGGCCCCGCAGAGCAGCCGCTGATCACGCTGCTCACGTTCGTCGCGATGGCGAGCCTGTGGAACCTCCTGGCCGGGTTCAGCGGGCTGACCTCGTTCGGCCAGCAGGCCTACATCGGCGTCGGCGCCTACGCGCTCTACCTGGTCGCGGAGCACGGGCTCAACCCGTTCGGCGGCATCGCCGCGGCGGCGGTCATCGCCGCGGTCGTCGCGCTGCCGGTGTCCGCGCTGGTGCTGCGCCTGTCCGGCGGGTACTTCGCCGTGGCCACGCTGGTCGTGGCGGGCACGTTCCAGATCATCGCCACGCTGTCGCCGTCGGTCGGCGGGACCACCGGTGTGAGCGTGCCCGGGCTGGCCGGCTACGGCGACGTGCTCCGCGAGGCGCTGACCTACTGGGCGACGCTCGCCGTCGCCGTGGCCAGCGTGGCCGGGGTCTACCTGCTCGTGCGGCATACGTTCGGGCTCGACGCCAGGGCCGTCAGCAGCGACCCGGTCGCCGCCGCCAGTTCCGGTGTCCGGGTGGGACGGATCCGGCTGCTGGCCTACGTGGTGGCGGCGGGCGGAGCCGGGGCGGTCGGCGCGCTGATCGCGCTGCAGACCCTGTACGTGGAGCCCACCTCGATCTTCAACATCCAGTACAGCGTGTACATGCTGTTCATGGTGCTGATCGGCGGCATGGGGACGATCGAGGGCCCGATCATCGGCGCGCTGGTGCTGTTCGCGCTGCAGGAGTGGCTGTCCGCGTACGGAGCCTGGTATCTGGTGATCGTGGGCGGGCTCGCGGTCGCCGCGACGCTGGCCGCCTCCCGCGGGCTGTGGGGGTTCGCCAGCGAGCGGTTCGGCTGGTCGCTGCTCCCGGTCGGCTACCGCGTCCGCCAGCCGCCCCCGCAGTGACGCGCTTACTCCGGATTACCCCAGGCGCGGGCAAGATCCTGTATTTCTGCGTATAGCTTGTTATCTTTGTCCTTCAATTCCAGTCTTGCATCCTCTATAAATGGGCGATAATTTTCCTCTACCGCCAGGAAATGGCCCTTCAGCAGATCCTGGAAAAGATCCCGATCAAAAACGTTATGGCTGAGTGCCACGGCCGTCAGTTCCCAGAAGGCCAGGTAAGAGTGGATTTTGTTCTTCAGCAGAATGTTTTCCTGGCTGAGCGGCTGCTGCTTCAGCCTATTGAGCATCAGGGCAATAGCTTCACTCTGCCGCGGGTGCGGAAAGTCCGACTGCCAGTTGATGCGCCGTTCGAGCGTATCGGCATAGAAATTCACCGTCGCCTGCTTCTTGATTCTGCTATTCGCTCTCTTGGTTTCTCTCCGGCTGCTGTTAAGCGTCACTATCACTAGAACTGCGCCAAGAAGCGTGGCGCCGAACAGCGCCCATGTCCCTAGAGCGGTCCAACCGTCGGGCTTCATCCCGCCCCATCTCATGCAAAAGCCGGTAAGCACCCCAATTTGATCGCAAGGGTAACACCCGCCGCAGTGCCGTAGCTATGCCGAACGAGAGGCGCCAATCCTGGCATATGCCTTATAAAAGGGAACAGGGCCGCGCACCGGTCACCGCCGGTATGAGACCGGTCAGCGGCCGACCCGCACCAGCTTCGACGGGACGACGATAACCGGGAACGGCAGCTCGGCCGGGAACGGCTCATCCCCGGCCACACGCGCCATCTGCTCGTACCGGCCGTCGCGCAACTCGAACACGATCAGTTCCGGCTTGTCCCGGTCCGGCTCGACGATCCAGTAAGAAACAATGCCGAACTGCTCGTATACCTGCTTCTTGCGGTTCCGGTCGTACAGCCGGGTCCGCGGCGCCTCGCGGCCGAGCGCGCCACGAGCCTGCCCGAGCGCCGTTACCTAGAGTCCCGCGCCGCCCGGCTGGCTGGGCACGGCTGACGGCACGCCGACCACCGCCCCGCGGCGATCGACCTCCAGCGTGCGGACCTGCCACGCCACGCCGGTCTGCTCGGCGAGCGGCGGCACGGCGGCCGGGCCCGGGTGCACTCCCGTCACGCTGAGCGCGAGCACCGACGGCCCGGCACCGGACACAACCGCCGGGATTCCGGCGGCCCGCAGCCGGGCGACCAGGTCGGCCGTTGCCGGCATCGCGACGGCGCGGTACCGCTGGTGCAGGAGGTCCTCGGTCCCGGCCATGAGCAAGGCCGGGTTCGCGGTCAGCCCGGTGATCAGCAGCGCCGCGCGGGCCGCGTTCGCCGCCGCGTCCGCGTGCGGCACCGACGCGGGGAGCAGCCCGCGCGCGGTGTGCGTCAGCATGGGATCGGCCGGAACGCAGAGCACCGGAGTCAGCCCGTCGACCGGCTCGAGACGGGCCGCCTCGGCCCGCGTGCCCGACGTCCAGGCGATCGTGAGGCCACCGGAGAGGCACGCCGCGACGTTATCGGGATGCCCCTCGATGCGGGAAGCGAGCCGCAGTAGCTCCGGGCCGCCGAGACCATCGCCACCGGGACTGAGCGCCCGTGCGGCCAGCACACCGGCCACGATCGCGCCCGCCGACGAGCCGAGCCCGTACCCCTGCGGTATCGCGTTGGTACAGCGCAGCCCGATCCCGGGCGGCTGCCCGCCCAGCAGGCTGAACGCGGCCCGCATGGCCTGCACCACCAGGTGCGCGTCGTCGGCCGCCACGGTGTCCTCGCCCACGCCGGACACCTTGATCGCGACGCCGTCGGCGATGATCCGGGCCTCGACCACGTCGTGCAGGCCCAGCGCCAGGCCCATGGCGTCGAAGCCCGGGCCCAGGTTCGCGCTGGTCGCCGGGACCCGGACGGTGACCGGTCGGTCTGGCCAGTTCATCGGGTCGGCCTCACGCCAGCCCGAGCTCCGCGGCCGCGGCGTGCGCGTCGGCCTGGATGGTCACCGGCGCCGGTGCGGCCGACACGGCCCAGTCCGGCTCCTTGAGCCCGTGGCCGGTGATCGTGCAGACCACCCGCAAGCCCTCGGCGAGCTGGCCCCGCTCCCTGGCCTGGAGCAGGCCAGCAACGCCGGCGGCGGAGGCGAGCTCGCCGAACACGCCTTCGCGCCGCGCCAGCAACCGGTAGGCGGCGAGGATCTGCCGGTCGGTAACGGACTCGATCAGGCCGCCGGACTCGTCCCGCGCCGCCCTGGCGAGATGCCACGAGGCGGGGTCGCCGATCCGGATCGCGGTCGCGATCGTCGATGGGGCCGTCACCGGCCTGCCCGCCACGATCGGCGCCGCACCGCTGGCCTGGAAGCCGAACATGCGGGGCCGCCTCGTCGCCCGGCCAAGGCCCGCGTATTCCGTGTAGCCCTTCCAGTAGGCGGAGATGTTGCCGGCGTTGCCGACCGGCAGGCAGTGCACGTCGGGGGCGTCGCCGAGCGCGTCAATGACCTCGAACGCCGCGGTCTTCTGGCCCTCGAGCCGGTCCGGGTTCACGGAGTTGACCAGGGCGACGTTGTAGTCGACGGCGAGCTTGCGCACGAGCTCGAGGCAGTCGTCGAAGTTCCCGTCGATCTGCAGCAGCCGCGCGCCGTGCACCAGGGCCTGGGCCAGCTTGCCGAGCGCGATGTTGCCGCGCGGGACCAGCACAGCGCAGGTCAGGCCCGCCTTCGCCGCGTAGGCCGCGGCGCTGGCGCTGGTGTTGCCCGTGGACGCGCAGATCACGGCGGTCGCGCCTCGGCCGACCGCGGTGCTGACCGCGACGGTCATGCCGCGGTCCTTGAACGACCCGGTCGGGTTGCCGGCCTCGACCTTGAGGTAGACGTCGCATCCGGTCATCTCGGACAGCGCGGCCGCCCGGATCAGCGGCGTGCCGCCCTCGCCGAGCGTGATCACCGGGGTGTCCGGGGTCACTGGCAGCAGGCTGCGGTACTCGGCGATCACGCCTCGCCACTGCGCGGCGGCCATCACCGACCCCTCACTCACCGGATTCACCCTCGACCCGCAGCACGCTGTCGACGGCGCGCACCGCCTCCATCGCGGACAGGTCGGCCACGGTGGCCGCGAGCGCCGACTCGCGGGCCGTGTGCGTGACGATCACCAGGTAGGCCTCGTCGCCGTGGCCCTCCTGTCGCACCGCCTGGATCGACACGTCGTGCCGGGCGAACGCCTCGGCGACCGGGGCGAGCACCCCGGGTCGGTCGGCCACGTCGAGCGCCACGTGATACCTGGTCATCGCCTCGGACATCGGCAGCACGGGCAGTTCGGCGTAGCTCGGCGCGTCCGGGCCCCGGATCCCGGCGACCCGGTTGCGGGCGACGACGACAAGGTCGCCGAGCACCGCGCTCGCGGTCGGCCCGCCGCCGGCTCCCGCGCCGTAGAACATCAGCCGCCCGGCCGACTCCGCCTCGACGAACACCGCGTTGTAGGCGCCGCGCACCGAGGCCAGCGGGTGCTCCCTGGAGATCATCGCCGGGTGCACCCGGACCGAGATCCCGTCGTCGCTGCGCTCACAGATCGCCAGCAGCTTGACCACGCAGCCAAGCACCCGGGCGCCCGCGATGTCGGCGGCGGTCACCGCGGTGATCCCCTGCCGGTACACGTCGGCCGTGGACACCCGGGTGTGGAACGCCAGGCTGGCCAGGATCGCCGCCTTGGCGGCGGCGTCGTACCCGGCGACGTCGGCGGTCGGGTCGGCCTCGGCGTAGCCAAGCGCCTGGGCCTCGGCCAGCGCGTCACCGAACTCGGCGCCTGAGCTGTCCATCCGGTCCAGGATGTAGTTCGTGGTCCCGTTCACGATCCCGAGCACGCGGCGTACCGCGTCACCGGCCAGCGACTCCCGCAGCGGACGCAGCAGCGGGATCGCCCCGGCCACCGAGGCTTCGTAGTACAGGTCGGCGCCGTGCTCGCGCGCCGCGGCGTGCATCACCGCGCCGTCGCTGCCGAGCAGGGCCTTGTTCGCGCTCACCACCGACTTGCCGGTCCGCATCGCCGCGAGCAGCAACTCGCGGGCCGGCTCGATGCCGCCGATCATCTCGACCACGATGTCGACATCGGGGCGCGTCACCAGCGCCATGGCGTCGGTCGTGACGAGGTCGGGGCCCACTCCGGCGGTCTGCGCCCGTCCGGCGGGATCACGCACCGCCACGCCGACGACCTGCAGCGGCGCGCCGACCCGGGCCGCCAGGTCGGTAGCCTGCTCGCGAAGCAGCCGGAACACCTCGGAGCCGACCGTGCCGCAGCCCAGCAGAGCCACCCGAAGCGGCCCGCGCTGCGGCATGCGATCACCGCTCGCTGCCATGGATGTCCCCTCTGCTGCGAAGCCCTCAAGCCCGGTCACGTTTTGACAAAGGCTATCTACCGGCAGGCACGGGCGTCACCACGGCCACCGGGCCTCAGGCTGTCGGGCCGCTGCCGAGCCACCCTCGCCGCTTGAACAGGATGATCAGCAGGATGATCGCGACGATCTCGGAGCCGAGGCCGAGGAACAGGAACTCACCCAGGTTCGACTGCAGGTGGCCCGTCAGCCAGGCGAAGTTCTGCCCGAAAAACCCGGTGAGGAAGCCCAGGGGCAGGAACACGGTGGCGATGATCGCTAGCTGCTTCATGACCACGTTGAGCCGGTTGGACACCATCGACAGGTGCGTGTCCATGGCGCCGCTGATCAGGTCACGTTCCGCGTCCACCTGGTCGCTGATGCGGATGAGATGGTCGTAGAGGCTGCGGAAGTAAGCCGCGTTTTTGCTGGTCATCCCGGGGATCGTCACCATGCCTGCGTTGACGCTGGCAATCATGTCGCGCTGGGGCGTGATGACCTTGCGGATGGTCATGACCTCCCGCTTCATGTCGAAGAGGGTCCCGAGCTGTTCCTCGGTCGGGTTCTTGAGGATCGCTCCCTCGAGGTTGTCGATCGAGTCGTCGAAGGCGGACAGCACGGGGAAGAACGAGTCGACCAGCGTGTCCATGATCAGGTAGAAGATCACGACCTGCGGCGCCGCCACCTCCGAGGCGTGGTGACCGCTGATGCGGTCGTGCACCGTGGCCAGCGCCGGGCAGTTCCCCTGGTGAAGGGTGATGATGAATTTCTTGGTGATGAAACAGTGCACCTCAGCCGTGCTCTTCCCGTCATCGGCGATGCCGAACGTGATGACGTGGACGAAGTCGTCGTACTCGTCGATCCGGGCCCGCTGACCGAACCGGTCTGCCGCCTCCACCGCCAGCGGGTGGAAATGAAACGTGCTCGTCAGCAGGGCCGTGACGTCGTCGTCCGGCCCTGGGTCGTGGAGGTCGAGGTCGAGCCAGAAGAACTCGCCTCCGGCAACGGCCTGCTCAATGTTCTGCTGGGTGGGGTCGGTAGCCTTCCCGTCCTGCCTTAGCGTCCCTTTCATGGGGAATTATCCCTTTCATGCGAAAGCGGTGACGATCAGGAGCCCGGCGCCCCCGGGCCCGTTGGGTCGGGCCCGGCCGACCCAACGGGCCCGACCGGCCCATCCGCGGCAACCTGAGCATCCGCCGCCGCATCCACGGCGGCGATGTCAGCGGGCGAGGCGCCCAGCCGGCGCTCGACGTCGGCCAGCCGCTCGCTGATCACCGACAGCCGCTGGCCCAGGTCGGCATGGCCTCTTTGGTACTCCTGCCGGTTGGCGTCCGTGTGCTCCTTGACGAACACCGAGGCGACGGTGGCGGTGAGCACGCCGATGAGGCCGATACCCACGAGCATGAGCACGACGGCGACGGCCCGGCCGCCCTCCGTGGTGGGATACCGGTCCCCGTAGCCGACGGTGGTCACGGTGACGATGGCCCACCACAGAGCGTCCGGGTAGCTGTG
>Ga0335072_10013026_pt1 | contig 11859 bp, 9 predicted proteins | sample Lox_Sample_21_FD_206725 | JGI IMG/M metagenome (GOLD analysis project Ga0335072, IMG submission 206725) | Soil microbial communities from Loxahatchee National Wildlife Refuge, Florida, United States - Lox_Sample_2.1 | ecosystem: Environmental > Terrestrial > Soil > Wetlands | place: USA: Florida...
TGACACCGCGCGGCGGATGGAGCTTTTTGAGCAGAGCGCTCCAGTGCTGATGAGGAAGGCCGTGGACGGGCTTGGGCTCAACCAGCAGGAGCGCACCGGCATCACGCACATCCTTGTCACCTGCTGCACAGGGCACTATGCGCCGGGCCTCGACTTTGAGATCCTCGATCACTTGGGACTCTCGCCGGGCGTGGAGCGCACCATGATTGGATTCATGGGGTGCTACGCTGCAATCAATGCGCTCAAGCTGGCGCGGCACATTGTGCGCTCTGATCCGAATGCGGGCGTCCTGATGGTCAATCTGGAGCTTTGCACCCTCCATTTGCAGGAGACGCAGGAGTTGGAACAGGTGCTCTCGTTCCTGGTTTTTGCTGATGGCGCAGCGGCGAGCCTCATTACTGCTCGCGAGCAGGGCTTTGCTCTCGACAGCTTCAAGGCGGTGATGGTGCCCGGCACGCGTGGGTTGATTACCTGGAAGATCCGCGGGCTCGGATTCGACATGTTGCTCTCCGGCCAGGTGCCGGCGGAGCTGGGCCGCGCGCTCCACGAGGGCGAGTTGATGAGCGAGCGCGACGACATCGACCTGTGGGCCGTGCATCCCGGCGGACGGTCGATACTGGATGCGGTGGAAAGAGGCCTGGAGCTGCCCGGCGATGCGCTCGCGGCGTCGCGCCAGGTGCTGTCCTGCTTCGGCAACATGTCGTCGGCCACGGTCATGTTTGTGCTGCAGAGGATGATGCAACAGGCGCGTGCCGGGCAGCGTGGCTGTGCAATGTCATTTGGGCCGGGGCTGACAGCGGAGACGATGCGCTTCCATGCCGTCTAGTGGGGCAGTCGACTCCAGCCGCCGCGTCTCTCCGCGTGAGTTGCCAGAGCTGATGGATGGCGACTGCAGCTATGAGGATTTTCGTGACTGCCTGCGCAGTCTGGAGCAAGTCAACCGCTGGCTGCTGGGCTACCGGCCAACCCTCGCGTGGCTCGAGCGCCTGCCGCTTGAACTGCGCGGACGGTGTGATGCGCGTGATCCGCTGCGCATCGTCGACGTAGGCTGTGGCGGCGGCGACCTGCTGCGGCAGATTGCAACCTGGGCGCGAGGACGCGGCCTTGCTGTCGAGTTAACCGGGATCGACTTGAATCCTTACGCCGCGCGTGCGGCAGAGGAATCCATACCGGAGGAGATTGGAATAACCTGGGTGACAGGCGACGCTCTGGAGTATCGCTCGGAGAAGCCGGTTGACATCGTAGTGAGTTCGCTGATGGCGCATCATCTGGAGGATGATGAGATCGTTGCCCTGTTGCGCTGGATGGAATCGACTGCGCAGGCAGGCTGGTTTATCAATGATCTGGAGAGGTCTGCGCTGAGCCGTCGCGTCTTTGGGTGGATGGCAAAGGTAGCCGGGTGGCACCGGTTTGTGTGTCACGATGGGCCGGTGTCTTTCCGGCGCGCATTCCGCGAAGAGGATTGGCTTCGGCTGTTGGCCGCGGCAGAGGTCCCGCGAGAGCTCGTATCGGTGGCGCATTGGCGGCCTGGACGATTGTGTGTCGGACGGTGGAAGTGACGTTGTATTGCTGGTTGGGCCACGCTGGCGTGCGGCCGTTGAGCGCCGTTGCTGACCGTCGTAAGCGAGTCAGCGCATCAGCTCAATCGGCCCGCTGCGCAAAAATATTTGTCTAAGAAGTGAACCATGCCAACTTCCACGCTGCTAACGCCTCGCACCGCCGGCTCCAGATTCAAGCTGGTCCTCTGGGCGTCTCTTGGTCTCACCACGCTCTTTGTCTTCATCACTTCAGAAGTGTTCCTCATCGCCGACTATCCGATGTACCACGCCTATCGTCTCCAGGTGATAGCCGACCGCCATCTGCTCATCCCGCACACGCTTGCTGGCTCCATGGCTCTGCTCATCGGCCCACTCCAGTTCTCATCGCGATTTCGCCAGCGGCACCTCGGGCTTCATCGGCTTCTGGGTCGCATCTACGTTGTCTCCGTCTTTGTCGGTTCCTTCACCGGGATCGCTCTCGCTGCCGGCCGTCCTGGTCTGCCCGGAACCTCCATGCAGGCTGCTGCATGGATGGTCTGCACAACCGCCGCCTTCATCACCGCGCGTAACCGCCAGATCGTTGCGCACCGCCAATGGATGGCCCGCTCCTACGCGGTCACCTTTACCTTTGTCTCGAGCCGTGTGCTCAACCTCTGGCCCCGTTACTGGAGCCACCTGGGCGATTCGCTGGCCGCCGTCGGCGTGATCGCCTTCACCCTCGCTTCCCTGCTTCTCGTCGAGCTCGGCATCAACTGGCGCGAGCTCACGACCCGCCGCGGATAATCGTCAGCCGCAGGGACGTCAGATTTTCAGCGCATAATCTTTTCAGCGCATCTTCCTGAAGCGCATGACCAAACAGCGAGATCCAGCTTTGCAAAAAATCTCATCTCCCAAAGCTGGTTCCCACCAGCTCCGAGCTGACTACGGGCCCGTATCCACCGATTTGCCCAACGATCCTCACCACCTCAGGCTCCTTGCCCTCCAGGACCCAGACCATCACATCTTTCGGCTGAATGCCAAGCAGCATCGCAATCACGCCCACAATGCCGCCCAGCTCCGGATGGATGCGAAATACGGTCGCCTTCAGCGTTTGGCCTGCCATGGAAAACGGCTGCTCGCCCTCCGTCGAGATCAGGAGCTGAATCAATCGTCCGCCGCGAACCGGCGCCAGCATTCCCACCCGAAACGGCGCCGTGTCGGGCGCCGCATTCAGCAGCAGCGTTCCAACGAACCCATTCGCCAGGTCATCCGGCAGATCCATGTGCTCGCTTTCAACGTGCATTCCGCCATCCCCGTCCGCGGTGCGGCTGGTCACCATGCCGGTTGCTGCTTCCACCGTACAGTCTACCGGATGGGCAAAATACGGCCCCTTCTCCACGTGATGGTCGCGCACTAACCGAAACGTGCCTTGCTGGCTATAGACCGTCGTCTCGTCATCGATCGATCCATCCGCAAAGCGATAGGTCAGGCGCATCGACACTTCATCGCCCTGCACAGCCTGCGAAAAGTCGACATGGGCAATGATCTTTCCATTCGCGGAACGGGCCACCATCGACCGCTGCATCGGCTGCCCGATCAATTTCACTGGAATGCGTTCTGCCCGCGCTGCGCTGCCCGGCGCGATCAGCAATAGCCCGGCCAACCAAAAGCCTCGCCACATCAAAAAACCTCGTTCCGATAATTCGTCCTATGAACTGCCCAATGGCCCACTGCAAGAGCAGGCATCTCACGTCTCACCTTTAGACGCGATCCATCTCCGAAAGCACACCCTCCAAGCCTGTGCGCGCCCCGGCATCGTGCGTCCAGCCGGTTCCCTGCCCGCTCCAAGATGACGATTTGTACAGAATGGCATTTCAAACTGCTTTTGCGGCGTCTATTAGAAATAATGGAATCACGCGACAGATCGATTCAGCATCCAGCGAACCAGGAGCCATGCTTTGCACGATAAAGTTCTCATACTGGGTGGCGGAGTGGCAGGCTGTGCCGCTTCAATCGCCCTCGCTCGCAAGGGACGAAACGTCGTACTGATTGAACGTGAGCCCACGCCGCGCCATAAGGTGTGCGGAGAGTTCCTGAGCGGTGAGGCGCTCGTGGATCTGCATGCGCTGGGCCTCGATGTGGCCGCGCTTGGCGCGGTGCCCATCGATTCCGTTCGCCTGGCCGCCGCCCGTCGCGCTGCAGAGGCTCCGCTGCCTTTTCCTGCCGCTTCGCTTACGCGCAGGGCGCTTGACTCGGCGCTCATTGCCCAGGCCGTCGCGGCTGGAGTGCAGGTGGAGCGTGGCCGCAGCGTGCAGGCGCTCAGCCGCACGCCAGCCAACCTCTGGCAGGCTACGCTCGATGACGGCGCCACCCATGAAGCCTCAACGGCTTTTCTCGCCACCGGCAAGCACGACCTGCGCGGCCACGCGCGCCCCAAGGACCCCCAACAGTGGGTCGCCTTCAAGATGTATTTCCGTCTGGCTCCCGGCCAGGCCGCTGCGCTGGCGGGCGCATCCGAGTTGATGCTCTATCCGGGAGGCTACGGTGGCATCCAGCCCGTGGAAGGCGGCATCGCCAACCTTTGTTGCGTTGTGCAAAGGAGGCATCTTGCACGCGCCGGGTATCGCTGGGAAGGATTTCTGGCGAAGATGCAGCGGGAGTGCCCGCATCTCGCCATGAGGCTGCATGGCGCGGAGCCCTTGCTCGCCCGCCCAATTGCCATCACCCACATTCCTTATGGATACATTCGCCGCACAACCGAGAATGGCCTTTACTGCATTGGCGACCAGGCAGCCGTCATCCCCTCGTTTACCGGCGACGGCATATCGATCGCTCTGCATACAGCCCGCTGCGCCGCAGCGGCTTATCTTGCGTCAGTACCGGCGCCGGTCTTTCAGGCCAGATTACGCTCTGCACTGCTGTTCCAGATGCGCCTGGCCGAGCTGGCGGCCGATGGCTTGAACAACTCGTTCGCGCGCGCCGTGCTGCCGTTTTGCCTCAGGGTCTGGCCCGGCGTCATGCGCGTCACGGCTGCGCTCACACGCGTCGCCCAGCACTCCGCCGTTGATCCTCAGGTCGCCGTCAGTTGAACCCGCGCGCGTCCAGCGACCCACAATAGTCAAATCCCTCCAGGGGAGATGCAATGAAATCCTTCGCAGTCTTTGTTCTCGCCGCGCTGCTGGCGCCTGCCGCGCATGCACAGCATCAGACCTTCACCATCAACCCGGATGCCAGCCAGGTCAATATGACGCTCAACACCACCCACGAAGTTGTTCACGGCACGTTTCACATTCAATCTGGATCGATTGGGTTTGACCGCAGTGCTCCAGGCATGTCGGGTTCGGTAGTCGTCCTCGCCGGCAGCGGCAAGACCGGCAATGGCAGCCGCGACAAGAGAATGGACAAGGAGATCCTGCAGGTAGAACAGCACGCAACCGTCTCCTTTGAGCCCAGGTCCTACGCCGGCGCTATCGCTCCTTCAGCAGATTCGACCATTCAGGTAACCGGTATCTTCACGCTCCTCGACACGCCGCACGAAATCACCATCCCCATGCTTGTCCATCTGGAAGGCACAACCGCAACAGCCAAGGCACATTTTCAGATTCCCTACATCCAGTGGGGACTGAAAGACCCAAGCATATTGTTCTGGAAAGCGGACAAGACTGTAGCGATTGACCTCTCCCTTACCGGCCAGCTCTCAAAATAAAGCTCGTTTCTTCCCCGCGGTCACCAGGAAGAAGATTGCCATGGCCCGCCCGCCCAATCTGACGAAGCGACGCGTCCGGCCGGTTGCGAAGGCAAACGGCATGCACAAGAGAGTCGGTTGGCACACCTTCCGCCATACCTTCGGCAACAACGGAAGAAAGATTGTCATGGCGGCGCCCCGTCGTTCATGCGGTGGGAAAGAGGAAGCCTGTGTCTGCGGGTGCCCCGCTGGTTGAGAACAATATGGAAGAAGCACAGGCGTTTCGCTGGGCGGATCACGCTTCCGCAAGAAGTTCTGTGTGGTATTTAGGCGCGATGGCCTTCGCCTTTGCCAAAAATTCAGCCATCTGCTCTGCATCCAGAGCTGGCGGTGGGGTCGTCCGCGTGGCCACAGGCACACCGATTTCCTCAAAGAAACTGTCATTCCCTGCCGGCGAACAAACGCAGATCATTCGGACAGGCCTTGAGGATGCGTTATGAAACTGGTGCGGCGCGTTGGATGGAATGTTGACCGTTTCACCGGCACGGACGGTTGACTTTCTACCGCGGAAGGTCACATCCACTTCGCCTTCAAGAAGGATGAAAGTCTCTTCAAAATCGTGACGGTGTGGCCCTGGGCCGCCACCGGGCGGCACGTGCATATCAATCACGCAGAAGCGGCCACCGGTGTCTTTTCCGGCCACGGTGATGGTGTAAGTGTCTCCAACCAGACCGATGTGCGGAGCCGTTTCCCCGTCCACCTTGCAGTACGCCAGAGTTCGGTTTGGATCGTCCGCGGGAAGGGGCGAATTTTCAGGTGTTTGGCCGAGCATGAATTTTCTCCTAAAGAGGGCTGGATCAACCTCTGCCAGTTTATGCTTTCCAGGGTGCCATGGCTGCGCATAAACCGAAGCGGCCGCGCAGTGCGCGAAGATCCCGCCCAGAGTGATGAGGGACCACAAACATCTACTCTGCAAACGGGAGTACGACGCTGGTGTCGAAATAGCCATGCTATTACCTCGCAAACAGGATTCCGGTGATCGCGCCCGCATCTGACACTGCATGCCAACATGAGTGGCACTCAATGCCATTGTCAAGTTGAAAAATGCTACAAATGGTTCCGATTTTGAAAGGACTCGGGGCAGAGCTAACCGCGGCATTGCGGCCGATCGGAAGGGTCCGGGAGGTAATGCCATTATTGGCATTACGAGTTGACAATGGCCCTCCATGTCAACTATCTTTCTCGCAGTGGCACTGTGTGCCATTGTGGATTCGCCTGCGGCCGGCGCAATCAATCGGAAAATCAGCCGGGCGCTTCCCTATCGGATGTCGAAGGAGCGGGGATGAAGGTACGGGACAAGGTCGTAGTTGTAACAGGAGCGGGCAACGGCATCGGGCGTGAACTTGTTCTGCGCCTTCTTTCCCAGGGCGCGCGGGTTGCGGGAGTCGATCTGAACCCGGATACGCTTGAACAGACGGCTAAGCTGTCCCGCGGTTTCGAGGACCGGTTCTCTGTCTTCGTAACCGATGTTTCCGACAGCACCGCAGTGCTGGCGCTGGAGAAACAGGTTGTAGCCCACTTCGGAAATGTAGATGGACTTATCAACAATGCAGGAATCATCCAGCCATTTGTGCGCCTGAACGAACTCGAGCTCCCGGCCATACAGCGGGTCATCAACGTGAATCTGCTCGGCACCCTGTATATGACGAAAGCATTTCTTCCTCATCTGCTCACAAGGCCGGAGGCACACATAGCAAATCTGTCGAGCATGGGAGGGTTTGTGCCGTTTCCAGGGCAAACCATGTACGGAGCCAGCAAGGCCGCAGTGAAATTGATGACGGAAGGCCTGGCCTCGGAGCTACTGCATACCAATGTCCGGGTTACGGTGGTCTTTCCGGGTGCGATTGCAACCAACATATCCGCGAATTCCGGTGTAAGCACGAAGGTGGATGTCAGCGGAGGCGCGAAAGGGGGAATGATGGCCCTGTCTCCCGCCAAAGCCGCCGCAATCATCGTGCACGGCATTGAGCGCAATGCGAAGCGTCTCTATGTCGGGAAGGACTCTGCGCTGATAGACAAGCTCTATCGCCTGAGTCCTACTCTTACCGCGCGCCTTTTGGCCAAAATGATGGGGCCTTTGCTGCAAAGCTGAGAGCGATTCGCGCATTCGCTTCGATCAGGTCGCTCCTCTTGCAAAAAAGGCGGGAAAGACAAGCTGCGACAACATGCTCCTGATAATCTTTTACCGATTATCGGCTTAGTCCGTACTGGCAAGGACGCCCTTCTTCAGTGCATTTGCGACAGCCTCGGTTCTATCCGATACCTGAAGCTTTTCCATGATATTGATGACGTGGCAGCGAACGGTGTTGTCGCTGATCTTCAGGGCCCGGGCAATTTGTTTGTTGGTCGAACCTTGAGCAAGCAGTTCGAGCACCTCTAACTCACGCGATGTCAAATCAGCACGAAGCATCCTGTTCGCGAGTCGTGCCGCGATCTCGCGAGGGATATACCGTTTTCCTTCAGCGACGGCGTGGATCGCGGCTACCATCTCCTCCTCGGATGCATCTTTCAATAAATATCCTTGGGCTCCGGCGCGAATGGCGCGATAGATATCTTCCTCTTTTTCAAAACTAGTCAGCACGATTACACGCGGCGGGTGCTCGGTATCCTTCAATTTATTCAACACGGCGATGCCGTCCATACCGGGCATCCGCAAATCGAGCAGCATGACGTCGAATCGATCATTCTGCACAAGCGTGAGCGCTCGCTCCCCACTGGATGCAGACGCTACCACCTGAAGGCCAGTCTGGCAGCTAAGCATGTTTGTGAGTCCAGAACAGACTACGGGGTGATCATCTACGATCAAGATTCGCGTTTGGTTATGCTTCTCTTGCTCCATGGGGTCCAATCTCCGATAGGAACTTCCAGCTACGTTTGACCAGCGAAGCCAAGGCATATTTTGGCTGCAGCGGGTAATCGACTTGAATCTGTGTTCCCGCTCCGGGGCGGCTGACTATATCGAGCCTGGCAGAGATCGCTGCAGCTCTCCTGCGCATCCCGCGCAGGCCAAATCCAAGCAAGTCTCCACGTTCTTCAAAGCCGCTCCCGTCATCGCTCACTTTAAGTCGAACACAGTCGTGATCATAGGCAAGAGCAATTGCTATTTGGCTCGGATCGGCGTGACGCACCGCATTCGCAATTGCTTCTTGACCAATGTGCAGTAAAGTATCGACAACTTTTTCCGGCAGAGGATACGCCAGCTTGCCCGAGCTCGTTGCAAGTACCTCGACCGCCCCTCCTTTTACCATCCTTCGCGCCGAGGTTTCCAGTGTGGACAGCAAGTCATCGCTTTTTAGGGAACCGATATGATCGGGTTCGATGCTGCGTCGCGCTTCCGTGTGGCTGTGTCGTACCAGGGCCCGAGCCAGGTCTACCTGTCTTCGCAGCTCCGGAAGTTCCTGGGGTATCGCTCTGCGTATCGCCTGAATTTGAAATCCGATTCCAGCAAAGCTTTGAGCGAGAGTGTCGTGAATATCGTGCGCCAGCCGTTCTCTCTCTTTCAGAATCGCTTCAAGCTTTACATGTTCCATCCGGCTATAGAGAGCCAAAGCGAGAGAAAGGAACAGCAGGATTCCCAGGATGGCTGCGAGATAAAACAGATGAGGGGTAGTCCACCACGACGGTGCCGCAATTTCCTCCACATCAGCAGGCGAGCGAAGGAAAATGGTGAAGTGCACGGTACTGGCTGCTGGCCCGCCGGAATTCCATGAGCCTTCCACATCGAGCACACTGATGCCAGTGATTTTTACAATGCTCCCCTCCCGAAAACTTGCGAGAGCGTCGGGGCGCTTGGCGTCGTCGAGGTCAGCTTGGAGCAGCGTCGATCCATTTTGCAGAAGTAGTGCCTCGCCGCCTGGTTTGCTGATGCTGTGCAGGAGCTTTCCGTCGATGCTAACAAGGTTGTAGTTCAGTGTGCCCGATGACAGATCGGAAATTGTAACCGGTGCAGGCTTCGGAGGATTCCCTTCACCGATGTACCGGAAAATTGAGTCTTCAAGGATTGGTCCTGAAGCAGCAGGAGTCGGAAAGCCCACCGCGTCGACCTGGTCTCCGGGTTTAACATTGCTAATCTGCGTGGTCGTAACCAGCAGAGCCCGTCCACGGTCCTCGAGGATCAGCCGTTCGCCGGGACGATAGTAGGTGACTGTTCCGGTGACCCTCACGCGATCATGACTGTCGGTTCCTGATCGATAGCGCATCAGGTTTTCAATAGCGGTGACGGGAGCTGCAAACAAGTCGCCCGGCGGGGGCCGGATCACGGTCACGTTATGAATGCCTGGGGCGTCGACAAGCACCGAAGTGAATTGCCGGTTCAGATTCTTCGTGCATGTCGCGGGAGCGTCGATACGAACGACAGCGTCAACAAGTTTTCTCGCATTGACTGCGTCATTCTGCGGAAGCGTCGCAAAAATGAAACCGTCGTCCATGGCGATTTTCAGCCACACGCGCTGTGAAGAGGCCGCGTTTGGGCGAAGGGTCACAGAGCGAACCAGACCGGTGATGCGCACGTATTGCGCGTCCTCGTTTCCCGTAAGCAACTGCTTGAGTGTCACCTTTTTTGCTTGCGGCAGTGGTGATCGGCCGAGTTTTTGTATCGAGTCGGCCGACAAGACCGGCGAGAATAGGCCGGGTGCGGTGTGCCCGATTACATCGATCTCGTCGCCAGGCACATAACCGCTGGTTGTAAAATCCCTGCCATTCGCAAGAGCCCATTCAACCCATATACCTGCCGTCCTATCCTGAACGTATACCCCATAGTTTGTCGTACAGGTGATAACGCCTCGAATCCTTGCGGGAAATCCTTTCCCAGCCTGTTGGGCACTCAGCGCCAGTACGGATGCCGCGGTTCGAAGCGGACGGGGTGTAGTCTCCCCGGACGCAATGTGGAGGACGGTAAGCGCAATGAGCGTTAGAAGCGCTATAGATTGTGGAAGGCCATTGGTTGGAAGCCATCTGGAACAAAAGAAGTCGTGAAAGCGGAATACGCAATCGGATCTGCAATCATCGCCGCCGTTCATTTCCAGCATTTTGGTCGTCTTCCTGTTCATGTGCCCTAGACGAGTATCGTACATCTGAATTCAGAACGCTGCACCGCCCCAACCAGCCGGTTGCTGAACGGAGAGCGAGTACATCGTACATTTGTACTACGCACCGCTCGTACATATAGACAATCCCGAGTCTTCCATTTGGGCTAGAGCTCGTCTGCCCAGACATACGATTGACACTTTCTTTTTTCAATCCCTACGATGCTTCTGGTTCACGATTCATATCTTCGCAGTCCTGCTGTTGTTTACGGGTTTTGTGTGTAGGTCACATTCTGGATCAGTCCGACTCGTTCTGACTAATGCCGAGATTGCGGAGCGACCGCTGAAGGCGGTAGACCCGGAACCGAGAGATGGGATGAGGGACTTAACAGCGGCCAGGAAACATTGTACCCGGGCTGAAAAAGCTGCCCCTGAAAACGTCTACAGAACTGAGTGCGAGGAAATGAACGAACCCGGCGGAAAGCGGCTTATCTCATCCGAGGTGTGGTGAGCAATGAAAAACATTCACAGCAAGCAAAGTCAATCTTTGGAGGCTCAATGGTGAAATTCGATGGAATCAATCAGCACGGCGAACAGTACCGGTCACCGCAATGCAGACCTGGCAGAACCGTAGCAATTCCGGTGTTTGCCCTTCTTCTCGCTCTGTTCGCGACATGTCAGGTTCGCGCGCAGGTCCTCTACGGTTCAATTGTCGGTAATGTAACCGATCCTACTGGTGCGGTTGTCGTTGGGGCGGACGTAACGGCCACTCTGGTCACGACGAATGAAGTGCGATCTGGCAAAACAAACGAGAGTGGATCGTATACGTTGCCAAATGTTCCCTCCGGCACTTATCGCATTGTGATCAGCAAGGATGGATTTCAAGCGTTCCAGGCCGGAAATGTAGATGTTTCATTCAATGCGGTCACTCGAGTTGACGCGAAGCTGGCGGTGGGGTCAGCGAAACAGGTAGTGACCGTGAATGCAGAGGCAGCGGCATTGCAGACCGACAGAGCCGACGTGGACCAGGAGGTCCCGTCGCAGGAACTGCTGGATCTGCCGCAGCCAACGCGCACCTACGAAGGCCTGCTCGGAACTGTCGCCGGAATGGCTCCGCCTACATACAACGCGTTGAAGACGAATAATGTGGACCGCGGCATGCAGATACAGGCGGATGGAACGAGCACCAGCTCAACCGATGTTCGTATCGAGGGCGTGAGCGCAGCCCAGGGATGGACTCCCTACAATTCAGCGCTTACTCCGTCGATCGAAGCGATCGAATCGGTCAGCGTGGTTACAGGAAGCGCAGACGCCAGCCAGACATTGGCGAGTGGATCGACTGTCAACATACAGCTTAAGAGTGGAACCAATCAGATTCATGGTGAAGCGTATGAATACCATATCGACAATCTTGGGGCAGCGAGACCGTTCTTTCAACCGACCGGCGCATTAGCAAAGAACACGGATAACGATTTCGGCGGCACAGTGGGCGGTCCCATCATCAAGAACAAGCTCTTCTTCTTCACAAGTTATGAGGGCGATTGGACGGGCAAATCCGTTTTGTTCAATGCGA
>Ga0335072_10013027_pt1 | contig 11859 bp, 9 predicted proteins | sample Lox_Sample_21_FD_206725 | JGI IMG/M metagenome (GOLD analysis project Ga0335072, IMG submission 206725) | Soil microbial communities from Loxahatchee National Wildlife Refuge, Florida, United States - Lox_Sample_2.1 | ecosystem: Environmental > Terrestrial > Soil > Wetlands | place: USA: Florida...
ACATCCGGCGATAACTACATGGTCGTGGAGATCACCCCGGCCGGCGGCGTGTGGATCTGGAACGCACCGGGCAACTCAAACGACGACGTCGAGCTATCGGGGCTGTCCTTCGTCATCGGCTCGTAATCGGGCCGCCGAGCCTCGCAGCGGGCCAGTGACTCAGTGGTCCGGTGACCGAGGAGGTCACCGGGCCTTCCCCGTGAGCCTGGCATGGCGCCACGATGGAGGCCGAACGAAAGCCCGCTAAGGAACGCCGCCCGCGTGACTGACGCGCATCCTGCTGCCATCGCCGACGAGCTTGACATGCCGCAGAACGACTCCTGGACACAGCCGCCCGCCTAGCGCAGCGCGTTCCTGAACGGACTGTTCTGCACGCGCCAGCTGAGGATCGCCAGTGTTCCCGATGCGCGCCTAACGGCGACTCGCGATCCTCCCGGATGTGCGGCAAGCTGTTGGCGTGGCGATCATCACCGGCGGGATCATCGAGGGCTGGGGAGCGCCGAAGGCCGCGCTTCGATCGCTCAGGCGCCCTGAGCGCCGGCCTCATGGCCAAGCCGACTGAGTACACGCTGCTGAGGATTCAGTGTCGGTCGAGCTGACGCAACTGAGGACCCAGGACTCTCAGCGGCGCGCCTCAGGACTCGACGGAAGCCTTTGGGAAGGGCGACGTGGCTTTCATTCGCGTGCCGGTCTTGCCGGGCCGATACTGAAGCATGGCCGATTACGGGGATGTCGGCACGCCTCCTGACCAGCAGGCGCCGACCGGGGGTAATGTGCGTGATACAGGGCGCCGCTTGCGCGTGCCCTCGGTGCAACCAGCTGGACTTCCTGACCAGGAAGGCCCGGGCCGTGATTCAGGCAGGTCGCAGGGCTCCAAGTCGGCTCGAGCAACATTCATGACGACAGTTACTCCTACGGCAGCCCAGCGCGGAGCGACAGTGGAGGCGTCCCGTTGGTTACTGCGTCCGGGATAGAGGGTTCCCCGTATCAAGGCCATGCTTTTATCTCGTATGTCCGGGAGGACTCGGCTGAAGTCGGCGAGCTGCAGGACATGCTCGAATCTGCTGGAATCCCGGTGTGGCGCGATACGGCCAGACTGTGGCCGGGAGAGGACTGGCGCGCGAGGATCCAGGATGCGATCACCCGGGACGCGCTTGTGTTTATCGCCTGTTTCTCTACCCGCAGCGCCGCGCGCCGGAAGAGCTTCATGAATGAGGAACTCGTGTTGGCCGTCGAGCAGTTGCGGCAGCGAAGACCACATGACCCGTGGTTGATACCCGTGCGCTTCGATGATTGCGCCGTCCCGGATCTTCAACTCGGTGCCGGCCGGACGCTCGCGTCGATCCAGTGGGCCGATCTTTTCGGCGCGGGCCGTGACGACGCAGGCAGACGGCTTGTGGGAGCGGTCCAGCGGCTACTGCGGGAGTCCGCTCCCCAGTTCCCAGAAAGGTTCGTGGAGTTGCCCGCCACTGTGATCCCGGCCAGGCCTGTCGCTGAACCTCTTCAACACGCCGAGGCGGGCCGTGTGTCTCCAACTGGGGAGAACGCACTCCGGATTTCCCTCCTGGGTGCGCCTGCCAGCGGAAAGACGACTTATCTCGCTGCACTGAGACACGCCGTGGCATCTGCTGGCGGTGAGTCCGGAAACTGGGGCATCTACCCGATAAACGATGAGTCCCGCGACATGCTGGTCGAATTCACCAGGACCCTTACTAAGGGTGAGTTCCCCGGACCAACCCTCCTCAGTACTGCCGCCACCTTGCAGTGGCTATTTATCGGTGATATCAGAGGCACGAAGTTCGATCACAGGATGTTGCGGCGAGGTAGCCTTGAGAAGAAATTCGTGCTTGACCTAGTCGATGTGAACGGCGCCGCCTTTGCCGACGACGCAACACAAGTTAATGCTCACCCGGATATAGTTGCCCACGCCATGGGCCATCTGAGTAGCGCCCATGGAATTATCTACCTGTTCGATCCGATCTCCGAGCGGCAGAACAGGAACTCCGTGAACTACATTAGCGGGCTGCTAGCCGAGTTGCAGCGCCGATATGCGTCTCTGGGGCAGTGGAGGCGCCACTTGCCGCAGCATGTGGCGGTGTGCGTTACCAAGTTCGACCATCCAGAGGTGTTTCAGGAGGCGCGGAGGCTCGGCTTCGTGAGCACGGGACCAGACGGGATACCGCGAGTACTCGATAGGGATGCCGAGCGGTTCTTCGACGCACTATGCTCAGGTGCCTTCTGGGGGGAGGGCGATGAGGAAGGACAGATCTCAGCGCGGTTCGTCCGACACCAACTGCGCAGCGCTTTCGATCCTCGGCATATCCGATACTACGTCACGTCGTCCATTGGTTTCTGGCAGCCTCCGGGGTGGTCCGTATCTACCTTCCCGGGCGCTCGTTTCGACCCTGATGATTTCGCCAACTACTACGAGAAGGCGGGCGGCAATGCGGGCATTAGGGGGGCGGTCCGTCCCATCAACGTATTGGAACCTCTGATCGGCCTTATGAACCAGATCGAAGATAGGTAACTGCAAACGAGCAGCATTGGCCGCAAAGAGCCTGTATCCTTAATCAGTTTGCGGCGATCCTAGCGGAGAAGGGGTCGCTCTATGAGCCAAGAAATGGCGACTGCAGCTTCTCCCTAAGTCGGGTGTTTAGACCCGCATGCGAAAACCCACGGAGCCGCTCGCGGATCGCCCGTTATGCGCCCCGTCTGCCGGTTAGACCGCATCACCTTGATACCGCGCCGATCGGCGGGTATCGCTCGCGGGATCGCCGGCTGCTCGGGAGGGTCAGCCTGCCCACTGGGGGTCTGCTGGGCGGGTGGCGAAGTCGGTCGTCTGGCGAAGGTGGGTATAGGCGCGCCGGACCTGCGGTGGCACGTCGACGTGGGCGATGTATCCCCGGCCGGCCGGCCCGTACCCGCTGGCGTCGTCGGTCAGCCGGGGCACTTCGCCCATCAGCAGGGTGAGGTAGCGGTCGACTGGCCACATCCCCTCCGGCGGCGCCGGGTACGCCAGCCGCCCGCCGGTGAGCGTCACGGTCGTCTGGTGGGAGGCGTAGCTGATGAGCTGGGCCGTCGGATCGGCGTGCAGGCGGAACGCGGCGTGGATCCGCTGCTGCATCGTCGCGTCCTGGATCAGGATCAGCCGGCCGTGCGGGAGCCGCCTGGCGCGCAGCAGCGCCACGGCGTTCCTGGCGTTGCTGCCGCAGTTGGTCGAGTCGTGCTCCAGCAGGTCCGCAGCCAGCCCGTGCCGCTCGCGCAGGTAGCGGTCCAGGAGCGCGGCCTCGGTGCCGGAGCCGGCGTCCTGCCATCCCGTGCGCTGCCGCAGGCTGCGCCGCAGGGCGCCGGTCGTGTGCCCCTGGCCGCCGACGATCATGTAGCGGGAGGCGACCTGCTCGCGCATCGCGCCGGCGAGCACATCGGCGCCGGCCACGATCGTGCCGCCGAAGAGTATCGCGACATCCGCCGGGGCCACCGCGACGGACCGCAGCGCTTCACGCGTCAGGGCAGGAACGTCACGGCGAGCACAGAACCGCACGAGGGTGTTGATGCTGCTGACGGTCCTCTCATCCACCACCCGACAACCTTACGGCCCGGGTCTCCCCGCACTAGCCGCTGTCAAGCGACAGCAGCAGCCAATCCTCGCGACGCACCGCGACGGCCACTCCCGGATGCGAACGACCGGAACGCCGAATATGAGCGGCGTCGCAATGGCATCGGCTATGCCGGTGACCGCGCGCCGATTGTCCGGCTCTGCGTGCGCGGGCCACGGGATGGACATCGCCATCGGGGCAGATGAGGGCGACCCGGGCGGGCAGCGTCGGAACCGGTGCGTGGCCGGCGTACAGGTGGCGGGAACGGGGCACTTACCTGTCCGGGCAGGAAGCGCCTGACTGCTACGGGGGGATGAATGGCCAAGTATCTGACGATCGCCCGCTACACCGCTGATGGCATCAAGGGCGTGCTGGACAAGGGCGGCACCGCTCGCGTCGAGGCGTCACGGAAGCTCATCGAAGGCGCCGGCGGCTCAGTGGAGAGCTTCTACTTCGCCCTCGGCGAGGATGACGTGTACATCGTGTGCGAACTGCCGGACAACGTGACCGCAGCGGCAGCCTCGATGAACGCCGCCGCCAGTGGCATGGTGGTGAACCGGATGGTGGCGCTGCTGACGGCCGAGGAGGTCGATCGCGCGGCGGCGGCGAAGATACGCTACGACGCCCCGGGTTCCTGACGGCACGCGCAGGTTCGCAGCGGCCGAGACCATCACCGCGGCGGTCCTGGTGGTCAGAGCACCAGGAAGTACCCGTCATCGGAGAGGATGCGCCGGGGCCAGTCCTGGCGCTGCGAACGGAGCATCCTGATGTTCTCCAGGAACGCCGGGTCCTGGTTGTCCCCGCGGTACAGCGTCATGTCTTCGGCCAGCCAGCCGGGGAGGGCCGCGAAGCGGTGTACCGTGCCTGTTTCCAGGTACCACGTGAGGTGGACGAGCGCGCCGCTCTCCTCGTACCAGGCCGTGCTCTCGATTCCCGGGGCTACCCGCTGGTAGTAGGTGTGCTGGACGGCATGCCGTCCGACGTGCGGGCCCGCCGTGAGGGTGTACTCGGCGATGCCGGGCTTGACCGTGAACGGCTCGAACACCCAGCCGTCTGCCAGGTGCAGCCTCAGGCGTGCGCCAAGGATGCTGGCGACCATGACGGCCTCCTCCCAGATGCGGTAACAGGCGTTTACTCACCGTAGCGGACGGCCTTGCTATCCAAGACCGGCGGGTGCTAGCAGACCTGTTGCGGCATCGCTGGCGATTAGCTCGGCGGGTTCGGTGGCTACCTCGGATCTCCTGAAGCATGGACAGGCGGCATTAGCCTGAGACTGTTGCCCATGATGCCGGTTTCAGGAGGAACGAAATGACTGACGCGATCTCTGCCGCCGAGCACGCCGACCGTCGTGCACGCCTGAGCGAGCACGTACGGACGATCGGCGCCACGGGCTACGTGGTCTGCGACCCGGCCTACATCACCTACTTCACCGGATTCCGGTTCCTGTCGACCGAGCGTCCGACCGTGTATCTCCAGAACGCGGCGGGCGACGACGTGATCTTCGTCGCCGGGTTCGACCTCGAGCGTACCCGGGCCGAAGCGGACTTCGAGCGCATCGAGACCTACCCGGAGTACCCCGGTCTCGAGCACCCGATGCGGATCCTGGCCCGCGTCGCCGCCGGCCTCGGCCTGCGCGGGACGATCGCGGCCGACCACGACGGCTATCCCGGGATCCTCGGTTACCTCGGCCCGAGCCTCAGCGAGGTGACCGGCGCCGAGATCATCGGCATTGCCGCGCAGATCGAGGCGATGCTCGCGCGCAAGAGCCCCGCCGAGGTGGAACTGCTCAGGGAGAGCGGCCGCTGGTGCTCCCGCGCCCACCGGCTTCTGCAGCAATACAGCGTGCCCGGCAGCACGGAGGCCGAGGCCAGCCTGCGCGCGCAGAGCGAGACGACGCTGGCGATGCTCGCCGAACGCGGACCGGAGGGACGCCTGGGGTCAGGAGACGGAGCCAAGGCAGGCTACCGGGGCCAGATCGGCCACCGCAGCGCCTGGGCCCACGCCGTCGCGCACAACATCGGATTCGAGCCAGGCCAGGTGCTCGTGAGCGTGACCGGCGCGCCCGTCTGGGGCTACCACGCAGAGCTGGAACGGACGATGGTGATCGGCGAGCCGACCGACCGGATGCGCTGGCTCTTCGACCACATGCTCGCAGCCCGCCAGGCGGCGTTCGACGCGATCGTTCCCGGTGCCACCAGCGCCAGCGTCGACGGTGCGGTGAACGCGTACTTCGAGAAGCACGGCCTCACCAGCTACTGGCGCCAGCACGTGGGACACGGCACCGGCCTTCGAGTGCACGAGGCGCCATTCATCGACGTGGGCAACCCGGCACCACTGCAGCCCGGCATGGTGTTCACCGTCGAACCGGGCCTCTACGACCCTGAGGTCGGCGGATTCCGGCATTCCGACACGGTCGCCGTGACCGAAGACGGATACGAGCTCCTCACCGACTACCCCGACGACCTCGAGAGCCTCATCATCCCGGCAAACGGATAGCTCCTCACCCGGCTCGCGACCGGCACCGAGCTGGGTACCGGCAATGCCGCGGGCAGCGAAAAGCCCGTACGCTCTGGGCATGCCTCATGCCCAGTCAGCGGGCGTGTTCGTTAGCTTCGGACGAACGCATCCCCGATGGAGTCGCCGGCCACGCAAAACACGGCGGAAGGGCAGGACACCGACATGAGGGCAGACTTGGCGGCCTCCGGGTCGATGTTGACGGGCACGCTCCAGGTGCTGCCGTTGAAGGTGACCACGTTCCCGCCGGCGCCGTCGACGGCGGCGCAGAAGTTGCTGGCCGGGCAAGACACTACAGGCCAGGAGACACCACCCTCGCCCATGCTGAGACCGTCCGGATCGGCGTTGACGGGCGCGCTCCAGGTGCTGCCGTTGAACGTGAACGCGTCGCCCTTGCGGTCAATGGCAACGCAGAAGCCCGCCGATGCGCACGACACTGCCTGCAGGTAGCCGCCCGGGTCGATGACGGATGGCTTGCTCCAGGAGGTGCCGTTGAAGGTGACCACGTGCGGGCCGTAGTCGACGGCGGCGCAGAAGCTGGTGCTCGGGCATGACACCGTGCTCAGTTCGTTGCCAGGGTCTATGGCGGTGGCGGGGCTCCAGGCGGTCCCGTTGAACGTGAATGCGCTGGAGCCGTTGTCAACGGCCGCGCAGAAGTGCGGTGACGGGCACGATACCGATGCCATGCCCGCCTGGGTGCTCGCGGCAGGATCGTCAATGCCGGGAGCGGGACTCCATGTGCTGCCGTTGAAGAAGAACGCGGATGAGTCGCGCGCGTCCACGGCCATGCAGAAGCCCGCGGTCGGGCATGACACGGAATCGGGCTCGCCGACGGGAGAAGACACCCCGGCTGGCCGGCTCCACGTGGTTCCGTCGTACATGGCCGCGCGTCCGGATTGGAGCACGGCCATGCAGAAGCGCGCGGACGGGCATGACACTGACGTCGGGATTTCGCTGCCCTGGCTGTCGTCGAGGCGTGCCGCTGCTCCCCATGCCGGTGCAGCGCCGGGCCGCGAGGCGGCGGGCTGACCGCTCGCAGGGGAGCTGGCTCCCGGCCCGGGTGGTGCCGACGACGACCCGTCGCACCCGGCGGCGGCGCTCATCAGCAAAATGGACGCGCACGCAAACGCCAGCCGTAGCCGGCCTGTGATGTCAGGCCGCCTGGGTCGCGATGTTCCCGTTAGCACCGCCCGGCATGCGCCTGTTACCTCGCTTATCCGCCTTGCCTCCACGGTGAGGCCTCCTCCGTTCCGTTATCAGGCCGGGTGGCGTGCCGCGTGCCCGCCGTCGTGACGCCAGCCGTCACCATCTTGACCCGGGTGCTTCCCAGGCAGCCATGAGCGTGTCAGGACGAGGCGGAAGCCAGCCCGGCCGAGCGCGCGAGGTCGCAGCGATACTAGCCCGCGCCGGTAAGCCGCTTCCGCCTCACGCCCGGCAGCCGCAGATCACCCTGATCTGCGCACCATCTCGACGAACACCCCAGACCCTTCAGGTCGCCCATATCGGCGGTTACTCGCGCGCCACCGGGACGATCTTCGGACGGGATGCCGGCCGCTGGCGCCGGGCCATCCTTTTGTGTGGGTTTTTCGTACATCATGTGCTCGTCATTGCCGGCGGGGCAGGTGACCGGGGCGCAGAGGACCCTGCCGGCCCGAGCCGGTGCCCGGCCCGAAGTCAGGAACCTGGCAAGAAGATGCCGGCCGAGGGGGGATGGTCGTGTCCGTCAGCAAGACCATAGGCGCGTGCTGGACCGTTTGCGCGGTGATGACCTTCGCGTACCTGCCGCTGGGATTCGTTATCGTGCATATCCACGCCTTGCCGGCGGCGGTTCGCTGGGTGCTCGCGGTGGTCGTGGTCGGCGGCCTGTGGCTGGGGCCGTTCACGTACGGGATGTACTTGACCATCTGGGCGGTCAGGAACGGCGACCGGCGGCTGCTTCGCAGGGGCATCGCGGGCACCGCGCAGGTGCTCACGGCGAAGCGGACCGGCACTGTCATCAGCGCGGGCGAGTTCTCCTGGCAGGCTCCCCGGGTTCACCGGTACCGCCTGCGCGTCAGCATTCCCGGCAGGGAGCCATACGAGGCCGATTGCAGCATCTGCGCGGCCGGGATACGCCAGGACTCGACCGTGAACATCGCGGTCAGCCGGCACAACCGGCAGCGGGTCACCATCGACGTAGGGCAGGGCAGCAAGGGTGGTGACGCAGCGCCGCGCCTGGTGCCTGCCAGAGGCGGGACGCCACGGGACCCGCGCGATGAGGAAGCCGGCCGTGCCAGCGATCGCGGCACGACGCTGCCGGAAGGCGAGCGCTTGCGCATGCTGGCCCAGCTTGGCCGGCTGCGCGGTGAGGGCGTTCTCACCGACGCTGAGTTCGAGGCCCAGAAGGCCAGGATCCTCGCCCAGTGACAGCAGCCAGGACTCCAGCACTGAACCACTCACCGCGCCATCCAGGCAAGACCAGGGAGTTTCTGTATCGCCGACTCTGCGAGGAGTACCTGGGTAAGCCGATGGGGCAGCCTGGCTTCGCGCGCGCCTCGCCGGAGTCGGGCGCCACCATCAGGCAGGACTCGTCGACAGCCTGGAACGCGTTCGCGGGTATCTCCTTCAGCAGCGACACCAGGGCGTCCGGCCATTGCGGGAACGCGCTGCCCTGGAAGTACCAGTTGCTTCCGTTGTCCGCGAGTATCAGCCCGTAGTTCTGCATCTCCACCAGGATCGCCTTGGCGTCAAGGCAGTACTGCTGGGAATCAGCGCAGAACTGCGCCACGTCGAAGGTCGCGCTCAGCCGGAACCTGGCGCCCATCGGCGGCTCGTTCGGGCTCGGGTCGGAGCTTGCATCGTGGCGGGCCGGCCACAGGTGAGCAGACTGCGTGGCCTGCGCGGTGAACCTGATCGCGTGCGTGATCGGCTTCCCCGCCTGCACGGCCGCCTGCACCTGCGCGAAGTCCAGCAGACCGGGCAGGATAGGCAGGCCCGCCGCGTCCGCTGACGTCCAGCCATCCGGGCGTAGCTGGTTGGATCGCAGTTGCCAGATGGCGCCTGAGCCCGCCGTCGAGCCGTGCGCGGAGTACTGCGCGTCATAAAGCTCATACAGCGTGCAGGTGCGGGGATCGACCATGATGGCGTGCTGGTCCCCGCCGGAGTTCGCGCCGCCCTCGATCGGCGTATCAGGGCCGAACGGATACGGCCCCTTGTCGCTCTCGCTCGCGTACTGGAATGTGACGTTGACAAACGGCTGATTAGCGGTGACGACCGTGAACGGGATGCCGTAGGGATAGCCGCCCTGGTCCGGGCCGAAGTCCGGATGCAGGAGGGTCGTCGCCGAGTTCATGCTGGCCAGCCACGCCGCGCTGTGCTCATCGACCGGCAGTTTAGAGATATTGGTGTTCCACACGTTGTCGGCCGGGAACATGGGACAGCCCGGCGCACCTGGGACGGTTGTTCCCGTGACCGAGGCAGGCGTGCCCGGCGCAGGCGTGACCGGTGAGGCCATGACCGGCCCAGCCGTGGCCGGCGGCCCCGCCGCGACCGGCACAGCCGTGCGCGATGTAGCCGGCGCAACGGTCACGCTGGTCGAGGATGCCACCTCGCATCCGGGCGCGGACGCCGCGACAACGGCACCGACGGCACCGACGGCAATCCAGCGACCTACCTGGCACGCCCGGTAGCGCCGCCCCTCTGGCCAACGCCTGGTGTCGGCAAATGCAAGCAGCCTCCATCGGAGCTTGAACATTCTCTTTGCCTTTCTTCCGCCTGGGCGGGGAACGTATGCCCTGATCATCGGCCGGCGCCACGACAGCTGGCGTCCCCGTTCTGGCTACGCCAGGACGGAATCTTGGTCACCAATGGAAACACATCCTGCGCGGAGCTGCGCGACCTGTGCAACTACCCGCCGGCATGGCCCGCGAGGACCAGGCCAACGCCGCACGCTCAGCTACTGCCCGCCCGGCCGGAACGCCAGGTCGGCCCGCATAATGACCCGCCTAGCGCATGGTGGTGAGGACGTTGACCGAGGTCAGGTCGCGGTGCTCGGTGTGCACTTCGACGATCGCGGCCAGGGCCTCGCGGCCCAGTGCCCGGTAGGCGCCAGTCAGGAGGTCGCGCGAGGCTCTCCGGTGCTGGTCGAGGTCGGTCCAGTGTAGTTCCATGCCCACGGCCAGGGCGAAGGCAGGCAGGCCAGCCGCTAGCTCGCGCCCGGCCTGGTCGATCCACCCGACGGCCTCGGGGACGCCCGCCCCGAAGCCCGCCACGCGGCGGGCCGATTCCGCCAGGCGCGGATCCCCGCTACCCGCTGGCAGGGCGGGGAAGATCGAGACCGCGGTGGCCTGCCGCGGCACCCCCGCCCAGCGGCGCTCGCCGTCTGCTTCCAGCGCCTCCCGGTCGGCCGCGGCGAACCAGCCGAGGGCGTCCGCCAGCGGCGCCAGCAGCCGCGCCTCCTCACCATCGGCGCCGTAGTCCGCCAGCATGCTCCCGGCGCGCGATCCCAGCTCCGCCAGCAGCGTCGGCGCGCCGCTGGTCCGGGTCTCGGCGCTATCGCGGGCATAGTTGTGCGCGATCAGGGACGGCAGCTCGGCCGGGTCGTCGTACCACAAGCCGAAGTGCAGGCCGTCGGTACCGCCGCTGAGCACGGTCACGAGCTCCGCCGGGTCGCGCCGGTACCGGCCCTGCAGCCGCTCGTCCAGCCCGTCGCGGCCTGCCAGTCGCAGCCCGTCATCCGCGAAGTACTGCGTCAGCCCGAACGGCCGGACCCCCAGGTAATCCAGCGCCGCCCGCTCGGCGACGTCCGCGCTGGCCCACAGCGCGCAAAACACCATCAGGTGCCGGGGCACCCGCAGCCCGTGCACCCGCGCCACCCGCTCGGCAACCGCCGGGAACCGCTGCCCCATCAGCGACAGCGCCGCCTCCCGCCGCGTCCCATCAGCCACGGCATGAATCGTAGAGGAACCCGCAGCCCCCGCGAGCAGCACACGGCAAGAACCGCGCGCGACGACGTACACCGGACCCAGGAGGCACCGAGCGCCGATTACGTACGTCACCCGCCCATGCCGTTCGCCCGGGCTGATCAGATGCACATCGGCTGGTTCGGAAGCCACGCGGATCCCGGTGAGCAAGTGCTGCCCCATGAGCCGGACCTCGACTTACTGCTCACCCCGCTCGGGTTGCTATCTCGGGATGCCGGCGGGCCAGCGGACTGGCTACGCCGGGCGGAACCGGAACCCTTCGCCGAGCAGGCTGGGCAGCACGATCTTCAGCGCTGCCACGGTCTGCGACCGGTCCCCGCCGCCGTCGTGCTCCAGGATGATCGAGCCGGAGCGGGTGGTGCGCAAGATGTCATGCACGATCGCGGTGACGCCGGGCCGTGCCCAGTCTTGCGGGTCCACCGACCAGTCCAGCGGGGTCAGCCCCTGCGCCGCGCAGTAGTCCAGCAGCGCGGGTGACCAGGCTCCGTAAGGGGCGCGGAACAGGGCTGGCCGCTGCCCGGTGGCGGCGTGGATCTCGACGGCCGCCCGGTTGACCTGGTCCCGCATCGCGGCCGCCGGGAGGGCGGCAAGGTCCTGATGGCTCCAGGTGTGGTTGGCGATCAGGTGCCCCGCGCTGGCCACCTCGCGCGCGACCTGCGGGTAGTAGGCCACGTTCTGGCCGACCATGGAGAAGGTCGCGATGACCCCGTGCTCCTCCAGCACCCGCAGGATCTGCGGCGTGTAGACAGGGCTGGGCCCGTCGTCGATGGTCAGCGCCACCGTCTTCG
>Ga0335072_10013028_pt1 | contig 11858 bp, 8 predicted proteins | sample Lox_Sample_21_FD_206725 | JGI IMG/M metagenome (GOLD analysis project Ga0335072, IMG submission 206725) | Soil microbial communities from Loxahatchee National Wildlife Refuge, Florida, United States - Lox_Sample_2.1 | ecosystem: Environmental > Terrestrial > Soil > Wetlands | place: USA: Florida...
TAAGGAGAGTGTTTGATGCAGGTTCTTCTCGCCAACCCTCGCGGCTTCTGCGCCGGCGTGGACCGCGCCATCGAGATCGTGGAGCGGGCGATCGCGCTCTTCGGCGCCCCGATCTATGTGCGTCACGAGGTGGTCCACAACCGCCACGTCGTGGACCGGCTGCGTGAGCTCGGCGCCGTCTTCGTCGAGGAGTTGCGGGAGGTGCCCGCCGGTGCCACCGTGATCTTCTCCGCTCACGGCGTCTCGCATGCCGTGGAGGACGAGGCGAAGGAGCGCGGCCTCACCGTGTTCGATGCCACCTGTCCGCTCGTCACCAAGGTCCACATGGAGGTGCAGCGTTACGCGCGTGAGGGGCGTGAAGTGATTCTCATCGGCCACGCCGGCCATCCCGAGGTCGAAGGCACGATGGGTCGATTCGAGACCTCCTTCGGCGGCCGCATGTACCTGGTCGGCAGCGAGGACGACGTGCGCGCGCTCGAAGTCCGCGATCCGGCCAATCTTGCATTCGTGACCCAAACCACTCTCTCCGTCGATGACACCACGGACATCGTCGCCGCATTGCGCCGGCGCTTTCCGCTGCTTGCGACACCACGCAAGGAGGACATCTGCTACGCCACGCAGAACAGGCAGGATGCCGTCAAGAAGCTGCTCGCGGAGTGCGACCTGCTGGTGGTGGTGGGCTCGAAGTCGAGCTCGAATTCCAACCGTCTGCGGGAGCTTGCCGAACGCGCGGGCATCCCGGGTTATCTCGTCGACGGTCCGGGGGACCTCAGGCGGGAGTGGTTCGAGGGCAAGCGCTCCATCGGGGTCACCGCCGGGGCATCCGCGCCGGAGATCCTCGTGCAGCGCGTTCTCGAGCAGCTTCGCGACTGGGGCGCACAGGTGCCGCGCGAGGTCGCCGGACGCGAGGAACGGGTCACCTTCGGGCTGCCGCGCGAGCTGCGGCGTGCCGGCTCGGCGGAAGAGGCGAAGTCAGCGACCTGAGCCGCGGGCCTTGTAGAGGGATTTCTTGAGCTTCCAGCGCTTGTGCGACCAGGGCCAGTCCGGCGGCGCGTCGCGGATCTGCTGCTCGACCAGGCGCACGTAGCGCTCGGTCAGCTCGCCGGGCTGCAATGACTCCCCGGGCGCGGAGAGCGGCGTGAAGCGCATCTCGTAGAAGCCGCGCGCCGTGCGCTTCATGCCGATGAAGAACACCGGAAAGCGCGTGACGCGCGCGATCTCTTCCGGTCCCATGTAGAAAGCGGTGTCGCGGTTGAGAAACCGCGTCCAGTGCTTGTGCTCGCTGGTCGTCGGCTCCTGGTCGGCGACCATGGCGATGGCGCGCACCGCCTTGCCGCGCTTGATGATGTCGGCGAGCAGCTCCTTGGCCGGCACCAGGCGGCTGCCGAAGCGGCCGCGCACCTTCTTCATCTCGCGCTCCGCCCAACTGTCGACCAGCGGCTTGTAGGCGGCATCGAGCGGGAACCCCAGCTCGAGCGACAGGGCGAGAAGCATCCACTCCCAGTTGCATTGGTGCGCCGCGGCGAGCAGCACCGACTGACCTTGCGCGAGGAGTGCCTGGGCCTGCTCCATACCGACGAGGCGCACCCGCCGACGGATCTCATCTGCGGGGAGGGTGGCGGACTTTATGACCTCGACGAGCACGTCGGCGAAGCCGCCGTAATAGCGGCGGCGGATGGCGGTGATTCGGGCCGCGTCGAGCTCCGGGAAGCACTGCGACAGGTTCGCGCGCACCACTTCGTCGCGATGGGGGAAGACCCGGAAGGCGAGCCAGCCGAGAAAGTCGGCCAGCAGATAGAGGGCGGCAAACGGCAGGCGAGACAGCAGCCCCACCCACCACACGAAGCGGGGCGGGCGCGTGGCGGGGCCGGGGGTGGTGGGGCGCAACATGGTGCGCGCAGGGTACCTATGGCAGGATGCGGCCGCCAGCCTGGCTTGGCGCGTGGAGGCCTCGATGCCCGTTGCGGAGTACTTCAGTCCCGATTATGCCTCGGCACGCGAGCGTTTCCGCTCCGCGGCGGCACGCGCGGCAGCGACGACGGTGAGCCATATGCTGCCCGACCATCGCGGTCCGGCGGGCGAGGCGCTGAGCCTGGATGTCGCGCGGCTGGGCGCCGCGGACGCGCAGAGCGCGCTGCTCGTCATCGCCGGTACTCACGGAGTCGAGGGCCTGGCGGGCTCGGGTTGTGTCGTCGGCCTGCTGGAGGATCGTCTGCACGAGGCACTGCCAGCGGCCGGCTGCCTCATGCTGCTACACGCCATCAACCCGTACGGCTTCGCCTGGCTGCGGCGCGTCACCGAGGATGGCGTCGACCTCAACCGCAACTTCGTCGATTTCTCGAAGCCGCTGCCGTCGTCGCGGGCCTATGAGCCGCTGCACGACTGGCTGGTGCCGAAGGCGTGGGAAGGTGAGATCCGCCAGGCGGCGGATGCGGCGCTTGGCGCGCATGTCCAACAGCACGGCATGGCGACCCTGCAGGCCGCGGTCAGCAGCGGCCAGTACACGCGGCCCGGTGGGCTCTTCTACGGTGGGGTGCGTGAGACTTGGTCGGCGCAGATGCTGCAGCGGACGCTTCGCGAGGTGTTGCCACCCACGGTGCGCAGGCTTGCGGTGCTCGACCTGCATACGGGGTTAGGGCCGCCAGCCTATGGTGAGCTGATACTCGACACCGCTGATCCGAAGGCGCGCGAGCGCGCGCTGCGCTGGTACGGGTCCGACGTGCGGGACCTGTCAGCCGGCGAGTCCGTGTCGGCCCGGCTGACGGGGACCATGGCGCGCGGCATCGAGCGGGCGCGGCCGGAGTTGGAGCTGACTTTCATCGGCCTGGAGTTCGGCACGCGGCCGGTCATGGAGGTGCTGACGGCACTGCGCGCCGATCACTGGCTGCACAGTCATGGCGGCGGCGATCCGGCAGCGGCAGCACCGATCCGCCGGCAGATGCGGGACGCCTTTTACACCGACACCGCGGCCTGGCAGGCGGCGGTGTACGGCCGCACTGCGGATCTCGCCTTCAGGGCGCTTCGCGGGCTTGCCGGATAGGCAACGATGATCACCGAGCCGACTGTGGCGGTGCTGGCTCGCGAGCCTGGCTCGCCGAAGCCGCGTCGTCTTCCCAGCGCTTGCGACCGATGAAGAGGTAGTAGGGCGCGGCCAACCCTGGCAGATAGGGGACCCTGCCGCGCCCCTCGAAGATCCGGCACTCCGGCAGCGCACTCGCGAGCTGTGCCATGTGGTCGGGGTCGAGCCTGACACCGTCGTGACCGAACCACCGACGCCACAGCCAGCGCTCCCACACCGCATGACGGACACGACCGGGGGCGGCCCGCGCGGATGAGACATAGAAGTCCACCACGCCCAGCGTCCCGCCCGGGCGGATCATGGCCACGGCGTTGGCGATGGTGGCCCGCCAGTCGTCCACCATGGTGAGTGCGTAGGAGAGATACACGCAGTCCACTGGCTGGGGAGGCTGATACCGGGTGATGTCCGCCTCGATGACCTCCACGTTGGAGAATCGGGAGGCGCGCGCCCGAGCCTGCTCGAGGAGCGCCGGGCAGAGATCGACCAGAGTGAGCCGGCGCAACCCCGCCAGCCGGCCGCCGAACCGCTCCAGGTTCTCGCCGGTGCCGCAACCCAGCTCGACGACGGCATCGCCGGCTCCCGCAGGCAGGCGCTGTATCAGCTCTTCGCGGCCATGGAGCAGCCGCTTGCGGAACGCGTCGTAGCGGCCAGCCTGGGGTGCGTAGAAAGCCTGCAGCCGCTCGGCGGCGCTGCCGGTGCGGGGCAAGCCGCGCACCATCCGCCAGAGGACTCGCGAGTCGGCGAGCAGCTCAGGCGGCGACATCGCAGATATGGAAGCCGGCGTAAGTATGGACGCGGTCCTCGCGCGAGAGCTCCCGGGCGATCTGCTCGTGGAAGGCAAGCCGCTCCATCAGGCTCACACCGCCGATCCTCACCGCCTCGAGATAGCGCGGCCGGCGATGCGCGCTGCGGAAGATCAAGCGCGCGGCGGGCGTCGCATGACGGAAGATCTCATGCCACTCCTCGGCGAGCGCCTCCGGGGCATGGCTCGCCATCCAGTCCATGTGATCGAGCAGGATGAACTTGGAGATCGGCTCGGTCGCGCCGCGCAGAAACTCCGTGACCGTCGTCGTATGCGGCTCGATGCAGTCCGCGAGGCCCGCCTTGAGTCGTGCGAAGTTGTCTGGCTTGAGGTACTCCGGGCAGCATGAGCGGGTGTAGCGGCCGTTGAGATACACGCGCCAGAAGTAATTCGTCGCCAGCGGCAACTGGCAGAGCACGTACTCCACCGAGTCGCGCACATAGGCGGCCACGCCGCCGGCATGCTCCGCCTCGATCTCGCGGCGCTGCGGGCGGGGCACTCCGAGCAGGCTCAGCGTCAGCTGCCGCGAGAGCGTCCAGCGCATGCCGGGGCCCCACATGAGCGGAGCCACGTTCTGCGCATAGATCTCGCGCTGCTCGTCGAGTGAGCCGGCGCCGAAGAGCGCGCGAATGCAGGATGCCAGGTACGGCCGCACCGCCAGATAGGCCTTGAACCCGCACGCCACCAGCCCCGAGAGGCCGTGGAAATAGAAGCTGCCCCGCGGGCTCGCGAACCACGCGTGGTTGCGGTCCCAGTACGCGCGCGCGAACGGCGACAGCTGGCTGCGCAGTCTGCGCTCGTACAGGCCCTGGACCTCCGGATGGGAGCCCTCGCCGAACAGACGGAAGAAATCGTCGAAGTCGAGCGCGCGCACGCCCGCGAGCTTCAGCTCGAGGAGTGCGTTCTGACGGGGATTGGCATCGACGGCATGGATCCGGCGCGGTCCGAGGAGCGCGTAATCGAGCGCATTGCAGCCCGCGCTGGTGATGACGAGCACCACATCCTCGCGAGTGAGGCCGAGCGCCCGGCGGTCGACCGCGGGGTCTTCCCAGCAGGTGTTGTAGACGAGGGATCGCGAGTAAAGGGTGCGGAACAGCCGCTCGTCCACCCGCTCGCTCAGTGTCGTCAGATGCCGCAATGCCGGTCCGCAGCAAATAGGTTGCTGACAGACGTTACACGCTCAACGTGACGGGCCTGTGACCGGAATGTGATCGGCTGGTGACAACCGGGGCGTCGGCGGCATCGTCTCAGGGAATGGACATATCGTCGTCCACTATCGATACCGAGATCCCCGGCGGCGGTATCGGCTCCAGATAGACCCGCGAGTGCGGATAGTCGAGCACCAGCGCGTTGACGACACCGAGCGCGTTCATCCCGATGATCAGGGCGGGCTGTGAATCGAGATGCCACGTCTTGAAGATGGGGATGTCCGAATATACGACTCTGAGGCCCAGGACCGCGGCCGGACCGAGATAGATCGCCGGCGAGAGCGCGACGCCGCCATTGGAGACTTGCCGGGTGACGCCATAGATCTGGGTGCCCGCAGCGTTTGCCGCGGCCTCACGGAGCAGGGCTTTCCGCAGCGCCGCATTGCCTAGCGTCTCCGTGGCGCCGGTGTCGATCACGGCTGCGACTGGGATGTCGCCGACGCGCGCAGGAATGATGAGGAGCCCGCCGGGTGAGCGCTGCGCATGGATGTCGAGAAAGCTCGTCGGCAATCCCCGGCTCGAGCGGTCGACAGCTACTCTGTTGCGGCGAAAGTCGACCACGACCCGGACCGCTCCGAAGCCCGCCATCCCCAGGATGCCGTCGAGCCCGGTCATCACGGGGCTGCGGCTGACAGGTAGTCGAATATTGTGCTTGACGATGGAGCCGATGCGGAGCGTGCCGATGGTCACACACGGGAGTTGCTCGGTCCCCGTGGTGCCCTCGACCTGCTCGTCGCGCATCCGGCTCGGGACGAGGCCGAGTGTGCTGGCCAGAGCGGCGGAAACGAGCGAGCCGTCGGCGCCGGTGTCGACCAGGAAGCGGAAGGGTCCCTTGCCGTCGATCAGGACGGGAACCACGATCCGCCCTACGCGGTCCAAACTGGTCGGGGACGCGAACAACATGTCAGAGGGATCTGGCCGGGCGGCAGGTGCCAGGGCGTTCGTCGCCTGATCCGGCCGCGCCGCCGACACGAGGGCGTTCGTCGCCAGCGCTATGGCGGGCAACAGCACCAGTACGCATACGACCCGAAATATGGTCTTCATACGCACGTCATGTGTGAGGCGCAGGGGCCGCGTCTGTGTGATAGCGTACTCCCCTAGCTGGCACCTGAAAGTGCCAGATTTTGCACGTTTAATGGTGCCAGAATGCTGCTAGCGAAATTCCCGCTCGATGGCCGGGGCGCACTGTACGAGCAGCTCGCGCGGGTGCTGAAGCGCGCGATCGTTGAGGGCCATTTCCACGCCGGGGAGCGCCTGCCGGCAACGCGCGCGCTGGCGCAGATGCTCAATCTTTCGCGCAATACCGTCCTCACCGCCTACGAGATCCTGCGGGCCGAGCAGCTCACGGTTGCCAACGAGAGATCCGGAACCCGCGTGGCGGAGATCTCGTTGCCTCCCGGCTTCACCTCGCCGCCGGTAGCCGTGCCGCCGCAATCGCGCTATGCGGCTCGGCTGCGGAAGCTGGGAACGCAAACCCTGGGTCGGATAAGAGAGGACCTGCGCTACAACCTGCACGCCGACCCGCCCTTCGTCAGCGGCATGATGCGCTCGTGGAGCCGCAAGCTTGCAGCCGCTTCGCGTGTTGCCGGAGTGCACTACCCCGACTCACAAGGCTTCCAACCGTTGCGCGTCGCCATTGCCGACTACCTCGCACGGCGGCGCGGGGTGGTGTGCGCGGAGAGTGACGTCCTGATCGTCGGGGGGACGCAGCAAGCCATCGCGATTGCAGCGCGCGCGGTGCTCGATGAAGGCGATACGGTCGCGATCGAAGATCCGCACTACCTGTATCTGATGCAGGCACTGACCGCGCACGGCGCGCGCGTGGTCAGCGTCCGCACGGATGAGAATGGGATGGTCACGTCCGAGCTTGCGCGCCACAAAGCGCGCCTGATCTGCGTCTCGCCGTCGGATCAGTTTCCATCCGGAGTGGTCATGAGTCTCGAGCGTCGCGTGGAGCTGCTCGATATAGCCTCCCGCCAGGGCAGCTGGATTCTCGAGGATGACTACAACAGCGAGTTTCACTTTCGCGAGCGGCCGATCGCGGCGCTGCGCTCGCTCGATTTCTCGGGGCGCGTGATCTACGTCGGGACATTCTCCAAGACCCTCTTCCCGTCGCTGCGCCTGGGATACATCGTCTGCCCGCCGGGCATCCGTGAGGACCTCTGCAAGGTCAAACGACTGGACGATCTCGGCAGTCCGTCGGTGGAGCAGGCGGCTCTGGCGGCGTTCATGCGCAGCCGCCAGTTCGAGAAGTACCTGCGCTGGACGCTCGTCGCGCTGCGGCACTGCCGCACGGTCTTCATGGAGTCGTTGCGCCGCCATTGCGGCGAGCGCATCGCGATACAGGATACGCGCGCGGGCACTCATGTCGTCGCGTGGTTGCAGAGCGTCGAGTATTCACAGCTCGACCGCTTGATCGAACTCGGCATCTCGCGCGGCCTGGGGCTCTACCCGATGCATCCCTACTACCGCAATCCCCCCGCTCGTCCCGGACTGATGCTGGGCTATGCGGGGCTGTCCGCCGACGAGCTCACGCGAGCGGCCGAGCTGCTCGGCGAGTGTCTCGGCGAGCTCGCGGAAGAGAGCCGGGGGAAACGGCCAGTCCGGGCCGGCCCGCTGTCAGCCACAGCCCGCAATTGAAAAAAGCCCCGCACGAGGCGGGGCTTCGAGTCGACTCTCGCGGCGAGAGTCAGAACAGGACGTATTTCAGATTGACATAGAAGTTCCGCAGCAGGGGGTCTGCCTCGAGCGCGTTGTACCCCGCCGCAAAGTTGTCCTGCGGCGCATCGGTGAATGGCGGATATCTGTTCAGGATGTTCCTGATTCCAAACAACACAGTCAGGTTCCTGATCGGCTTGACGCTCACGTAACCGTCCACGAGCGAATAACTGCCCACGGTGGGCACCACGCCGGCGGCGTTGGGGTATTCGTCGACGTACCGCGAGTAGAAGCGCTCGGTCAGCCCGCCACCCCACATGGCGCCCGGGCTCGTCCAGTTGACGCTCACGTTATGCTGCCACCTGTACGCTACCTGCAAGACGTCGCCGCTGGTCGGGATGTTGTTGAACCAGCCCACCAGGTTCTGCTCCGGGCCGCCGGTGTACTGCTGCAACAGATACTGCGTGATCGCGGTGCCTTCCAGATCCTCGCGGAAGATTCCGAATTGGGTGTGCTGCAGGTATTGGACGCTCAAATCGACACCGGAAGTCGTGATTCTGCCCGTATTCTCGAAGGTTTCCGTGATGTATCCACACGTCGGTGCCGTGTAAGGAGTGCAATCCGTGGCCTCTCCTATCGAGGGCGTGAGAGTCCCGCTCGAGTTCGTCACGATGTAGTTCGAGAACGCCGTGGGATTGGCGTAAATGGCCGAGGCCGGAACGGTACTGATGGTGTTCTTGACCAGGATCCGGTAGTAGTCGAGCGTAATGCCCAGATTCTGAATCGGCGAGATGATGACACCGAGATCGAAGTTTTGCGACGTTTCGGGTGTCAGCTTTCTGTTTCCACCGTAGAGCCCGATACCCTGCGACTGGCAGACAGTCTGAGTCCACTCCGCATTGTAGCTGCCCGGCTGGCAGAACGGATTCCCTTGTCCCATGGTGCCGCTGCTCGAGGCGGCCAGGGAAGGCGACTGGTACAGGTCGAAGAGCGTGGGCGCCCGGAAGCCGGTGGAGGCGGTCCCCCTGAAGGTCAGGAAACCGGCGGGCTGATAGCGCAGCGACAGCTTCGGATTGTTGGTCGTGCCGAAATCGCTGTATCGGTCCTGGCGATCCGCGATGTCGAGATCGAGGCTCTTCGCCATCGGTACGTCCAGTTCGACGTAAGCCGCCTGTACCGTGCGGCTGCCTTCGACTGCGCTGGCGGTAAGTCCGGTTGCGGCCTGCACCAGGTTGTTATAGGGCGTGGTCGCGTTGGTGAAGCGCTCGCCGTTCACGGTGAAGCCGAGCGCCACGGTTGCCGGAGTGCCCGAATTGAAGGCATCGCCCAGCTCATGGCTGGCATGACCGTCGAGGCTCCAGCGTGTGTCCTCGCCGAGCTCGTAGACACCGCTGATATACGATGAGTTGATCAAAGCCTGTCCGGCCGCGCTTTGCGGACCGAATGGGTTGATCAGATCGCTCAATACGCCGCCGGGGGCGAGCACGGACTCATTGGGAATGCCCGAGAGATTCCGATTGTCATTGTTGTTCTTGCTGTAGTTGAAGTCCGTATTGTAGTCCCAGCCGGCGTTACTGCCGGAGAACGTCAACAGAACCCTCTGCTCGACATTCATATTGCCCGTGTAGCGGCTGTTGTTCGGGTCGGTCCAGACCGCGGTGACCGGGGACGCCATGCCATACTGCTGCGAGGTGGGATCATTGTTCACGCCGGTCAGATTCAGCGGCGTAGTGCAGTTCTGCGGGCCCCGGTCGCAGGTCAGCTGCGATGCCGTCGGGAAGTAGGGGCTCGCCGGGTCCATCGCAAATTCATAGAACATGGGACCGGCATAACCGGTCAATTCGGATTGGGTATAGAAGTACTGCAGCTGCACCTGGTTGTTGGCCGGCAGCGCCTTGGTGAATGAGGCCATCCCGGACATCTCGTGGGACTCCGGGAGCAGATCCGTCGCAGCGGAGTACCGGTATGAGCAGTCGCCGAAGTACTCGGTCAGCTCGGTATTGCCCGCGCAGGCCGGATAACCCGACTGCCAGAAGTTGCCGTTGGAATCTATTACCTGCCCGGGCCACGATCCCGGGTAGTTCGTGGCGGTGACGCCCCGCGCGGGGTCGAAGCCCTCGGCGGAAAACGACCGCTGCGACGCCTGCAGCTCCTGTTGCTTGCTGTAACTTCCCGTGATCATGAAGTTATAGCCGTCGCTCGCCAGGTCGCCGTGTCCAAGGGTGAAATCCGCCTCGCCCGAGCCGCCGCCGGCTTCCTGCGGGTGGTCGAAATTGGCCTGGACTTCAGCCCCCTGGTAATTCTTCTTGGTGATGAAGTTGATCACGCCCGCGATCGCGTCCGAGCCGTACAGCGACGAAGCGCCTTCTCGCAGCACCTGAACGTCGTCGATGGCCGAGAACGGAATGCCGCTCAGGTCGACCGCATTGCCGCTGAAGGCATTGGGGGCCAGCCGTTGCCCATCGAGGAGCACCAGTGTACGGGCGGACCCCAGGTCGCGGAGACTCGCATAGGTGCCGCCGCCGGAAAACGACCCTACCGCGGAGGCCATGTTTATCGCCGGGACGTTGGAGGTCAGCGTGTTCAGGGCCTGCTCCACGTTGACGATACCTTGATCCTTGATGGCGTCCGCCCTGAGGATCGTTATGGCCTCGGCGGTCTCCGCCGCCGGCCTTGAAATCAGGGTGCCCGTGACCACGACGGTTTGAAGCACCGGGGTCGACAAGGCGGCGCTGGCGGGTGCCGGCGGAGTCGTCTGCGCCAGCATGATGGGTGCCTTCGCCGCGCGCGTCTTGGCAGTCGTCGCCGTCGTGGCCGCCGGCTTGGGGGCGGGCGTCCGTGTCGTGGTTGCCTGCGTCGTGCTTGCCTGCTGCGCGTACGCGGCCATTCCGCCCGCGCCAAATAGCGCTATGGCGCCGGTCGCAAGCGCACGCCTCACGGAATCTCTCACAGTGTGGCTGACGGTCATGGTATGAGCTCCTCCAACAGCGCTCCGAGCTCGCTGTCGTGTCCGATTGCCTCAGTAGTTCGTATCGCCGCTCTTCGCCTCACCCGTGCCGGCTCTGTGTCTGGAGGGCCACGAGCACGCAGGCGCGCGTCGCGTAAACGACACAACTGTGTCGCCATCCTCACGGTGTACTCTCGAGATCCGGAACCGGTGGTTCGTGATTGGGCGTGTTAGGCGTACCCTACAACCACGCCTTGGCCCCTTAAAGTGCCAGGCGTCAGCCGTTTATTGATGCCAGCGCGCCAGTCGCCACGACTGTGGCGAATGTCAGACACGCCGCTCCGGTTGCGTTGCCGCGACGCGTCAGCTCGTAAAAACAGCGCCGCTGCGTCGCGGCGGGCGCGGTCGCCTCTCGAGCGGCGATGGTGTCGGAGCCGGTGTTTGCTCCACGACGTCGGTCCGGCTCCGAGCTGGTACCTTGTTTTGAATGCCGCTGGCCCCTTTCATCTGCCAAGCCAACACTCGCAGCACTCTGCCCAACCGCCTGATCGCCGTGCGGATGGCACGGGCGTCGGCCGCGCCAACCCCGAATACCAGCCCCGGAGGCATTGGCCTCTCGATCGCGAGACTCGCGAGCGCGACCGTGTCAATGCCGCGCGCGGCCGCTCGCCGCCACGCTTCTGCTTCGCTCATGCCCGAAGCGAGCCAGCCGATGATCTGCGGCCCGACCTGCGGATCGGAGAATTCCATGAGGCCCGCGAGCTCGCTCCTGCCGTGCGCAATCAGGGCCGCGTGCCGCTCCGTGTAGAGCTCGCGCATTCGCTGCACGTGACGGTCGAAGTGTCCTTGGGTGATGAAATCGACCAGCGTGGCCTGCTCCATCGTCGGCTGGTACCGTTGAGTGATGGACAACGCCGCGGCCGCGGGCTCGACGAACGCGGGCGGGAGGATCAGGAAGCCGAGGCGCAGCGAAGAAAACAGCAGCCTGTTCAGGCTGCTCGAGTAAATCACACAGCCGGCTCGGTCCAGGCTCTGGAGAGCCGGCTGGTGGCGGCCGTCGCCTCGCAGCACCCCGTCGTAATCATCTTCAAGTATCCATGCTCCCGCTTCATGCGCCCATTGCAAAAGCCTCAGGCGGCGCTCGTGCGACATCGGCACGCCGAG
>Ga0335072_10013030_pt1 | contig 11857 bp, 5 predicted proteins | sample Lox_Sample_21_FD_206725 | JGI IMG/M metagenome (GOLD analysis project Ga0335072, IMG submission 206725) | Soil microbial communities from Loxahatchee National Wildlife Refuge, Florida, United States - Lox_Sample_2.1 | ecosystem: Environmental > Terrestrial > Soil > Wetlands | place: USA: Florida...
CATTTAGGGGAACCGATGCGCTAACTCTCTGTACTTGCCAGACTCGACGTGCGCGATGAGATGGCACAAGACACGACATCGGGCGGGACATGTATGAATGGTTCCGCTCAGAGAGTCGTCCGCACCCGATCTCAACCACGGCGCAATATAATCTTCGGTTAGTCAACCGCTTGCTCGGCGCGCTTTTCACACTGTGGCAACAGTGCATCCGGCCGTACTGGCCTGTCGAGGATTTTCAAGGCAAAAGATCCGCTCCACGTGCATCGAAACCTCACTTGAAAAGTTGGGGGCTGACGGCGGCTCCATGTGTCGCGAAATAGCGCTGAGGATTTATTGAAGCCTATTGAAATTTATGGTTTCTAAGTGCTTTGGAATGAAGGTGACCACCATTGCGATTCCGGCCCTGTTGATCCTAGTGGAGCGCTTGTGCTTTGGCCGACACAGATTCGGCTACATCCGGGTTGGGTGAACCCCTATATTGAGAGACCGTTTTCTGTTGGTACAGCAGCAATGTTTTTGGTTGTGAACCCGTCACCTGATACAGATCGGGGTTCTGACACGGTGACACTCGGCGTTTGAGCTGAAGTCATCTCGTTGATTCTCCAAGCCGGGTAGGGCTGTGGGGAAGGGACGGCGTCTGAGTCCCTTCCCTACCGGCGCTGCTGTAACTTTCTGCGGATCTCCCGTGAAAAACCGCAGTGTTGCAGATTGTAACTCCGCATCGCTTTTGCCGCGCATATGCGCTTCGAACTCTTCCGGCGTTCGATTGTTTCAGCTTACAACCGAAATGGGGTCGTTAGGCGAGATCTCATCCGGATCATTGAGTCTGGCGCCGTGGGGTGCGGGGACCGGGCCGTGCAACAAAGGATCATTTGTCGAGTGCATCCAGGTATCGAGATGCTTTCTCATTGTCTCGAGTGCCGAACGATAGCTCGGATCCGACGCCAGATTGTTCCGTTCATTGGGATCAAAGAGCAAGTCATATAGGGCTTCTGGAGCGACCTCCTGCTTAGCCCAACCGTTTTCGACCCAATAAGCCTTTGTCGGTCCATCATCACAGTTTGGCAGGACCGGATGAACGCGCCCGTCGTAACGGCGGATATACTTCCACCGCTTTGTTCGGACAGCCCGCATGGGTTCATAAGACGCATGATAGTTGACTTCAGAAAAGATGGTCTCGTTGATTTCTTGAGTGTCCCCTCGCAGCACAGGCAGAAAAGAGCGGCCCTGGAGCCATGCCGGCGCCTCAATTTCGAGCAATTCACAAAGGGTGGGATACAAGTCAAGATGGGAGATCATGGCATCACACACTTTACCTCCCTTAAACCCACCAGGTCCGCGCATCGCCAAATGGACTCCCATGCCGCCGTCATAAAGGTTGCATTTCATCAACGGCCACGCTATACCGTGATCGGTGGTTGATATGACGAGCGTGTTTTCCGCCAGACCCGCTGCCTCAAGCGCTCCCAGGACTTCTCCCACTCCCCAGTCGAGAGTGCGTACTGTCTCATGAAAATCAGCCATATCTTGCCGGCTGGCCGGCGCGTCTGAAATGGGTTTGGGAGGCTCCATATAATCCACGGCATCTTCAGGCACGGCCGTGTGATAAGGCCGGTGGGTTTCAAAATACCCTACCGTGAGCCAGAAGGGCTGCTTGGGATGGTTTTGTAAAAAGCGCACGGCACGCGGTGTAACATCAACGACCCGATTTCCGTGCTCGATGGGGGATTCAACGTAATCGTATCCGATGGTGTGCGGATCTTCGGCGATGTGCTGCAAACCAATCAACGCGGAATAGTATCCGGCCTCGCGTCGTAGGGTGCGGACGATATGGTGTTGGTAGCCCTCGGGCGTCATGGAGAACCCGCGGTTTACGAGGCCGAGCATGCCGTTACTGTGGGGGCACTCGCCAGTCAAAAGGCTCGCCCTGCTCGGAGAGCAAGTGGGAGCAGCATTAAAGGCCTGCCGGAAAAGAATACCCTCCCCCGCAAGCCGTTGGAGGTTTGGAGTCGGAACCGAGTAACCATAAGGGCTGGTAAGTCGGCCCGTGTCATGGGAATGGATATAAAGGATGTTGGGACGGCGGTTTGTCGTCGGATAAGCGTTGGCTGCTGTTCGAGATCCTAAAACGACTCCCACCGCACCGGCCGCCGAAGCTTTCAGAAAGTTTCTCCTTCCTGAAACGCAACTTGAACTAGATTCAGGATCACCTGGGGCTGTCATCCACTAACCTCCTCCGAAATCTCAGTCTTTTTAGACTTTGATCCATTCACGTTCGTTCGTGTTTCGGCGCGTAGTATTTGGTTTGCCATATCATCTCAACTTACTCTGTCAAGGTTTCACGGCGATGCGCTTGCATAATGGTTGCTCACCACCACGGCTTTTGACCGCAGCAGCGAAAGGTGGTTTGGAGCCTCCTCCTGCAAGCCGGCTCCGAGGGGCCTCTCCCTCATCGGTTATGTGGTTGTGCAAACGACACGTCTGTCGCACCCTCGTTTGCTCGTGGCGCACTTAGAATTCAAACTTCAACGCCAACTGCAGCACGCGCGCCGAGGAACCCCCGGGCCCCACGACTACGCTGCTGATGGTGCCGGCCGTCGAGGTTCCGATGGTAGAGTTGGGAGCAGCGAAGTTCACATTGTTGAAGGTATTGAAAGCCTCGCTGCGGAAGGTCATTTTGTAACGATCCGCAAAGCGGAAGCTCCGAAACACCCCAAGATCGGCATCGAAATAGCCCGGGCCTGTCAGAATGCCGGTTCCCGAGTTGCCGTAGGTGTACTGCGCGGGTGCAACGAAGTCGCTCAGATTGAACCAGTTTTTGTAGCTTCTCTGACTCGATGGCAAGCTTCCGTTGCCAATCCGGTTGGGGCGTTGGGTTCCGCCGCCGGAAGCATTGGAAACATTCGCCGAAAGGAATACCGTGAAGCGGCTGCCGCTGTAAGCGCTCCAGATGCCGTTGATGCTCCAGCCCCCCAAAACATAGGCAAGCGGACCGTGGTTGAAATACTTCTGTTGGGGGCCAAAGGGCAGATCATAGACATGATTTACCGAAAGCACGTGTTTATAGTCGTCCGGAGTTGGCCCCCAGGCGCAGGCAATGCACTGGTCGTTCTGATAGTTGGCATTGCCGCCGCCGTTGGGATTGCCTGCATCGGACAGGTACATGGAATAGGTATAGGAAACGCCAAAGGTCAGGCCTGCCGAGTAGCGCTTCTCGAAGTGCGCCTGCAGCGATTCGTATTTTGAGCCGCCCCAACTAGTCACGTAAGAAATATTCACCAGGTTGGGGTTGATCGTGTAATACGGACGCCGCGGCCCCACAGCTCCAGGGCCGGCCTGAGCTTCGTTCATATTGACGCTGTTAATCAAGATCCGGTCACCGCGCGTGCCAACATAGGTTATATCGAGCATCATGCTGTTGCTGAGTTGCCGCTCGACTCCAAGGCTCCATGAGCCAGTAAGGTCTGGCTCCAGGTTCATATTCCAGGCTTCCGGACTGCCCGTGGAAAGTTGGGCAGCGGTTTCCCCAATGGGCGCCGTGGGAACGGGCAATCCCTGGTGAAGGAATTGCGTGGGCACGCTGTTGGTGCTGGTGGCAATCACCTGGCTGCTATAGTAGGGCAAGTTTTTGTAGAGTTCGGCGCCAATCGCATCTTCAAAGACAAAGGAGAGCCCGGCACCGGCGCGAATCACAGTCTTGGGATCGAGAGAATAGGCCAGGCCCAGCCGCGGGCCAAAGCCGCCCTTGTAAAAGTTGATCAGACTGTCGCTGGCGCCGTTCTGACCGGCAAGTTCTAGTTGTCCGGTGGCAAGGTTAAGGTTGGCCCAGTGATTGTGCTTCTCGACATACGGCGAATCCAAATCCCAGCGCACTCCGGCATTCAGCGTCAGGCGCTTGGTTGCGCGCCAGTCATCCTGCACATAGGGCGAAAGTTGCCACGCGCGCAATCCGGCGGTTCCATCCAGGTAGGCACGGCTCCCGGCGTCCATGGCGCCCATGGCAAAGTCGGCCAGTGCAGTCGCCGTGCTGGAACTGTTCAACTGGCTAGTGAACTCGCCGTTGAAATCGAAGGTGCCGCGGTCGGGGAATCCGGAAAAGGCATTGAAAAAGTGGCGAAGCGCCACCACTCCGAACTTGACCGTGTGCGGTCCATGAATCCAGGTAAGGGAAGAGTCGGCTTGGATGCTGGTCTGGGCGCTATCTTCAGGGTAGGTGGTGTTGTCGCCAATCTCGGAAAGGCTCGAGATTGTGAATGCTGGCATGCCGCCCGATTGTGTATTGAAGTTGACGCCAGGCATTCCTAGCGCGGTCGCCGTGTTGTACTTCATGCCCTGCGGCGTAATTTGCGCATGCCAGCGAATCATGGCAAGATGCGATTCGCTGACCATATTGCTATTTAGCAACCTGGTGTAGCCCAGGGTGGCATCCTGATTGAACAGGGGTTCAGCGGTGCCGCCGTTGGCGGTAGTCGAGAGGTAGGGGCCGATGGGAATGGTGCTGTTCTTGGGCGAGGGAATCGCGCCGGGGATTAAGAAGCTGCTCTTGTCGTAGTCGTAATGAATGAAGAGATTGTCAGACGAACGCAGGGTTTGATCGATGCGAACATCGAACTGGTTTGTCGACTGCGTCTCCGTGCCATTGTACGTATAGTTGTTTGCCGCGCCGGAAGTTTGCGGTGCAGGCATCAAGGCCGCCACCTTAGCCGCTACCGGATCCAGGTATGTGGAAGTAATCTGATTTCCGGGGAAGGCGTTGCGAGTGGTCGTGGTGCCCACCGTGGTGCTGGAGTAGGGGTTGTAGATGGTGGAAGGAAAGGCGCCGAAGTTCCCGGTTTCCACCATCTGATCTTCCGCCAAGGTCGGTATTGTTGAAGTTGTCGTCAATGGCTGAGCGGCCCGGATGCCTTCGTAATCGGTAAAGAAGAAAGTTTTGTTTTTGCGGATCGGCCCCCCCAGCGTGAACCCGAATTGATTGCGGTGAAACGCCGGCCGGGGAATATTGGCCAGATTGCTGAAAAAATTGTTGGCATTGAAGTCGGTGTTGCGGACAAACTCCCATGCATCTCCGTGGAACTCGTTGCTGCCGGCCTTGGTGGCCACTTCCGTCACCGAGCCCGCGGCATTGCCATATTCTGCGGAATAGTTGCTGGTCATGACCCGGTATTCCTGGATGGAGTCCACAACCGGCACGATCACCAGCGTGTTCAGCCACAACATGCGATCGAAAACGCCGTCGACAAAGTAGCTATTCCCGGCTGCCGCCGAGCCGTTGACGGAGTAGTTGTCGCCGCCGCGCAAAGAATAGCCGCTGCCTCCGGCCGCCAGATTGCTGGCGGTTCCGAGGTGGGCCCCCGGGGTGAGCAGAACAAGGTCGGTAAAGTCGCGACTCGCAAGTGGGATGGCCAGCATTTGCCGGGGATCCACCAGGCCAGACACCGTCGATGTCTGCGTCTGCAGCAACGGTGCCGCCCCAGTCACATTCACAGTTTGCGTCGCCGCACCCACGCTCAGTTGAAGATCGACGTTTACGGTGGTAGCGACGGCCAGTTCAACATCGGTTCGCTCCAATTGCTGGAATCCGGATTTGGAAACCGTGATGGTGTAGCCTCCGGGCGGAATGGCCGAAGCAATATATTCGCCGCCGGCGTTGGTCTTTACGATGCGGGTAAACTGTGTTGCCTGGTTGACAAGTTTCACGTCCGCTTCCGGGACCACCGCGCCGGTCTGGTCGGTTACCGTTCCGGCAATGCTCGCGGTCACCTGTGCGTGGATGGCTACATTGGGAAGAAGCATGCCAATCGCGGCCAGAATGGCCACCTGCACTCCCCGCTTGAACAACAGTGCGGCGATGCGCCCAGCTCCAAATTTGCTCATATAAAGCCTCCTGATCTGATTTGTTCACTTGGGTAAGGGGTTAAATGTCTGTCAGCCCGGACCAGGGATTTATCCCGGGACCTTCCCCATGTTGTCGGCTTCGCTGTGTCCCCGCAGCGAGGGTACATTTTCATGCGGAGGATGCCACGCCAAAAGCTTTTGGCGGAGTTCGTTCTCCTTGGCCTCGTATTCTTTTTCGCCGGCCCGGTTGTGGACTTCTTCAGGATCGGAGCTGAGGTCGTATAGCTCGGGGATGTCGTTCTCCCAGTAGGTGTACTTCCAATGCCCCTCACGGATCATCCACTTGGGCTCGTGGCTGCTCAGGCCGTACTCGGCGAAAACCGGCGCATGAGCCGCCGCCCTTTGCGGTTCCCTGATCCAGGCCGCAATGCTTGTCCCATCATTGGGCGCAATCTGCTCCACTCCGGCCAATTCAGTAAGAGTGGCTGAAAGCGCGACCAGGCTCACCGGAGCATCGCAAGCTGCCGCCTCGCGGCCGGGAACTCGGATCAGCAGCGGCACCCCACAGGATCCTTCGTAAAACTGGAACTTTTGCCAAAGCCCCAGGTCGCCCAGCATTTCGCCGTGATCCGAGGTGTAGCAAATGATTGTGTCGTTCTCCAGATTCAGCTCTTTCACGGCGGTCACAACCTTGCCCAAGCAGTCATCCATCTGCGCCAGGCTTGCGTAATAAAACGCAATGCGCTTGCGCGCATCTGCTGGATCCCTCAGCTCGGGCGTCGGAGCATTGAATTCGATTGATCGCACTACTTCTTTCGGCAGGCGGCTCTTGTCGGCCTTGCCATAGCTTTCCGGAAGCCGCATTTGCTCCGCATCGAACATCTGCGCGAAGCGCTGCGCGGGCATGAACGGATCGTGCGGCTTGAGAAAAGATGAAATGAGAAAGAATGGCTGGTTAGCATTGCCAAAGTTGTGCAGAAATCGGACCGATTCCCGCGCTACGAAGCTCTCGAAGTGATCCTGCTCGTCGAGCAGTGACACGCGCCCCACGGCAACCGATCCTTCACGGTTGTCCAGGGTGCGATGACCCCTCCACGGATCGCCCTCTTCGCGCCACTCGTCGTCGATTTCCGGCAAACCGGAACCGGAGTTGGAACGGGCTAACTCGTCGGCATAAATCTGCACCTTGGGGCCCAGATATTGGAACCAGTCATTGAAGTCGAGTTTGTATTGGAACCCGTGAGTTTGAGCATCCACAAAATGCATCTTGCCAACCAAGGCGGTCATATAACCCGCCCGATTGAAGGCGTGAGCCATCGTCAGATGCGTAGGCAGGAACGGCATGCCATTGTTCTGCGTCTCCAGATGATGGCTATACAATCCTGTCATCATTGAGGCGCGCGACGGCGCGCACACGGGATTGTTGCAATAGGCGCTGGTAAACCGTACAGACTGGCTTGCCAGGGCGTCCAGGTTTGGCGTCTTCGCCACCGAGTCGCCATAGGCTCCCATACAGCTCCGCTTATGCTGGTCCGACATCAGTAGCAGGACATTTGGCCGCTTCCTCGCCGTCGTTTCGGTCGCCACTTGCGTTGCTGGATCATGAACTGCGCCCAGCGCCGACTTTCCCATTGTGGCCAGCAGCGACGCCAAGGACGTGCCTGCAAGAAACCTCCTCCGATCCATCCAATTCTCCTGTTTTTCTTACTTTCCGTGGGCGGGCAAGTGCGATCAGAGCCCGTTCAGAAGGGTGGTTGCGGTCATCACGCCTTGTAAAGGTGGAAACACGGTTGAGGGCCGGATTAAGCGCCGGTATTCGCGGTAACATTTTATGAATCTATGGGATAAATGGTTCGGCAGATTCGAGCTTTACACGGTGTAAGGCCCTGCTATCAAAGCTTGATGTGCTCGTTTGCCTAGTCTGATTCTGCGTGCTAGACTTCCGTCCTGAAAAGGTCGGGAACCGAATCGCCGCGGAGTTTGAAATGACTTCGGGATTGGCCCAGAAACGAGGGATCGTCATACGCGAGCCTGACGAACTCAGCAACCCGAGGCAAAAAGTTGTGCCCAGCCCAGAGACTGAACTCATCAACCGCATCATTACCACCGCAGCGTTCACACGCTCAGCTTTTCTTACCAAGTTCCTGCTTTACATCTGCGACCGAAAATTTAGTGGGCACGACGAAGAGATTACTGAATATCAAATCGGAATCCACGCTCTCGGACGCCCCGACTCTTACAATCCGGGCGAGGACAACATTGTGCGTAACTACGCACGGATCTTGCGCAAGCGTCTTGAGGAATACTTCGCCGGCGAAGGATATTTTGAATCACTGCGGGTCAGCATCCCGGTTGGCCATTATGTTCCGATATTCGAACCCAATTTCCACGCGGCAAGCGCAGTCTCCAATGACAACCAGGACCTGGCTTCTTCTACTTCCGCCTTAAACTCCGAGCCAGAGGCACAAGTTGCGAAGACATCACGACGGCGGAAGTGGTGGCGGGTCTGGATTCCAGCAGGAGGATTGCTTATCGCGGCCATCGTCCTGCTTTTCAATCATCAAATGCATCGAGTGGCGCCGAAGAACATCAACCAAGTATTTTGGGAGGAGGTCTTCAATCACAGCCGCGCGACGTACTTGGTTCCCGGTGATAGCGGCTTGGCCATGATGCAGGAGATTACGGGTAAAGAGGTCCATTTGAGTGACTACATTGCCGGTGATCTGGATGAAAAGTTCCATGACTTCAATCTGGCGGCAGCACGCAAAGGGATGGCATATGGCTTTGACCGCGTGTCCAATTTCACAAGCAAGGCAGACCTTTCGATCGCAACTCGAATGGCAGAGTTCGCGCAGCTTTACGGCGGCCAGCTCAAAGTCTGCTACTCGCGATACATGAACATGGAGAACTTTAATGGTTCCAACGTTATCCTCGTTGGCGGCCCGCGCGCCAATCCATGGGTTGAACTATTCGAACCCGAGTCGAATTTTCGTATGATTTTTCCAGAGCGCACGGACGGCATTCACTTCGACCCTCGCGACTTCATAAACAAGTACCCCCGAGCCGGGGAGCAGGCAAACTATATTAGTCAGACTGACGGTTACCCGTCTCGCACCTACGCACTGATCTCATTTCTGCCTGAGCCGACTGGCTCGGGTCACGCGTTGCTGCTTCAGGGGCAGGGTATGGCAGGCACACAAGCAGCAGGAGACTTCCTGTCGGATCCCCATGAAATGGAGCCAATTCTGAGGAAGGCGCAAAGCCCTGACGGCAGCATCGGCCCTTTTGAAGTGTTAATCGAGGCACGCATCGTTGGTAGTAATGAAATACAATCGCGTGTCGTCCTCGAGCGGTTCGGAATCACAAGAAATTCCCCATAGAAACGAGCTTTGGCTGTTCTCAGTTCGATGCAACTCTAGATTGCGTATTGCCAACTCGTATCGATTTTTCCTTGGTATGACCTGCGATTCGCAAGAATGCCATCAGGTTTCTGGATACGGCGCTTATCTGTTCATGAGTTGCCATTAGGATCAGCATTCAGCTTTGGGCCGCGTCTGTGCAAGTCAGGGGAATGGTCGTTGCACAAGGGGGCGGCGTGAACGCGAACACTGCCGCCAACATTCTTGTGTCCAGACCGTGCTCAGGCTTTCGCCTAATAGGCATCACTCACATCCGGATTTCGGACAGCTTTCCTCCGGTTCACCCTCTTTCGCGGCGCACTTCCGGTACACCGGGCGCAACACGATGCCAGGAGAACCTCAATCAGACGGCCTTAGCCGGCTGCGCCATGAATTTTGATCCTCCTTGTCCGCCAATTAGTCATCACTTGGCTTTGTATCGGTGACCAGCCCAACCCAATCGCCAGACCGAGGCATTTTTCTCTCAGGCTGTTGCACGACGGGCGGTTTCCCGGCCAGGAGTAACTCGAAATTCTTCAGTTGAGGATCAGAGGTTCTTTTCATATACGCAAGAAGGCGGTCCTTCATGACTTTTACTTGCGCTTGATGCTCCTGATCATCATTGACATTGACTCGCTGTGCGGGGTCCTTCTCGAGATCGTAAAAGGCTAAAGGAATTCCATATACTTACTGCCGTACTCGCGCAGCGATTCGAGGATCCCTTTCGGCAGCCACCGTAAGAGCCGGAAATGTAAGTCCGATCATCGATTCGATTCTGAGCTGGAACTTTCCATCGGACCAGGGTGTAAATACAAGCGAGTATCGTTGATTTTGGATGGCGCGCATCGGAACCGCGCAAAATAGTGTGAAACACACTCCGGCCCCGCAAATTAAATGATGGTGAGCATCTACTCGATTCGATCGCATAGGCCTCAACTGTCATTCCGTGTCGACGGTCTTATTGAGGTTTCACTTCGCGCTCGGCGACTATTCTTACCGCTTCGGTTGGACTAAACGGAGGGATGCAGCTCGGTAAACACCACGGAACCATTTTCCATCAGAGCACCATTCTCGAGTTGGTTTCGCTGTGCTCCAAGCCTGGACAGTCCTTTGACGTGGAATCCGCGAACTGGCGTGTGCACAGTGGGCGTTTCAAAGCGGCCGCGAATGTCCTGTCCATTGAAGTCAAGGGTTGAACTGCCCTTCAGCATCAGCTTTCTGCCTTGCGCGACGAAGCAATCAAGAAAATCGCTCGGCAATGGTGCGGAGGGATAACCTGTGTCCCAGATCGATTGTGCCTTTGCGTCCAGCTCGAGTTTACCGTTGATGTCCCACGCGTAGCGCGATGATGCGCCGGAAAAACCAGTTGATGAGTGCGGACGCCCGCTTTTGCGCGCGATGCGGCCGATATCGCCGGCTATTTGGGGAGTTCCTTGCGCGGCAGCCTTTGCGCGGCAGCTTTATTGACGGATAGAACTCGACCTGCCGATCAAGACGGGAATGGCGATGGTGGCAGTGGGTAGCCCTTCGGCCCGTGCGCGCACTTTGATGACACCCGGATGATCGCCGGCGCGCACGAGTAGCATTGCGAGGCCTTGAAACGCTTCGCGCTGCGGCGCAGAAACTAACTCATGGCTCGCGGGATCTCCGTTCTCGGTCCCAACGAAAGCGCCGCTGCCGGACACTTCGAAGTGGATTTCGTTTTCGGAAGTGGAGACGATATTTCCCGAGGCGTCAACGATGGCAACCGCAATCGGCGCGATGTCTTCGCCGTTCGCGGTGAGGCGAGGAAGTTCGGCGGTGAGCAGCAAAGAAGCCGGCGCACCGGGAGTAGAAACGATGTCTTTAGCGACAACGCGGCCCGCATCATAACCGAGAGCCGTCAGTTTTCCGGGAATGTAGGGCACGTGCCAATCGAGATATCGATCACCGGGAACTTCGCGAACGCCGAGGCTTCTTCCATTCGAGATCAATTCGACACGGCCGCAATTGGAAAATACCCGGACGAGGATATCGGCGCCACGCTGGTCTGGTGGGAAGTCCCAGCCTGTGGAAACAAAGACCGACGGTTTCTGCTGCCAGACCGCCTTCCAGTAGTAATAGACGGGCTTGGGAAATCCGGCCAGGTCCATGGCTCCGGTCTGGCTGGTGACTGCCGGCCAACTGAAGGGGTTCGGCTCGCCGCGATAATCGAAGGCAGTCCACACAAACTCGCCGGCGACGAAAGGGTTTTGCGCAACCGGAGTCCACGAACTCCATGGGCCGGAACCGAGGTTCTTGTCGCAACCGTACTCTGAGCAGAGACCGAGCGGTTGCGATGTCACGAGGGTTCCGCGTGAAGTTTTGGCATTAACGTCCTCGCTTCCGTAGATCATCAACGGCGGGAAGTTGCGATGGACAGCGGCGAATTCGTTGTTGTGGTAATTCATTCCAAGGATATCCTCCACGGCGATAAATCCTTGCGTGTTGTACCCGCCGTTGACGGCAGCGGTGACCGGACGCGTGGGATCGATTTGATCGATGGCCTGCTTCATGGTTGCAAAAAGTTTTGCGCCGTGGGGCGTCTTTCCTTCGCCTTCTTCATTGCAAAGAGACCATATGATGATGGAAGGATGATTGCGCAG
>Ga0335072_10013031_pt1 | contig 11856 bp, 18 predicted proteins | sample Lox_Sample_21_FD_206725 | JGI IMG/M metagenome (GOLD analysis project Ga0335072, IMG submission 206725) | Soil microbial communities from Loxahatchee National Wildlife Refuge, Florida, United States - Lox_Sample_2.1 | ecosystem: Environmental > Terrestrial > Soil > Wetlands | place: USA...
CGCCGCTGGAGAGCCTCGGGGCCGGCGGTGAGCACGTGCGGCGCGGCACCAGGCTCCGGTTCGCGGTGGCGGCCGGGCTGCTCATCGCGGGCGTGACCGTGCTGGTCAGCCTGCGCGGCGGCCTGACGCTGCTCGCGCCGCTGGGCGGGTTCCTGCTGGTGGCCGCCGCCATCGTCGTGCTCCTAGGCCCCTGGTGGCTGCGGATCGCGCGTGACCTGCTGGTCGAGCGGCAGGCGCGGGCGCGGGCGGAGGAGCGGGCGGACATGGCCGCCCGGGTGCACGACTCGGTGCTGCAGACGCTGGCGCTCATCCAGCGCAGTGCCGAGGACCCGCAGACGGTCGTGCAGCTCGCCCGGGCGCAGGAGCGCGAGCTCAGGTCCTGGCTGTTCGAGGGGCGTGCGCCGGGCGACACCGAGGTGACCTCGTTCGCCGAGGGGATCAGGGAGATCCAGCGCGATGTGGAGGCCAGGCACGGCGTTCCCGTCGAGGTGGTCACCGTCGGCGACTGCCCGCTCGACGAGCACCTGAGCGCGCTGCTGGCGGCGGCCAGGGAGGCGACGGTGAACGCGGCCAAGTGGTCCGGCGCCAGCGTGATCTCGCTTTTCGCCGAGGTCGAGCCGGATAAGGTCGAGGTGGCGGTCAGGGACCGGGGCAGCGGCTTCGACCCGGACTCGGTGCCCGCGGACCGCAAGGGCGTCGCGGAGTCCATCCGCGGCCGGATGCTCAGGCACGGCGGCAGCGCAACCGTGCAGTCGACGCTGGGGGAGGGGACGAAGGTGACGCTGACGATGACGCGGGGCCTTGCTCCGGCCGGGCCCGCGCCGGCCGACGGGCGACGGCGATGAGCGCGGCCGCGGCCGGCGACCAGGGCGCCCCGCGGGTGGTGCTGGTCGATGATCACGGCCTGTTCCGCTCGGGGGTCCGGGCCGAGCTCGGCAAGCAGGTCGAGGTGGTAGGCGAGGCGGATGACGTCGCCCCTGCCATCGAGCTGATCGGGCGCGAGCTCCCTGACGTCGTGCTGCTCGATGTCCACCTACCGGGCGGGGGCGGTCACGCGGTCATCACCGAGGTGAAGAAGGAGCACCCCGAGATCAAGTTCCTCGCGCTGTCGGCCTCCGACGCGCCGGAGGACGTGATCGCGGTCATCCGGGCCGGCGCCAGGGGCTACGTCACCAAGACGATCTCCACCGCCGACCTGGCCGACGCCATCAGGCGGGTGGCCAGCGGTGACGCGGTGTTCTCGCACCGGCTGGCGGGATTCGTGCTCGACGCGTTCGCCACCGCCCCGGCCGCGCCGGACGTCCGGCCGTCCTTCGACCCGGAACTGGACCAGCTGACCAGCCGCGAGCGCGAGGTACTGCGGCTGATCGCGCAGGGCTACACCTACAAGGAGGTGGCCCGGGAGCTTTACATCTCGGTCAAGACCGTCGAAAGCCACGTCTCCTCGGTTCTGCGCAAGCTCCAGCTCTCCTCCCGGCACCAGCTGACCCGCTGGGCCGCCGAGCGTCGGCTGACCTGATCGGGCCGAGCGGCTAGTCGGGGGCTACGGCCAGGTCAGATCGCCCTGCGGCCCCAGACCAGGTCGTCGGCCGGGAGGCCGGCCAGGCGAGTGGCGATCCGGTCGCGGTCCGCGTCGTCATGGCCGCGGATGACCGCGATCAGCGCGGCCGCCTGCGCGCTGACGTGCGCGCGCCAGGCGCTGGTGGCGGCGGCCGACGCGGAGACCGGCGGCGGGTCGATGGCCAGGATCCGCGCCGCGTAACGCTCGAGCAGGGTGCCAAGCGGGCCGCGGGAGCCGCGAACAGGAAGCGCGTGGATCTTGTGCAGGTCGAACAGGCGCTCGGATTCGGCCGACGCCACCACCCGCCGCGACAGATCCCACGCGGAGCTGGTGAGCCAGCGCGGGTTGGCCGATCCGTCCGGGTTCAGCGCCGGCACGATATAGGCGGAGCGCGCGCCGGGCGAGCGCTGCCAGGCTCGCAGCTCGTCGCGCCGGAGCGAGGCGAAGGCGCGGCTGTCAACTTGCAGTTCGCGCTTGGCCCACAGGTACTCCTCGAGGAACCGCGCGTTCTGCGGCCAGCCGAGCTCATCGAGGGCGTCGAGCACGACCGCCCGGACCGGCAGTCCCGGCCGCGCCGCCCGAACGTCCGCGCTCGCCTCCCGGCGGAGCCGCCCGATCAGGTCCTCCCGCCGCTGGTCGAGGCGGCCGAGCATGCTCGCCTGGGCGACAAGCTCGGCGACGGGGACCTCGCCGTCGCGGGCGGCCGCCGCCATTCGCCGGGCGAGCTTGAGCGTCTCTTCTAGTGCCACGACGAGCTCGTCGCGGACCGTAGTCAAGGGCACGATCAGGATGTACCCAGCAACCATGCAGGGTATCCATGGCGCCCCATGCGGTTGGCGCATGACACAGCAGTCCGCCTAGCTGCATCAACCGCTCCGCAAGGGCGGCAGGGAGCCGAATACGGGAGCCTACGGGGGCGCATCACGCGCTCCCGGTCCCGAAGACCTGGTCCATGACCGTCGCCGCGCGGGCCACCTTGTCGGCGATCTGGTGCCGGTACACCCCGCGGGTGATGTTCGAGTTGATGTGCCCGGCCGCGTCGGCGATCAGCTCGATGTCGACCCCGGCGTCGCTCAGGACGCTGACGAACGTGTGGCGCTGCTCGTGCGGGTGCCAGTCCGACCCGAGCCCGGCCTTCTGGCACGCCTGCTTGAAGCCGCGGGCGATCTCCTGCCTCCGGAGCGGCTGCCCGGCGCTGCCGCCGAATATCAGGTTCATCGCGCCATAGCGGCGGCCGAGACGGAGCCGGTCGGCGGCCTGGGCGGCGCGCAGCGCCCGGAGCGCGTCGCCGACCTTTGCCGGCAGCTGCAGGGTGCGCCGTGAGTGCTCAGTCTTCAGCGCCTCGAGGCGGAGCGCGGTCTTCGGCTGCCCGGCTGGGGGATTCTCCACCGGGATCTCCTTCAGGCTGTGGCGCACCCGCAGCACCCCGTCGCCGAAGTCGACGTCATCCCACGTGAGCCCGGCCAGCTCGCCCGGCCGGAGCCCGCACAGGATCCCCGTCATCAGGTAGGCGCGCCACCAGGGAGTCAGGCCCGAGCCGAACAGCGCGCGGATCTGATCGAGGGTCATGGCGCTCGACTCTTTCCGGGTGCCCCGGGGCGTGTCGGCGAGCATGGCGACGTTCCGGCCGACCTTCCCGTCCCGCTCGGCCCGCCGGATCGCGCCCACGAGCAGCCCCTTCGCGCCGCCGATCGCCCTCGATGACAGTCCCTCGCGGGCCATGCCGTTCAGGAACCGCTCGACGTCGCCGGGGGTCAGCTTCGCCAGCCTGGTCTTGCCGAGGCCGGCGATGATGCGCTCGCGATTCGGCGGAGCGCGACGCGGCGTTTCGATTTCGGCTGGAATCAGCCGAGCCATTTGCTGACGGCCGCCGTGGCGACGACGGCGACGAGCGGGCCGAGCCACAGGCCGAGCGTGTCCATGCCCGAAGACGATAGCGCCGGGCAATGACATTGCGAGGACGCCACACAACGTAGCCTGGCGGACTCCGAAATAGCTCGCGTGTTCTAATAGCCCGATGGAAGCGTCCGCCGTCGTCGACCTCGGGCCGCACCTGGTGCCCGAGGTCATCCGGCATGCCCAGCTCGGCCTGTCCTGGAAAGTCGTGGCGGTGCTCGAGAACTGGACGACCCTGCGGTACCACGAGGCGGTCGGTACTCACGCGGAGACGAGGCGATTCCGGGTCCTGGTGTCCGGCCCGCTTCCCGGCGACCCGGACGCCGATGGAGAGGTCGTGATGATCGTCCGGCGCTACGGTGACCGTCAGGGCTGGTGGATCTGCCCGGACGAAATACCGCGGGAGCCTTCGTGATCAGGCCAGCTACCGCGAAAACCTTGCGGCACCTAGACTTGACACAAGTCAAGTGAGGAGCAGGCAAGGGATGAGCGAGCTGGCTGTCGAGAATGCGCCGGACATGGCCGAGCCTATCCACGAGGCTGCCCGCGGCCAGGTGGTCTACATCACCGAGGGCGGCGCGCGCGTCGCTGCCATTGTGCCCGCAGCGTTGGCGGCCGAGCTCGAGCGACTGACGCCCAAGCAGGTCGGCGAGCTGATGGAAGACTTCGCGGACGCCGCCGCGGCCCGCGAGGGCCGCGCCGCCGTCGATGCCGGCGAGCCGCTCATTTCCTGGGATGAGGTCAAGGCCGAAGCCGGGTTGTAGTCTCTCCGCGTGGCTTACAAGGTCGTCCTGCGCGACGAGGCGCGCCGTGCGTTCGAGCGACTCGACAAGGCCGTCCAAAAGCAGGTGCAGCGCACCATCGACCGCCTGGCCGACAATCCCCGCCCGGGCCAGGCGACCCAGCTCGTCGGCGGTGTCGGCGCGTGGCGGGTCCGGTCGGGCGACTGGCGCATCCTGTACGAGATCCACGATGACGAGCTGATCATCCTCGTTCTCGACATCGGGCACCGCAGCAGGGTCTACGGCGACCGCTGACGGAGTTCGCGCGCCGATAAGCGACGCTTGGAACTGCGCTTAGGTCCGTACTCATCCCAGATCTTGTCCATGTCAACTTCGGCGGTGCTTTGGCGGAGCAGCTTGTCGGCCTTGTCTGAGTACCTTCTATGCCGCTGGGCTCCGAAGACGAACTCGTAGGCCATCGTGGGATCGTCATCGATCTTGAGGTACCGCCTCAGGGCCAGGCACCGAGGCTGGGACAGGTTGCAGCGCTCCGCGAGCTGGGCGACGGACCAGTGGAAGCGCTGCTGCCGGTCCACTTCGCGCAGCGCGGCAGCCGGAACGTCCTCGTCGCCGCTCACCAGCCGTACGGGCATTCCCTCCGTCTTGCTGATGCGAACGGAGACCATGAGGCCGTCGCCGGCGACGTCACTCTGCAGCTTTTCCAGCTCGGGGAAGACCTCGTCGCGGGCCTTGCCCTTCCTTATCTGCTGCTGGACCTGGTCGACGTCCTTCGCGCTGACGCGCGCGCCGTCGCCGAGGTGCGACTCCATCGCCAGCAGTGACCGGATGCGGATCAGGGCCTCCGCGGTGCGCCGGCGCCCAGGGGTCAGGAGCTGGGCGATCTGGTTGTATTCCTCGTCTATGAGCAGCTGTATGTCGCGCGGCGGCTCGCTGCTGATCGGAAGCACGCGGTGCGGAAGGTGCGATGACAAACGCTCCTGGAAGACGCGCTGCAGGATGTCGTCGAAGAGCGTGAAGCCGGCCCGCACGTGTAGGTACAGCAGGCCCTCGGGCAGCGCGCCCATCCAGTGCTGCTCATCGTCGCGCAGAGCGTCAATCGCGCGAAGGGTGCCCGCCTGGTCGGCCGTCAGCTGGAGGTGCTCGCAAGCCAGGTTGACGCACTTCTCGAAGCCGATCGCGATGCCGACCTTCTTGTCGAAGACCGACACGCGCCTCTGGACCAGCGCTGCCTTCAGCAGCATCTCGAAGGCGTGCTGGAGATCACGGAGGACCTGGCACGTCCGGCCGTCGTCGTGCATCCCGTTGAAGGCGGTTGCCGCCGACCTCAGCGATGCGAGCGCTCGCGCTTTGAGCAGACCGGCTTCCCGCCTCGTCCTCATGGAGATCCATGATGGCCCAGAGGAACCCTCGAATGTCTGCCTTCCCGAGCGGGAGTTGGCATGGCACACTCGTATCCTGACCGCAGGCACCAGAGGGGGAGTCGTCATGACGGAGGCGCTACAGGCCGCTATCGCGGCTCTTGACGAAACCGATCACACGCGCCTGCCTGCTCAGATGGTCGCTGAGATCGTTCTCACCGGTGCCGCGACCGCACTTCGCCGCGAGATCGAAGAAGAGATGGTTGCGCCCATCCGGGCCGAGCTCGAAGCCGCCCAGCATGCCCTAGCCAGTCGGTGACGCCATGCTATTCACCGGCTTCTGCCGGTCCGGGGAAGTAGCGAAGGCAGCGAACGCCGACGGTGTAGCGTTGCTCCATGATCCAGACGACGATCATCCTGGCGTGCGGTCACAGCTACTCGCACAGCGGCGAGCCGACCAAGGACGAGCAGCGGCACCCGGCCGAAGAGGTCCGCGCCCAGTGCCGGTCCTGTCGGTCTCCGGAGCTGATCGCCGACGTGAGACTTGCCGGATCTAGGTAGCACGCGCCCTAGGCTTCCGCATGTCGCTCATCTTCGCGACCCAGCTCACGGCCCTCGCCACCTTGGCCCTCGCCATCCTGGCCCTCGCGACTGCAGTCTTCGCGCTCCTGGCGTGGCTCGGTCAGCGAAGAGAGATCCGGGACCAGGCGAAGATGCTCAAGGTCCAGTCCGACCAGCTCGGCGAGCAGATCAAGATCAACGCGGAGCGCACCAAGGTGCTCACCCTCCAGGCGAAGGAACTCCAAGCGTCACTCGACGCCCGTGAACGCGCGTCGCTACAACTGCGCCAGCAGTACGCCTCGACGATCGTGATGGAAGGACGAGCACCAGGCATCCGGGCAAGGCTGGCTCTATGTCGCTCACGTCCGGAACACAGGGGAGCGGCCCGTCCGCGACGTGTCTGCGCGCTGGCACTCGAACGGCAAGCCGATACAGAAGCGCGAGCAGGTCGCCGTCTGACTCATGCCAGGCGAGACGAAGCACTTCAACGTCCGGGTGGGCGGCGCGACCTCCATGGGCGGCGTCATGGCCATCGTGCAGTTCCGGACCGTCGGCGAAGACTGGTGGAGCGCGGGCACCGACGGGGGCCTCGTTGGCGGCCTGGAGATCGCGGATGCGCCGCCGCTGTCGCCACTGGATGCGTAGCCTGCCGGCATGACGTTCTTCGGCATGGCGCTTCTCACCGCGGCGGGGACCATCGTCCTCGCCGCGTTCGCCATCGTCACCGCCCGGTACGCCGGCCGCGCCTTCCTCAAGCAGTCCCAGGAGGTCGCAGCGATCGAGCGGCAGGTCGCCGACGGCGCGGAACTGACCCGGCAGCAGGCGGAGCTGATCCGGCTTCAGTCCGGTCAGCTCGAGTTGCAGCGCGAGCAGGCGGAGGAGCAGCGCAAGACCAGCGCGAAGCAATCCGAGGTCCTCGGACTGCAGGCCAGGGAACTGGCTGAGTCTCTTGATGAGCGCAAGCGGGAAGCCGAGGACAGGCGCCGGGCACAGGCCGCCCAGGTCACCGCTTGGTTCGCCTGGGCTCCGGTCACGGGCGACATGTACTCGAGCAGCGACTGGGGAGCGACAGTGCGCAACGCCTCCAACCTCCCGGTTGTCGACGTTCGCGTCACCTTCAATTACATCGCGGAGCGGGCGAACGGCCTGGAATGGGACGCAACCCCGCGCGGGACTCTGGCCAAGCCCGTCAGGGTCATGTCGCCCACTAGCGAGAGGCACCTCGTGATCCCGAGCGAGGTCCGCGACATGATCAAAGAGTGCAGCGATGAGGTCTACGCGGTCAGCATCACGTTCACCGACGCCGCCGGGAACAGATGGGAACGCGACGCGCACGGGGCGCTAAACCCGCGCTCATAGCCGCCTGGCACAACGATCAGGACGGTGTATCGAGCTCGTTCACGAGTATCCGACGGTCGAGTTCCCTACGCAGGTGCTCGCCGATCTTCTCCGCCAGGTCGTCGTAAGCGGTGACGGCCGCCCTGTCCCGACGATGAAGTTCCCGGATGATTTCGCCAGCCTCGACCTTGGCGAGGCCGCTCGAAAAGCGGGTGCACAGCGTGATGAAATCGCCGATCGCATGGCGAAGATCATCATCGAGCACTCGGGTACGCAGGCGCTGGGCGGACGCCACGAGCAAGCGCGGTTCCTCGCCGCCCAGGCCGTCCGGCAGCTGGGAGAGCTTCCCCTGCTCCTTAAGCGTCTTCACGTCCTGTGTAATGACGAGCCCGCTCCACCTTGACAGCTCCAGGAGCACGTCTTGCAGCTCGAGCAACGTGTCCCGCTGGAAGGTGTGGCGTTCCTCCTCGAGGCGCTCGGCGAGGGCGGCGCGCCGAGCCCTCACCTCACGCTGGTCCGCGCGGATGTCCCGGGCTTCCTCGTTCTGACCGGCCAGCACGTACCCACCGAAGGCGCCGGACACGGTAGCGATTGAGCCGATCACAGCCGTGATGGCCGTCCAGTCGATCATCTGGCCAGGATGCCAGAGCCACCGTACGTCGGGAGGAATACGGCGAGCGGCGGCGCGCCGGGCCATTCTGCTCCTGTCAACGCTGCGGCGCCTGGCGGACGGCCGCGCGTACCGGGGCCTCGCTGCGGCTGACCGAGGCACATGCCGCTTGTCCCCGCCTCCGTGGCTTGCGGACGGCACGCGACCGCGGTCAGAGCCGTGGGAGACGATCGCCACGGGAACCTTCCCGAGAGAGGGGTACCTGTAAGGTTCCACCGCAGCGCACGAGCGCGGGCATGTCTGGTGCGCCGAGCATCACCAGGCGGAACTCACTCCGTCCCTCGGCGTCGCAGTGCCGAGACCACCTGCGCTAGGGCGTGCAGCATCCCGGCGAGCGCCAATAGCCCGCCCGGGGCATCCCGCAGAGCCACAGCCTCGTACAGAACCACCCCGACAACCGCTACCGTGACCATCCAGGCCACCGCCTCGTTCGCCTTCACGCAGAACCTCCCCTTGACCCGGCCATCCGCGATCGCCTTCTCGAAGTCGCTGCAAAACGATGACGAATCTGAGATACGCGACCTGGTCGAGGTCGCGGAGCGGCCCGAGGATAGGGACGTTCTGCGTCGGTCAGTTGGCCGCCCTGCGCCGCGCCTCCCGCCGCGCGCAGGCGATCGCCAGGTACTCGCGCGAATGATCATGCGGGCACTTCCAGCCCGGCAGCGTGCCGTGGTAGACGCGCCTGCGGTGCCTGCGCCGCTTCGACCGCCAGATCGTCCCGGACAGGCGGAACGGCCCCGACAGCGGGATAGACCATCCCAGCCTCATCACGCCTCCAGTGGCGGTAGTTCGATAGCGGCGAGCGCCTCAACGGCCTGGGCGTTGGTCAGGTGGTCGAGGTACCTGGACGTGACCGCGATCGACGAGTGCCCCAGCAGCTTCGAGATGGTGACCACGTCGACCCCGGCGGCCCGCAGTTCGTCGGCGAACGTATGGCGCAGGCCGTGCGGGTGCACGCGCTTCTCGATCCCGGCCTTATCGGCCAGGCGGCCGAGCAGCAGCCGGACGTACTGGTCGTGCACCGGGCGGCCCTCGAGCGTGCAGAAAAGCGGGCCGTTCCGCAGCCCGAGGGCCTTGCGCGTGTCGAGCCACCGGGCGAGCGCGTCCGTCGCGGTCGGGTGGAAGCCGCGGACGGTCGCCTTGTCGCCCTTGCCGTGGAGCACCCGGCAGGTGTGGCGCTTCAGGTCGACGTCTGACGGCTTCAGCGCAAGGGCCTCGGAGATTCGCAGCCCGCTCCGGTAGAGCAGCGTCAGCAGCGCGCGGTTGCGGATCCCGGTCCTGGCGCGCGGCGAGCAGCCGCCGATGATCGCCGCCACCTCGTCGGGCGCGAGCGGCTCCGGCGGGAACCTCCGCCCCTTGTTCCCGGGTGCGTCGCCCTTGGCCGACCCGAACGTGCCCACGACCGCCTCCAGAACGCTTAGTAGTGCTTTTGTATAGAAGCACTATCGTATTACGCCGCTCAGGGCTACGGAAGGCCGATCCGAGCAAAAGCACTACTAAATTCCGGCCACTGCACGCCACGCCATGCCACGCGCAGACAATCCCGCGCGTCGGGCCGCGCGGACATATGCGGACAGGGAACGACAGGCTATCGTGATCTTATGCACGTGCATTCTCTCGTGCATAAGCAATTGCACGGAGGCGCGATGGACGGCGATGAGCCCGTGGCCCTGATCGACCGCGATGAGGCTGCCGAGCGCCTGCGCGTCTCGGTCCGCACCATCGTCCGGTACGGCCATGCGGGGCTCCTCGACGAGCGCCGCATCGGCCCGCGCCTCGTCCGGGTCACCGAGGCGTCGGTCGCGGCGCTCACGCAGCAGAGGAGCCAGCACGCATGACACGGACACGGACCTTCGATGACCCCTTCCTCGAGCTGGCGCACCGCCAGAGCGGCGATCCGACCGAGGTGATCGATCTCGCGGCGGACATGACCGAGGCCGAGGCGAATGAGGTCATCGAGGCGATAGACGAGGTCGACGCCGAGATGGAGGCCGCCAGCATCGTTGGCCGCCTCCGGCAGATGGGGCACCGTCTGTGAACGCGGCGAGCATGGTGCGTTGCAGTTACTGCGAGAGCGACATGCCTGCGGATGCGATCTTCAATCCCTACGCTGGCGTCGGCCGCTGCAAGGACGTAGGAGCGTGCGAGCGCCGTCAGCTCCGGCGGTTCGACCCGACGATCCTGCCCGACGATGAGCTGCCTGTCGCGCTTCCCGGGTCCGCCCCGGCCGGCGCCGCGTGCGACGCCTGCCGGGCGGACGCGCCGCCCGAGGGTCTCTTCAACCGCGCTGGGCCGTCATGGCGGTGCCACGACCGGGACGGCTGCGAGCAGCGCCAGCTCACGCCTGACATGACGCCGCTGGGCGAGGACTTCCCCGAGCTCGGCCAGTCCTTCACCGGGGTCGCCTTCGCCAGTCACGCCACGTCGCAGGAGGTCGGCGCCGACCCCGTGCCGCTCGGGCCGGCTGAGATCGCGGACCTATCGCGGCGGGATGCGGCGTGGCGGACGCGGTGACCACCGGGGGGCCGATTGCCTCGCGGGACGCCATCCGCCCATGAGGGCCGAGATCCACGGTGACGAGCTGGTCGTCACGCTCGACGCGGACGAACTGCGGACCAGGGCGACCGTCCAGAGCCTCGCGGCGCGGCTGCCGCGCAGCGCTCATGACATCGCCGCTGAGGTCGTCCGCCAGCTCGAGGTGCCGAAGGGCGCCAGCGAGCCAGCGACCATCTGCTCGGTCACGGTCAAGCTCGTCCGCACGCGGGTCATCGGCGCAGAGACTTTGATGCTCGACAGTCCCCGCGAGGTGTACGGGTGACCGGGCAGCCTGACCGCGCCGAAGAGGCTCGCAGTACGGCGAGACCCCCGTCCGAGGTGACGGGGGTCTCTGGTCTGGCCGCTGCGGGTAGCGTCCTCGCTTAACAAGCGATTGGCAGCTAGCTGGCGCAGGAGTCCTTGGCCTTCGCCGCGGCGATGTCGGCGGCGGCGCTGCCGTGGCTGTAGATGGACATGTCGTCGGGGTTGACGGTCCACCCGGCGGCCGTCCAGGTCTCGGCCATCGTGCCCGAGCCGATCGCGGACGCCACCCCCGAGAGGGAGTAGGTGATGACGGCCGTGTTCCCGGCCTTGTTCACCTGCTGGAGCTTGTAGGCGAGACCCGCGGCCGCGCTCGGACAGCCCTCATGCACGGCGGTGTACACCGACAGCGGGGCCTCGGCCTTGTCGGCGGCGGTCAGGTACTGCCACGCAGGCGCCCACTGACCAGCCGAGTAGAGCGCGAAGAACTGCGCGGCAGTGGCTTTCGCGGCGGCGGCGGTGTCAGGGACGGCGGGGGCGGTGCCGGCGGTCGGCGTCGTGGCGGCGGCCGCAGCGTTTCCGGTGCCGATCGCGGCCGGGGAGCTGCCGTGCAGGGCGTAGCCCGCCGCACCGCCGATCACCACGCCGATGACAAGGCCGATCGCGGCGTACTGGAAGCCCGGGGAGCGCCCGAGACGCTCGCGAACGGACGGCTGCGGGGCGCGCTGGGGCTGGCTGCCGGGAGCGGGCGTCCGCTCCGGTTGCTCCTGTGCCCCGAACCGCTCCCACGGCGCTTCTTGCTGCCGCGGCTGCTGCCACTGCTGCGGCTGCCGCGGCTGCTGCCACTGCTCCGGCGTGGCCGGTCTTTGCTGTCTCGGGTCGTACCCCCGCGGCTGATACCCGCTCATTGCCCACCCCTTGTCGATGATGTCC
>Ga0335072_10013033_pt1 | contig 11855 bp, 4 predicted proteins | sample Lox_Sample_21_FD_206725 | JGI IMG/M metagenome (GOLD analysis project Ga0335072, IMG submission 206725) | Soil microbial communities from Loxahatchee National Wildlife Refuge, Florida, United States - Lox_Sample_2.1 | ecosystem: Environmental > Terrestrial > Soil > Wetlands | place: USA: Florida...
GTGGCGTCGCTACGCTTTATAATGCAAGGATAGCCGTGTAGTACGACTATACCAAAGGGAACTGTCGGGACACAAGTAGAGCAGCAGGGCGTCTCGATGCTATTCGAACAGCCTCTGATGGTCGTGGGGTGAGAATGATGTCGCTCACATAGAAGCCCGCGTCAGTGCGGCCAAATTCGGAAGCTGCACCTATATCAGCCGACAAAAGGTGTCCTTTTTCTAGCTTCAAGACACATACCAAAGCTAGCTATTCCTTTCTGGACGTGGCATATATCAAAACTTTACATCAGATAGCTTGTCTATCGAGAAAGCAATGTAATGGCCATATTTACAGGTTGTCTCCAGCGCCCATGGTTAAGAAATATGGACAAGATGGAAGTAGGTGTAAACGTCAGGAGCGATAGACATCCTGCAAAGGTGAATGCATCTTTCCACTTCAAATCACTCATAGACACAGTATCATCTTCCTTTCTACGTTATTGAATAGAAAGAAGCAGATATCCGATCGAAAAAACCCGCATGCATTCCCTGTTTCTAGAACTCTCCCCTTTCCTTTCTGAGGTATCTACACGCAAATATACGTCGACTATCGTGGTAATCCACATGGCCTTTCGGTAAGCCCAATTTCATATAGTTGTTCTGCTAGCCTCGTTCCATTCTAATAGTGGATGATTGATCCACTTCAGACAAGGCCAGAGGAAGCTCTTTCCTGCCCAAAAATGCGGTAAAAAGCATTTTATCAAGGTTGCTGAGGTCACTAATAAAAGCGCCAAATTTTCTCAGGGCCTGGTACTTCGGAACTACCTAGTGTAATCTTCACAATGATATCGAAGACGCTCTACCACTGCCAGTTAGAATGGAAATGGAAGCAGCTATACACATCTGCGGAATAACTTCTTGGAAGTGTGTTCAAAGGCCGTAATATTCAGTATCCGAAAGTCAGGCTTAGTCCTAGTAGAATCGTATAAAGGACAGCACGGTGAAACCGTATTGAACTTTGTCATAACCCTCATGCTTTTCTCCAAGAAATCTCGTTGCTAGTGCCACGAGAATATGGACAGGAGTGACTTCCTTGTTGCGGTCACGTGAATATGTTAAAATAATCCCGCGATTAAGCAATACATTAACTCCATATCTTTAGAAATGTAGGTGGCTTACGTCAAACTAGTGACTATATAATACTATATGGTTATGGGAGACTGTGCTCGTTAATAGCAGATTCGTACGTCGTGTTCCACTTAAAGAGAGGATCCGCTATTAGATCTGTCAACAGTAGAGATAATTTCGAATCTGTATATCTCAGGAACTGTCCATCTCATCTCATCAGGTTCAGAATTCAAATACTCCTTACTTCCAGCTTCATTGTCTTTGTCCCGATTTCTTGTTACATACTCATTTCACAACTCTCTACCTGTGCCTACACACGTTGACACGGAGAGATACATAAAATCCTTTCTTTTAACACAAACTAGCCACCTAACCTATCCCGCTATCTCCCCTAAGCAGCCTGGAATCTACCGGGCTGAAAAGCTAATAATAATCCCTCTGGCACCACCATCAGCATCTCCTCCGACCGCGCCAGCCTCACGCTCCTAGGCAGGTCAGCCTCCAACATCACAAATTTCACCGTGCAAGGACTAACTGAACATGCCCATCTTGGCACCTTGTCCAAACTCCCCCCTCCCCGCCCTCCCGATAGGCTTTCAAAGCAGAACGGAGCACTAACAGCCCTAGAATACCCCACCTCCGCGCCTTCACTACATGCCTGGCGTCGTGCCCACCGACATTGACAGCCTCGCCCATCTGGGCTCCGTTCGCGAAAGACAACGCCGACCTGACGGGCATGCTGGCATTGTACCTGGCGCAGTCGCGAGCGGACTATTTAAAATAGCATGTTCGCAGGTGCGGATTGAGACATCGAGGAGATAAAGCAGCATCAGGGCACGATCGTAGACAAGAAACCGTTGCACACTAGCTGGCTGCCGATTAGGGTGGTGATGTTCTCAGTGCTTAGCAAAATCTGTCGTTTTAGGGATCACCTGATATTAGAGACGCGGAATGAGAAGCACTTTCGATATTTAACAATAAGTCTCCTATTATGTTTCTTTGAGTCAAGAATGACCGTTGTATCCTAATGCGCAATATACAAATATCCGATTAACGCCACCTTTCGTGGCATGTACCACTTAATGCGGATTGAAACAAATGCCTCCTGTCATCCCATTATCATTTTATGCAATTTTATCGTAGTAGTGCATTCATCAAATATCAGAGTACTCCTCATATGTGTACTGTCCTCTGCCATGCCAAGTTGAATCTCTGGCCGACTGCGTCTCCCAGCCCTTGTACTCGTCCCTCAACCTTCTCTCCTTTTCGAACTCGCCCCATCTCTTCATGGTGATCTTGCTACTATCGAACTCGCCCTCATACTCAATACCAGCCTTCTTCGTCTTTTCTCCAGCTGTTTTGCGCGTATCACCCCAGCTGAAGTCGTCAAACTTCCAGTAGGCGTAAACTGGGAGGACGAAGTTCCAGATTGGTAGTGACAGGATGTAGATAAGCATCCAACCAACGTAGGACCAGCTATGCGCGGTAAGGACGATGAGAACTGCTGGAAGGCCGAGAATGAGAGCCAGAAGAACGAGAGGGATGACTTGGGGTGGTGAACGAAGGATCGAAATGATGACTGGTCAGGTTAGCGGGCTTTCGAGATGTTTATTTAGATAATAAAACTTACCAACATAGAATGTGAATGCGATGGCGGCGGGAAGGACCAAAGTCCCGATCAATTCAACGAAGACGACGAATTGCATGCTAAAGCAGAAGGTGCCGCAGAGATCTCTAACTAATACCAGTTCCATCAAATTGTGTACCGTACTATTGATCCATCTTCGTCGCTGCGAAAGCAGTACGCTGAAGGATTCCGGAACTGTTGTTTTGCAAACAGCTTGTGGCACAAAAACTTGCTTGCGCTTGGGGAATGTTCTGAGCATGAGCGTTGATAAATAGCGATCTTCGCCGAGCAAAAGTAAGTTCTTTTTGTGCAACGTGTCGACAACATTCTCCGAGTAGTGCTCGACCACATCAGGATTAGCAAGGATCGGTACCCAATAGTTCTGGCCGCCTTTAGGAGCTTTGATCCGGTACATGCAAAAACAGCCAGGAAGGCATGTGACGCCACCAAAGACTGATTCGAATGACTTGGAGAGGTGATGAGAAATGAAATACTCGAAGACCTGAATTGCCGAAACCCAGCTTGCCTTTTTATTGGCAATCTTTGTCTCACCACAGAGACCCATTATTTCAGGATCCTTGACCATGGCGGAGACCATATGCGTCAAACTATCGGGAAAGACTTTTGTGTCAGCATCTACCATGAGGACGACTTCGTAGAAGTCAGGGGGTACACCGGTGACCTTCCACAATCCATTGAACATCTCGAACTCGAGCTCGGTCATTCGCTCATCGAACATAACCTTCTGCAAGAACGACATTAAGATAATTTGACTGTCTCGCTTGCCACGATTACCTGGCTTGGTTCTAGTTGCCTCATCTGGCGTCCCACACTTTACAATGCACATCATTGGAACCCGTTGCTGCTTGTCTATAGGGATAGTGGAGTTGGCACCATAATCGTAGAATCCAGCGTATACCTTCGCCATGTTGTGTCTTTTAGATCCACTAGAGACGGCGACATAGCTGAATGCAAGAACTTCATCTGGCATAATGGCATGATCCTTCATCATGCCCAAAACGATGTCTGGAGTTGAGAGTGTTTCTCCTTTGCCTTTGATCAGACCATCACAGATAACAAGAATGGCCTTGTGACTGTTAGGGTAGTCAGTCATGGCAACAGAGTCAAGCGTTGTTCTGATACCAAGCTCGCCTTCAGAGTATGCAGTTACCAAGCAAATTGCGTGAGCTAAAGGATAGCCAAAGGGCTGCCAATCTGTAGGAGGTTGAGGAACGACAGCTCCATGAATAAAACCAGCGGGCTCAGGCCCCTCCAGGTCGCTCATCACTCCACTATATGTCGAGTTGTCATTGGAGTTGGAGCGCGGGAAGCTCATACGACTGTCGTTGTTGTGCTTGAAGAACGGGTGTGGGGGAAGGAGCTGAGCTGTCGAAGTTTGGCTTGCCATGGTTGTTGGCGCGCCACGAGTTTTATCGGCACCCGCAGTGTAAGGACTCGAGAATCTAGAAGTAGTAGGGAGGAAAGCGCTTCCTCTTTTATTCGTTCTTTCTGAGCTAACCACCGTGCTGCCAACATCACCAGTAATCCGTGGAGGTGCACGGTATATGTCATCTGACCAATCTTCAATCTGCTGATTACGCTTTTTGGGATTTGACGACTGCGATGTTTTGGAGGCAGCAAATTTTCGACTGATGAACCATTGGAAGACGAGTGCGAGGAGGAATTTCGAGATGACGATAGACAGGATGAATACCAAGGATACGTAAAGCACGACTTGAGATGCAATACACCCTACGGTGTCAGTATCCACAGTTCCAACGTTGATGATTTCCTCGAAACATTGAGCCATCTGCGTATCACCTGCTGCCTGAAAGGCGTGGGTCACGTCCTTACCTCGGACAGCAGCGTTTATACTGGTACTCGTGTCGCTGAGCTGTGACCATAGAGCAGGAACTGTGACTTGTGAAGCGTTGAACCATTTCAAAAGGTCCAGATCTAAGACAGTACCGGAATACACCATGAGATTCCTAGAACTGTTACTGATATCATCCCAAGTGAAGTACACATCGCCTGAAGACGACAATCCATAGAACGTGTCTCGTCCTGCTTGCGTTGTGTGACATTGATACCCCAAATACGGTCCAACTGTCTTGTTTGGCTGTGATGAGCCATCCTGGTTGAATGTATTACATGGGAAGTACCATGCAAGGTCGTCATTGGAATTCGTAGGCACGTCTGAACCATTTGCCAGGGTGATCAAGCCTTTACACGCACCATTAACATTCTGGAACAGAAAACTTCCATCTTGACCTCCGTGCTTGACAGGCAAGTCATAAAGGACGTTGGAGCCGAGTGGAATCCCATAAGCTGCGGGGTGATGGGACTCCGACAGATCGTAAGCGCTGCCATGCATTATCATGTAGCCAGTACCCACTTGATTGACCCGTAAACGAACTGGGGGGGTGCCACACACAGTTTCGGTGAAGCCGAAGGTAAGGAAGCCCACGAAAGCCATGATACATAAGATGACGCTGATAAGGCCCATTTTTTCCCTCCAGGCTCTCTGTTGAGCTTTGGCAGGTTTTCCAAAGCACTTCAAAACGAAGTCAGGGCACCAAAAAGTAACTATTGCACAATATACATTCCACAAGCTTGGTGGCTTTACAGGGTCAAGATCCTTTTGGCGTTGCTTTTCCTCTTTCTTCAACTGTCGTGTTCGCTCACGTGTAAGTTTCTGGCGAGTACTGGGCTCCTGCATGTCGGTCTTTTCCATCACAACATCACCCTTTTTCACCTTTCTGCCTTTCCGCATCTGCGGAGGCAACTCATCGGAGGCTCCGTCTTGGGAACTTCCCAACGCCGTTTCTTCTGTCGCTGTTTCCTCAATATCCTCGATGATCGGATCATTGCCAGTTGTAGAGGGCAAAACTGCCATTTTTGCAGCATGCTGCCTGTAGTGGTAGTTGGGATGATCGCGATCGATTCGATTTCGTTCAGGCCTTATCAAGCTTCGCTTCCGCTGAATCTCCGAATGCTGCTCCTGAGGTTTGGATGGCGCTAGTGGAGCACTCTCACTCACTGGGAGTGGCGACGGTAGCGTCTCTGGGTATGAGGAACCTCGAGTGTGCCTGGAGGGTGACCGATGTACTTGCTGGTCTGGTAAGACAGAGAAATAGCCGGTCTCGACATCTTGCGGTGGTGCTCTACGAGACGGAGAGTTGCGGAATGCGCTTCGGTGTTCGCGGACGGGCGATTGGCCGGCGTCAGGCCTCTTGGGTAGAGACATTTTTCTAAAATGACAAGAACTGTTCAGCCAAATGTAGTCGATACAAAAGAATGTGAATAGTCATGGCCACTTGGCTCTCGTTTCAGATTTTGTGGCTGCGTCCCAATATAGAACAAGGTTTCGGCGTGCTGAGCTTTGTTGACAACCATTGTTTACATGTGAAAAGGATAGACATACTCAAGACATATGCTGGACAAGATGTAGTCCTAAATAGTTGGAAAGATAGAGGATCAAGCAACAAATGCTCTCAAGCAAGTGTTGTTTGTTTGTCGATATCCTCGACCCCTGTCTATAGGCGGGGGTTCCTTGGTCGACCGGAATCAAGAAATCCGCCAACTGATCAGAAGTCCCTCAACCACGTTGGAAACCTCGTCTGACCGAGGTAGATTAGAATACTCGTAAGCGCAATGCGTGAACGAGTGTAAACGGGAGTTTATTGCGGGCAAATCAACACCGTGAGCGATCGAGCAATGGCTGTCTCCTAATACCGTATTGTAGCGACTGACCAGCACGGAGTACGAGGTATAAAAAGTCGAGTTGAGCGAATGCAAGTAGATGAAGCCTAGTCACAAACGAGTGTTGACTGGCAATGGAAGCAAGCTACGTGGAGGAATAATGAAATGAAATGGTGAAGCACAGCCAAAGGAACATGGAAGGTGATGGGAAGAGACAATCATCAGTTCTCGTTCCCGTTTCCAACGAAGAGGGCTACGGTATGACAGGGGTTAGACTGCAAAAAGCCTTGCATTGTCGGCTGTCGAGTTAGTGTTGATGCAGGGTTCCCTTTTTGCATGTCAGGCTATTTTAAGCATTTTGCCTCGTTGACGAGGGGACGTACCTTCGTATATACGCTGGGTCGGTACCACAATTATATACGAACACTATGAAAACGTTTTCCTTTCTCCTTTAAATTCTCATGGCCTCCTCCAAATGACTAGACTTGATTATTGAGCCGCACTCAGCAGATCCACTATTACGATACAGGAGATTTCCCCTTAATCCGTAGCTTACGTCGGCAATCGAGGAATGCATTCCTACGGGTGTCTCAAGTCCCGAGTCCATTAAGGGATACACCTATTTGCGTATTCCATAAGAACAAGATAAGGTTGCTCTATAATCAGTAGTACGATGCTGGTTTTCTCTCGGCCGTCTGCCAGATCTCGGCCAGATGAAGCGCAAGCTTGGGACTGTATATCTAATATTTACTGGGAACTTAGCCTTGGATGTCGTCCCTCCAGCCGGGCGGGATGGAGTTCTCAGAAGTGGATACAATGACATGTTCGCCCGAAAGCAGGCACCACACCCACAATAATTGCTCATCTAGATACTTCGTACGTACAGGATGCAGTGATCAAGTCCGAGCACCCGGATGGAGATGCGGATGGTGCCGCTATGGGAATACAGCCAAGACTCTGGGAAAAGTCTCGACATTCTGATAGTTTGTTATTGGTGGCAGCGCCACGTTTTCGTAAAGATTGTCTCCTTTTGTCGATGAGGTAATTCGCAAGACTCACTCCCTACTCTTATCCACAACGTACACACTACTCCAAGCTATATCAGGCGGCAGTATTTGTAAAATGAATTGGAAGCAAGTTAACACTATTGCGCTTCGGTGACTTGGAGACCCTGAACCTACTGTAATCCTTGTCGCGTAAAACAAATCCTTGCCTTTTCACCGTCTTTATTGCTGCATGAACCGCCGGTCAGCCTGGTCCCTCTCTACTTCACCACGGTCCCTCATCTTTCGACCGATGGACTCCTCCTACTGCCTACTCCTTCTTGCGCGCAAGGGCAAAGAGACAAACTTCTTACAATAATAGCCCTACGGGAAAGTCGGCTACTAATCATTTGTCCAGCGGCTGGTCGAAGTTATCAGTCGATGCCCATCCCAAAAGGCTGTCTTATTGACTGTTAACGTTTAGAAGCTGTTTTCCCACAAAGTATACCGACAGAGCAGGGTAGAGCAAAGACGAGCTTCCCAGCACTAACAAATGCACTTTCAGATTGCTTGGCATCATATTCGACGCCGTTGGTCGTGTTGGTCTGTCGGGCATCTTTTCTGGGACCAGGACTAATCTTCCTTCCACATTCCACGCACCTGGATCTGTACAAAGACTGGGCAAACTGTTAATCGTTAGCTGCACGAAAGACATTAAACTTCAAAAGCGTCATTCTTTACTTTTCCAAGCTCAAGTTCTTGGCCGACTGTACACAAGTTACGACAATAACGTTTTGGAGCCCACGAGCAACACTTCAACTCGCCATTTTCATCACCCGACAGTGTCTCTAAGGGCTTGACACCTGCTCCATCACTAGACTCCTTACGTTATTCGAGAGCATTTCTGATCACTCAATGCCTTGGTTTTACCGTTCGCAATACTTCTTTCTACCTTAAGGAAAACTTGATCTCACTGTTCTCCGTCCATGCCCCAGACACTACGTTAAGTGCGCATTTTCCCTGGTGAGTGTTTCCATATATCAGATATTCATGTGAGTAGGTGGAATGTTTGTTGCTAACTTCAACTCGTTACAGCAAGCTCTGATTCGAGACCGAATGCACAGTCTACGTTACGAATTATAATAGACATAAAAACATGGTCTCTCGGTAGATTCACTCAAGGCTAGGCTTAACAGTTTTACCCCACGAAATACCGAAGAGTCCTTCAAATATCCAACGAAGAAGAAGAAGCCGTCTGTTATAGCTGCAAAGGAAAGCCAATTATTTTGGGAAGAGACTTGGAAGGAAGTAACTTGAGGGAAACAAAATTCTAGGGCAGAGTACAACCTTTTACGGTGACCCCCTGCAACTCTTGGGGATAGGAGAACCCCTGAGAGCCTGCAAGGTTGCCGTGTACGCAAGACACTTGGCAATAATGGCCACTCAAGATTCACCGCCCCAAGGGAATATACTACCTCGGAGACCGGTGCAGCTTACAGATAGCCCACCGCCTCAGTATCAGGAACAAGAAAAGCAAAAGGAAAATGCTATTTATCGGAAGCCTTTACCTATCATTCCTATACCGGAGTCTGGATGTATGCATAGTGCGCCAATATCTCCAGTAAAGATAAATGTACAGACTGAAGAATGGGCGCCGCGACCGTCAACTGCCTACATTGAAGGCGGCGAAACCTCTACAGGGGAAGAGAAGAATACTGATGCATCACAGAAGGAACAACATCGGTCAACCGGCACTTCTGAAGAGGCCATAGTTCAGGACATGCCAAACCGTCAGCAGTATACAACCCATGCTGCAGCTCTGGTTCAGCAGCCTCAAGTAGCTATGGTTTCATCCATGAAGGACGCTAAGTCTAAGCCGCCCTACCTAGAAACCCTACATGATGAGGAAGATTCTCCAAGAAATACTTCTTCTCCTAGCTCAGACGCGGCGGATACTTCGGCGCCAATACCGCCACTGCATTATCATCACCAGCAATATTCTGAGGACCTAGGGATGGGAGCGACACATGTAACTGAAAGCGGAGATGGTATCAACCGCCATTTGACGCCTAATTCAGTATATGCCCCACGTTCTACAGTTCCACGACCTGCGTCTGCGTATTCGGCTCTTTCCGATCCTGATCCAAGAGGACGCTCACCGGGGCACATTGCGAATTCGCCTAGTTGGGGTGGGCGCTCGCCTTCAGCGAATTATGGGGGTCGGTCCTCTGAAAGCAGGCCAAATTCATACGTCGACTTGCTTAATGCCCAGTACCCCCAAGTGCCACCAGTTCCCCTATCGTTCGACAACTCCCAGCTTCGAACAGCTGTCGGGTCGAATGCGTCGTTGCTTAGCACAGCGAAGACTTTAGAGATGTATCGACTGAACGTTAAGAAAACCAATGACCCCTCAATACAATATGCATTTGCGGTCTTTCTTATCTCTGCAGCTCAAGAGGCAGGATTAAATGAGGCCACATCGCCCTCTGGAAAACTTACTCGCCCTGGTACAGGACGTGACCTTGACAGCGCCCACATTGAGAAATTGGAAACTCCATCTTCAGCGCAAGATCTCTTACGAGAAGCTCGTCAGATACTCTCAAGGCTTGCAGATCGGAGTTATCCCTTTGCCCAATACTATCTGGCAGACGGATATGCATCTGGGCTGTTCAATAAGGGAAAGGAAGATTATGATCGCGCATTTCCACTGTTTATAGCAGCAAGTAAGCATGGTCACGCTGAATCTGGATACCGTGCAGCGCTATGCTATGAATTTGGCTGGGGCTGCAGAAAGGATCTCGCAAAAGCAGTACAATTTTATAGACAATCGGCATCGAAGAATCACCCTGGTGCTATGACACGCCTTGGACGAGCATGTCTCTCTGGCGATCTGGGACTAAACAAATACCGGGAAGGAATAAAATGGCTAAAGCGAGCCACGGAAGCAGCAGATCCCCAATACAATGCGGCCCCTTATCACCTCGGCCTCCTCTACGAAACTGGTTACGGCGATGACATATTCCAAGACGAGACATATGCTGCTCAGCTCTTTACACAAGCCGCGGACCTCGGACACGCAGAAGCCAGTTACCGGCTTGGCGACGCATATGAGCATGGGAAATTATCATGTCCACGAGACCCAGCACTCAGCGTGCATTTTTATACCGGCGCAGCGCAACAAGGCCACCCTGCTGCCATGATGGCCCTTTGTGCATGGTATATGGTTGGTGCAGAACCTGTTCTGGAGAAAGATGAAAATGAAGCATATGAATGGGCACGGCGGGCGGCTGAATGTGGTAAGTTTTGGCATACCCCTTGCCGTCCATGGTTCATGATGAGCTATATAGGAACTAACGATGCGCCGATCTGCCTAGGCCTCACAAAAGCCGAGTATGCAATTGGTTACTTTACTGAAATGGGTATCGGCTGCCGAAGAGATCCGCTGGAAGCGAATGTTTGGTATGTCAAAGCCGCAGATGCGGGCGATGAGAGAGCGAAGCATCGCCTAGCTGCCATAAGAGCAGCAGTCAGTGGCGAAACGGACGCTGCTGATCCAAAGAAAAAGATGAAGAAAAGCGCGACAGGCAAGCTCGATGCGAAGGCCAAGGCAGCAGGAGCTGGCGAGGGTGGTAATAGCCCCAAGGACGAGAAGGACTGTGTAGTCATGTAAGATGGAGACAACGGGGATAATAGACCTTCGGGACATGACGTTTCTGGCGTATTCTGTATATATTTCCATGCTCATTGGGGGAACTAAGGTATTTTTCTCGTGCGTTGGAAAGAAGCATTCACCGGGTCGCATTTACATATAGTTGTGCTGGGTGGCGTTTAGTCAGCATGTATGCCGATTGGCACTTTGGAGGTTCTGTATGGCATTTTCTGGATGAAGGCATGATATCCAGAGCTCAGCAATCAAACAGTAGGGTAGTTTAATTAATATGGGAAGGATGAAAGAAACTCCATGTACTTTCAAAACACCACACTATGCGAGGCGAAACGGGAATCTGATGTGAACATTCTCTAATTCATTTGATCAATGCAGAATATATCTGCGGGGAGAAAAATATCTAACATGGAAGGCAGCTAATACTGGTGAAATCCAAAGAAGCCACTCTACAATTCCAAAACCATTCTCTCGATGACTGTGTGATGCCTGAAGACTCTGTTACGCCTCAACACCTCCGAATGCTATGCAGCCATGCCTCTTCCAATCTTGAGCTGCCTTACGCCGTGTAGAATATAGCATGAGCGTCATTATCATAAAGAGGATCTTAAACAGGAAGAGACCGTTCACTCCTTCACCTCGGTAGCAGATTAAGCCTCGATGTCTGGGGAGATCTCGTGCGGTTTTCTCGGGTCGAACCAAGCTACCCTCCTATCATCTCCCTTTCTGGCACCCACTGTAACCCAGACATGTTTATAAGGCACTTTGACGT
>Ga0335072_10013034_pt1 | contig 11855 bp, 7 predicted proteins | sample Lox_Sample_21_FD_206725 | JGI IMG/M metagenome (GOLD analysis project Ga0335072, IMG submission 206725) | Soil microbial communities from Loxahatchee National Wildlife Refuge, Florida, United States - Lox_Sample_2.1 | ecosystem: Environmental > Terrestrial > Soil > Wetlands | place: USA: Florida...
GCTATCGCGAGCTCGTCAGCGGCGGTGCGCGCTACCAGGTCAAGGTACCTGTCGTTCAGGTCCGACACGCGGAGCGCATCGTGCCAGTCCCGGTACGCGGTCGCCGCGGCGCGCACGCATTCGCCGTGGCACTCAAGTTCGGCAACCCTGGCCGTGATCGAGTCCTGGGCTTGGGCCAGAGCGCTTAGCTGCGACTCGAGAATGGCGTTGGTCATCGGGCCGACGCTGGCGGCAGCGTTCATCCCGTGCTCGGCCCGCAGGTCCGTGATGTCGCGCAGAGCCACAGCGATCTCCCATTCGTGCCGCAGGAGCGTGCTTTCTGGCACGGCACCGTCCGGCGCCGCGACCTCTCACAATGCTGAGTATCGCGGCGGCTGCAGGCCATCTGCCAGCGAGAGTTTGCCGCACGCGGGCGGCATCGGGATCCCTGGCCTGGTGCTACATGACGGCGCCGAGCTGCCAGGGCACGAATTCCTCGTCACCGAAGTCCTCCGCCTCGCTCTTGGTGGGCTTGCCCGAGGCGACCGCAACGAGTTCGGCGAAGATGCGGGCGCCGAGGTCGGTAACGCTGGTGCCGCCAAGTATGACGCCGCAGTCGATGTCCATGTCGCCGGGCATCCGCTGATACAGGTCGCTGCTGGTGGCCAGCTTGAGGCTAGGTACCGGTTTGCAGCCGAACACCGACCCGCGGCCAGTGGTGAAGCACACAAGGTTGGCACCGCCGGCGACCAGACCGGTCACGCTAACCGGGTCGTAGCCGGGGGTGTCCATGAAGATCAGGCCCCGCTCGGACGGCCGTTCGGCATAGGCGACCACCTGCCGCAGCGGCGTCGTGCCGCCCTTGGCGACCGCGCCAAGAGACTTCTCCAAGATGGTTGTGAGTCCGCCGTCCTTGTTACCCGGCGACGGGTTATTGTCCATGCTGCCGCCGTGCATCGCGGTGTAGCGCTGCCACCAGGCGATCGTGTCCGCCAGCGCGGCGGCCACCGTCGGCGTGGCGGCCCGCCCTGCCAGCAGGTGCTCGGCGCCGTAAATCTCCGGGGTCTCAGCGAGCATCCCGGTGCCACCGTGCGCGACGAGCATGTCCACCGCCGCGCCGAGCGCGGGGTTGGCGGTCAGCCCTGAATATCCATCCGACCCGCCGCACTGCGTGCCGAGCACCAGTTCCGATACCGGGCATGGGGTGCGCCGGGCACGGCCGACCTCAGGAAGGATCTCGCGCAGCTGCGCTACCCCGGCGCGGACCGCGGCCGCGCTGCCGCCCAGTTCCTGGATGGTCCCGGTCACGACCGGGACGTCGGCCCGCTCCGCCAGCCGGCTGGTGAGCGTCCGGACCTGGTTGTCCTCGCACCCCAGGCCCAGCACGAGCACCCCGCCGACATTCGGATGACCCAGGTACCCGGCCAGCGTGCGCCGCAGCACCGCCATCCCTGCCCCGTCAGGCTGCATCCCGCACCCGGTGGAATGCGTCAGCGCGATCACCCCGTCCACGCCTGGCTGGTCGTCCAGCTCCCCGGAGTCGCTGACCTGCCGGGCGATCCGCTTGCACACCGTCGCGGAGCAGTTCACGGTCGACACCACCGCGACGTAGTTCCTGGTGCCCACCCGCCCGTCAGCCCGCCGGTACCCGGCAAACTCCATCGGCTCACCCCGCACTGCTGCCTCAGCCGCCGAGTGTCCGGTCACCGGCCCGGCGTCCCTGGCGAACTCACCGAACACCAGGTTGTGCACGTGCACGTGCTCGCCCGCCGAAATCGGCACCGACGCGAACCCGATCACCTGCCCGTACTTGCGCACCGGCGTACCCGCCGCGATCGCACGCAAGGCAACCTTGTGCCCCGGCGGAACCGGGCCAGCGATCCGCACGCGGCCAGCAGGCCCGTCCAGGTCTGAACCAGCCGCCAGGCCATCGACCGCCACACCGACATCATCGGCGTCATGCAGGACAACCAGACCGGACACCCTGGCCGTGACCGTCATCGGCGCGCTCCCCATTTCTTCGCATCGGAGGCAGCCAGCCACCGACAGACCGCGCTGACGTCATCATCGGCCGCCTGTGCCGACGCTACAGCAGCTCTTCATGATGCGATAGCGCCATCCGGGCGCCGTATCCCGCGGTGATGCCACGCTTACCCTGCTGGCTCGGCCGCCGCTTGGGGCGTTCAGCGCCGGCCGGCGGCCGCTATGGTTAGTTGCGCGGATAGAGACGACTCTGATGGACATGAACGCACGGCGTGAGCTTGCGAACCGGCTGCTGGATGGCTATGTACATGGCCCGGCAGCCGCGACCGAGGCCACCGCTCGGGCACTGGCGAAGGTGGCAACCGCAGAGGCCGTCGTGCTCGTCGAAGGCATCAGCGACCAGATCGCGGTCGAGACGCTTGCCGGCCGTCGCGGCCGGGACTTCGGCGCGGAGCGCGTGGTCGTCGTGCCGGCCGGCGGCGCGCACGCGATGACCCGCTACTTGACGCAGTTCGGCCCGGCGGGCGCTGGGCTAAGGCTGGCAGGACTATGCGATGTCGGTGAGCAGAACGTCGTCAGGCGCGGTCTGGCCAGTGCCGGCATCGGCTCGCCAGGGACGCGAGCCGACATGGAGCGGCTCGGGTTCTATGTTTGCGTCGAGGATCTGGAGGACGAGCTGATCCGCGCGATCGGCACCCCCGGGGTTGAGGCGCTCATTGACTCCCAGGGAGATCTCGGCTCGTTCCGCAGCTTGCAGCGACAGCCCGAGTGGCGCGGCCAGCCAGCCGGGGCACAGCTACGGCGGTTCCTCGGCAGCGGCGCCACGCGCAAGCTCCGCTACGCGCGCTTACTCGCCGGAGCAGTGGGTCTCGACCGGCTGCCGCATCCGCTCGAAGCAGTTCTCGCCCAGGCGTGACGCAGGGCCGCCCGGTACCGCAAGCGGTACCGGGCGGCCCGTAGAGAGCTAACCCGGAAATGCTGCCTGCTACTTCTTGTGCTTCTTTGGCGAAGTCGGCTTCAGCTCACCCTTGTTGCCGTACCAGTTGTCACCGCTGACGACGGCGCCGGTGGTCGGGTTGAGGATGACCGGAGTGTAGTGCGGCTTCACGTTGAAGTTAAGCAAGCCGCCGCGGCCGTCGATGCTGCCGGAAACAGCGTCGAACGAATCGGGGATGCGCTCGCCGCGCAGCCAGTTGTCCTCGATGAACCTGACGACCGAAGCAGTATTGAGCAACTTGCTGCTGACGTAGTTCTCCCGCGTGTAGGGCGAGATCACAAGGAACGGCATCCGGTCGCCATAACCGCAGCGGTCTTCCGCGGTGCCGACGGTGATCGGAACCGTCGAGCACACCCTGGTGTCGCCGACTGTCGTGTCGTTCGACCCGTTGACTACCGGCGGGGTGACGTGGTCATACCAGCCGTCCGAGTCGTCGTAGGTGAGGATGATCGCCGTGGACGACCAGTACCTGGACTGCTCGATCTGGTTGATTGTGTTGGCAACGAACTGCTGCTCCTCCAGCGGGTCGGAGTTGCCAGGGTGGGCGTTCTCGTATGCCGGCGGCTTGACGTAGCTCACCGCAGGCAGCGTGGCGCCGCCCGTGCCCTCGAGCGCGTCGGTGAAGTCCGACGTGTCGTACTGGTGGTTCGCCTGGTCGGTGTAGCCAATCTCGCTCAGCGTAGACGGCGGCAGGTGTGCCGGGTTCGCTGTCGACTCGTAGTACTGGAATGGCTCGTGGTGCGGCACGTAGTCGTTGACCTCGGACACGTTCTGCCCGTTCGAGGTCAGCTCGTGCTGTGAGCCGCAGATCGCGCCACCGCTGTCAGACGACGTCGGCGCGAAACCGCCCTGGAACCAGCCCCACGTGACGTGCGCCGTGTTGAGCAGGTCGCCGATATTCTTGCCGGTCAGCACCCCCTCAGGGCTCGGCGTGGTGCCGGGCTTCGGGGTGGCGTGGTTGCTGTCCGAGCACTGGTCATAGAACGGGTCGATGTCGCCGTAGATCGTGCCGGTGCCATCGCTCCCGAGAGCCGAGACGCTGCCAGGGTCGGTCGTCTTAACGCCAGGAGTGCTGCTGTTGTTCGCGTCGACCGCGTACCCGCCGCCGGTGTTGCCGGAGACGACATTGATCGCGCCCGGCGATGACGGCCCGAAATCGGTGTCGAAGTCGTTGTCGCTCATCGCGTAGTTCTGCGCGTAGTTCCACAGCCCGGTGACCGTGTTCCCGTCGAAGTAATCCAAGACGATGCCGGGCGGGCAGTACTCGGCACCGCAGCCGTTGGACGGCGTCGACGGCTCGGTGTTCTGGACGAACGCGTCCTGCCTGTTGTCGTCGTCGGCCTTCTGCTCGGGAACGTCGCTGTGGTTATTGCTCTCGGTCAGGGCCTGTGCGGAGGTCAGCCGCTGCGGGTTGAACTCGTTCGGGTTGTCGGTCAGCAGCGGGCCGACCGGCCCCGTTGAGGTGATCGCGCTGTACAGGCCGTTCACGGTCGGCGTGCCCGGCTTGGCCACGAACGGCGTGCCGTCGGTGTTCGCCGCGTACGGGTAGGTACCGAAGTAGTGGTCGAACGACTCGTTCTCGTCGAAGATCACCACGAGGTGCTTGATCGGCGTGGCAGTCGAGCTGTGGTCGTACAGAGCCTTCGAGGCGGTTGCCGGGATGTGGTAACCCGGGAACTCCGCCGCAAGCTTCGCCGCGAGCGTGGGGCTCGCATTCGCAGCGGTCGCCGCGGTGGCGCCGATGGCGGCGCCACCGCCCAAGATCACCGCCGTGCTGATCGCGATGAACGTCCGGTGCCGTTTGACCCGGCTCCGGATAGCTGGGCGTTCGCCCATTGTCCACCCTCCTGAGTTCTGCGGAACCAATGTGAGCGACACGCTTCGCAAAGGCCGAAACGCCGCCGCAGGGCCGCGCTGAGCGCATCCCCCGCCGATCAAGTTCTCATAACGAGGTTTACTTGCATGAGGAGAAATATGTCCGTGAGGCAAACGGCCTGCCAACAGCGGCCTAAACAATGCTCAGGAGCGACCCGCAGAGCCTGAACGCCCGGCAGCCGGCTCAGGCGAGCAGCGCTCGGCCGAAGTAGTCGTTGCTGTCTACGACACCGGGCAAGGCCAGGAAGTACCCGCCGCCAAATGGACTGATGTAGTCGGTAAGCGGCTCATCGATGAGCCGCTTCTGTACCGTTTCGAACTGGCGCTTAATGTCCTGCTGGAAGCAGGTGAAGACCAGGCCCACGTCGAGGTCCCCGACCTGATCGAGCCCGCGGTCATAGTTCCAGGCACGCCGCAAGATCCGGCTGGTCGCGGTCTGCGGCGTCCGCGGGTTCGCGAGCCGCATGTGCGCGGTCAGCGGGATCACGTTGCCCATCGGGTCAGCCGCGTAGTCGGGCGTGCCGTAGATCCCGTCGGCGTCGAGCGGATAGCCAGAATCGCGGTAGCGGCCGAACATGAGCTGCTGCTCGTAGACGTCCACCCGATCCCAGAACTCGACGAACATCCTGATCAGCCGAACCACGAGGTAGCTGCCACCAGCCGTCCAGGCCGGCTCGCCGGCGGCAGACGGCTGGACCCAGACGAGCTCGTTCATCTGCGGCGCGCTCGTCACGGACGGGTTCGAGATGCCGTCCATGAACCCGAGCTGGTTGCGCGGCACAGTGCCGGCCGGCCGCGCGGGACTGGCGAAGCCGTCGATTCGCCAGTTGGCCTGCATGCCCCCGCGCGTGTGCTTCGCGATATCGCGAAGCGCGTGCAGCACCACGTCCTCGTGCCCGGCGGTGAGCTGAAGGATCAGGTCGCCATCGCACTGCGCCGGGTCAAGGTCGTCGTTGGGAAACGACTTCATCGCCGTCAGGTGCGCTGGCAGCCGGGACGCCAGCCCGTACCGGTCGTCGAACAGCGTCGGGCCGACGCCGAATGTGACCGTGAGCCCGTCGGGGACAACCGTCGGACCGAGTGTGCCGGAATCCGACGGCGGCCCGCCGATCCCGACGGGCGGCGGCGTGCCGCCCGTGGTCAGGAACCGGGCGCGGTCGGTCACCGTCTGGAAGAGCTCGGTCAGCTCGGCCCGGTTTCCTGCCGTGGCATTGAACGAGATGACCGCGGTCGCTGCCTTCGGCTCCGGCAGGATGCCGGCCTGATGCTTGCCGTGGAATGGCACCGCGGGCAGCCGCCCTTGCAGCGTCGCGAGATTCGTGGCAGCCGCCGGATCCGTACCGGTGGCTGTGCCCGCGTAGGCGTGCCCGGCGGCCGCGCCACCGAGCCCGCCGGCGACCACGCCGCCGGCGACACCGCTGGCCATGCCGCGAAGGAACGACCGCCGCCCCGGCCCCGTTGCCGTGACCGGCTCAGCACTCCCGGCGGTGTTAGCCCCCGCTGGGGGTTCAGCAGATTCAGAACTCATTGGCCGTATTCCTGGGATCTGCGATCGAGGCGATCGGGGAGAGTTCCTGCAGCACCTGAGCGCACGCCGCGTCTACGGCCTCACGAGTGCGGGTAGCCAGCGCGGAGACAGGAATCCACGACCCGTCTGGCCGGTGCTCCTTCTCGATCAGCGACTGCAGCTGGTTGAGCCCGGTGTACACGCCGGGCAGCTGCGGGTAACGCGGGGCAAGCAGCGGGTGCAGCAGCGACAGCAAGTACCGGGTGCCCTTGATGTTGGCGAGCGTCGTGGCGAGGGTGGTGCCACTGCCGTAGTCGTCGTGACCGGTCAGCTGGTACTCCAGCGCGTTTTCCAGGATCTCGTGCGTGCGTAGCCCGATATCGACCAGCGGGATCTGCTGCGACGGCCACCAGGCCAGGAGCTTGTGAACATCAGTGTTGAGCGCATCCGCGACGGAGCGGAGTTCGCGGGCCGGCTGCCCGTGCCAGAGGCCGTACTCAAGCCGGTAGAAGCCGGTCCACTTGGGACTGTCGATTCCGACAGCGTCAGCCCGGCCGTCGATCTCGTCATCGAAGTCCCCGAACGCGTCGTACGCGGCTCCTAGCGACTCGTATTGCAGGTGGGCGTTGAGCCAGTCGTGCTTCGCCGCCGCGAGGTGGCCAGCGCGCACATCGGCCGCCAGCGTGGCGGTCTGTCTGGCGAGGACCCGGAGCCCGGCCTCGGTGTACTTTGCGTAGTCCTTGGCCAGCGGATAGAGATCGTTGTACGTGACGGGCAGGATGGCCCGCGTGCCCGCCGCATGGCCGCGCACGGTAACCGTGGGTCCGGTGACCGCGTCGAAGTCGTCCACCTGGCAGAGGAACGCGTACTTGCCTGACCCGACGTCGAGCGACATCGGCGCGGTTGTGCCAGGTCCGATGTTCTCGAGCTCGTCGTATACGGCGCCGTTGGCCGGGTTGGTCAGGTCGACCTCAGCGCCGTTCTCCCCGTCGTTCGTGATCTTGAATGTGTGCCAGCCGGGACTGGCCAGCTGCCACGCGTTGCCGCATGAGGCGTCGTTGAAGGAGATCGCCGTCGACGAGGAGGAACGGGGCGGAGCTGGGCTGCCACAGGCTGTGACGACCGTTGCAACCGCCAGGGCGGCGGCAAGAGCGAGAAGGCGTCCGGTGCGCATGGCCTTCCTGGGGAGTTCTGACCGGGGCGGGTGGACCAGAAACTAGCCTAGGTGCCCTGAAACGGGCGGCTTAGCTCCTAGGGGGCCTCTGGACGAAACGTTCACCCGCCCGTAACTCCGCATCTTCCGAGCGGACATGCGTTCCGTCCCGGCAGTCATGGACGGGCGGCTGGCGCCGGATCGCGCTGATATACCAGAGTCATGGCTGGTAATGACGTCGCTGCACGGATGCGGCAGGAGGCAGGTGCGCTGCTCAGGGAACTCGATGGCGAGCAGCGCACGCTCACGGCGCTGGAGTTTTCCGATGACGCGGCGCGGCGCTGGATCGAGTACCGGCCGAACCCGCGGCCGGGCGGATGCCTGGCCCTGATGAGCGTGGCTGGCCGGAAAGCCGCGCACCGGCTGCTGGCTACCGGGTTGAGCGAGCACTCTTTCGCCCAGGCAATGGCGGTCGTCGCCCTCGAGGAAGTGCTGGATCTGCAGGAGCAGCGCGCGATGAACCGGCATAGCGGCGGCTACTTCCTGACAGTGTTCGGTGATCCGGCCGGGGACGATGCCTGGTCCTGGCGGTTCGAGGGTCACCACTTGTCCGTAACGATGGCCATTGCCGGTGACAAAGTCTCCCCCGCCCCTGTCTTCCTCGGCGCCAATCCGGCGTGCGTGAGTTATGCCGGACGGCCAGTGTCGCGGCCGCTCGGGCCCGAGGAGGATCTCGGGCACGCCTTGCTCGACGCACTCGGGCCCGCGGGCCGCAGGAAAGCTGTCGTCGCTGATCAGGCGCCCGGCGACATCCACTCCGCCACCTCGGCTCGCGCCGGGCGCGTCGACCCGCCGGGAGTTGCCGCGTCTGCCCTCGGGCCGACGGCGCAGGCGCTGCTCGGGCAACTCGTGGCTCTTTATCTAGACCGGCTCCCGGAGGCGATGGCCGCGCGGGAGGCGGCTGCGTTCGCGAGCGGCGAGGTCTACTTCGCCTGGGAGGGCCCGCTGACGCGGGATGACCGGCACTACTACCGGGTGCAGGCCGACGACCTTCTCATCGAGTTCGACAAGACCAGCGCCAATCACGCGCACACGGTGCTGCGCCGCCCGGGCGGCGATTTCGGCGCGGACATCCTCGCGGCGCATTACCGCGAAGCGGATCACCCGGCCAGATAGGTATCTTCCCGCGGCCGTACGGGCAGCGCTGACCTTCGAAGCCACGTTCCCGGCCGAACGGATGGAAGGGAACGGGAAGCGTGTCAGCTCGCGGCCACGCTCAGCGGCCGGCTGTTCAGACTGCTATGGCGTGGCGCCAGGTCAGGCGGGCATGTATCGCTCGAACCAGATCACGAGCCTGGTCAGGTAATCAGTGATGGCAGGGAACCGGCTGACGCCGTGTCCTTCGCCGGGGTAGATCACCAGTTCCGAGTCGACGCCATGACCGTTCAGCGCCTGGTAGAACTCCCTGGCCTGGCCGACTGGGGTGCACCGGTCCTTCGCGCCAGCCGTGAGCAGGGTTGGTGTCCTGGCCTTGCTCGCGTGCATGACCGGGCTGCGTGTGTGCACCTGGTTGCCGGCCTGTTCGGGATCGGCGTCGTCCAGGAACCATAGTCCCCAGCGGGGGATGTTGGTCGTGAACGTGAAGCTGTACCACTCGGTCACTGGCGAGCCGGCCACAGCCGCCTTGAACCTGTGGTCCTGGGTCACCAGCCAAGCCGACATGAACCCGCCATAGCTGACGCCCATCGTGCCGATCCGCGCGGGGTCGGCGATCCCGCGCTCGATCATGGCATCGATCCCGGACAGGTAGTCGTAGGTGTCTGCGCCGCCCATGTCGCCGACGACTGCGGCGGCAAAGTCCTGACCCCGCCCGGCGCTACCGCGCGGGTTCGGGTGCAGGACGGCATATCCGCGGGAGACCAGCAGGGGCACTGCGTAGTCACGCATCGACCAGCTCCGCCGGTACGCTCCGATCGGCCCGCCGTGGACGTGCAGGACCAGCGGGAACGGCCCGGCTCCCGCAGGCGTGCACAGCACCCCTTCGATCAGCGTCCCGTCCGGTGCGCTCCAGGTGACGTTTCTCGCCGAGCCCGCGACCGATCGGATGTACTCGGTACCGGCCGCGGCGAGCGAGGCAAGCACCTGGTCGGTGCCCTGGCCGACGACCGCGATCTCCTGCGGCAGGTCGTAGTCGTCCCTGATGACTACGACCCGGCCGGCTGACGTGAAGGCGCCGGCCGGGTAGAACCAGCTCGCCCACGACTGCTCGGAGGTGGCCAGTTCGGTGGCGGTGATGGTCTCCGGCAGGGGTGCTTCCCCGCAGTCGGCAATGCCAGCCACGCTGTCCAGATGACGCTGGCCCGTGTAGCCGAGCCGCGTCTGGTCGATCCACTGGACTGAGGTGACATCTGTCCCGGCGGTGTCGACGGCGCACCTGGTGCCGGCCACCAGGTCCAGGAGGATCAGCTCGCCCGCCACGACCCACCGGTCGCTGCACACGGCCTGGACCACCGCAGCTTTCCTGCCGTCGGGCGTCGCCGCAGGCAGCCCGAGCTGGACGTCGCTGCTGAGCAGTTCGGTCACCTCGCCGGTCGAGATGTCGAGCCGGCTGAGCACCGCGCGATACCAGTCGTCCTCGCCGGGCTGCTGACTGGTAATCGCCAGCACATGCCGTGGCCCGCACCAGGCGGCCTCCCAGACGTTCAGCCCGTCGGGCGTCATCCTGGCCAGCTCGCCGGAGGCCGGGGCAAACAACCACAGGCTGCGCCAGGCATCCTCCGGCGTCCCTGCCTCGACCTCCGGGTACCAGGACGGCAGCACGGACTCGCCGGCACCAACCGTTCCCGATCCCTGCGCGTCAGCCATCTCGGCTCCGGGTCCCGCGACGCCAAGCAGGATCCGGGTGCCATCCGGTGACCATGCCAGGTACTCGACCGTGCCAGGGACAGCAGGCGCTGCCCTGGCTTCGCCGAGCTGCCCGTCGGTGAGCAGATAGAGCTGAAACACCTCAGCACTGGCCCGGTCAGACAGGAACGCCAGAGCTGACCCGTCCGGCGCAAACCGCGCGGCCTTGGCCGATCCGCCACCGGAGGTCAGCGCGCGCAGCCTGCTGTCTTGCACCTCGTACAGGGCCGTGCGTGGCAACCCGTCGAGTTCGTCATAGACCGATCCGGTCACCACGATCCGGCTAGCGTCCGACGTCGCGACGAGGTCGGTGACGTGGTGAGGCTTGCCGAAGGCCGGCTCGTGCAGCCGCCGGATGTGGTCGCTAACCGCCGCATACTCAGCGGATTCCCGCAGGTCTTTGTGCACAACGCGAGATGATCTCATGCATTACGGGCGAGCCGCCACCGGCGGGCGGCCCTCGGTCGCTGGCCAGCGCGGGCCGCGGCACGTTGTGCTCGCTGCGCGCCAGGCTCACGAAGCCCAGGAGCGCTGCCGGATAGGCAAAGTATCCCCACCGGCTCGCGGGGGCCAGCGTAAAAATCACGGCGAGAGTGACGGCGAGCCGCCACGCCGCCGCCCGGGTATTGGCTGGCGGCCGGGCGATGAGTGATGCTGCCATCGCCAGGCTGGCAGCGCACAGAAGACCGATTGCAGCCCAGTGGCCCGCGGGGCCGGTGGCGGCGAGCAGGTGCCCGGGCAGCGGGCTGGCCGCTTCGGTCTGGTACCTGGTCAGGCCAAGCGGGAAGAGCGCCGTGTTGAGGAAGAGCGCGGCAGGCGCCGCAACCGACGCCGAAGCAGTGGCCGCGACCAGCACGATCATGGTGACGCCCGTCGTGACCGCGAACCTGGTTGCTGACCGCCTGCCGTCCCTGGCCGCGAGCATCGCAACAAGCACCGGCACGGCTGGCCATGCAGTGGCTTTGATTGCGCATGCAGCGCCAAGAGCGATAGCGGCCGCGGGTAGTGCTCGCCAGCGGGTGCGTGCAGCAGTGCCGGCCAGCGTCAGGCTGAGCAGCGCCAGTACCGGCAAGTCGGTGAGCCCGAGCGTCAGCGGCAAAGCCAGCACCGGCGAGCCGAGAGCGAACGCGGTACTGCGCAGCGCGCTGCCTGGCCTCGCCAGCCGGAACGCGGCGGCGGTTACCGCTGCAGCGGTAATGCCCATCCAGAGTCTCGGGTTGCCGGCCGCACCGTGCAGGCCGACCGCGGCGGGCAGGCCGAATGTCGCCATCGCGGGCTCGTACGGGTTGTACTGCAGGGCGTGCGAGATCTGAGCTGCGGGCAGATAGGGGGTGCCGTGCCGCACTAGCAGAACCGCGGAACGGGCAACGACCGTCAGCGAGCCCTCGTCCACCTTGGAAATCGCGCTGCCGAGCGTGACTTGCCAGGCCAGCGGGACCGCAACCGCGCCGGCCAGA
>Ga0335072_10013037_pt1 | contig 11854 bp, 12 predicted proteins | sample Lox_Sample_21_FD_206725 | JGI IMG/M metagenome (GOLD analysis project Ga0335072, IMG submission 206725) | Soil microbial communities from Loxahatchee National Wildlife Refuge, Florida, United States - Lox_Sample_2.1 | ecosystem: Environmental > Terrestrial > Soil > Wetlands | place: USA...
GATGTGCCGAGGCCGTCGAGCGTTAATCACCTCTCCCGCGCTGCGGTATTCGCTCAGCGCAGGGTTGATCCGCTGCACGGCGCTCGCCCTCCCCCGCCAAGAGCGGGAGAGGTGACCTCACCCCCCCCGCGCGTCATGGACCAACAAAGTACCAATGTTGGCCAGCCGCATCGGCGTTCAGCAGCGTCTGTACCGCGGTCAATCCCAAAAGCAGATCGGCCGCGCCGCCGCAATTCGTGCGGCCCTCGCTGGTGGGACCACCTGCCCAATGGATCAGAAACGTCCGGTCGTCCCGTTGCTCCACGACCGCGCTGCCCTGCGACAACGCCATCACCGCCGGCTTCAGCACGCAATGCCGATGATCCGACGCAAGCTGCGCGTCGAATGCCACATGGGCGTCCATCCACGGTACGGGCCGAAATGCAGGATTTCACCGACGGGCGGACCGAACTCCAAACTTTGCAGCAAGCTCACGGCGCCCACCATGCCGCTGAGCAATCCGGCAAGAACGAACGCGAGCGATGCCGTTCCCAGCATTTCGTTGACATCGCGCAGCAAACGGGAACGCGGTCTGTTCATGGCGATCCTCGCGGGGCAACTGGCCCAGCCGGAGCAAAGTGTTTCGTCATGCGGGCGCTCGCGGATAGCGATCAGTGCTCAAACCTCGGCAACTGCCCACAAGCAAGGCACGTACCAGGCGGAAGTCCCGGGATCTGACGCAGGCCGCAGCGTTGGTCGACAAGAACTGCCAGTTAAATAGCCGCATTGATGGAATTTCGGTCAACGCCCGATGTGGCCGGACCGCCTCCCCTGGCCCCCTCTCGGCTGGCCCGATTCTGGCAAAGTCCCTGCCGGCACCATCAACCGCAGGGACGAAAACCAATGCCCGACAAACCCATCACCATCCCGGCCCGCCGCGGCAAGGCTGCCTTCGCGGCGCGCGGCCAGACCATCAAGGTGACCAACACGCATGGCGAGCAAGTCGTCGACACCTGGGCATTCTGCCACGCCGACCTGACGGAATTCATGTCGATGGAGCACAGCCGCGCCGGCATCCAGCGCCTCATCCCCGCAGTCGGCGATGCGATGCTCACCAACCACCGCCGGCCGATCCTGACCCTTATCGAGGACACATCCGGCGGCATCCACGACACGCTCATGGCGGCTTGCGACGTCTATCGCTACCAGCGCCTGGGTTGCGACGGCTATCACGACAATTGCACCGACAATCTGGCGCAGGCCATGCGCGACATCGGCCTTGTCGCGCCGGAAACGCCCAGCCCGCTCAATTTGTTCATGAACATCCCGTGGACCTCCGAGGGCGTGCTGTCATTCGAACCGCCGGTATCGACGCCCGGCAGCTACGTACTGCTGCGGGCAGAGATGGATCTGGTGATCGCGTTTTCCGCGTGCCCGCAGGACGTGCTGCCGATCAACGGCACCGGGCGGAATCCGACCGAGGCACATTTCGTGATCGTGTGAGTCGCCGATTGCACGGGACGCAATCATCGGCGCTGACGGTTCGCCGATCGGTTCTGCGGCGACAGCGGGTTTGCCTGGGCTGGCACAACCGCCAAGCCGGGCTGTTCTCGCGCAAGCGTGCGGCCTGTCCTTGTGGATTGTCGGAATTCTGCCACTTACGTAGCCTGTATCGAGAGCCTGGTATTCGGAAGGATGTCTCCAATGGCCTATGCCGACGAAGCCAAGGGCAAGATGGAAGACGCGCAGGCACAGATCGCGCGCCTGCGTGAGCAAGTCGAATCGTTGATGAAGGATCGCATCACCCCGGCGGTTGCCGATGCGGCCGGCCGCGCCGAGACCGCCGTCTACGGCGCCGCGGGCGCAGTACGCGACCAGGCCGAGGCGCTCTCCGGCCGCGTGCGCGACCAGCCGCTGGTGGCTGTCCTGGTCGCCGCCGGAATAGGATTCTTGCTCGGCCGGGCGATGCGCTGACCGATGCGGACCCTCCGCCTCGCGCGGATTGCAGCCGAAGCGGAGGGGCTGCGCTTGCGCAGGCAGGCCCAGCGCATGGTCGTCCGGGCCGTGATCGCCTGCATCGCGCTGGTGCTCCTGTTATGGGGATTGGCGTTGGCGCATGTCGCCGCATGGTTCGCGATCCGCGTGAACGGGAATGTCGCTCCCTGGGCGACGGCGCTGATCATGGCAGGCGGCGATGCGGTTATCGCCTTGTTCCTGCTGCTGATCACGGCCCGCTCATCGCCCGGACAGGTGGAGCAGGAAGCGCTCGAGGTACGCCGGCGCGCGCTGGAAAACGCCACCACCGGCTTCGCATTCGCGACCATTTTGCTGCCGGTGTTGCGGCTGGCAATGAACCTGGCGCGGCGATCGAAGTAAGCCGGTCAACTGCGAAGCGCGCAGCGCCGAACCAATCTCCTGCCCGCAGTCGAACGATCGGCCGTGCTAGCCGCGTGAAGACGATTGCTTCGGCGCTACGCGCGTCGCAACCGCGCACGCATCGGCCGTGCCTGTTTCAATGATATGCGAATCGTGAGTACCCTTTTCGCCATGATATCAGTGGCCCGCTGACATGAGTCACCGCCAGCTCGATTCCATCATGGCGGTCGAAGACCTCACGGAACGACATATGAAGGTGCACACCGGCACAGATTATAAATCCCTTCTCGGCGTCCTCTGCGTCTCCGCTTCCTCGGCGATAGAATTTACCGGAAACGAGCCGCTCCTCCGGAACCGATTCCCCGACGATCGTCACCCGCCAGCGGCATCACATAAGGCGCTCGCGCTGCCGTTTCGGGACAGATCCCAAACGAGCTGTCTCACGGCGTCGGGCCGACGTTGATGGTGAGCCACCCACGCGCATCGAGTTCGCCGTTTTCGCCAGACCGCAGCAGCACCGTTGTGGTGTCGGACTCGACAACGACCGGACCGGCCAGAGTTTGCCCCGCCCCCAGCGTCGCGAAATCGAACACCGGAATGTCGGCCCAACCATCCAACCACACGCGCCGACGCCCTTTCGGAGCAGAGGCCTCGCTTTTCGCACACTGTTTACCGGCCGATGCTCCGGGCAGGCCGCCGATCACCGACGCCCTTGCGTTCACCAGCACAACGTCCTGGTCCCGTAATGCATAGGTGTACAGCGCTTCGTGCGCCTGATGGAACGCCGCCTCGATCTGCGCAGCGAGGTCCGGCGCGGACCAGTCCAACCCATCCAGATCCACTGCAATCTCGAACACTTGCTCGCCGTACCGCATGTCCGCCGAGCGCCGGATCGCCACGTCCCCATCGAACCACGCCAGCCGGGCCCGCCCCTCCTGCTCCATGGCCGCGAACGCGGCGCAGAGCATGTCCACGTCGATGCCTCCGGTCTGCGGCTGGCTTCGGGTCAGCTCGATCCGCAGGTCCGTGTTCAGCATGCCCCAGGCGGACAGCACGGATGCCGTCGCGGGCACCACCACGCGCCCAATCCCGAGTTCAGCGGCAACCGCCATGACATGCAGCCCCGCCGCCCCGCCGAACGCAAGCAAGGTGTAGCCGCGCGGATCAACGCCGCGGCGCACGGTGGCGACGCGCACCCCGTCCGCCATGCGCGTATTCACCAACCGGTGGATGCCGAATGCGGCTTGCGCCACGGACAACCCAAGCCGATCGGCGACCGCCTGCACCGCGGTCGTCGCCGCCGCAACGTCCAGCCGTCGCCGGCCGCCGAGAAAATTCGCCGGATCAAGATAGCCCAGCACCAGGTTGGCATCCGTCACGGTCGCGGCGGTGCCGCCCTGCCCGTAACAGGCCGGGCCCGGATCGGCTCCGGCACTCTCCGGCCCGACCGCCAGCATCCCTGCCCGGTCCACGCGGCCGATTGATCCGCCCCCGGCGCCCAGCGTCACAATGTCCAAACCGGGCAGTGCGATCCGCGCGTTGGCGACTGTCTTGCCCCCGGCCAGCGTGGGTTCGCCGCCGCGCACCAGGGCGATGTCGGTGGAGGTCCCGCCCATGTCGAACGCGATCAGGTCTCGCGCCACGCCTTGCCGCGCAAGCGCCACCGCCGCCGCCACGCCGCCCGCAGGTCCGGACAACGCCGTGCCGGCGGCTAGCCGAACCGCTTCCTCCACCGAGGCAACACCGCCGTGCGACAGGATCACCAACAACTCACCCCGGAACCCCGCCTGGTCGAGCCGGTCCTGCAACCGTCCCAGGTAATTCCGGATCACTGGTCCGACCGCGGCATTGGCAACGGTGGTAGAGAAGCGTTCGAATTCCTTGATCTGTGGCAGCACGTCAGACGACGCCGTCACATACGCCTCTTGCAAGCGCGCCCTGACTGCCGCAGCGGCAGCCTTCTCATGCGCCGCGTTGCGCCATGAATGCAGGAAGCACACGGCGACGGCCTGCACGTCTTCGTCTGCGAGCTTCTGGACCGCGGCGTCCAGCGATTCCCGGTCCAGCGCCGTTTCGACGCTGCCATCGGCGCGAGTGCGTTCGCGAACCGGCAAGCGGAGGCGGCGCGGTACCAGTGGCTCGGGCGGTGCCAGGCGGAGGTTGTAACGGTCGGGCTTCAGCCCCTCGCGCATCTCGATGATGTCGCGATGGCCTTCGGTGGAGAGCATGCCGACGCGGGCCGCCTTGCCCTCCAGCAGCGCGTTGGTGGCGACCGTGGTGCCGTGCACGATCCGGGCGGTGTCGGCGAGCAAGGTCTGGGTGGTAAGACCCAGGGTCTCGGCGGCGAGGCCGAGGCCGGAGAGCACGCCCGCCGACTGGTCGCGCGGCGTGGAGGCTGCTTTGGCGATAATGGTGCGGCCGTCCGGGGTGGAGACGACAATGTCGGTGAAGGTGCCGCCGACGTCGATGCCGATGGTATAGGTCATGGCGCGGAGGCTGTCCCAGATCTCATGTGTATCCCGATCCGTTTGGTCCAGCCCGCCAAAAGGCGGACCATTCAATGAGACGGTGCCGGGGAAGATCCCTGCCGGGCTGCTTCCACCAGCCAATCCCGAAACCGTCGAACAGGCAGTCTTTGCAGGGCTTCGGATGTCGCGACCACATAGTAGGCGAATTGCACCGGCCACTGCACCGTCAGGGCCTGTACCAGCTTCATCGACCGAAGATCGTCGTCGGCATAGACGTTCCGCACCAGGGCGAGTCCTTGTCCGGCCACAGCGGCCAGCACGGCCAGGTGATTTTCCGAAAACGCCAGACCTTTGCTGCAATGTGGCGCCGCGACGCCGTTCGCTTCGAACCAGAGCGGCCAGTCGCGACGCTCGCGATCATGCAGCAGCGGAAATCCGAGGCAGTCGGCCGGCTGCTTGATAGGAGGCCGATCCTTCAGCAGGCCCGGACTGGCAACAACGATCAGTTCCAGCGCCATGAGCCAGACGGCGTCGAGCCCGGGGTAGTTCCCTAATCCATGCCGGATCGCCAGATCGACCGGCTCGCGCCTGAGATCGACGGCGCGGCTCTCGGTTTCCACGACAATGTCGATGTCCGGATAACGCAGCGAGAACTTCGCAAGTCGCGGCACCAGCCATGTTGCCGCGAATGAAGGCATTGTGCTGATTGTTACCCGGCGCGACCGCCCGACCCCCAGTTCGCGGTCAACCGCCTCGATCGCAGAAAAAGGCTCCACGAGTGCCGCGAACATTGCCTCGCCCGCAGCATTGAGTTCAACGCCGGCACGAGTCCGCCGGAACAAACGATGTCCAGCAGCGTCCTCGAGTTCCCGAATGCGCTGGCTCACAGCACCAGGTGTGAGCGCAAGCTCCTGGGCCGCTTGCTTCATTCTTCCGGCACGCGCCACGGCGACGAATGTCTGCAGCAGCGCAAACCGTCTGATCATTTTGGAAATTTAGCCAGGCTAAACTCACGCGTCAAATCCATCGTTTGCCGGTCACGCGAAACCGCCCGATATCGGCTTCAGGTGTAAGCCACGAGGGCGCCATGACCGACATGATTCTACACCATTATGCAACCTCTCCTTACTCGGAGAAGGTGCGGCTTGGGTTTGGCCTTAAGAGCCTGGCCTGGGCATCCGTAGAAATCCCCATCATCATGCCGAAACCCGATCTGACGGCACTGACGGGCGGCTACCGCAAGACGCCGGTGCTGCAGATCGGCGCGGATATCTATTGCGACAGCCAACTGATCATGCGCGAGCTGGAGCGGCGGTACCCCATTCCGAGCCTTTATCCCGCCGGTCGCGGGACGGCCGATGCGCTTGCGTGGTGGGCGGAGAAATCGATGTTCAGTCCCGCGGTCGGCATCGTCTTTGCCAAGACGCCCGACATGCTGCCGGAGGGATTTCTCGAAGATCGCGCCAAATTCTCCAGCCGAAATATCGATCCTGCGGCGCTCACGGCGGCGTTGCCTTATCTCCTGGACCAGCTACGCGCCCATCTGGATTGGCTCGATGGAATATTGGCCGACGGCAGGTTGTTCCTGCAGGGCGACGTGGCCGGCCTCGCCGATCTCGCGCCGTATCATCCGCTTTGGTTTGTGACGCGGAATATCCGGCCGACGTTGCCATTGCTCGATCGATTCCCCCGAGTGCTGGCCTGGGCCGGGCGGATCGCCGCCATCGGCCACGGTATGCCGGGCCCAATGTCGTCGAAGGAGGCGCTGGCGATCGCCGGGGCCGCCACGCCGATCTCCAATCCCATGACCGATGACGATGACCCCGTTGGCCGCCAGCCTGGGCAACAAGTTACCGTCACCCCTGACGATACCGGGCGTGATCCGGTTGCGGGGCGGCTGGTGACATCGGACGTGCATGAAATCGTCATCCGGCGCAGCGATCACGCGATTGGCGAGGTCAACGTGCATTTTCCTCGCGCCGGCTTCGTGGTCGGGCGAGCGTAACCCGCCAGTTGTTGTCTCCCGGTCCGGGTGCCGGGGCGGCGGCACCGTCAGTCGATCGAATGTCTGAACTCATCGCGGCACCCCCAGCGGCAGCGTCACCTACGGCTTGTTCACAGGGCTTTGCGTCAGGCCGGACGCGTGCCATATCCCCGATGCTGCATTGCACCATCAGAGGACGTCTTATGCCGCTGACCCCGCCCGCGGCGCGTGAGCCGCTGCACACGCGCGACATCTGCATCCGCGGCTTTCGGCGTGCCGACGGTCTGTTCGACATCGAGGCCCAGCTTGCCGACACCAAGAGCTACGGGTTCACCAATCGCGACCGCGGCTTCATCGCGGCCGGCGAGAGCCTGCACGGCATGGCGTTGCGCCTGACGGTGGACGACACCATGACGATCGTTGCCAGCGAAGCGACCACCGATCACGCCCCTTACGCCGTATGCCCAAGCGCGGCACCGGCCTTCTCTGCGCTCGCGGGGTTGCAGATCAAGCCGGGCTTCCTGCGCGAGGCCAACCATCGCGTCGGCGGGGCGGTCGGCTGCACGCATCTGCGCGAGTTGCTGCAGCAGATGGCCACCGTCGCGTATCAGACGATCAACCCCTACCGTGCCTGGCGCGAAGCGCAGGAACGTGGCGAAGCAGCGGAACCCGGCAGCGACAAGCTGGACACGCGCGTCAGCCAGCGCATGATCGCGGGGCGTGTGTCGATCGTGAACTCGTGCCGCGCCTATGCCTCGGATGGCGAGATTGTGCGGCGCCGCTGGCCGGAGCTTTATACCGGCGCGGACGCAGCGGACGCGGCGGCTTCATAACGGCCACGCCATGTCAGTGGTCGTTGACCGCCGGCCGGCGTGGTCGACCCGCGACTGCATCAAATTGCGCTCGGCCGAAGGGTTCTCCGCCCCTTGTGGGCTTGGGAGACCCTTGTTTCTTGTTAGAGCGGAGCGACGAACCAACCGCGATCGTGATAGCTGCTCACGACTCGGATTGCTTCGTCGCTCCGCACCTCGCAATGACGCTGCGTGGGCACGCCATCCCGTCCATTCCGTTGCCAACAAGTGCCGCGACTGCATATACTTCGTCTGGCAAGTTGCCCTTCCCCGCCATCTTGAAGCAACAGCAACGGAAGCGCTCCAATGCAGTTCGGCTATTTCACCCTCAGCGACAACGGCTACCGCGACAACCGGCGGTCGCCGAACCAGCTCGTCACCGACATCATCGACGAAGCCGAATACGCCGAGCAACTCGGGTTCCATTCCGCCTGGATCGGCGAGCATCATTTCAGCACACTCGGCGTGCTGTCCTGTCCCGATCTCGCGCTCAGCTACATCGCGGCGCGCACGCAGCGCATCCGGCTGGCGCCCGCCGTCACCGTACTGCCGCTGCATCACCCGATCCGCGTTGCCGAGCAATGGGCCACGCTCGACCTCCTCTCCGGCGGACGTGTCGATTTCGCTGCCGGCCGCGGCTACGACCGGCGGGAATACCTGCCGCTAGGCGTCTCATTCGAAAACAACCAGTCGATCTTCGAAGAAGGCATCGAGGTGGTGCGCCGGCTTTGGTTCGCCGATGCGCCGATCTCGCATCACGGCCGTCACTACGCGTTCGACGACATCATGATCACGCCTCGGCCCGTGCAACAACCGATTCCAACCTATGTCGCGTCATTCTCGCAGCCTTCCATCGAACTGGCGGCACGGCTGGGGTGTGGCCTGATCGTCGCGCCCTTCGCCGCGGCGCTGAGCTATGGCGGCCTGCGCCAGGTGGCAGAGCTGTATCACACAGCCTGCGCGCGGCACGGCACCAAGCCTGGGCGGCTGATGTGCAGCTACTTCATCCATTTCGCCGATACGGCCGACGATGAAGCAGCCGCGCGTGCCCGGCAAATACGTTACTATCGCGAATGCGCCATCCCCGCCTTGCCCGGCGATCCCGCCACCGCGCCGCCCAGCTACCGGTATTTTATCGGCATGGTGGAGCGGTTGCAGACCGTTCGTCCCGAGGACCTGACGGAAAACTCTGTGCTGCTTGGCACACCAACACACATAACCGACGTGCTGAAGCGCGTAGAGGCCGCCGGGTTCGACGAGGTGATCCTGTATTTCAATGTCGGGCTGAAGCCGCACACACAGGTAAAGGACGAGATGGCGCGGTTCGCCGCCGATGTGGCGCCCGCGTTGTCATTGCGAGTCGCATAGCGACGAAGCAATCTCGGTCCTGTGGGCGCACGAACGATCGTGTACATGCGTGACCGAAATCGCCTCGCCCCCATGGGACCCTGACAAGAAACAAAGTCCTGCCCCCTTGTCGGAGGCGCAGGGGGAGAAGTCGAAACGTATGATCCAGACCCCCGCCACAAGGTGACGGAGAACCCGGTCATCCAGTTGCAGGCGGCTGCCAGGACGGTGACCAACGCGCAACGACCCCGTGGTGCTTTCCTGCCCCATCGCACCACGCTACCCTCAAACGCCGCCCGGGGAGAATCGCGCCATGAAGAACAGCCAGCACGAGATCCTGACGACGCACGCCGGAAGCCTGCCCCGCCCGGACGATCTGATCGAACTGAACCGTGCGCGCCAGGAAGGCGAAACCCAGGACGAGACCGGCTATCAGCAGCACCTGGCCGCCGCAGAGCAAGACGTCGTGCAGCGGCAGAAGGACTGCGGCATCACCGTGCCGGGCGACGGCGAATACGGCAAGGAGATGGGCCAGAAGATCAATTACGGCGCGTGGTGGAGCTATTCGTTCCAGCGGCTCGGCGGTTTGCGCGTGGGCGAGTTCATGTACCGCATGCCTCCGCAACGCCGGAAAGACGGCGAGGTCATTCTCACTGCCTTCCCCGATCGCCGCGACCGCAACCTGTTTCCCGCCGCTTATGCCGATCCGGATTCAGGCGTGTCGTCCAACCGCGGTGGTCCCGGCATGCGGCTGCCGGTATGCATCGACAAGCTGACCTATACTGGCCAGGACGCGATCGCCGCCGACATTGCGCATTTCAAAGCCGGGCTCGCCGCTTCCGGCTACGACGAAGGCTTCATGACCTCCATCGGCCCCGGCGCTTGCTCGCGCATCGGCAACGAATATTACAAGTCGGAGGAGGAATTCATCTACGCCTGCGCTGATGCCATGCGCGAAGAGTACAAGGCGATTATCGATGCCGGATTGCTGTTGCAGATCGACGATCCCGGCATCGCCGAGAACTGGGACATGATCAATCCGGCGCCGACGGTGGAGGAGTACCGCAAATTCACCATGATCCGCGTGGAGGCGCTGAACCACGCGATCAAGGGCCTGCCGCAGGACCGCATCCGCTTCCATCTGTGCTGGGGAAGCTGGCACGGCCCGCACGTCACCGATATCCCGATGCAGGACATTGTCGGTGTCATGCTGGCGATCAACGCACAGGGCTATTCGTTTGAGGCCGGCAACGTGCGCCATGAGCATGAATGGCGCGTGTGGGAAGATGTGAAGCTGCCGGACGGGAAGCTGCTGATCCCCGGTGTCGTGAGCCACGCGACCAACGTGGTGGAACATCCTGCGCTGGTGGCGGACCGGATCGAGCGGTTCGCCAAGCTGGTGGGGCGGGAAAATGTTGTGGCCGGCACGGATTGCGGGCTCGGCGGGCGCGTGCATCCGGAGATCGCCTGGGCGAAGCTGAAGACACTGGCGGACGGCGCCACGCTGGCGACGCAGCGACTTTACTGAACCTCACACGCGGTCATCCATGACTTTGCCGCGGGATACGGCCGCAGCCGGGCGCGGATTCATCCCAGGGCGGGCCGCCCGGCACTAGCTCGTTGCGGGATGGAAGAAGCTGCACCAACCGTTCGGGCTGACCTCTCCGCGCACCAGCTTACAGGCAACCGGCGCGATATAGTAATCGCACAGCGCGCAGTGTTGCGCGCCATTTGGATGTTCTTGGTAACGTGCATCCAATTTAGCAACCTTCTGCAGGGCGCCCGCACGCTGCGGCTGAAGCGCGGCAAGCCCAACACCCGAGGCCACGACCTTGATGGCCCGGCGCCGGGGCAACGCGATGTGGCGAAACATGCAGTCTCCTACACGACGGATAACGGAATGGACGTTGGCAACGTTGGAAAAATTCCAGTCCACTACAAAAAATCGTAGATCTACTGTTCACATTTCTGTCGTACCGCTCAAACGGAATAACCTGTGGATGAGGGCGTCGGACGTTACACCGCTACGTTGCAGGAGCCAGGCCGGTGCGCACGCCCTTCGACGATTTCCGTTTGGAAATCGCGCTGACTCTTCTCGTTGTTGGAACAATACTGTCGTGGCCTTACGGCGTCGCCCACGCGGTCCCCGCATTTGCGGTGCAGACCGGCCAACCATGTGCGGCGTGTCATATCGGCGCGTTTGGACCGCAGCTCACGCCGTTCGGCCGCGCGTTCAAGATTGGCGGATACACACAAGGCGGTGGCCAAGGACCGGAGATCCCGTTTGCGCTGACCGCCATCACATCGTTCACCCATACCGACACCGCGCAACCTGCGCCACCGGCCGCCGATTTCCGCAACAACGACAATTTTTCGCTTGACCAGGTCAGTGCCTATTTCGCCGGCCGCATCACCTCCTGGTCCGGTGCATTCGTTCAGGGCACCTATGACGGCATCGCGCACACGTTTCACCTTGACAATACCGACGTCAGGCCGCTGACCACCGTGCTCGCGCTCGGCGACCAGGATCTTCGCGTCGGAATCAGCGTCAACAACAACCCGACCGTACAGGACCCCTATAACTCGACCTATGCCTGGGGCTACCCGTTCGTTGCGTCCGCGCTGGCCCCGACCCCGGCCGCGCAGCCCGCGGTCGCCTCCGCGCTTTCAGGTAATTCGCTCGGCCTGACGGCGTATGCCTGGTACGATCAGAGCCTTTATATCGAAGCCGGTGGCTACGAGACACAGGGGCCGAGCCTGCTCCATCTGACAGGCACGACACTGACGGGCGCTCCATTCGGGTCCACCACGGGGATCGCACCCTATTTTCGCGCCGCCTATGAGTGGAA
>Ga0335072_10013038_pt1 | contig 11854 bp, 9 predicted proteins | sample Lox_Sample_21_FD_206725 | JGI IMG/M metagenome (GOLD analysis project Ga0335072, IMG submission 206725) | Soil microbial communities from Loxahatchee National Wildlife Refuge, Florida, United States - Lox_Sample_2.1 | ecosystem: Environmental > Terrestrial > Soil > Wetlands | place: USA: Florida...
CGCGCTTGGCGTCGACCACCGCCTTCTTGTGCTTGGTGGTCGCCCACTTGGAGTGGCCGCTCATGTCATTCCCTTCAAACCATCGAGGCGAAAAGCTCGGGTACTCGCCGGTGATCCTACCGCCGACAGCCACCAGCGAGAGAATCTCACTCGTCGGTCAGGACGTCGTCCATCTCGAAGAAGACGGGCTGGGCGGCGTGGCCGGCCAGCCGGAACACGCGGACCAGCGGGCGGCGGCGGGCCTCGAGCGTCCGGGCAACGATGTCGTTGTAGAACTTCCGGGCCAGGAACACCTGGCGGGCGGCGGCCTCCACGGCGATGACCAGCTCTTCCGCGCCGTCGTTGTCCTTCAGCGACTGCCGGAACTCCGGCTGGGTGAAGGCGGCCCGCAGCGCCCGGGTGAGGTCGCTTTCCGCCAGCTCACGGTCGAAGACGGCGCGCTGGGAGCCATTTTCCTTGGTGCGGCGCACCGCGTCCTCGAGCAGCAGGCTCGTCGCCGGGTCAAGCAGCCCGGACGAGGCCAGCTCGTAGGCCCCTGAGCTGCGCCGGACCAGGGCCAGGTCCAGCGCCGTGCGGGCACCATCGGTCCGGTGGTGCAGCCGGTCGAGACGGCCAGCCCGCCAGGACACGTACACGGCCATGACGACCACCACCAAGATGACCAGCGCGACGTAGAAGAGGGTCACGTGGCGACCCCGACGGTGGCCTTCCGGCCGAGCACCACGGTCTCGTAGACGCTGAGGACCTCGCGAGCGACGACCGACCAGTCGTAGGCGCGCACGGCGTCCACCGCCGCGACCGACAGCTCGGCCCGGCGGCCCGGGTCGTCGAGCAGGGCGCCGGCCACCCGGGCCAGGTCGGCGGCGTCCCCGTTGCGGAACAGCTCCCCCGCCGTGCCGCCGCGCAGCACCATGCGGAAGGCATCCAGGTCGCTGGCCACGATGGCCGCGCCGGCCGCCATCGCCTCGGCCGTCACGATTCCGAACGATTCGCCGCCGGTGTTGGGCGAGCAGAAGATGTCGACCGAGTGCAGGGCCTGGACCTTCTGCTCCTCGCTGACCTCGCCGAGGAAGTGCACCCGGTCGCGCAGCGCGGCTGGCAGCTTGGCCCGGGCGTCCGCGGGGTCGCCAGGACCCGCGATCAGGAGGCGGAGGCCTGGCCGCCGCGGTGCGAGGACCTCAAAGGCCCGCAGCAGGACGGCCAGGCCCTTGCGGGGCTCGTCCATGCGGCCGAGGAAGCCGATCGCGGCGCCCTCGCCGGGCCAGCCGGGCAACGGGGTGGCGTCCCGGTAGCGGTGGGTCGCGACACCGTTGGGTATGAGCACCGCGTCCCCGCCGAGGTGCTGGACCAGCGTGGTCCTGGCCGCCTCGGAGACCGCGATGCGGCCGTCGATCTTCTCAAGCGCGCTGCGCATGACGCCTTGCGTGGCCAGCAGGACCCGGGACTTGGGCATCGCGGTGTGCACGGTGGCGACGATCGGGCCTGACGCCGCCCAGCAGGCCAGCAGCGACAGGCTCGGCACCGTCGGCTCGTGGGCATGCAGGACGTCGAAGTTGCCGTCCCGCAGCCAGCGGCGGACCCGGTTCAGCGACAGCGGGCCAAACGACAGCCGCGCCACCGACCCGTTGTAGGGCACCGGGATGGCGGCACCCGTCGGGACGACGTAGCCAGGCAGCGGCTTGTCGTCATCGGCCGGCGCGATAACGCTGACATCGTGGCCCTTGTCGATGAGGGCCTCGGCCAGGTCCCTGATGTGCGACTGCACCCCGCCAGGCACGTCCCAGGAGTAGGGGCAGGCGATGCCGATCCTCATGCTGCCGCCCCGCGGGACCGGGCCAGCCGCTCGGGGTCCAGGTCGTCGACGAAGATCCGCTGCAGCATGTGCCAGTCGTCAGGGTGCTCCATGATCGCCTCCTGGAAGACCGTGGCCATCTGCTGCGTCATCGTCTCGACCTTCTCCCTGCGGTCGCCGCCGGCGGGAACGGGGATCTCGTCGTAGATGTGCGCACCCCATTCATCCTCGCCGACAAACCAGCAGGAAACGGGCATCAGCGCCGCGCCCGTTTGCAGGGCGAGCGCGGCCGGCCCGGCCGGCATCAGCGCCTTCTCGCCGAAGAAGTCGACCTCGACGGCGGTGTTGGACAGGTCCCTGTCGGCCACCAGGCACACGAGGTTGCCCTTGCGTAGCCGCTGGGCCATGACCCCCGACGGGTTCGGGCCGCCCGTTGTCGGCAGCACCTCGAAGCCAAGCTCCTCGCGGAACTTCAGGAACCGCTCGAAGAGCGACTCGGGCTTCAGCCGCTCGGCGACCGTGGTGAAGGACCCCGCGCCCTGCCCGATAACCCAGGCGCCGGCCTGCTCGAAGTTGCCCATGTGCGGCAGCGCGAAGATGACGCCCCGGCCGTTCTTCAGGTGCTCGAGGCTGACCTCGACGTTGCGCTGGTCGATGTGCATGCCGTCGCTGATGCGCTCGGGCGAGTAGGTCTGGATGCGGAAGGCCTCCAGGTAGTAGCGCGCATAGGACCGCACGACCAGGCGCGACAGGTCCCGCAGTTGCTCGCCGTCCACCGCGGTCAGCGCGGGCAGCGGCCTGCCATCGGCCTCCAGGGCCCGCAGGACGCGCAGCAGGTTGCCCTCGAGGACCTGGACCCCGCCGCCCTGGCGGCCCCAGGCGATGTCGGCACCCCGCCTGAACAGGTCACGTGCCCAGGATTCCGGCAGCTTGCAGACCAGCGACCAGCCCGCCCCAAAGGCCGCGTCGAGCAGGCGGTCCTTGATCACGGTCTCTCCTTGGCTGCGGTGGCCGACGCGGCGTCGCCGGCGGCTGAAGGCGCGGACGGGGCGGAGCCGGGAGCGGACCCGGCCGTTGCCTCCCCTTGTCCTTCGGCCTGCGCTTGTGCGGACTTGTGGACTGCGTGTATCCGCTGCCCCGCGGTGACCAGGCTACCCGCGGCAAGTGCCCATAGCCCTATCGGCAGGACATAAGGCACGCCCAGGCCGGAAAGCCCGATCGACGTGAGGCCTATCAGCATCCGCTCGGGCCGCTCGATCAGCCCGACATCGCAGGCCAGGCCCAGCCCCTGGGCGCGGGCCTTGACGTAGGACACCATGAAGCCGCAGGCCAGGCAGAACAGGGTGACGTAGGCCAGCAGCGGGTTATGCCCGCCGCGGAAGAACCAGATCACCATGCCGCCAAAGATGGCGGCGTCGGCGACCCGGTCCAGGCTGGAGTCCAGGAACGCGCCGAACGGCCCTGAGCTGCCCTTGATCCGGGCGAGCAGGCCGTCAAGCATGTCAGTGAACACGAAGATCGTGGCGGTGAACGCCCCGGGGAACAGCTCACCGATCGGGAACATGGACAGGGCAGCGCCGGACACTCCGACGGTCCCGATCACCGTGATCATGTTCGGCGTGATCGGGGTTCGCGCGAGGGCCTCGCCGACGGGGGTAAGCAGGCGCGCGATTCCTGGGCGTAGGAAGTTGAGCATGGCCGTGGCGATACTACCGTTTCGCGAAGCTCCGTCTTTCAGCTTCTAGCTTCTTCTTACATTGGAAACCCCACGTCCACCCGGCAGATTCCCGGCGGGGGGCTTGCCGTAACCGGTCGATCAGGTTCAGTCTGTGAAGACCGGGTTCACCGTGTGGATGCGGCAGGTCACCAGGATAGTCATTCAGCGTCGCCTACCGACGAGGCGGATGGCCAGGGGTGGCCGGACGACCCTCACCCCCGAGGGACGACTCCCGTGCCCTCGGGTCGAGCGCAAGGAGGCGATCGGAGTGATGGCAAGCGCGGGCAATGTACGTAACGTCGTGCTCGTCGGCCATTCGGGCAGCGGGAAGACCACCTTGGTGGAGACCCTGCTCGGGTGCACCGGGACGATCTCGCGGCAGGGGCGGATCGAAGACGGCACGACGACCAGCGACTTCGACGAGGTGGAGATCCGGCAGAAGCGGTCGGTCAACCTCACCCTGGCCCCCATCTCCCATGGCGGGATCACGATCAACCTGCTTGACACCCCGGGCTACGCCGACTTCACCGGCGACCTCCGGGCCGGGCTGCGGGCGGCGGACTCAGCCCTGTTCGCCGTCTCGGCGACCGACGGCGTGGATGGCGTCACCAAGATGCTCTGGGACGAGTGCGCGGCCGTCGGGATGCCGCGAGCCGTCATCATCACCAAGCTCGACCATCAGCGCGCCGACTTCGCGGCCGCCCTCGAGGCCTGCCGCGCCGCGTTCGGCGACGGCGTCCACCCGCTGTACCTGCCCGTCCCCCCCGGATCGGGGAACGGCGTGACCGGCCTCATCGGCCTGCTGTCGCAAAAGCTCTACGACTACTCATCGGGCCAGCGCGCCGAGTCCGCGCCCTCGGCGGCCGACGCCGACCGGATGAGCGGGCTGCGCGACGAGCTGATCGAGGGAATCATCACCGAGAGCGAGGACGAGACCCTCATGGACCGCTATCTCAGCGGTGAGGAGATCGGCACCGACGTGCTCATCGGGGACCTGGAGACGGCGGTCGCGCACGGGAGCTTCTACCCCGTGCTCGCCGCGGCGGCGCTGCAAGGGATCGGTCTGGCCGAGGTCCTTGAGATCATGACCGAGGCATTCCCTTCCGCGCTCGAGCATCCGCTGCCGCCGGTGACCGCCACCGACGGCAAGCCAGTGAGCGGGCTGTCCTGCGACCCGGAAGGGCCGCTGCTCGCCGAGGTCGTGAAGACGACGTCGGATCAGTTCGTCGGCCGCATCAGCCTGGTCCGGGTGTTCTCGGGGACGCTGCGGGCGGACATGAGCGTGCACGTCTCCGGGCATGGCCGCGCGGCCCGCGGGCATGCCGATCACGATGATGACGAGCGGATCGGCGCGCTGACCGCACCGCTTGGCAAGCAGCAGCGACCGCTGGCCGAATGCCCCGCCGGCAGCATCTGCGCGGTCGCCAAGCTGGGCACGGCGGAGACGGGCGACACCCTGTCCGACCCCGGTAACCCGCTGCTCATGGAGCCGTGGACGATACCCGAGCCGCTGCTTCCCACCGCGATCGTCGCCAACTCCAAGGCCGACGAGGACAAGCTCTCCCAGGGGCTGGCCCGGCTGGTCGCCGAGGACCCGACGATGCGGATGGACATGAACGCCGAGACCCGCCAGCTCGTGCTGTGGTGCATGGGCGAGGCGCACGCCGACGTGCTGCTTGACCGGCTGTCGTCGCGATACGGCGTCGCGGTCTGCACGGTGAACCTGAGGGTGCCGCTGCGGGAGACGATCGCTGGCAAGGCGCAGGGGCTTGGCCGGAACGTCAAGCAGACCGGCGGGCACGGCGAGTTCGGCATCTGCCACATCGAGGTGGAGCCGCTGCCGGACGCGGCGGGCTTTGAGTTTGTCGACAAGATCGTCGGCGGCGTGGTGCCGCGCCAGTTCATCCCCTCGGTGGAGAAGGGCGTCCGCGCGCAGATGGAGCAGGGCGTGCTGGCCGGGTACCCGATGACCGGGGTCCGCGTCACCCTGTACGACGGGAAGGCGCACTCGGTCGACTCCTCGGACATGGCGTTCCAGAAGGCTGGCCGCGCGGCTTTGCGGGACGCGGCGGAAAAGGCGTCCCCGTGCCTGCTCGAGCCGGTGGACGAGGTGTCGATCCTGGTGCCCGACGACTATGTCGGGTCGGTCATGTCCGACCTTTCCGGCCGCCGCGGCCGGGTCCTCGGCACCCAGCCGGTCGGCATTGGCCGCACCCTCATCCGGGCCGAGGTTCCGGAACTCGAGATCACCCGCTACTCGATTGAGCTGCGCTCGGTCTCCCATGGCACCGGCTCGTTCACCCGCGGCTACCTGCGGCACGAGCCGCTGCCCTCGCACCTGGCGGCGAAGGTCGCGGCCGACTCCCGGCCTGACTAGCCGCGCTGGCGCCTGGCCATCGGCTACCGCACGGCTGATGGCCAGGCGTCGGCGAGGATCTTGCGCGTGTCGGCGAGCAACTGCGGGAGCACCCGAGTGCGGCCGACTACCGGCATGAAGTTACTGTCGCCACCCCAGCGTGGCACCACGTGCTGGTGCAGGTGGGCGGCGATGCCCGCCCCGGCGACCGTGCCGAGGTTCATCCCGATGTTGAAGCCGTGCGGGCCTGAAGCCGCCCGCAGGGCCGCCATCCCCCGCCTGGTGAACCCGGAGAACTCGCTGGTCTCCTCGTCGGTCAGGTCCGCGTAGTCGGCCAGGTGCCGGTAGGGCACGATCAGCAGGTGGCCGCTGGTGTAGGGGTAAAGGTTCAGCACCGCGTAGACGAGCGTGCCCCGGGCGACGATCAGGCCGTCCTCGTCCGACATCGTGGGCACCACGCAAAACGGGCATCCCTCGTCGGCGCCGGGGCCTGACGGCTTGCCCTCGCCCTTGATGTAGGCCATGCGATGCGGCGTCCATAGCCGTCCGATGTCGTCGGGGACGCCAGCGAACGTCACGTCCCCTGAGGCATCTGGCTGGCTAGACAACGGCGCTCTCCTCGCTGGCTGTTTGGTGCGGTGCGGCGACTCTTGCCCGGAAGGTTACCGCGCGGGATTCGAGTAGACCTTCTCCGGGTGGACCAGGACAACAGCGCGCCTCTCGGCCGCCATGACCCGGTCATACTCGGCGAAGTCGTCGTGGCCGCCGCCGGCCGCGGTGAAGACCTCGCGCAGGAGCAGCCGGAGCCGCTCGGCGTCGATCCCCTCGTAGGGGTCATCCGGGCCGATCACCTCGACGGGTCCCTCGGCGGTGGCCCACTGCCAGCCGACTCGCACCGCCACGGTCGCGCGGGGCCGCTCGCGCAGGTGGTCGAGCTTGCGGGTGCCGCCCCTGATGACCATGCCGACCACGCTCTGGCCGGTCACCGGGTGCGGCAAGACACCCGCGTTCACCACCGTCGAGGCGATGGTGTGGTCCTTGCGCAGGGTCGAGACCACGACCAGGCCGTGCTCTCCGCCGATTAGCCGCTGGAATTCAGTGATGTCTGCCACGGCACCATTCAACGCCACGCGGGCCTGTCGTCATCCCGGCGCCCCCACGGGGGGCCGGGCTCGGGGGGCTAGCACCGCGGCAGGGGCGGGACTACGGTCCGGTATATGCGATTCGGGATCATCGACCACAATGACGACTCGGGGCGGCCGCACGTCCAGCAGGTCGAAGAGCGTCTTGAGCTCATCGAGGCCTATGACCGGCTCGGGTTCTACGGCTACCACCTGACCGAGCACCACGGGACGCCGCTGGGCATCACCGGGTCACCGCACCTGCTGCTCGCGGCGGCGGCGGGCCGGACCTCGCGGTTGCGCCTCGGGACGCTGATCACGATCTTGTCGCTGTACCACCCGATGCGGCTCATCGAGGAGGTGGTCACGCTCGACCTGCTGACGGGCGGGCGGCTCGACCTGGGCGTGGGGCGCGGGGTCTCGCCGGCCGAGCTGGCGTTTTACGGGGTGTCCGGTGAGGCGGAGGCGCAGGAGCGGTTCGACGAGGCCCTCGAGATCCTGCGGCAGGGGCTGACGTCGGACAGCGTCAGCTTCTCCGGCAAGCACTACACGCTGACGGAAGCGCCCATCGTGTCGCGGCCGGTGCAGCAGCCGCACCCGCCGCTGTGGTACGGGACCCGGACGCTGTCGAAGGCACGCTGGTGCGCGCGGCTGGGCATGCCGATGATGGCGCTGGTCCCGTCGGCGGCGGTGCGGCCGCTGACCGACGCCTACCGTGATGAGTGGGCGTCGCTCGGCCGGCCCCTGGCTGAGCTGCCCCGCCTGGGGATCTCACGGAACATGGTGCTCGCGCCGACGAGCGCGGAGGCGATGAAGATCGCCAACCGGGCGTTCGCGCGGTTCTCCCGCAGCCTGTTCTACCTGTGGGACAAGTACGACATCACGCCGCCACCTGTCTTCCCTGCCGACACGTTCGAGGGCATCTGCGCCAGCGATCACTTCTACGCTGGCGACCCGGCGGGCGCCCGTGAGTGGGTCGCCCGCCATCGGGACATCGGCGCGGTTAGCTACCTGGCGCTGGAGACGTGCTTCGGCGACATGACCTACGACGAGGCACTGCAGACGGCACAGCTCCTGGCGACCGAGGTCATGCCGTACTTCTCCGAGCGGTTACTTGATCAGGCCGGCCTTGCGGAGGGCGTCGGCCATCGCGCCAGTCGCTGGCGCGCCAGCGCTGCCGCCGCGGCCGCCACGATTGTCGCCGCCGCGGCCGCCACGGCCACGATTGTCACCGCCACGCTGGCCGCCGCCTTGCCGGTCGCCACCCTGCCCCGCGCCACCGGGCCGGCCGCCGTCGCGGGAGGAATTGCCGGTGCCAGGCCGGCCACGATCCGTTCTGGATGATGGTTGACCGTCGGCCGGATCATCAAGGCGCATCGTCAGGGAGATGCGGTTGCGCGGGACGTCTACCGAGAGCACCTTGACCCGGATGACGTCGCCGGGCTTGGCGACGTCGCGCGGGTCGGCGACGAAGCTGCTCGACATGGCGGACACGTGGACAAGGCCATCTTGGTGGACGCCGATGTCGACGAAGGCACCGAACGCCGCGACGTTCGTGACGACGCCCTCGAGCACCAGGCCGGGCTCGAGGTCCTTGACCGCATGGATGCCCTCGGCGAAGGTGGCGGTCTGGAACTCGGGGCGCGGGTCGCGGCCGGGCTTCTCCAGCTCGCGCAGGATGTCGTTCACCGTCGGCAGGCCGGTGGCGTCGTCCACGAAGTCTTGCGGCTTCAGTGACCGCAGGACCTTCGCGTTGCCGATCAGGCCGGGCACGTCCGTGTGCGCCACCGACAAGATCCGCTGCACGACCGGATAGGACTCCGGGTGCACGCTCGAGGAATCCAGGGGGTTGTCGCCGCCGCGGATGCGCAGGAAGCCCGCGCACTGCTCGAACGCCTTAGGGCCGAGCCGCGGCACCTGCAGAAGCTGCTGGCGAGCCGTGAACGCGCCCCGCGTGTCACGGTGGGCGACGATCGCGCCCGCCAGCGACTCGGTGATGCCGGACACCCGGGCCAGCAGCGGCTTGGACGCGGTGTTCAGGTCGACGCCCACCGCGTTCACGGCGTCCTCGACCACGGCGCCAAGCGACCGCTCCAGCTTCGTGCCGGTGACGTCGTGCTGGTACTGGCCCACGCCAATGGACTTCGGGTCGATCTTGACCAGCTCGGCGAGCGGGTCCTGCAGGCGGCGGGCGATCGAGACGGCCCCGCGCAGGGACACGTCCAGGTCAGGAAGCTCGGCGCTGGCATAGGCGGAGGCGGAGTAGACGGACGCGCCGGCCTCGGAGACGACGATCTTGGTGAGGCTGAGGTCCGGGTACTTGGCGATCAGCTCGCTGGCGAGCTTGTCGGTCTCCCGCGACGCGGTGCCATTGCCGATGGAGACCAGCTCGACCTGGTGCCTGGTGCACAGGGCCGCGAGCACGTGCAGCGACTCGTCCCACTTGTGCTGGGGCACGTGCGGGTAGATCGTGGCGGTGTCAACGACCTTGCCGGTGCCATCGACCACCGCGACCTTGACCCCGGTGCGGAAGCCCGGGTCCAGGCCGAGCGTCGTCCGCTGCCCGGCGGGCGCCGCGAGCAGGAGGTCGCGGACGTTGGCGGCGAACACGTCCACCGCCTCGGCCTCGGCCGACTGCCACAGCCGCATGCGCAGGTCGATGCCCAGGTGGACGAGGATGCGAGTGCGCCAGGCCCAGCGGACCGTGTCCCGCAGCCACTGGTCGGCCGGCCGGCCCAGGTCCTCGACGGCGAAGCGCTCGGCGATGGGCCGCTCATAGTCGCTGCCGCCATCGGTGGGCTCGTCGCTGGGATCAAGCGTGACGTCGAGCATCTCGGTCTTCTCCGCGCGGAAGATGGCCAGGATGCGGTGCGCCTTCAGCTGGGAGAACGGCTCGGTGAAGTCGAAGTAGTCGGAGAACTTCTTGCCCTCCTCCTCCTTGCCCGCACGGACCTTGGCCACGAGCTGGCCCCGGGACCACATGCGCTCGCGCAGGGCGCCGATCAGGTCGGCGTCCTCGGCGAAGCGCTCGACCAGGATGGCGCGGGCACCGTCCAGCGCGGCCTGCACGTCCGCGACGTTCTCGCTCAGGTAGCCCTCTGCCGACGCCCGGGGATCATTGGACGGATCGGCCAGCAGAAGGTCGGCCAGCGGCTCCAGGCCGTTCTCGCGGGCGATCTGGGCCTTGGTCCGTCGCTTGGGCTTGTAGGGCAGGTACAGGTCCTCCAGCCGGGCCTTAGTGTCCGCCGCCTCGATCTGCGCCCTGAGGTCATCGGTGAGCTTGCCCTGCTCCTCGACCGAGGCGAGGATCGCGGCGCGGCGCTCCTCCAGCTCGCGCAGGTACTGCAGGCGCTCCTCGAGCGTGCGCAGCTGCGCATCGTCGAGGGTTCCGGTGACTTCCTTGCGGTACCGGGCGATGAACGGAACGGTGGCGCCCCCGTCGAGCAGATCAACTGCCGCGGCGACCTGGCCCTCACGGACACCAAGCTCGGTGGCGATCCGCTGGATGACGGTCACGATCTAGTTGGCCTTCCTGCCATGCGATGTTGCACGCCCAACTTACCGGGCGTCCGGGTAGCGGGTGCCACCTTCGAGGCGAGTGCCGCCTCTAAGCGGCCGCCGTCCGCCCGGTTCCCCCGCAGCCGCGCCAGCGGGCCGGTCAGCCGGGGCAGCGGTCCCGTCAGCCGGGGCAGCGGCCCGGTCGGCGGGCCGAACGACAACTCGACTCGCTCGCTGGCCAGCTCGTAGCCCAGCGCCTGAGCCCGGCGCACCGGGCTGGTCCTGTCGCTGATCAGCAGCACCTCGCTGACCTCTGGCCGGGAAAGGGCGGCGCGGCTGGCCGCGACGGTGACGGCGGCGGCGAACCCGTGGTGCCGGTCGGAGTGCGGCGTGTAAGCCCAGCCCAGCCGGACGGCGTGCTCCACTGGCCGGGTGAACGTGCCAAGCGCCACGGCCTGTCCTCCCACTTCCCAGAAGATCGCGCCGTCGTAGGAAAGCAGCTCCCGCGCGACGTCCTCGGGCTGCCTGCTGAAGTCGCCTGCCTCGGTGCCGCAGGCCCGGATCCAGTCCACCAGCAGCGGCCAGTCGGCCAGCGTCGCGGGCCGGGCCTGGCCATGCGGGCCCTCGACGTCGGGCGCCGCCCCCGCCATCCGGTAGACCTTGACGTGCCTGCGCAGCCGGGCGGCGGTTCCGGTGCGCGGCGTCCACGCCGCCGCGAAGGCGTCCGCCGCCTCCAGGGTGGCGTCCACGCCGCAGACGTGGCGGCGGTGGCTGTGGAGCACCGGTGCCAGTGCCGCGGCGACCTCAGGCACCCCGCCGACGATCACCAGGGGTGCGGGGGTGTCGTGCAGGAAGGCGCCACGGACCTCGGTCCCCTCGGCGGCGGCCCACCAGCCGGCCAGCGGCCGGTCGTCGCGCACCACGCGCGCGGCACTCAGCAGCAGGGTGCCCTCGGCGCCCCTGGCGTGCAGGTAGCCCGTCGCCGCCTGGCGGAACTCGTCCAGGTCGGTGGTGGTAAGCCAGCCCATGCAGTCGTGGTTCCCGTCGTTGGGCTTTGGGGGGATTGCGGGCCATGCGGTGCAGCCGCGGCAGCTAACATACTGCTCCAAGTATGGGTAGCCGCCGCGAGCAGCGCAAGGATGACAACAGGTAGTACATCACCATACCCGCAATGCCCGCGCCCGGATTGCCCAGGCCCAGATTGTTGACAATTCACGGGAGCGGTGGCTAGCCTCCCAAGCATGCCCGCCCCCGCTGAGCCCCAGGATGAGGCTGCCTTCGACGCTCCCGATCACGAGGCCGGGTCCGGCCCGCGGGCCGGGGCGCAGGCCCGGTCACGCGCGCACGCCGCGCTGCGGGAGGCGATCCTC
>Ga0335072_10013039_pt1 | contig 11854 bp, 9 predicted proteins | sample Lox_Sample_21_FD_206725 | JGI IMG/M metagenome (GOLD analysis project Ga0335072, IMG submission 206725) | Soil microbial communities from Loxahatchee National Wildlife Refuge, Florida, United States - Lox_Sample_2.1 | ecosystem: Environmental > Terrestrial > Soil > Wetlands | place: USA: Florida...
AGAGATCGGGCGAGGGCCAGAAGACCAGGGAATCCGTTCATGGATACCCACTATGCCAGACTGGCGGAATGCCGTGTCGTTCGGTATTGTGCTGCAAACTCCTGGTAGCGCTACAATGCTGTAGACAGGCCGGGACGAAGAAGAACGATCGGCAAGGGGGGTGGAGATGCGCCTGATCATTGCCTCGGGCAGAACGAAGAGGTCGACGTGCGGGACGCGTGTTGCCGCATTACTCGCGGCCGTCGCGGCTCTGGGGGGCTGCGGTGGAGGAGGGGGCGGCTCCGGCGGTGCGCCGCCGTCACAAAAGTACACGGTCGGCGGATCCGTTGCGGGCCTCGTCTCCGGCGACAGCGTCGTTCTCCTTGATAACAGCGGTGACGCGCTCACCGTTTCGACGAACGGCTCTTTCGCCTTTTCCACCGCGTTGGCCAGCGACACGAACTTCACGGTCACGGTCGGCACGCAACCCACCGATCAAACCTGTACGGTGGCCCAGGGATCGGGCATCGTCGCCACGCAATCGATCACGAGCGTTGCAGTCACCTGCGTGAGCGCTGCTTATCCGCTCGGCGGCTCGATCGGGGGCCTGGGTTACGCCTCCGGACTCGTGCTGGCCAATGGCAGCGATACCCTCGACGTACCGCCAGGCACCACGAACTTCACGATGCCGAAGCAGGTGGCGTATGGATCGGCCTATGACGTCACAGTGGCGGCCAATCCGCTGGCGCTCACCTGTACGATCACCAACGGCTCCGGGTCCGGGACCCAGAACGGGTCGGATCAGAACTCGGTCACCGTGGGCTGCGCGGCCTCCGAGTCGGTTCTCTATTCTTTCGCAGGAGGCTCTGCGGACGGTGCCACTCCCTACGGCAACATCATTCAGGCCAGCGACGGCAACTTCTATGGGACGACGTCCACGGGCGGCCCGAGCGGCAAGGGTGCGATCTTCAAAATCACCCCCGATGGCACCGAGACCATCCTCCACCTGTTCGCGGGCGGCACGACGGATGGTTACAACGCCACAGGCGGCCTCATCGAGGGTACCGACGGCAACTTCTATGGCTCGACCAGTGCTGGCGGCGCCAACGGCGACGGCACCGTGTTCGAAATCACTCCAGACGGTACCGAGACCATCCTGTACTCGTTTGGCGCCCAGCCAGGGGATGGGCAGGCGCCGGTCGGCAGCCTCCTGCAGGCCAGCGACGGCAATTTCTATGGTTTCACCAGTGCGGGCGGAAACTATAACCTGGGTACCGTTTTCAGGGTCACTCCCGGCGGCACGGAAATCGTTCTTCATCCCTTCTACGGCGGGACATCGGACGGTGCGTCACCGGACGCCGCGACCCTGATACAGGGCAACGACGGCAACCTCTATGGTATGACCTCCCAGGGCGGCCCGAGCAATGACGGTTCCGTCTTCATGCTGACTTTGGGGGGCGCCGAGACCATCCTGCATTTCTTCACCGGCGCGCCGGACGGCGCCTTCCCCAACGGGCACCTCATTCAGGCGAGCGATGGCAATTTCTACGGCGTCACTCCGGGCGGCGGGGACGCATGGGGCACTGTTTTCGAGGTCACTTCCAGCGGCGCAGAGACCGTGCTTTACGGGTCGTTTGGAGGGTCGCCCGGTCCTGACCTCGATCCGGAGTGGGGTCTCGTCCAGGCGACCGATGGCAACTTCTATGGAGTGACGGCGCAGGGCGCCGGCGGAAACGGCACCATTTTCGAGATCAATTCTGCAGGCCAGGTCACCCACCTTTATTCGTTCGGCGCCGGAACGGACGGAGTGCGTCCAATCGGCCTCATTCAGGCCAGCGACGGGGAGTTCTACGGCGTAACCGCCGCCGGGGGTACCAGCGGCAACGGCACCGTGTTCAAGCTAAAGTGAGTTGCCGCCGGCTGACGACTCCGCGTGTCCGTCAACCGAACGCGTAGACGTTGCCGTCATCGGAGCCGATGAAGAGAACGCCTTGAACGATTACCGGGGAGGACAGGAACGGCCCCTCGCTGCCGTTGCCGGCCAGAACCTTACCGTTGGTCTTCTGATACTTGCCGACCACGGTTCCCCAGTCGGCGGCATACACAGCCTGCTGCGTGACTACGGGTGACGGGAACACATAACCGTAGGTGTGCTGCTGCCACAAGATCCTGCTTGTATCTGCCGATGCTCACGGGGTAGCCTTATGCCGGGCTGCGCATCCGCGCTCCCATCATAACCCGTCTTCAGGCCTCGAGTACCGACCGATGAGTCTTGCCCGTCATTACCGCAACCGTTGGCTCGCCATGGGCATTCTGTGCCTGGGGGCGCTCATGATCGTGCTCGATATCACGATAGTGAACGTGGCGCTGCCGTCCATCCGGGCGGAGCTGCATTTCGACGATGCCTCGCTCGCCTGGGTCGTCAACGCCTACATGCTGATCTTCGGCGGCTTCCTGCTGCTGGGCGGCCGTCTCGGCGATCTCTACGGCCACCGGCGTGTGTTCCTGCTGGGACTCGGATTGTTCACCCTGGCCTCGCTCGCCTGCGGTCTGTCCGCATCCCGCGGCTTTCTGGTGAGCGCCCGCGGCATTCAGGGACTCGGCGGCGCCGTGGTCGATTCGGTATCGCTGTCGCTCATCATGAATCTCTTCACCGAGACGGCCGATCGCACCAAGGCGATGGGGGTGTACGGCTTCGTCTGCTCCGGCGGCGGGTGCATCGGCGCGCTGCTCGGTGGCGTGCTCACCGGCGGCCTCAACTGGCATTGGATTTTTCTGGTGAACGTACCGCTCGGGGCGCTGGTGTTTGCATTGTGTTGGTGGCAGCTGCCGGCCCACGCCGGCGAGGCTGACCAGCCGCGGCATCTCGACGTGGGTGGGGCGGTGAGCGTGACACTTGCATTGTTGCTGGCCGTGTATGCAACGATCAACGGCAATGGGGCGGGGTGGACTTCGCCGCGTACGCTGGGCCTCTTTGCCGCCGCAGTCGCGGTCTTCGGACTGTTTCTCGCCATCGAGTCCCGGTCGCGCAAGCCGCTCGTGCCGCTGGCGATGTTTCGCCTGCGCACGCTCTCGATCGCCAGCATCTGCGCGATGCTCTGGTCGGCGGCGATGTTCGCCTGGTTCTTTCTCTCGGCCCTTTACATGCAGCGGGTACTGGGATTCACGCCCATGCAGGTCGGCATTGCCTTCATTCCCGCCAACCTCATCATGGCCGTCTTCTCGCTGGGCCTGTCCGCGCGCCTGGTGATGCGCTTCGGCGTGTGCCGGCCGTTGAGCGCCGGGCTGCTGCTCGCCGCCCTGGGCCTGGCGCTGTTCGCGCGAGCGCCGCTGCACGGGACTCTCATTGGCGACGTCCTGCCGGGAATGGTGTTGCTCGGCATCGGCGGCGGCGTCGGCTTCAACCCGATGCTGATGGCAGCCATGAGCGAGGTGTCTCATACCGAGTCCGGGCTTGCCTCCGGCATCGTCAACACGGCCTTCCTGCTCGGCGGCTCATTGGGGCTGGCCGTGCTCGCGAGCCTGGCGGCGCTGCATAGCGGCGCGCTCACGAGCGCGGGCGCGGGTTATTCGGAAGCCATCGCGGGCGGCTATCGGCTGGCGTTTGCCGTGAGCGCCTGCATCACGGCCGCTGCGGCGCTGCTCGGGGGACTGGGACTGCGGGGCGTCGCGTTGCCCTCTCACGCGCCCGCGCACTGACAATGGTCGTGGTTCATCTCGTCGACGGCACCTACGAGCTGTTCCGGCATTTCTACGGGCTGCGAAGATTCAACAAGGGCGAAGACAAGCCGCTCGGCGCCGTGGCGGGCGTGCTGACGACGGTGGTGCAGATGCTGGAGAAGGGCGCGACGCATCTGGGTGTCGCCACCGATCACGTGATCGAGTCCTTCCGCAACGATCTGTGGAGCGGCTACAAGACCGGGGACGGGATCGAGCCGGCGCTGTGGGCGCAATTCTGGCCTCTGGAGGAGGCGCTGAGCGCCCTCGGCGTCGCGGTGTGGCCGATGGAGGAGTTGGAGGCGGACGATGCGCTGGCGTCCGCCGCGCGGATCGCAGGCGAAGACCCCGAAGTGCAGCAGGTCTGCATCTGGACACCGGACAAGGACCTCGCGCAGTGCGTGCGCGGCGATCGGATCGTGCAGGTGGATCGGAAGAGCAACGCCATCCGGTCGGAAGAGGGCGTGCGGGCGAAGTTCGGGGTCGGGCCGCAATGGATTCCCGACTACCTGGCGCTGGTCGGCGATAACGCCGACGGCTACCCCGGACTCGCCGGCATCGGCCCCAAGGGAGCGGCGGCATTGATCACGCGCTACGGCGCGATCGAGGAGTTTCCACCGGAAGCGCTCGGCGAGCGGCGCGATCTGGCGCTGCTCTTCAAGAAGCTGGCGACCCTGCGCACCGACGCCCCAGTTTTCGCCGAAGTAGGGGAGATCCGCTGGCGCGGACCTACGAGCGGCTTTGCAGACTGGGCGGAGCGGCTGGGCGCGCCGAAGCTGCTTGCGCGTGTGCAGGCTGCCGCTGCGGGGCTGACGTAGGCGGTGCGCGAAGCGCTTCGGTTGCGCAGCGCCGAGCGAGATTGCAGTGATCGCAAAGAGCCCAAGGAGGGCAGCGTCTAGGCCGCTTCGCCGTCCGGGCTCGAGACGACCACGACATAGCCGTCGAGATCGCGCAGCCACATCTCTCGGTGCCGGGGTGCGGGATTGACGTGAGGCTCCAGGATGATTTCGGCTCTCAGGCCGCGCGCTCGCGCCACCGCGCCGTCGAAATCGTCCACCTGGAACCAGAGTACGACACCATGCCCGACGGGCGCCGCATCCGCGTTCACCAGATTGGGGTGATCTTCCTCGTCCCACGCGTGCAGCTGTAGAACCAGACGTCCGGAGCAGGTGATCCGATCGTAGAAATCGCGATGCTCGTGGTCGGGCAGAGCGTCCGCCGCCAGCAGCTCGGCGTACCAGCGGCTGCTGGCTCTGACGTTGCGCACGGCGATCAGGGTTTGAGATTTGACCATGGACGTGCGGGCGGGTGGTCTCGTTGCGAGCATGATACAAGCGCTCCGCTTCGAGGGCTGCAACCTTTCCGGGCGTGCGGTGTTTTTGCGAAAACCGCGCATGCTAAGATGCCCGCAAAGCCGTCACGGCCGCCGCGGACCCGGCAGGCCGGCGCGCATACCTATATTCGGGAGACGCACGTGATCGTGAAGACCGCTGGATTTGCTCTGGCTGCATCCCTTCTCGTCCTCGGACCCGCCGTAGCCGGCGTGCCGAGGACCGCCGCGGAGGCGCCGTTCAACTTCGATCGCGCCCCGGGCCGGCTGCCGAAGAACGTCGTACCGATCGACTACGACATTGCGGTGACCCCCGACGCGGCGACGAAAACCCTCACCGGCACGGAGACGGTGTCCCTGAAGTTCCGCACCGCGACCGACAGGATCGTCTTCAATACCCTCAACCAGCAATTGCAGAACGTGCGCCTGGACGGCAAGCCGGTCGCCAATGTGAACACCGACAATGCCGCGCAGCTCACCACGGTGATGCTGGCCGCGCCGGCAAAGGCGGGAATGCACAAACTCACCCTTTCCTACACCGGCGTCATCGAGATCCGGCCGCAGGGCATGTTCGTGCAGCCGTATACCAAAGCGGACGGCGGTCAGGGCGTCATGCTGACCACCCAGATGGAATCGACCGATGCGCGGCGCATGTTCCCCTGCTGGGACGAGCCCGCGTTCCGCGCCAGATTCCTGCTGACGGTGACGGTGCCCGCGCAGTGGGCGACCATCGGCAACATGCCGATCGCCAAGCGCGTGGTGCACGGCAAGCTCGCCACGACGACCTTCGAGCGTACGCCGCGCATGCCGTCGTATCTCGTAGAGCTCACGGCCGGCCAACTCCGCGAGGTCAGCGCGACGTCCGGTAAATTCAAGTTCGGCGTCTGGGCGGTCGCCGGGCAGGAGTCCGAGGGCAAATATGCCCTGGCCAACGCACAGCAGATCCTCGCCGACTACAACCGCTATTTCGGCTATCCGTTCCCGCTGCCGAAGCTCGACTCGATCGCGATACCCGGCGGCTTCTCCGGGGCGATGGAGAACTGGGGCGCCATCACCTACAACGACCAGGTGCTGCTCGTCTCGAAGGACAGCTCGACGGCCGAGCGCCAGGGCGTGTACTCCACCCAGGCTCACGAGATGGCGCACCAGTGGAACGGCGACCTGGTCACCATGGGCTGGTGGGATGACCTGTGGCTCAACGAGAGCTTCGCGTCCTGGATGGCGGCCAAAGAGACCGACTGGCGCAATCCCTCCTGGAAATGGTGGGAATCCGAGGACGCGAGCAAAGAGCAGGCCATGGAAGCCGATGCGCGCATGACCTCGCATCCGATCCAGGTGCACGTCACGGACGAGCTGCAGGCCGCCAACGCCTTCGATCCGACGATCACCTACAACAAGGGCGAGGCGGTGCTGCGCATGTTGGAGGCCTACCTGGGCCCCGACACTTTCCGCGCCGGCATCCGCCGCTACATCAAGGCCCGCGCCTTCAGCAACGCAACCACGGCTGATCTGTGGAACGGCCTGAGCGCCGCGAGCGGCCAGAATGTCGGGCAGATCGCCGCGGACTGGACCGAGCAGGCAGGCTTCCCGCTGGTCAGCGTCACCGCCCGCTGCGATGCGGGCCGGCGCACGCTGACGTTGTCACAGCGGCGCTTCTTCCTGACCGCGCCCGCCGATCACGGCCTGGAGGCGGTGCACTGGAGCGTGCCGCTGCAGGTTCGGGCGGCCCCGGGACAGGCACCGAAAGCCGTGCTGCTGACGCATGATGGCCAGCAGGTTGCCGCCGGCTCCTGCCGGGAGCCGCTGAGCGTCGACGCCGGTGCGATCGGTTACTACCGCGTGCAGTACGATCCTGCGACCCTCGCCATCAACACGCGGGGCTTCGGCAAGGTGCCGGACGCCGACCGCATCGCGCAGCTCGACGATCAGTGGGCGCTGGTGCAGTCCCGCGGCGCGCCGCTCGGCAGTTATCTCGCGCTGGTGGAGCACATGGATGGCGGTCTCGACACCCGGGCCTGGCAGCAGATCACCGCCGCGCTCGGAACCATCGAGTACGACGAGCGCGGCAGCCCGGGTCACGACACCTTTACCGCTTATGCGCGCTCGATCATCAAGCCGCTCGAGTCCCGGCTGGGATGGAAGAGCAGGCCCGGAGACACCCCCAACCTGGAGCAGCTGCGCCGCACCGCGATCGAGGACCTGGGAGCCTGGGGCGATCCCGAGGTCATCGCCGAAGCGCAGCGCCGCTTTGCCGCGTTCACCCATGACCGCGCAGCCATTGCACCGGATGATCAGCCCATGATCCTCAGCGTCGTGGCACGGTATGCGGACGCCGCCACGTTCGACCAGCTCCATGCGCTTGCGAAACAGTCGCAGGACCAGGCGGAGAAGAGCCGCCTCTATCGGGCCCTGGCCCTGGCGCGTAAGCCTGCGCTCGCCACGCAGGCCGCAAGCATCGCGATCGGGCCGGAGATTCCGCCGCAGCTGCAGACGCTGCGCCTGCAAATGTTCTTCGTGATGTCGACGGAGCGGCCGAAGCTCGCCTGGGCGAAGTTCAGCGGCAACATCGGGCCGCTGCTGTCGCCGTTCGGATCGCTGGCGCCGCTCTTCGAGGCGCAGTACGTGCCGCAGGTCTTCTGGGACAGCATGCCGCCGGATCAGATGGAGGCGTGGCTCAAGGCACACGTGCCGGCGGAGATGGCCCCGCAGCTCGCCAAGGGCATGGAGGGCGCGCGGTTCCAGGTTGCGGAGAAGGCGCAGCTGGTGCCGGAAGCCGAGGCCTACCTCGACAGCCACGCGCACAGCTGAGGCGGCTAGTCGGCCTCCGCGTAGTCTGCCGTGTCGCCGGCCTGGGTTTGTTGGCCCCGGCCGGCGTTGAGCAGCGCCGCAAACTGCTGCGCCGGCAGCGGCTTGCTGTGCAGAAAGCCCTGGGACTGGTCGCAGCCGAGCTGCCACAGGGTGTCCAGCTGCTCCTGCGACTCGACCCCTTCGGCGACGACCACCAGGTCGAAGGCGCGCGCGATGGAGATGATGATCGATACCAGCCGCTTGCTGCGCGCGGCCGCTGTCATGTCGCTGATGAAGGTGCGGTCGATCTTCAGCGTGTCGATCGGCAGACGCGCGAGCCGGCTCAGTGAGGAATAGCCGGTGCCGAAGTCGTCGATCGCGATGTTGATGCCGGCTGCGCGCAACATCTTGAGCTTGTTTATCACGGCAGCGGAATCGTCCACCAGCGCGCCCTCGGTGATTTCCGCGTCGAGGCCGCAGATCGAGGTGGCCCAGGGATGGGTGTGCTTGAGGAAGCGCGTGACGAAGTCCGGCTGACGCAGCTGCAGCGGCGAGATGTTGACCGCAATGCGGGTGGGCGGCAGGCCCTGCCGTTGCCATTGCCGGCACTCCTGCGCCGCGCGTTCGATCACCCAGTCGCCGACCTCGACGATCAGGCCGCTCTCCTCGAGGATCGGCAGGAACTTCGCCGGCGAGACCAGGCCCGAATCCGGATCGTTCCAGCGGATGAGTGCCTCGGCGCCCTCGATGCGCCGTGTTTTCACGCCCAGCTTGGGCTGATAGTAGAGCTCGAACTGCTGCCGCTCGAGCGCCACGCGCAGCTTCCTCTCCAGGGCGACTCGGGCGAGGGCCTCGGCGTGCTTCTCCGCGCTGTACTGGCCGCGGCGCATGCCGCTCTCCTTGGCGCCGCGCAGCGAGGCTTCGGCGCGGTTGACCAGGGTATCCGGGTCGGTGCCGTCCTCGGGGTAAGAGGCGATGCCGCTGCGCGCCGCCACCGGCACGTCCTTGCCCTGCAGCGAGAACGGCTCCGCGAACAGTTGATCGACCTGCTCGTTGAGCGACTCGAGCGCCACTGCCGCCGACCGGTTCAGCGGCTGCACCAGCGCGAACGTGCCGCCGCCGAAGTGGGCCAGCAGCTCCGTGTCGGTGAAGCGGCGCTTGAGGCGGTCGGCGAGGAGCTGCAGCAGCTGATCGCCCGCGTGACGCCCGAACGAGTCGTTGATCGCGCTGAGATTCTGCACGTCGACCACCGCGATCGCATGGTGCGAGCCGAAGCCGGCGGAGCTGCGGAACGTGCGGCCGAGGCGCTCGCAGAACAGAGCGCGCTTGGCGAGGCCCGTGAGCACGTCGAAGTATGAAAGCAGCCGGACCTTGCTGTCCTGCCGCAGGTATTGCAGAGCGAAAGAGAGGTTGGCCGCCACCTCGCGCAGCATGACCAGCTCTTCATCCGCGATCGCGCTCTGCTCGCGGGGACATACACCGAGAATGCCGACGACGGTCTTGTCGACGATCAGCGGCAGGCCGATCACGGCGGCGCGGGCCGAGCCCGCGTCCTGACAGATGAAAGGCGCGGCCGGGTCGCGGGCCTTGGCGCGGTTCTGACCATCCTGCGCCATCCGGCTTTCCAGGAGCTCACAGAGAGTGTGAGCCACCAGCGGGTCCGCGCCCTGGTGAGCGACCGTCTCGAGCCGCTGGGTCTTCGGCTGATTGAGAGCCACCAGGGCGGTGGGATAGCCGCCGACGGTCACACTCAGACGACAGGCCTCGAGCAACAGCTCCGTGCGGTCGCGGATGCGCACCACGGCGCCGTTGATGCCGCTCAACATGCGCAGCACGCCGGTCAGGCGGCTGATCTGCAGCTCCTGGCGGCGGCGCACGGCTCGGGCGTCCGCTTCCTGCAGCGCCCGCTGCACGGCGGCGCCCAGGCGCGCGAGATTGCTCTTCAGGACGTAATCGACGGCGCCGCGGCGCAGCGCTTCGATCGCGCGCTCCTCACCGATCGTTCCGGAGACGAAGATGAAGGGAATCTCGGGAGCGAACTCGCGCGCGATTTCGAGAGCGCGCAGGCCGTCGAAGGCCGGCAGGCTGAAATCGGACAGGATGATCGTGGGCCTGAATTCGCGCAGCGCTGCCCGCATGGTCTCATCGGTCTCGACGCGTTGCGCCTGATGGACGATGCCATGTTTCTGCAGATGGCGGCAGGTGAGCTCCGCCTCGATCTCCATGTCCTCGACCAGCAGGACGCGGATGGGATCCCGCCGATCCGATTCGCCGCTCTTTCTCTCTGCCATTACGCCCGCTCCAGGGTTCCCATTGGTTAGCGTAAACCAGGACCATACCACGCGGGTTTGGCCGAAAGTGTGAGGCCGATCACTGCCCGTACAAGAGCGTTGTGTCAGCCGGCCCGGATATGTTGGTGCCGGCCGCCCTAACGCACTCTGTCCATGGCGAAGAGCACGGAAACCAGGGGCACGTGCCGCGGCTGACCCAGCGCCATGCCGATGTCACCCTGGTAGATGCCGTAGGCGCAGAGCAGCCGTCCCGGTGTGTACGGATGCACCATGGTGGCCTTGCCGCCCGACTGCTGCGCCTCTTCCTGCTTCTCCGTGTACTCCGGTGTCTCGATCGCCTGGACCTCGCTGCCGTCTTCAACGACCAGACGGAGCCGCCCGAGGGCAGGGTCTGGCCGGCCTTGATCACGCCGGTGACGAAGACCTCGGAGGTCTTCGACAGACTCGCAGGCACCCCCGAGGAGATGTAGGTCATCTTCTGGTTGAAGGGACCGGCCTTGATGTCCGGCGGCCGGTTCCACCGCATCGCGATCTCGAGGTCGTGACACGACTTGGCCTGCTCCAGATGGTCGTACATCGGCCGCCCGTTCGGGCCGCTTTTCGCCTGCGACATGTAGGCGATGCCCTTGAGCTGGCGCGCGCTGGGAAGCTCGTTGGAGTGTTGCGGTTGATTGCCGAACCCGAGACCGAGCTTGTCGAGCCCGAGCCTGTTGCAGCCCGCGAGCAGGACGGCGAGCGCCAAGGCGGCAGCGGACCTGATGATAAGGTTACGCATGCGGTATAAGAACGTCGGGAAGGGGAAGTTGATCCAGCAGGAGCTGCAATTGTCGCGCGCGGACGGCTGTCCAGCTCGAGCATTGGCTTCGCGGGTCGGCCGTGCGATCTTCAACGTGTCTCCCGGGAGCGTCGTCGAGCGGAACTACCCGGAAATGAGCCCGGCCGTGATGTTGATCGCAAAGCCGAGTATAGCGACGTTGAACGCGAAGGAAACGATCTCGTGCAGGATGACGGCCCGGCGGATCGAGACCTCCGTAGTCGATACATCGGCGGTCTGGCAGGCCGCCGCGATGGTGAAGGAGAAGTAGGCGAAGTCCCAGAACGCCGGCATCTCCGTGAGCGGAAATTGCAGCGGGCGCTTCTGCGGCGGAGCGCTGTAGAACATGTCGGCGTAGTGCATGGTGAACATGGTGGGCACGAGCAGCCACGAGTCGATCAGCGTGACGGCGGCGAGCGCGAAGCGCCAGAGTCGCTCGTTCCCGGCGAGATGGCGCAGCGACAGGAGCGGCTGCACGACCGCCACCAGGCTGAGGAGTGCTGCCGCCGTGACCGCCGCCAGGATGACCGGAGCCGAAGGATCCTCGTCGATATAGCGCGAGGAGATCTGCTCCGGGGTGAAGCGCCGCATCCACAGGTAGATCGCCACCAGGAAGAACGTCGTGCCGCAATCCCAGCCCACCAGCATGCGGCTGACGAGCGACTGGCTCGTGGGCAGAAGAAGGGAGACAACAATGCCGACCGCCAGGGCGATCCAGATGCGTGCGTGGCTGTGCAGCAGCTTCGGAAGCATGCGGCTCGGTCAGGCCTCACCCTGCATTATGTGAAGTGCGCGGCCCGGTGCACCCCTCATGGTAGCGTAACCGCAATGTCATCGCAGCCTGAGCTCGGCCGGGCTGCCGCGGGGGAAGCATACTCTGCCTGAAGCCGAAGCGCTATACTCGTGCCGCAGCGTGGCCGCGGGGAAGGTCCGCCC
>Ga0335072_10013040_pt1 | contig 11853 bp, 7 predicted proteins | sample Lox_Sample_21_FD_206725 | JGI IMG/M metagenome (GOLD analysis project Ga0335072, IMG submission 206725) | Soil microbial communities from Loxahatchee National Wildlife Refuge, Florida, United States - Lox_Sample_2.1 | ecosystem: Environmental > Terrestrial > Soil > Wetlands | place: USA: Florida...
ACCTGCACCACGCCCGGCGACTGCGTGGCCGTGGGAGATCAGGTATCCGTCTCTGGCGGTGTCACCACCACTGTGCCGGTCGTGGTGACGGAGTCCGGTGGGACCTGGAGCAGCCCGCAGTCGATCGACGGCACCGCCGGCCTGGGCAGCGGCACGAGCGCCGGACTGACCGAGATCTCCTGTTCGGATGCGGGCGACTGCACGGCCACCGGCTCCTACAACGGAACCGACGGCCACGGGCACGCCTTCTACACCACCGAGACCCCGACGACCGGCTGGTCCACGGCGACCGCGGTGAGCGAGGCTGGGCAGCCCAGCGGGACCAACAGCGTCATCACCAGCGTCTCATGCGCGCCATCGGCACCCGGCTACTGCGCCATCGTGGCCTACTACGCCAACTCGACCACCACGACGGTCAACGGCGCGACCACGACCAGCACGACGATCGTCCCGTTCACACTGGATGAAGCTCAGGGCACCTGGGAGGCGACTCCGCGATTGGTGACGGGGCTGGACAGCCTGCCAGAAACCGGGAATGCCGAGCTGACGTCGGTATCCTGCGCCGCCCAGGGACAGTGCACCGCCGGTGGTGGGATAGCCGGACAGCCGTTCGTGGTCAGCGAGTCCTCAGGCGCCTGGGGCAACGCACGGGCGGTGACCAGCGTGTCGACCGGCGCCATCATGGCGATCTCCTGCCCCGACGCCAGCGACTGCACTGCCGCGGGCTTTTATGACGACTCCTCCAAGCTCGCCCAGGCGTTCACGGTCGATGAGCAGGGAGGATCGTGGGGACCCGCAACCTTGCTGGCCAGCTCGTCACTGGTTGATGCCTCCAGCGGCCTAATGCTCGGCTGCTCATCCGTGGGCAACTGCGTCGTGGCCGATAGGGCGGCTATTCGCATGGATAATTCCGCGTACTTGGGAGTGGTCGCGGACATCGAGACAAGCAGCGGCGGGTGGGGACCCCTTAGCCCCGTTGCCGGCTTCCCCGACGTATGGAACGGTCCCGGCATCGAGCTTCCCCAGAGTTCCCCCACCGGGCTGTCGTGCGCTCCGGGCGGAGACTGCACGATCGTGGGGTACTACCTCACGGACAAGGACCCAGATCCCGTCCAGGGGTTCGCCGCGACCACGAGCGACGGCGTTGTCGGGAGCGAGCAGCCGGTACTGCCCGGGACGAACTCAGAGCCGCAGGACACCGCCTTGTCCTGCCCGAAGACCGGGTTCTGCACGCTCGGCTACAGCATGAGCGGCGCCCCGCAGCTGCTGACCGAGGCGACCGGGGCGACGATCGCCGTTAAGGCGTCCACGCCCCGAGTCACCTACGGGAGCGCGGCCGAGACCCTCACCGCCACCGTAACCGGTGCCGACGGCGGTACGCCCACCGGAACGGTGGCGGTCACCGACGCCGGCACTCCCGTCTGCACGATCACCCTCGCCGACGGCGACACCTGCTCGCCTTCCGCGACGGCGATCCCGGTCGGCACCGACACCCTGACCGCGACCTACAGCGGTGACCCGACCTACATACCGGCCGCCTCGACCGCCACCGTGACCGTGGACCCGCCCTCGACGGCCGCCTACACCCCGCTGGCCCCCGTGCGGGTGCTGGACACCCGCGACGGCACCGGCGGGTTCACCAGCCCCGTCGGGGCAGGCCAGGACATCGCCCTGCAAGTCACCGGCCAGAACGGCGTGCCCGCCACCGGCGTCACCGCGGTCGTCCTCAACCTGACCGCGACCGGCCCCACCGCCAGCAGCTACGTCACCGCCTACCCCGACGGCCAGCCCCGCCCGACGCAAGGCTCCAACCTCAACTTCACCAAGGGCGAGACCATCCCCAACCTGGTCACCGTCCCCGTCGGCAGCGACGGCAAGATCGACCTCTACAACAACGCCGGCACCGTCAACCTCGTCGCCGACCTCCAGGGCTACTACGCCACCAGCGGCGGGAGCGGGCTGACCGCCACCGCCGGCCCGATCCGCCTCCTGGACACCCGCAACGGCACCGGCGGATTCACCAGCCCGGTCGGGGCAGGCAAGTCCATCGCCCTGCAGGTCACCGGCCAGGACAACATCCCTGCCACCGGGGTCACCGCCGTGGTACTGAACCTGACCGCGACCGGCCCCACCGCCAGCGGCTGGGTCATCGCCTATCCCGACGGCACCACCCGCCCAGCCGAAGGGTCCAACCTCAACTTCACCAAGGGCGAGACCATCCCCAACCTGGTCACCGTCCCGGTAGGCAGCGACGGCAAGATCGACCTCTACAACAGCGCGGGCAGCGTCAACCTCGTCGGCGACCTGTTCGGCTACTACACCGCAACCGGCGGGTCGGCGCTGACGACCGACGGGCCGGTGCGGGTCCTGGACACCCGCAATGGCACCGGCGGGTTCAGTAGCCCCGTGGGGGCAGGCAAGAGCATCGCCCTTCAGATCACCGGGCAGAACGGCCTGCCCGCCACCGGCGTGACCGCCGTGGTACTGAACCTGACGGCCACCGGCCCCACCGCCAGCGGCTGGGTCATGGCCTACCCGGACGGGATTTCCCGCCCGGCCTACGGATCCAACCTCAACTTCACCAAGGGCGAGACCATCCCCAACCTGGTGATCGTCCCGGTCGGCAGCGACGGCAAGATCGACCTCTACAACAGCGCGGGCAGCGTCAACCTGGTCGCCGACCTGTTCGGCTACTTCACCGGCTGACCTTCACTCGCCCAGAAGCCAGAACGCACCGAAGAACAGCGCCAGCGAGAAGGTCGCGGTGATCAGGAGCCCGGCCACGTTGGCCGGACGAATCGCGACGGCCGTGCGGGCCGGGTCTTCCGGGGAGTAGGCGACGGCACACTCACGTCCGATCGCCCACTTCCTGGCGGCGACCCGGTCAGTGAACGTCACCGCCTCCCCGTTGACCGAGAACTCAATGACGGGAAAGACGAGGGAGCGGTTCCCGCGCCGCGCCGGGCGCTCCCGCTGGGAGACCACCGTCCCGTCCGCCCGTCGGCCGAAGGCCATGCGCCTCACGCGGATGCCGAGCCTGACGCTCTCCCCGCCCACGAAGCAGGCTCCGAACAGCAGCCAGGCAGCCGCGAGGAAAGACACGCGAACATGATCGCACCCGATCGCCTCGATCCGGCCGAGGGGGCCAGGTGGTGAGCAGTAGGTGCAGGCGAGGCCGCCATGTCGTGCAGGTGCCGGGCCTGAAGCTGCAGACGCCATCCGAGTTGGACGTACTTGGCCTCCTCGCGGGTGCCAGTGATCCACAAGCCCAGCAATGGCTTGGATGGGACGATCAGGTCGTCGAGAGAGCAGGGCCGTTGACTCGCCTCCTGGACCTACCGCCGGGGACGGGCCGCAAGCCCCGCCACCTCAGGAAAGAAGCAGTCCTATTTCTGGCCGCCATTGCCCCGGCCGGAGACCGGCTGGCGGGCGCCGTCCAGGTCAGTTCGCCCACCACCATCTGGCCATGCCAACCGTCATCGCCGGCACCGAGCCCGGGAACCTGGCCTGTATCGGCGCCTTGTCGGCCGCCGGGTTCGCTCCAGCGAGCGGCCCGGAAACCCACACTCTGCCCAATGGTCGCATCGTGGATGCCCGGTGGTTCCGGCACGAATCCAGTCGCCCTATACAGTGCTGAGTCGGCGGGCAGGCGTCTATTGTCCTGCTGACACAAGCAGCGCATCCGTCAGCAGCGCGGCCAGCGCGTCGAGCTGGACGTCGGCCGACGAGGAGACTTCCTCCTCCGACCCGTCCAGGGCCCGGGCCGCCAGCCCGGCCTTGCTATCGATCAGCTCGGCGATCCGGGTGTCGATGGTCTGGGCGGCGATGATGCGCCAGGCGGTGACCGGTTCGGTCTGCCCAATGCGGTGGCTGCGATCGATGGCCTGGGTCTGCTCGGCGTTGGTCCAGGACAGCTCGGCCAGCACGATGTTCGATGCGACCTGCAGGTTGAGGCCCACCCCGGCGGCGGTCAGCGAGCACACCGCGACCGCGACCTCCGGGTCGTTCACGAAGGCGTCGATGTTGGCCTGCCGGGCCGTTGGGGTCTGGTCGCCTCGGATCGATGCGAAGCGCACACCCTGCCGGGCGAAGGTTTTTTCCGCGGCGTCCATGACGTCGATGTGCTTGGCGAAGAAGACAACCTTGCCGGTGCTGCGGGCGAGCTGGGCCGTGTAGTCGGCTGCCAGTTCGGCCTTCGCCTGGCCGATGTGCCGCATCATAGTGAACACGTTCTCGCCAGACTGGCCGGTCGTCGCGTCCTTTAGCTCCGATCGGGCCACCATGCGGACTAGGTCATCGTCGATGCCCTCGACTTCGGCGCCTGAGGTCCGGTTGGCCAGTGCTGTCTCGTATCGCGCCACCATCCGGCTGGCCAGGGCCTGCTCCGCCGCCCGGATCGACCGGCCAATCTTGCTGTCCAGCTCCACGGGCAGGTCGGCGATGCGACGGGCCGGAATGTCGGCCGCCACGTCGACCTTGCGCCGGCGAACGATGCCGAGGTTGATCACGCACTGGCGTGCCGCCGCGTAGAAGCCCCGGTCGGCCGGGGTCAGGCCGGTGTCCTCGAGCGCGCCCGCCAGCTCGTCAAGGGGCTTGCTGTCGTCGGTCCAGCCCAGGAACTGCCAGATTGCCCGGAAGTCCTCGATGTCGTTGATCAGTGGGGTGCCGGTCAGCGCCATCAGCAGGGGCCGCGTCGTACTGGACCGGATGCGGTCGGAGAGCGCGAGGACGTGCTGAGAGCGCTGGGAAGTCTTGTTCTTGATGAAGTGAGCCTCGTCCACGACCATGCCGCGGAAACCGAAATCGCCGAGCCATCCCAGGTGGCGGTCAAGGACCTCGTAGTTGATCACGACGATGTCGGCGAAGCCATCGGCGGTCTCGCCGTCGCCCTGCACCACGGTGGCCGGGCGGTGTGGCGTCCAGAGGGCCGCCTCGCGGGCCCAGTTGGTCTTGACGACGTTCGGCACGACCACGAGCAGCGGGTAGGCACCCACCGCTTCCGCGGCGAGCAGCGCCTGGGCCGTCTTGCCCAGGCCCGGCTCATCGGCCAGCAGGAACGTCCGGTGGCCGGCCGCGGCCGCCGCGACCAGTTGTCCCTGGTGCGGCATCAGTTCCAGGCCCGCCGGGGTGAACCGCGCGGTCGGTGCCGGGAGCGCCATGCAGGAGGCAGTTCCCGCGCCGGCCCGCTCGAAGGAGGTCAGCAGCGGGGCGAGCAGTTCCCATCTGGCCAGGCGGCGCGGGCGGTCTGTGCGCTGAGGAACGGCCGAGTAGTCAGGGGCGAGGAAGGGGTTGGCCAGTTGCCTGGAGACTACCGACTGCGGCACTACCTGCGATTCCATGCTGGCCGGAGCGGCCACGGTCTCGGCCGGCGCGATCTCCTCTGGCGCCGATTCGATGCCGAGGTCCCGCTCCATCTCTCGCTTGAGCGAGCGGGCCGCGTCGGAGATGCCGGAGTCCTCGGCGAGCAGGGCTAGCAGCCCGGAATCCTGGACGGCGGTCGCGGCGAGGATGGCGGCGACGCCATCGAGGCGCCGCAACTGCTCAGCCCGGCGACTGCCGCTGCTTGCCGCCGCCTGGACGCGGGCACGCTCGTCTCGCAGCAGCAGGGCAACGGCCTGGAACTTCGTACGCACGGCCGGTGTCACGCGGCCCCGCCGGGCCGCTGCCTCGACCTCATGAACGGTTCGGGACAGTACCGAGATGACGTCGCCACGAGGGCGGGCGCGTCGCTGTCCCTGGCGCTGCCCCTGCGGGGCAGTACGGCGAGCGCCGGTCTGGCGCTGGCCTGCGCCGGTCTGGCGCTGGCCTGATCGAGCCAAAAACTCCTCCTCTAGAATGCCGGGCACAGCTGGCTGCGGCAGCATGCCGGTCAGCCCTGCGAACGGGACTAAGAACGTCCCGGGCGCAGTTGCACCTCGGACGCCGGGGCCGGCTCGCGGACCTCCGCGGATCGACGCAGCTAGCCACGGCAAGCGTCTCACGCTGACCCAGAGTCCCCAGCCTGTGGACTAGTGAACACGACACTGTGAAAGTCGTCGTCACACCGCCGGTTCGGCTCTCGGACAGCTCACCTGTAACAACGCCTGCGGAACCGCAGAATTCCCGGCCAGTCGCCCAACGATGTCACTAGACCAGCCTGGCTGAGAACAAAACGCTGTTGACACCACAATAGCATCGACCGATTTCCGGGCCGAGTGCCAGGGGGAGCTGGCGGCCACTCCTGGTCAGCTCAGCACGTACCGGAGCAGCGCCAGCTGAAGACCTCGCCGACGTGCGAGGTTGGCTGGCCGAAGAGCTGGGTCAGGACACGCACGGCCGGTGACTGCGGGCTGGCGACTACGACGATGGCGGCCGGCCGCCAGTATGCGAAGACGGCCCGGATCTCGCTAATGGAGGGACTGCGTACTCGCCTTCCCTCCCAGAGGGCAAGGAGGTACCGGGCGACATCCGTCTGGTCGTTGTGGTTCGAGAAGTAAAACACCGGCTGGTCGCTACTGTTGGGGCCGAGGAAGTAGCCGCCGACCATGGACTCTGGCCAGCCGGTATCCGCCTGCCAGCGCAGTACCTCACTGTGGCTGTCGGAGGGAAATGGGAGGACGAGGACCGGCGCGTCCGACGGAAGCTGCAATCCGGTGAATGTTGCCTGCCACCCGGCCGGGACCCGCGGGACCGGAGTTGCCTGGTAGGGCAGCGGCGTCAGCGGCAAGACCGCGAGCAGCGCGACTCCGGTGAGGATTACGCGCGGCCAGCGCGGCGAGTCCTCGGCCTGCCGCGTGGCCGCGCGTGCCCGGTCTAGCGCGAAGGCAAGCAGCGCGGCCGCCGCGCCGTCGGCCAGGATGGAGAAGCGGCCCGGCAGCACCTGGGCTAGGCCGGGAAGGCCCTGGAGCCAGTGCCACGGGAGCAGTCGCCCGGGCCAGGTGAAGCTGCCCACGGTCAGGTCGCCACCGCCAAGCGCGCACAAATCCAGTACTGCCCAGGTCACGGCGACGGCGCGGACGCGCGCGTCGCGCCAGAACACTACAGCGGCGATCACCAGGACGATGAGGAGCGGCCAGCCCAGGTACACCAGGTCTTCGCTATGCGGGTTCACGATCGGCGGGGTCACGGCGGCGCTGCCCCGGGTATGGAACAAAAGCGCGGCCGACGGCGTGACAAACCAGCTGGGCGTGGTGACCCGCGACGTCCCGAGCTTGGCATGTTCGGCCAGCGGGCCGGCAAACTGCTCCCAGAGCGCTCTTCCATCGACGAGCAGGAAGACCGCCAGGGCCACGGCTAGCCCAGTGGCTGCGGCCCGGACCCGTTTCCCCACCTCGCGGGGGTGGCTCGCCACGACCACCACGACCAGGATCAGGCCCGTTATCGCCGTGTAGACCAGGAGCTCTTCCCCGGTAAACAGCTGCGCGGCGCACAGCAGCCCCAGCCAGATGCCGCCGCGGATGCTGCGTCCACGGGTCGTGACTATCCACAGGGCGGCATCGATGATTAGCGGGGGCAGGACCGCGAACTGCAGGTGATAGTGCGCGAAGCCCGCGTTCAGCATCGCCGGGGAAAAGCCGTAGACCGCCCCGCTGAGCGCGGCGGCACTGACGCTTGCCCCCCACCGCCGCAACACCCAGAACAAGCTGGCCGCCGACCCCGCGAATCCGAGCGTCAGTGCCAGGGTCAAGCTGACCTGAGGGCCGGCCAGCAAGGTGACCGGCGCGAGCAGCACTCCCGGCAGCAGGAACGACGTGTTCCACATCAGGTTGACGCCCTGGGGCGCGTTCATCGCGACCGTGAACAGCGACGGCAGGTGGCCGTGCGCGACCGCCGTGGCCGCGTACCTCAGGAACCAGGCGAACAAGTCAACGTCGCGTCCACCACTGAGCTGCTCACGGCTAGCCGGATCCACCCACAGATGCGCCGTCAGCGCCACCGCGCCAAGGAGGTAGCAGCACAGCACCAGCCCCGGCTGCGCCAGCCGAGGGAGACGCCGCCGACGCCCCGCGTCCCGGGTCGGCTGAGCCGCCGGATCGCCAAGGTAGGCAACGTTTCCGTCCGCTTTGGACATTCATCCCCCCTGGCCGCCCGCGAATGCTCCGGGAAGATAGCGGTGACGGCGAGTTGCCGTCAATGATGACTATCACTATTTGTCCACTTCTTAACCGATAAGGTACAGATCGTTATGTAAGAGCGCTATGAGCCATCCGAGCAGCAAGCGAGGCCCTTGCTGCTGCGCTGGCCGGGTGCGGACGATGACGGACCCTCGGTCTTAAGCCTTCGTTCATCTCGCTCTCAGCCTTCGTCCCTAAGGTGGGCAGCCTATGACCAATAACCTAACCAACAACGATGGGGCGGACGCCGGCTCCGGGCCCGCGCTCCTTGCCTCAGACTCCTCTGACGAGGCCACCGAACACGCTGACCAGGCCACCGATCACGCCGATGAGGCCACCGATCGCCCGGACGAGATCACCAACCTTCCGGACGGTGACCCCGCTCTTTCTGACGATGACACCGAGATCGACGACGATGCCTCGGTCGAGAACGACGTTCAGGGCAGTGGCGCGGTCAGCGGAGGCTTCGGCTTCGCTGGCCTGGCCCTGGCGATCGTCTCCCTGACGACCAACTGGACCAGCGGCGTCGTCGTCAGTCACGGCCAGTACGTCGACGAGATACATGCGCCGAGCTCGGGCCTGACCGCTCAGCAGCAGCTGGACATGTATGCCAATGGCTGGCACACCCAGGGCTTGTGGGCGCTCGCGTTCGCTGTCGTGGCGGTGCTGTTCGGTGCCGGCGGGCTGCTCTTGCCAGGGTTCCTGCGCGGCGGTGACACGCCCGGCTGGGCCAGGGCCAGCGCGACTGGCGCGTTCATCGTGGGCCTAGTCGGCGTGCTCCTCGCGCTCCTCACCATTACCGGGGTATTCGGCGGGCACCTGACCGCCCCGACCAGCTGATCGCGGGTGGGATCCCGCTCACTCGTCTGCAGTTCCGGCCCGGCCGCGGTCGCGCCGGAACTGGACGATCCTGCCCTCGCGCTCCCGGCCACCTGATTTCCGGGCTGAAGGCCAGAAGGCAGCCGCGAGGACTATGAGCACTGGCCCGGAGCCGGGGTCGGTGCCCTGGCCGGTGAAGATCGCCCCGAAGTCCTCCGTGACCCAGAACGCCGCCCCCAGGATCACGGCAATGATCACGGCCGCCCGGTCCAGGCGTTTCGATATGATCGCCGCGGCCACCAGCAGGCAAAGGACGGCGATCGTGATCGCGGCGAGGGTGGCGTGCTGGCCCAGGACGTTACTGAGAAAGCGGTCCAATGCCCTGATCCAGCCCGGCTCACCGGCCTGCATCCCGGACAGCATGGCCGCGACCGTGCTCGGCGAGCGGTTAGCTGGCAGCAGCGCGAAGCCCGCCAGGCTTCCCCACAGCAGAGCCCACACGGCCTGGGCGGGCGCGCCATCTGGTCTCGTTAGGGCCGTTACTCGCGAGGGCCGCGCCCCCTCCAGTTCCGTGGGCCAGGCCAGCAGGGCTAGCAACGCGTAGATGATAGCGCTGCCGGGCGCCCCCATGGCCGGGCTGGCGCTGCCGGTGAGGATGTCGCCCAGCCCCTCCCCGATCCACCACACCGCGACGGCCCACAGAATTGACATGGCCAGGGCCACCTTCACCGTCGGGCGGTAAAGCAGCCCGACGGCGATCAGCAGCTGAAGGGTCGCGAACATCGCGTTGTAGACGAGGATGTGCTGGGCCATGACGCCCGCGGACCAGGTGATCGGATCGGCGATCACGGCGGGATTGCCGGTGGTGTTGACCTGGATGATCTGGCTGACGAAGCCTTCGGTGAACATGAACGGCTGATACTGCAGCGCCGCGTCCAGCAGCCAGATCCCTCCCAGCACGAGCTGCAGCGCCCGGCGCCGGTCAGGCGTGGCTGCCTCGAGCGTAAATCCGGGACGCAATTTCGGCAGGCCCGACCGCAGCACCCAGGGACGGCGAGCTGCCAGTCGCGGCGTGGTCACGGCCGTCTCCTTTAGTCCCTATAGGTCCGTCGCTACCCCTCATAACCATACGCCGGCTTCAAGGCCACGCAAGCGAAGCTGGGCGCAGAAAGTTAGCACGTTGAACTGGATGCAGAAGTTTCTGAACGCTGCTTAACGCAGGTAATAATCTTGCCACCAGTAACTCACGCCTCAGCGATATCAATGGATGCCGCGAATAGCATCCGGACTTGTCTTGACGGCCCAACACTTCGGGCGTATGACAGTAAGAGCAATCCACTATCGCGTTTTCGCCCTCTACCATGATGATTTAGCGGAGAGGAAGCCGATGATTAGGGTGCCCCGCATCCTTGTTATAATCCCCGGGATCCTGGCCGGGATTTTCGTGCCTTCCTTGATCGTGACCACACCCAAGCCCGCGCCGCCGAATACCGTCGGCATGACCAACATGGACTTCACGAAGGACGTAGTGAAGCTGCACCTCGGCGAGCGGCTCGTCTTCGTTAACAGCTCCCACAACATCCACGTGGTCGGGCCAGGTAATAACGGCCAGGTCGTCAGCGCGGTGCGCGGCGAGCCGCTGGCCGGCTTCCACCTGATGGAAACTAACGCCACGTACACCACCGGCCCCTGGATGACACCGGGCAAGTACTACGTGACCTGCGCAATCCATCCGATGATGAACCTCACGGTCGTGGTCGTCCCTTGACCACTGCCCTCCGTAATCTACTGGTCCAATCATTCGGAAGGAGGAAGCCAATGAGGTCAGTATTCAGCACTGTAAAGCACGTGCGCTACATTCTGGGTTCCCTCAGCGCCGTGATCTTCACGGCCGCCACATCCACGACCGTCTAACCCGCGGAAGTCGATGAGGTCTCGTGCGAGCCGACGCAATCCGATAATGGGCGGCGTCGGCCCGCACACCAATACTTGCGTGTACTGACGTAGCCATACCCGCGATCACGCTAGGACGGAATGGAGCTATGTTCGAGACAGGCGTACGGCAGTTCCGGCTAGCGCTTGGAATGGCTCAGGGGCGGCGGCTTGATCCTCGCAACGTCGCCCGGCTCGTCGATGACATGCTCTCCACCCTCGCCGAGTTCGGCGAGGCGGGTGCGGACGCGGACGCGCTTATCGACGGGCCGATGACCAATCCTGAGGAACGCCTAGAAATTGTCAACCAGGGCCTGCGACGCACGGCGCGCAGGCTGGCCGCTCAGTCACCGTTCTATGCGCGGCGCTTCAGCTCCGTGCAGGCCGACCCGGCCAAGCTCGACGTCGCGGGGCTGGGGGCGATCCCGGTCACGGTCAAGGCGGACCTGATCGAACGACCGGGAGACTTCCGCTGTACCGATGTTCCGGCCTATCTGGCCACCCGCACCACCGGCACCACCGGGCGCCCGGCCGAGGTGTGGCTGTCGCGCTACGAGATGGAACTGTGGCCCGCTCTTGGGGCGCTGGCCTCGGTGCTGCGGGGCGAGTTGCTGCCCGGCGATGTCATGCAGCTGAACGTGAGCTCGCGGTCGACCGTGGCTATACACCTGTCCGCGGCCAGCTGCCGCCTGGTCGGGGCCGGGTGCCGTCCGCTGGGGATCGTGCCTCCGGAGGCAGCCCTTGACGCGCTGGCCAATGGCGGCGCCACCAGCCTGCTGACCGTCCCCAGCTATCTGGCCGAGCTGGTGACTGCGGCCCGGCGGGCCGGCCTGGGACCGGGCGACTTCCGGCTACGTCGCCTGGTGGTGGGCGGTGAGGTGCTGTCCGCGAGCCTGGGGCAGACGGCCGCCCGGATGTTCGGCGTCCCGCTGGTGGAGGACCCCTACAGCATGACCGAGATCGTCCCGGTCACCGGGCGGGCCTGCAGCCAGGGACACCAGCACCACGA
>Ga0335072_10013041_pt1 | contig 11853 bp, 3 predicted proteins | sample Lox_Sample_21_FD_206725 | JGI IMG/M metagenome (GOLD analysis project Ga0335072, IMG submission 206725) | Soil microbial communities from Loxahatchee National Wildlife Refuge, Florida, United States - Lox_Sample_2.1 | ecosystem: Environmental > Terrestrial > Soil > Wetlands | place: USA: Florida...
GGAACGGGATTCTCCATGACAGGGGCGACCTTCCCTGTGACGCTGAATCCTGGCCAGTCTGCGGTGCTGCAGGTGACGTTCGACCCGACAACGGCCGGATCAGCAACCGGGTCCATTGTGGTCACGAGCAACGCGGGAACGAACCCAACAGCCACGATCAGCCTGAGCGGAACAGGACAGGCGGCAGCGGGTGCACTGACGTCGCTGACTTGCGCGACTTCGTCCTATAACGCGGCCGGAACTGACACCTGCACCGTGACACTGACTGCGGCAGCCGGAACCGGCGGCCTTGCAGTCAACCTGGCCAGCAACAACAGTGCTGTCACGGTACCTGCATCGGTAACGGTGCCGGCGGGCTCAACGAGCGCCACATTCGCGGCCACCGTTTCGGCGGTGACCTCAACACAAACAGTGACGCTGACCGCAACGGCCAACGGCGTGGCGAAGACCTTCAACCTCCAGTTGACCCCCGGAGCTGCGGGTTTGACTCTGAGCTCGACGACGGTGGCCTTCGGCAACGTCAACCTGAACACGCCTGCGACGCAAACCGTGACTCTGACCTCGTCCGGAGCATCCGCAGTAACGGTGAGCGCTGCCACGATTACCGGAACAGGGTTCACGATGTCGGGAATTACCTTCCCGGTGACGCTGAACCCGGCCCAGACGGCAGTGCTGAATCTGCAATTCGATCCAACCACGGCGGGGGCGGCGACCGGACTGGTGACCATCACCAGCAATGCCGCCGCTGGCGCAACTCAGACCATTACGCTCAGCGGCACCGGCGTAGCGCCCCTTACTTACTCGGTACAACTGAGCTGGACGGCACCCGCCAGCAGTTCGGACGCGGTAGCGAGTTACAACGTGTACCGATCCACGAGCGGCGGAGCGTATCAGAAGATCAACACGGCGGTCAATACACCAACTTCCTACACTGATACGACGGTGCAGAGCGGAGTCACTTATAACTACGAAGTGACCAGCGTGGATGCGTCGGGAGTGGAAAGCACACCTTCGAACGTCTACACTGCGGCCATCCCGTAGTACCCGGCCCTGTTGCAAAACAAAAGGCCCGCCGAAAAACGGCGGGCCTTTTTTTGAGTCTGGGAGCGTCAGAGGGTTGACAATTTCAACTCATTGAGTAACTTTCAGTTCGGGGTTCAGCAGCGGACAACGTTGGGGGCGTCGATGCCGCGGGTGGCGTTGCGCGTGTCGACGACCAGCTTTGCTTTGGAGACGATCGCCGAGTAGTCATACTGCGAGTGGTCCGTAACGATGACGACGCAGTCGAATTCCGGAATCTGCTCCAGCGGAGTGCTGGTCATGTTGAGCGCGTATTTGCGCCCGTGGCCCACCGTCGGGAAGAAAGGATCGTTGTAGCTGACCTGGGCTCCACGTTTCTGCAACAGCTCGATGATGGTGAGCGATGGCGATTCGCGAAGATCGTCGATGTCGCGCTTGTAAGCCATGCCGAGGACAAGGACCCGTGAACCGCGCAATGCCTTGCCGTGCTGGCTCATGGCTTCGACGATGTTATCGACGACGAAGTAGGGCATGCCGATGTTGACTTCGCCGGCCAGTTCGATGAAGCGGGTCCGGAAATCAAATTCCTTGGCCTTCCATGAAAGATAGAAAGGGTCGATCGGGATGCAGTGCCCACCCAGGCCAGGCCCCGGATAGAAGGCCTGGAAGCCAAAGGGTTTGGTTTTTGCAGCATCGATCACTTCAAAGGTATCGATGCCCATGCGCATGCACAGCTGCTTGAGCTCATTGACGAGCGCGATGTTGACGCAGCGGTAGATGTTCTCGAGCAGCTTGGTCATCTCGGCGGCGGCCGGAGAAGAGACCGGAACGGTGCGATTGAAAATCGTGCTGTAGACCGCGGACGCCAGGTCGCGGGCAACGGGCCCGCAGCCACCAACCACCTTGGGAATGTCGCGGCGGGCAACGGTGTCATTGCCTGGATCTTCACGCTCGGGTGAGAAGGCGACATAGAAGCCGGAGGTCGAGCCATCGCGTGCCACCTGCAGACCGCCAGGATTGCCTTTTTCGAGCAGCGGAACGACCACTTCTTCCGTGGTGCCGGGGTAGGTCGTGCTCTCAAGAATGATCAGCTGACCATCGTGCACGTACGGCGCCAGACTTTTGACCGTGCCGGTGACATAGCTCAGGTCGGGCTCGTGGTACTCGTTCAGCGGCGTAGGTACGCAGATGATGACCACATCCATCTGCGCAATCTGGCTGTAGTCGGAAGTGGCCGTGAAGCCCTTTTCGCGCGCCATTCCGATCTCGGTGGTGGGAATGCGCACGATGTAAGAGCCACCCTCATTGAGAGTGTTGACCTTGCGCGAGTCGATATCGAAACCGGTAACGCGGAAACGCTCTTCGCTAAAGAGGAGGGCGAGAGGCAGGCCGACATAGCCCATGCCAACGATGCCAATGCGAGCCTGGCGAGATTGAAGGAGTTCGCGAAGCTCTGCGGTCTTGTCGAGGGAAGTCACGGACATGGATCACCTGATGTCGGGCAACAAAAGCTGCCCGGTAGTAGTTTGGGGATTGGAAGAGCAGGCCTTCTCCATCCAGCGCCTGGTCCGGCAACTATCGGGAGAGGACTGCCAAGGGGCCTGAACCGAGTCCCGCCAGACTTCCCCCGAGGATTTTGTATCACCTCGGGAGAGTCGTGCGTATCCGACTTTCAGGCTACTGTACCGTTAAAGTCACGGTGGTGTTTTGTGCGACAGAGCCACTGGCTGCCGTGACCGTGATGGTGTATTGCGTGCCGTTGCCGCTTTTGCTGGATGCGCCCGAACTGCTGCCGCACCCGGAGAGAGCGGTGGTAGCCGCGATACCGCCCAGAGCCAGCAGGAGCAGGCAGACCACGCGAGCGAGTCGCTGACCATTGCGGCGCATCCTCTTCGTACCCGCCAGGGGCAGAAGGAGGAAGGCCAGAGCCACCGGTACCAGCGGCCGTCCGGTGGAATCGGAGTGAAGCGCTGCCGACGAGGCCGAGGTCGCGACCGACATGGTGACTGTCTTCGGTCCGTCATTTACGCCCAAAGACGAAGGCGAGAAGGTGATCTGGGCACCCGCCGGGCCGCCAATGGTGGTGAAGGTGACGGTGCCCGGATACGGAGAGCCGGCGAAGGCAGGTGCGACCGCCAGGTTATAGGTGAATGTGGCGCCGCTCTTGCCGGATTGCGTTGAGGGGCTGGCGCTCATCGTCAGGCCAAGCTGAGCTACGGTGATGTTGAGTGACGATGGAGTGCTGCTGGCAATAAAGTTCGAATCGCCGCCGTAAGCTGCCGTGATGGTGTGGCTACCCGACCCCAGAGCCGAGGTTGCGAGGGTTGCGACGCCGCCGTTCGCGGCTGCCGTCACCGTTCCAGTGCCGAGCGACGTGCTTCCGTCGTAGAAGGTGACGGTGCCGGTCGGTGTTCCGCCGGCTGCCCCGACGACGGTGACGGTCAGGTCGACGCTGCTTCCCGGGTTAACTGTATTGCTGCTGGAGGTGAGAGTGGTTGTTGTATTGGCCTGGTTGACCCTGACATTGACGGCGCTCGTCGCTGCGGAGTAGTCCGTGCTGTCCGTTGGGGTGAATGTGACACTTTCCGTTTGGGCATTACCCGCTGCGGGAACTGCAGCCGGCGTGACGAAGGCGAAGGTACCATTCACGGCAGTGCCGCCGTACAGTGCACTGCCCCCTGTCAGGGCCGACGATGCGAGGGCCTGACCGTAGGTGATCGCGCTGGCGACCGGCCACGTGATCGTCAGGCTGCCTTTGGTGACGGTCACACTGACGGTGCCGGTCACAGAGTTGTAGTCGGCGGTATCGGTGGGCGTGAAGGTCACGCTTTCCGAATCAGTACCGGCAGTTGGAACTGTCGTGGGTGCGTTGAAGGCGAAGGCGCCGTTCACTGCGGTGGCGCCGTTGAGGGCGCTGCCACCTGTCAGGGTCGACGACGCAAGGGTCTGTCCGTAAGCGATGGCACTGGCGGCCGGCCACGTGATCGTCGGGGTCGCCTTGTTCACGGTCACGCTTACAGCGCCGTTGACCGCGGAATAGTTCACAGTGTCAGTGGGAGTGAACGTGACGATCTCAGTCTGGGTTCCAGCTGGGGGAGCTGTGGTCGGCGTGGCGAAGGCGAAGCTGCCCGGCACGTTTGTCGTGCCATTCAGCGCGCTTCCGCCGGTCAAAGTGGAGGACGCGAGTGTCTGGCCAAAGGTGATGGCGCCGGCGGTGGGCCACGTGACAGTCAGATTGCTCTTGATAACGGTCACGTTCACGGTACCGGTGACCGGGTTGTAGTTGGCCGTGTCGGTGGGCGTGAAGGTGACGCTCTCAGCGTCGGTACCGACCGGGGGTATCGTGCCCGGAGTGGTAAAGGCGAAGGTGCCGGGCACGCTGGTGGTGCCGTTCACCGCGCTGCCACCGGCGAGGGCGGACGAAGCCAGGGTCTGCCCATAGCTGACAGTGCTGGCTGTTGGCCACGTGATGGCCGGGGTGGCCTTGCTCACCACCACATTGACGCTGCCCGTTACCGGGTTGTAGTCCGCGGTATCGGTGGGGGTGAACATCACGCTCTCCGCGTCAGTGCCGGCGCTTGGGACCGTGGTGGGCGCGGCGAAGGCGAACGTGCCGGTCACGGCTGTCGTGCCATTGAGCGCGCTGCCTCCGGTCAGACTGGACGACGCCAGAGTCTGGCCGTAGGTGATCCCGCTGGCGGTCGGCCATGTGATGGCCGGCGTGGCTTTGTTCACGCTCACGTTTACGCTGCCGGTGACGGGGTTGTAGTCCGTTGTGTCGGTGGGGGTGAAGGTCACGCTCTCAGCGTGGGTACCTGCGGTGGGAGCTGTGGTGGGCGTGGTGAAGGCGAAGGTTCCAGGAATCGGGGTCGTTCCGCTAACTGCGCTGCCGCCGGTCAGGGTGGACGATGCCAGGGTCTGGCCGTAAGTGATGGCGCTGGCGGTCGGCCAGGTAATGGCCGGCGTGGCCTTGTTCACCGTCACGTTCACCGTACCGGTAACTGGGTCGTAGTTGGCGGTGTCGGTGGGTGTGAAGGTCACGCTTTGTGCGTTTGTACCGACCGGCGGAGCAGTGCTCGACGTGGTGAAGGCGAAACTGCCGGCCACGTTTGTAGTACCGTTCAGCGCGCTTCCTCCACTCAGTGTCGACGAAGCGAGAGTCTGCCCAAAGGTGATGGCGCTGGCGGTCGGCCAGGTGATGGTCGGCGTGGCTTTGCTTACCGCAACGCTGACGCTGCCAGTTACCGGGTTGTAGTCAGTTGTATCGGCGGGCGTGAAGGTCACACTCTCCGAATCAGTGCCGGCTGTCGGGACCGTAGTCGGTGTCGTGAAGGCAAAGGCGCCGGTCACGTTCGTCGTGCCGTTGAGTGCGCTGCCGCCGGTCAGCGTGGATGAGGCCAGGGTTTGACCATAGGTGAGACCGCTGGCCGTCGGCCACGTGATCGTTGGCGTGGCCTTGCTAACCGCAACATTGACGCTGCCCGTCACCGGGTTGTAGTCCGCAGTGTCGCTGGGCGTGAAGGTCACGCTGGCCGAGTAGGTGCCGGCTGCGGGCACTGTCGTGGGCGTGGTGAAGGCGAAAGCTCCGGACACGGCGGTTGTGCCGTTCAATGCGCTGCCACCGGAGAGGGTCGAGGAGGCCAGCGTCTGACCGTAGGTGAGACTGCTCGCGGTCGGCCAGGTGATGGTTGGCGTCGCCTTGTTCACCGTAACGTTCACGGTACCGGTGACCGGGTTGTAGTCGGCTGCGTCGGTCGGTGTGAAGGTGACGCTTTGCGCGTTGGTGCCGACCGGCGGTGCTGTGGTCGGCGTGGCGAAGGCGAAGCTGCCGGTCACCGTCGTCGTGCCGTTCTTCGCGCTGCCACCGGTCAAAGTGGAAGAGGCTAAAGTCTGACCGTAGGCGATGGTGCTGGCCGTGGGCCATGTAATCGTTGGCGTAGCCTTACTTACAACTACGTTGACGCTGCCAGTTACCGGGTTGTAGTCAGTCGTATCGGTGGGTGTGAAGGTCACACTCTCCGGGTCGGTTCCGGCGGTCGGAATCGTACCGGGAGTGGTGAAAGCGAAGCTCCCGGACACGGCGGTGGAACCGCTGAGAGCGCTGCCACCGGTCAGAGTGGACGAGGCCAAAGTCTGACCATAGGTAAGGCCACCGGCTGCCGGCCAGGTGATGGTCGGTGTCGCCTTGTTCACGGTCACGTTCACCGTGCCTGTGGCGGGGTTGTAGTCGGTCGTATCGGTGGGCGTGAAGGCAACACTTGCAACGTAAGTGCCCGCGTTGGGAGCCGTGGTTGGCGCGGTGAAGGCGAAGCTGCCGGCCACGACAGTGCTGCCGTTGAGCGCGCTGCCTCCACTCAGAGCAGATGAAGCCAGAGTCTGGCCATAGGTGATCGCGCTGGCAGTCGGCCAGGTGATGGTCGGCGTGGCCTTGGTCACCGTCAACGAGACACCCGTCGAAGCCGGCGTGTTGAAGTCTGTGGTGTCGGTCGGCGTAAAGTGAACCGTGAGCGTATAAGTGCCCACGGGCAGAACTGTTGAAGCCGTAACCGTCGAGGGTGAACCAGCACCGACCTGCTCGGTGTAAGAGTAAGATCCCGCCACCGTGTTGGTGCCATTTTTCGCGGCGGCGTTCAGCACGGCCGCGAGTGTCGTCCCGTAGCTGATTGGAGATGGAGTTGGCCAGCTGATGGTCGGCGTGGCTTTCGTGCCCGATCCGCTAAGGTTGATGACCTCGGGGGACCCGGGGGCGTTATTCGTTATCGTCACCTTGCCGGTAATCGATCCCGTGGACTGGGGCGTGAAGTTGATGCTGACGCTGCAGCTCTCATCGCTGCTGCCGCTGGTCAGCATAGAGGTGGCGGTACAGTCCCCTATTCCCGTACCCAGGCTGAAGCTGTTAGCGCCACCGGTAAGGGTGGTGGCGGCGAGGCCGCTCAGCGTCAGATTCGATCCGGTGCTTCCGGTATTCGAAACGGCCACCGCCTGCGGGCTATCCGTACTGAGCGTCTGATAAGCGCTCGACAGGAAGGTCAGCGCCGGCGCAGTGGTGCGGCTGAGTTCATAGATCGAGTTATCGCTGCCGTCGGTAGAGTAGTAGACGTTTCCCTTGCCGTCGAGAGCCACTCCAGCCGGGTTTGACAGGCTCTTCGCGAGAGTGACCGAGGTGGCGAAGTTACTGCCACTGGTAAATTCTGTGATTGTGCCGCCACCGTTATCGGCGACGTACAGGTTGCCCGCCGGATCGACGGCGACGTCTTCGGGGCTGCTGAAAGCGCCGTAGGAATGAGTGGTGCTGGAGGATCCGCCCACCAATTCAGTGATGGAAGACGAGCCCTTGTCAGCGACGAAGACGTTACCGCTGGCGTCAACGGCAATCCCGAACGGGTTCGTGAAGGAAGAGCTAAGAAGTTTGACGGTTGAGTAGCTGCTGGCCGCGGTGATTTCTTCAACAGCAGGCGTGCCACCAATGCCTGACTCAGCGACGTAGATATTGTCGCTGGAGTCGACCGCAAGCCCGAGAGGCGCCCCCACTAATACAGGCGATACGTTGTTGATGGTGGTGTAGGCTGGCGCGAGGACCTCGACGATTCTGTAATGATCGGTATCTCCGATAAACAGGTTTCCTGCGCCATCGATCGTAAAGCCGTAAGGCGTACCCGCAAATCCGCTGGCGACCTGAACGGGAGTACCTCCTCCGGCCGGTATTCTGAAAATCTTGCTGATATAGGAATCGGCGACAAAGATATTGCCGCTTGCGTCCACGGCAACTTTCTGCGGAACGCCGGGAGCTGCTAAGGTAGCAAGTTTCGTGGCCACCTGGCCTGCGGCGGTGAAAGTAAGCTGCGGGCCTGTGCCGGTCCCGTAGAGAAGCGCTTCCGCGAGCAGGTTGCCCGATGTATCAAGAAGCTCTACAGCGCCCATTCGCTGCCCAGGAGCGGTCGGTTTGAAGCTCACGTCAACGGTGCAGCTTGAAGCAGGAATGTAGGGATTGCCGGCACCATTTGTGGTGCTGCAACTTCCCGTCGAAACGTCAGCAAAATCGAGACCGGTCACTCCCTGGGTGAGGACGCGGGGCGCCTGGACGGTCGTCGGGTTGCCCCCGGTAAAGGTGAACCTGAGGGTTTGAGTCGCTGAAAGAGAGCCGACAGCCTCCGTTCCAAAATTGACAGCAGGTTGAAGCGTGATGAGTTTGACCGCGTGATTGCCGCTGTCGGAGAGAAGGATGGTACCGTCGGAATCGGGCCACACCGAAACGGGGCCGCTGAGTCCGTTACCCCAGGCGAAAATAGTTTGGTAATTGCTGCCCGCAGTTAGCTCGCGGATGTTATTCATCTGGTACTCAGAAACCCAGAGATTTCCGCTGGCGTCGAGTGCGAGGTCGCCTGGACCCTGAAAACTGTAACTGTCGACGATGCTGGCCGAAGTATAAGGTGGAATCAGCTCCACTACATGGCTGGCGCTGCCATCAATGACATAAAGGTTTTCGTGGGAATCGACTGCGATGCCGCGAGGCTGTGAGACGCTGCCCGTGTTGACGATGGTCACAGTAAAGGTCGGGCCGCTCGGCGAGATCTCCGTGATGGTGTCCGCACTTGAGGGGAGAGGTGGCCCTGTGTTGCCGTCGGTCACGAAGACGTTGCCCGACGCGTCCGCGGTGATGCTCCACGGCGACACCCAGCCACTTCCCACAGCGACCGGAGCTGCGAACGTGCCCGAGTTATTAGCCAGCTCGTAGACTTGTCCGCTTGAACCACCGTTATAGTCGGCGACCCAGAGGTTCCCCTGAGAATCGATGGCGAGGCCTCGCAGACAGGGATTAGATTCACTGATCGAGGCCGTACAGATGAACCCTCCCGGCAAAGCTACGGGAGAACCGTAAATCCCTTTCCCGGTCCGCTTCATCTCGTACACCGTCGGAGTCGAACCGTTGTCGGCCACAAACAGGTTGCCGCTGGCATCTGTCGTGACGCCCATCGGCAATGCGAAATCTGTGGAGTCAATCGTGCTTGTGATGCCGCCGTTGTAGACCGCGGTTTGCGCATGGACCGAGGCACTCATGCCACATAACAACAACCCGAGCACACCCAGAACGATCAGCGTCCACTGGGCAGGATTCCGGGCGAGAGAGCGAAGGCGGCTTGCAAAAAGGCTGGCGTTCTGGCAACCAAGACTGGCATTCATCAAAAACTTCTCCTGTAGGGAGGCAACGCTTTCAATCAGACAAGCTCACCGGCCGACTGAGCACTCGCGCCCGGATCGGATCGCTCATCGGCTATGCCGAAAAGCAGTGCTTACTTGCCTGGTTTGTGGGGAATTCTATCGACCCCATCTTTAATTTCAATCCCCATATTGGACCGAGAAGGGTAACCTTCGACTGATCCCCTCTATCCCTGCGGACACCTCCTGACTTGGGTTAATTGGCGTGGTACTATCCTCGATTCCTGACTGTTTCCGCGGTCTATCAAGGTGCTATGACGAAGAGCCTTATTTTTGCAGGCTGTTCACCCAGCATCGACACTACTTAGCTCCGACAAGTACCCGCAGCCGTTCCAGCGACCACGCCAAGCAGGGAGAAAGCTTTATCCCACTCTCGCCTGGTTATGCAGTGCCGCAGGTAATCAGGGCAGCGTTACTGCAGACAATACCGGAGCAGTCATCGCAAACGACCGAGTCATGACCGATGTCTCAGGACCGGGCAGTCCTGGTCAGCTGTCGCAAAAGGCGCACGATATCACCAATGCGATTTATCGCATCAATCTCTCTTCGTAATTGCCTCGAATCCAGTCCCTGTAGGCGCCTGTTCGTACGTTGTCAATCCATGCGCTGTTTTCCAGATACCACTGCACCGTCTGTCTCAATCCTTCTTCAAAGGTCACCCTGGGCGTCCATCCAAGCTCGCGCTGGATCTTGCGAGCATCAATCGCATAGCGCCGGTCATGTCCCGGCCGGTCCGTTACGAACCGAATCAGGTCCTTTCGCGACACAGCCTCCCGGCTGGGGCGAAGTTCGTCCACGAGGCTGCAGATTTGCGTCACAACATCCAGATTCCTGCGCTCGCTGTTGCCCCCGACGTTGTACGTCTCTCCCGGCTGTCCCTTGGCAAGAACGGTTCGGATGGCCGCGCAATGATCGCCGACAAAGAGCCAGTCCCGCACGTTCTGGCCATCTCCGTAAACAGGGAGAGGCTTACCTTCCAGCGCATTGAGGATCATCAGCGGTATCAGTTTTTCCGGAAACTGGAACGGTCCGTAGTTATTCGAGCAGTTTGTGGTTACAGTCGGCAGGCCATAAGTGTGAAAGTAGGCCCGAACCAAATGATCTGAAGCAGCCTTTGACGCCGCGTATGGGCTGTTGGGAGCGTAGGGCGTGCTCTCGCTGAAGGCCGGATCATCGGGGCCGAGCGTGCCGTAGACTTCGTCAGTCGAAACGTGCAGAAAACGGAAGCTGGCGCGGTCATCCTGGCCAAGTGTCGACCAATATTTTCTTGCTTCCTCAAGCAGCCGGAAGGTGCCTTCCACGTTGGTTCGAATGAAATCGTCGGGAGAGACAATCGAACGGTCTACGTGACTCTCGGCCGCGAAGTGCACGATCGCTCTGGGTTTCTGTTCGCGCAGCAACGAACTCACCAGTGATGCATCACAAATGTCTCCGCAAACAAATACGTGGCCCGGATTGTCCTGAACAGAGGCAAGGTTTTCCAGGTTGCCGGCATAAGTCTGCAGATCGAGATTGACGGCGCGGCCTCCGGCTTCAATCCATTGCAGTACAAAATTGGAGCCGATGAAACCAGCTCCTCCGGTCACAAGAATGGTTCCGGTGACATCCGCGAAATCCATGGCTTTAGAATCCTCTTTGATCGAATTTGTCCGTTCTTCCGACTTCGTGGCGACGCACAGCAGCAATCTGCACCGCAATGACGCACGTTTGACTATTCTCTTTACGTGCCGGCGCGCATGATGGCGTTAACATCGTGCCTTCCATGATCCATCTGCTCTACCAACGGGCCGGAATCAACTCTTTGAGACCGGCCTCGTCAAGGGGTTGCAGAGGTTTAAATGCCGTCTTCACCTGGTACGGTCCCGGTTCCGCCTTTTGCATGGCCAACCCGAGCTCCGTAAGGTGCAAACAGAAGTCGGCCGGTATGCGGGGCGGGCGCTGCTGCTGAATCGCCAGCGCCAGGTCGGCAATGCCTCGTCCATAATCCATGTGGTAACGCGCATAGCGCTTTCTCAGGTTCGCTTTCCTGACCGGCGGATAAACCTTGTGACTCCCGACCATATTCGCAATGAAGGGATGCTCCTTGGTGATGGAGTACCTTTCAGCCCTGTATCTCATCGACGTGTACTTGTCGACATAAACTTTCGCCGTATAGTTCCATACTTCATTCACGGTGATCACTCCCTCATCTCCCGTGATTTTCAGAACGTGATTAAAGGGCGCGACCAGGCTGCACGTCAATCGCGCTACCACGCCAGACTCAAACGTGATGCATGCGACGGAGAAATCGGGAGTTGTGACCTTAAGAGTTTCCTCGGCCGAGATTGGCCTGTCGGGCCACAGGACCGCTGAAAAGGGGGTTACGGTCTTTGCAGGGCCAAAGAAAGCTGCAAATAAGCCCAGGTAGTAGGCCGAGTGTTCCACCGTAACGCCCATCTTGAACTCTTCGCGGTAGTCGTATGGCGCGCCGGATTCCGATTTCCATGTGTGAGGTGCCGCGAGATGAAATGGACCGTCGTCGAGTTCGGCAAGCACGAGACGGACCTGGCCAACTTCCTTATTGCGCAGGGCCCTCCACAGAGTCTGGGCGGTTTCGCCGAGTAAGTTACAGGGCGC